>JGI20133J14441_1002017_pt1 | contig 15079 bp, 11 predicted proteins | sample RS3BMetagenome_FD_14441 | JGI IMG/M metagenome (IMG submission 14441)
ACCTCGCGAGCCTTGATCTGGTCTGCGCGCGGTGCCGTGGGCGCGAGCGCCTTCGCACGCAACCGCGGAGGCGAAAGGAACGTCCATGCTCCGTATCTACGACACCATTCTCGAAGTGCTCCGGATGCTGAGACCCGTCATCGCGCAGATCGAGCAGCACGACCGAGACCTCGCGCGTCAGCTCAAGCGCTGCGCAACCAGCATGGCGCTCAACACGGGCGAGGGGAGCGGGTGCAGCGGGGGAACGAGGAGGGAGCGGTACAAGAACGCGCTCGGGTCGGCGAAGGAGACCGGATGCTGCCTCGATTCGGCGCTGGCCCTCGGGTACGTCGAGGAGCTCGATCCGGTGCTGCTCGACAGGCTCGACAAGATCCGCGCGACGCTCGCGAAGAACGTGTTCTAGCGAGAGCCGCGGCGTGAACGCGGAGACGAGCGCCCGACAGGGGCGCCTCGTCTCCGCGCCCGCGCCCGCGCCCGCTCACCCCTGCAGCGCCCCGACCAGCGCCGTCACGCTCTTCTTTGCGTCGCCGAAGAGCATCAGCGTGTTGTCGTTGTAGCAGATCGCGTTGTCGACCCCGGCGTATCCGGCGCTCATGCCCCGCTTGAGCATCACGACCTTGGCCGCCTTCCACGCTTCGAGGACCGGCATGCCGTAGATGGGGCTCGACGGATCGGTGAGAGCGCTCGGGTTGACGATGTCGTTGGCGCCCACGATGACGACGACGTCCGTCGCAGGAAAGTCGCCGTTGATCTCGTCCATCTCCTCGACGACGTCGTACGGCACCCCGGCCTCGGCCAGCAGCACGTTCATGTGGCCCGGTAGCCGGCCCGCCACCGGGTGGATGGCGTAGCGCGCGCTCGTGCCCCGCGCGGCGAGCAGCGTCGTCAGCTCGCGAAGCGCGTGCTGCGCCTGCGCCACCGCCATGCCGTAGCCGGGGACGACGACGACGCTCTTGGCGGCGCGCAGCAGCTCGGCGACCTGCGCGACGTTCGCCTCGCGCACCGGCCCCGCCTTGACGGCCGCCGTGCCGCCACCGGAGCCCGCCGCGGGCGCCGCGCCGAAGCCGCCGAACACGACGTTCCAGATCGACCGGTTCATCGCCCGGCACATGATGGTGCTCAGGATCGCGCCGCTCGAGCCCACCAGCGCGCCGGTGATGATGAGCAGGTCGTTCGAGAGCATGAAGCCCGCGGCGGCCGCGGCCCAGCCCGAGTAGCTGTTGAGCAGCGACACGACGACGGGCATGTCGCCGCCGCCGATCGCCGCCACCAGGTGCAGCCCGAGCACCGACGCGATCGCCGTCATCGCGTACAGCGGCGTCGTGCCGGCGGGTGGCGCCGCCCGCAGGAAAGAGACCCCCAGGCCGACGCACGCGACGACGATCGCCGCGTTGATGACGTGCCGCCCCGGCAGCAGCAGGGGGCGGCTGCCGAAGGTGCCACGCAGCTTTCCGAACGCGACCACCGACCCCGTGAAGGTGATCGCGCCGATGAAGACGCCGACGAAGATCTCCACCTCGTGGACCGACCCGCCCTCGCGTCCGGGCTCGAGGTAGTTGGCGATCCCGACGAGCACGGCCGCAGCGCCGACGAAGCTGTGAAGGATGGCGACGAGCTCCGGCATCGAGGTCATCGCCACGCGCGCCGCGAGCACCGCGCCGACGGCGGCGCCCACGCCCACCGCCCCCGCCAGCAGGGCCACTCCCGAACCGTGGGCGCCCGCCCCCGGCGCGAGCAGCACGATCGCCGTCATCGCCACCGCGAGCACCATCCCGAACGTGCCGAACACGTTCCCGCGGCGCGCGCTCTCCTGCGTCGAGAGCCCCCGCAGGCTGAGGATGAACAGCAGGCTCGCGACGATGTACACGAGCGTCTGCATCGGGTGGAGCATCGCGACCGCCTCGCTCGCCATGCCGTTCACCGCCGGAACATGCGCAGCATCCGCTGCGTCACGAGGAAGCCGCCCGCGACGTTGATCGACGCGAGCAGGATGGCGGCGGCCGCGAGCACCGTAGGCACGCTCACGCCGCCGGTGCGCAGCAGCAGGATGCCGCCGACGAGGATGATGCCGCTGATGGCGTTGGTGACGCTCATGAGCGGCGTGTGCAAGGCCGGGGTGACGTTCCAGATGACGTGCCAGCCGACCACGCACGCCAGCAGAAACACCGTCAGGTGCTCGAGGAAGTCGCCGCGCGCGAACAGCCCCGCCACGAACAGCGCGCCGCAGACGAGCGCCAGGAACACCGGCCCCGCGGCGCTCGGCTTGGGGGCGGGGGGCGCGGCGGCGGCCGCCTTGGTGGGCGGCGGCGGCGCGGCCGACCGTGGCTTGGGCCGCGTCGGCGGCGGCCAGAGGAGCTTGCCGGCGTCGAGGACCACGATGCCGCGGTGGATCTCGTCCTCGAGGTCGAGCGCGATGTCGCCCTCGTGCGCGTCGTACACGTCGCTCAGGACGTTGAGGATCGTCGTGCCGTAAAGGTCGCTCGACTGGCGCCCCATGCGGCTCGCCAGGTCGGTCGCGCCGACGATCTTGACGCCGAACTTCTCGACGACCTTGTCCCTCTCGGTGAGCGCGCAGTTGCCGCCCTGCTCGGCCGCCAGATCGACGATGACCGAGCCGTGGCGCATGCTGACGACGGCGCCGGAGGTGATGAGCTGCGGCGCGGTCTTGCCCGGCACTAGCGCCGTCGAGACGATGACGTCGCACTCCTTGGCGTGCTGCGCGATGAGCGCCTGCTCGGCGGCGATGTACTCGGGGCTCATCTCCTTGGCGTAGCCGCCGACGCCCTCGCCCGACTCCTTCATCTCGAACTCGATGAACGTCGCCCCCAGGCTCTGAACCTGCTCGCGCACGCTCGGGCGCGTGTCGAACGCGCGCACGACGGCCCCCAGGCTCTTCGCGCACGCGATGGCGGCCAGCCCGGCGACGCCCGCCCCGATGATCAGCACCTGCGCGGGCTTGACGCGCCCGGCAGCCGTCATCTGGCCCGGGAAGAAGTTGCCGAAGTGCACGGCCGCCTCGAGCACGGCGCGGTAGCCGACGATGTTCGCGAAGGCGCTGAGCGCGTCCATCTTCTGCGCGCGCGTGATGCGCGGCATCGCGTCCATCGCCAGCACCGTGGCCTTGCGCGCGGCCAGGCGCTCGACCAGCTGCGGGTTCTGCCCCGGCCAGACGAAGCCGATGAGCCGTCCGCCTTCCTTGAGGAGGTCCGCCTCGTGCCGCCCGTCGGGCAGCTCCTGCGGCGGGCGGACCTTGAGCACCAGGTCCGCCTCCTTCCAGAGGGTGTCGGCGTCGGGCACCACGGTCGCGCCGACCTCGGCGTACTCGCTGTCGAGCACCTCGGAGCCGTCGCCGGCGCCGGCCTGGACGATCACCTCCAGGCCCAGCTTGCGGATGGCCGCGACGGTGTGCGGGATGGCGGCCACGCGGCGCTCGAGGCGCGCCACTTCCTTGGGGATACCGACCTTCATCAGGGCGACGGGGGAGGGAAGAAGGGACAGCTGCTGGTGGCGAGGCACTCGTGGGAGCTGGCGTGGCTCAGGTAGTACAGATCCTGACCGTGCGTCGCGAAGAAGTGGGCGAGCAGATTGTCCATGTACGTGACGGCGTCCCACGCCTCGCACGGGTCGCCGAACGACCAGTCGTGGTCGCCGGTGGGCTCGATGTACGCGTTGAGCATGCCGACGAGCGGCACGCCGGCCGGCGTCCACGAGCCGTCGACCGAGAAGGGCGCGCCCCGGATGCGCGGCGACCACGCCTGCGACAGCGCGGCGATCGATCCGGGTCGCACGTCGGCGCGCCGCGCCAGGCGCACCGGCGGATTGGGGTGCGGCTGGCCGACCTTCTGCACCGTCTCGCCGAGGAAGTCGCCGTCGAAGAGCGTCTGCGCGCACGTCGCGGCGTCGTTGGATGGCGGCGCGTTGCACTGCATCGTCGTGGGGGAGACGTAGTTGATGCCGCAGCCCGGGGGAAGCGGCGTGCGATCGAGGCGGGCCAGCCCTTCCATTTCCCAGCCGTCGATCATCACCTGATCCGGCGAGCGACCGCCCCATGCCTGCCAGAGCTCCTCCGGCGTCGCCCAGTCGGCGTACTCGGGCATCGACTGAGCCGCGTTCGGCGGCAAGAACGGTAGCGCTCCGGCCGCGCGCGAGAACGCCATGCCCGTCGCCGTCGGCACGAGGAAGTCGCCCACCGTGTGCACGTCGAGCAGCGCCCGCGCCGGCATCGGCTTGCCGTCGGGGTCGAGCGGCGGCGCGAGCATGTAGAGCTTCGCGAAGTTGACGGGGTCCGCCGGATCGAGCGCCGCCTGCGACAGGACCATCAGCTTGCGGAAGTCGGGCGACTGCCGGTAGAGGCCGAGGCCCTCCTGCGGCGCGACGAGCGGCGAGCCCACCGGATAGAAGGTCTGCCGGAACTGCTGGCAGCCGCTCGACGAGTCGCACGTGAGCCCCTCGGTGGCGACGGGCGTGAACTGCGTCGCCGGCTGCTCCCACGTCGTGACGTGCCGGCCGAAGGGGGCGCCGGGCACGACGTTGCAGGTCTCGTACGAGTCGACCGCGTCCGGCGCGCCGAGCACCTGGATGTCGATCGGATCGCCGTCGGTGGTCGGGATGGGGACGCGGAAGCCGCCGTCGGCGAGCGTGCGCGCGCAGCGCCTCTCGCCGTTGCCGTCGTTGCTGATGACGACGGTCATCCCGCGCGACAGCTCGTCGGGGTTCAGGCACGCGATCTCGATCTCGCGCGAGGAGAGCAGATCGTCGACCACCCAGCGCACGCTCGCTCATCTGCGACCCGGCGCACTGCGTCTGCGGGATCCCCGAGGAATCGGGCGGGCGCGCGCTCGCCGGCACGGCGACGATCAGCGGCCCGATGACCTGCTCGAGCACCGGGTCGGGCGTCAGGTTCGAGCGCAGGGCGATGTCGACGAAGCCGCCGCCGCCCGAGACCGGGGCGCTCGCGACGAACGACGGATCGAGCGCGCCGTCGACCTGCGCGACCAGGCCGCCGAAGGAGCCGCCCGACGAGTAGTACTCCGCCTTCGGCGCCGGCCCGCCGACGTCGACGACGCCGTCGCCGTTGAAGTCGCCGGCCAGGTCGTCGGTGGGATCGCCGTCGCCGTTGTAGTCCTGGCCGCTCCGGGTCGTGCCGTCGAAGCTCTCGAGGATGCGGTTCATCTGCAGCCCGTCGAGCACCGACTGGCGCATCGTGTCGCGCGTGTGCAAAAGGTGCGCGCTCCACACCAGGCCGCCCGAGTCGGGCTGCCCATCGCCGTTCAGATCGATGGCGCGGCTCGCCTCCAGGGCCTTCGCCGCCGGCCCGAGGCACGCCCCCTTGAGCAGCGCCTCGAGAATGATCCGCTGACCGGGCTGCAGCGCCAGGCCGTGGCCGGGCGCGTCCATGCTCGCCAGCGCGATGCCCTGGCGCGCGTAGAGCCCCGCGTGCACGACCATCTCCATGTCGAACACGCCCGTGCCGTGCCGCCAGTACGCCACCGGGAAGGGCGGCTTGTGCTGCGCGGTCGTCTTGGGCACCGCGATCATGAACGGCACCGGCGTGTGGCGCACGTCGCCCTGGCCGGTCTGGAAGTTCACGTGGAAGTGCAGGTCCGGATCGGGCGACTGCGGGTCGCCCAGGAGGTACGGCGAGTCGTAGGTGCCGACGACCAGGTAATCGACGTTCTTCAGCGTCTCCTCGAACGCGTCGAGCTGCGCCTGGTTGAACGGGAACAGGTACTGGATGAACGCGCCGATGGACGCCTGCGCGTCGCTCCAGTGCACGACGTAGGCGGTCTTGTTCAGGCGGGCGCACACCGGGTCGCTCTGCCAGCCGGGCGGCTCGGCGGTCGGGTCGGTCGTCTTGCCGACCATGTCGAACGCCTGAAGGCTCGAGACCGGAAAGTCGCCGGCGAAGTGCCCGAAGGGCCCCTTGCCGTGGAGACCGTCGCGCAGGAGCAACATGTCCTCCTGCACCGGCTGCGTCGTGAAGCTCCACGCGAAGGCGACGTGATCGAGCCCCGTTCCGGCGATGCTGCCGTAGTAGTTCGCGCGCGCCGGATCGTTCAGGATGTCGCGCACGCGCGCGACGGCGTCGCGCTGCTGGGGGTGGTAGACCTCCGGGAAGGGCGAGCGGACCGGTTGCCCGTCGGGCCCGTGCAGCCGGTCGGTGAGCACGACCGCGTACTCGGTCTTCTCGTCCATCGGCAGCACCGGCTGCAACACGAGGGTGTCGGTCTGGCGCTCGTACCAGGTGAGCAGGTTGTCGAGCCCCTGGATCTGCTTGCCGGAGACGCCGCCGAGGGTGTCCGGGCGATCGAGCACGCCGTCGAAATCGGTGTCGCACTGCGGGCGGTAGACGCCGTCGGCGCAGGCGCCCACCGCCTCGTTGGCCGTCTCGAACAGCAGGTTCTGCGCGCTCGCGCGCGGATCGTTGGGGAAGTACGCGTTCGGATCGATGACGCCGAGCGGGAAGTTGCCGCTGCCGACGTCGAGCAGCACCGGCACGCCGGTCGTCAGGTCGACGACGTAGACCGGGTCGTTGGTCGTGTCCCAGCCGTCGCCCTGCATGCGCAGCTTCACGTCGTCGAGATCGATGGCGGGCTGCGGCGGCCCGACGTGCGGGCCGCGCCGGAAGCGCACCGTGATCGGCGCGAACGTCCCCCAGCCCTCCATCTCGTCGAACTGCTCGCGCGCGGCGCGCTCCATGCGCGTCGGGGCGATGAGGCTCGCGTTGAGGCGCCGGCCGGTACGGCTGGTCGGGTCGGCGAAGGTGGCGATGTCGTTCGGCGCCGGGATGTCGGGAAGCGGCTGCGCGTACATGTCGAAGACGACCACGGGCCCGTCGCCGGGCGGGGTCGCTCGCAGACCGGCGGGGATGGTGTCGACGGAGCAGGCGGCGAGGACGAGGGCGGCGAAAGCGAAACGAAGCGGAGACACACGCACGGCCCCGAAGACTACCGCGTTTTGCGGTGGCCTACGGCGCGGTGTTCACGCCGCCTCCTCTTCCTCCTCTTCGAGCGCCTCGAGCAGCCGTTCGAGCGCCTCGCCGACCTCGCCGGCGAGGCGGCGCGGCACGACGTGCGTCTCCTGCAGCAGCTCGCGCAGCCGCTTGGCGACGTTCTTGACGCCCGCGGCGTCGCGCGCGCGGCGCGTGTCCTCGTCGACGGGGAAGACCACGTCCTTGTACGCGCGCGAGACGGTGCCGAAGGGCGCGGCCTCGTCGATCACGCGCCGGCGGATCTCCTCGACCGTGTCGCGCGGCGCGCCGTCGCTCTCCTCGGCGCGGCGGAGGAAGTCGACGGCCTGGTAGCTCGGCATCGGCTCCTGCAGCGGGTCGCGCCGCAGCACCGCGGGGGCGCGGCGCTGCAGAAACGAGTAGGAGCCCGTCAGCTTGTCGACCGTCTCCTGGCGCAGGTGCAGCTCGCCCTTGGCGTACGCCTCGAACGAGTCGTAGCCCCACTCCTTCCAGCGGCCGCCGCGCTTGGCCGCCGTCAGCGCCTCGGCGAGCTCGATCCAGCTCGCCTTGAACCGGCGCGCGCGCCGCAATAGCTCGGCGCGCTCCGGGTCGTCGGCGTGCGCGGCCTCGGCCTCGGCGAGGGCGGATTCGGTCTTCGTGCGGTGCATGGGTGGGCTCGAGCCTATTACAACGCCCGCTCGACCGGCTTGCCGGCCTTCACCCACCCGGTGATGCCCGCCGGCATGATGTACACGTGGGCGTATCCGAGCTTCTCCGCCGCGACCGCGGCGGTGTGGCAAGCGCTTCAGAGATCGTCGTGGCAGTAGAAGATGAGCGTCGCGCCCTTGTCGGGCGGCAGCGCGGCTGCGGTGACCGCGTCCTCGTCCAGCCACTTGGCGCCGGGGACGTGGCCCACCTCCCAGCTCTCGCGCGCGTTTTCGTCGTAGACGAACGTGTGCCCGTCGTTGGCGGCGAGGCGAGCCGCCACGTCGTCGACGGTGAGCCGCTTCAGCGCGGCCTCGGCGTCGGCCGACGACGGCGCGGCGGCGCCCGGCGCGCCGTGGGAGCACGCGGCGAGCGAGAAAAGCGCTGCGCCGAGGAGAAGGACGGTGGCTCGCTGCATGCCGACGACGATAGCAGGGGAGGGGACCGACGGCCGCGTCCCGCCGAGCGGCAGCTTTCCCGTGAGATGCCGCCGGATTGCGCGAGGGAGCGTGCGTTCGTTTCGAGGGAGCACGCTCTCGTTTCGACGAACGCGCCTCCTGGTTCGAAGGGAAGTCGCGTCCTTGGCGATCGACGTGACGCCGGCTCGAAGGGAAGTCGCGTCCTTGGCGATCGACGTGACGTCGGCTCGAAGGGAAGTCGCGTCCTTCGCGATCGACGTGACGCCGGCTCGAACGGAAGGCGCTTGCTGCGCGATCGACGTCACGTTTGCTCGAACGGAAGTCTCTTCCCTCGCGATCGACGCTCCATTCGCTCGATACGAGACGCTTTTTTCGCGATCGGAGGCGCGCGGCGCGAGTAATCTCCCGCGCCGTGCGCCTCTCCTCGCCGGCTCTCGTGCTGCTGGTCGCCTGCGGTGGCTCGTCGGCGTCGCGGCCGCCGCCCGAGACGGCCAGCGGGGGCGCACCCGAGAGCGCGCCGGTCGAGACCGGGACCGGCAAGTCGACCCCCACCGACCAGCCATCCTCCCCGGCGGTCCCGACCGAGTGCGCCGACCCCGCGGCGGCGGTGTGCACCCCGCCCGGCGACTTCGTCGACCGCCTCTGCGCCAGGACGCACGCCGACCTGGCGCTGGCGCTCTTCGCGAAGGCGACGCCGTTCACGCGCCTGTACCTGCGCGGCAAGATGGACGAGCTGGCGTTCGACGAGGAGGTCCTCGCGCTGCGCTACCACGCGGTGCCCAAGGGCGGCATCCAGGTCGGCGGCGCCGACGGCAGCTACGACGTGCTGCGCTGGGACGGCACGTGCTCGACGGCGGTCGACGCCGACATGCTGACCAAGGCGCGGCCGCATCGGCCGCGAAGCGCCCACCTGGCCTGGCACCGGCTCTCGGACAAGATGCAGGACGCGCTCATCGTCGGCAGCGACGCGGTCAAGAAGGCGCACCGAAGTCGCGGCAAGGAGTGCCAGGGGGCCATGACCGGCGACGTGTCGGCCGCGTGCGCCAAGGCGGACGCGGCCCTGGTCGACGCCGTCGTCGAGTACGTGCGCGCCGGCGGCAGCCTGCCGGCGCCCGCGGCGCCCTGACGGCGCGTCCCCGGACCAGACGCTATGCTGGGGGGCATGCTGCATCGAACCCTTCGGGTGATGCTGGCGTCGGCGTCGCTCCTCGCCTTCGGCGCGTGCGGCGGCTCGCTCGAGGTCACCCACGTGCTCACCGGGCCCCGGCTGCCTCCGCATCCCGACGACGCGCTGGTGCCGGCCTACTTCAACGAGAACCCGGGGCGCCCCTACCGCGAGGTGGCCCAGATCCGCGTGCGGTCGCGCGGCGACGACGCCGCGCTCGACCAGGTGGTGGCCGCCGCCGCCCGCGACGCCCGCGAGCTCGGCGCGGACGCGATCCTGGTCGACTTGCGCTCGCACTACGACCACGTCCAGGTGCACATCGGCTGCGACGGCCGCCCGCACGTCGACGCGGCGCCGCGCCTGAACGCGCGCGTCACCGCCATCGAGTTCGTGCCGCAGGGCGCCGCCCCCCCGGAGGCGCCCCCCGACGGGCCGCCGCCGATCCGAGAGCGCTGCGGATCCTGAGCCCGCGACGCGCGTCCGTCCGCGCCTGCTAGAACAGCCCGAGGCGCTGGGCGCGCTCGCGGAAGGACGCGATGTCGGCCGCGTACATCGTGAGCGGCTGATCGAAGTGAACCGCCACGCGCCGCAGCCACGGTCCCGCGTCGCCGGGCGCGAGCTCCTCGACGCGCACGACCTGCCCGCTGGCGTCGCGCGGCGTCGAGTTGTCCTCCGAGATGTACAGCTGCAGGCGCACGCGGTCGCCGACGCCGATCTTCGTCGTGCGCACGAGCAGCAGCACCCCCGACTCGCTCAGGTCGCGGATGATGGAGGGGCGCTGCTCGCCGTCGGGGCGGCGCAGCTCGGCTGGGAAGCAGGCGAGGTGGCGTTCGCCGGAGCGGCGGTCCGACGGCGGCGGTGCGGTGTCGGGCATGGCCCTCAGTCTACCGCACTCGGCGGCGCGCCAGGAGCGTCGCGAAGGCGGCGAAGCCGGCGAGCGCGAACCCCGCGGGCGCCGAGCGCCCCGGCCCGGGCACGCCGCCCGCGCTGCACGTGGCGCCCTGGCCCGCGTGCAGGTTGACCGGGCCGTCGTAGTGCGTCGTGCCGCCCCCCGTGGCGCCATTGCCGCCGCCCCCGCCGCTCGACGAGGAGGTGGCGCCCGTGCCGTCCGTGGCCGCGCCGGCGTCGGCGGGCGCCGGGGCGTTCTCGTCGATCGGCGCGCCGCCCGCCATCGCGAAGGCCTGCTGGAAGACGCTCTGGAAGCCCGCCAGCGACGTGTACACGTGGCCGAAGTCGTCGGTGCACGCGCCGCCGCGCGACACGATGCCGACGATGGCGCCGGTCTTTTCGTCGATGGCCGGCCCGCCCGAGTCGCCCTCGCAGATCGACTCGCCGACCTCGAACTCGTTGGAGCCGAGCGCCGTCATCGACGCGGAGACGGTGCTGCCGACGGCGAGCACCGTGACGCCGTCCTTGCGGAAGCGCGTGCCGATGGGGAGGTTCTGGTCGTTCTGCCCGTAGCCGACCGACCGCACGCTCTCGGCCTGCGCGACCGGCGACGAGAGGCGCACGCGCATGGGCGGCACGCTGGTGATGCTCGTGTCGAGCACGACGAGGGCCACGTCGGCGTTGCACAGGACGTTGCCCGGGGGTGGAAGAGGGCCGCCGCGTTGGCCGCCGGCGTGCCGAGCAGCCCGGGCGTGGCGCCCACGAAGACGTGGATGGAAGCGACCGGCTGGTCGCCGCTGAAGTTGTCGCCGGTCAGCGAGTTGCCGTTCTGGTCACACGAGACCGACGTCGTGCTCTGGACGCTGACGCAGTGGCGGGCCGTCAGGACCACGTTGGGCGCGATGAGCGAGCCGGAGCACAGTTCGAAGGTCTGACCGTCGCCCACCTTGAGGGCGACGACCGACGCGTTCTGCTGCGCGTCGTTGTCCTCGACCCCCCCGTAGATGGGCGAGCTCGTGGTCGCGGTCGCCTCGTCGCCCGGACCGCCCACCGGCGCGCTGCAGCCGGCCGCCAGCAGCGGGGCGAGCGCGATCCAGGGGAGCGCGATCCAGGCCCGCCGGCATTCGCGGGCTTTCTTGGCGTCGGCGGCCATCGCGCAGCCTGCTGTTCACGCCGCGTGCCCGCGGTCCCCGAGGTGCCGCCCGGCGCCGACCCATGATCGCGAAGTCATGGCGCAGTGCGTCCCGTGGACAGGTGGGGATCGGCGCGATACGCTCCGACCCTCTTGATTCGTCGTGCGGCGCACGGCTGAGGTGTGCCGTGGGCCGGCATTTGCTAGGGCCCCGCGGCGCACCGCAACCCGAATCTCGCGCAAACACCGACACGTATGCAGAAGGTCGTCCCCGACTTCACGCTCCACCGCAGCGAGGCTGCGGCGCTCGACGCCCCGCTGGCGGGCGCTCGTCCCGTGCTCGGTGGGCTCGGCGTCGTCCGCCGTCTGACGGCCGGTCTGGCGCGGGCCACCGACGGCCAGCTGGCGCTGCTCATCGGCGCGGTGCTGTTCCTGCTCGCCGCCTGGCCGGTCGCCCTGGTGGAGGTCCCGCCGTTCCAGGACCTGCCCAACCACCTGGCGACCATCACCGTCATCGAGCATCCGGCGAGGTATCCGGAGTTCGTCTTCAACGGCTTCTTCAAGACGAACTCGGCGTTCTTCACGTGGCTGCTGCTGGTCGGCCGGCTGGTGGGCACCAAGGTCGCCGCGCGGCTGTTCACGCTGCTCGTCCTCGCGCTCGGCGCGCTGGCCTACCCGCGCTTCGTCCTGTCGTTCGCCGGCCGGCGGCGGATGGTCGTCTCGGCGTTCTTCGTCTGGCCCATGGTGCACCACTGGTTCGTGTCCATGGGGATGCTCGACTTCGCGCTCGGCGTGCCGCTGGCGATCTGGCTTCTGGTGCTGCTCAACGCCCAGCGCCAGCGGCCCACCCTCGGGCGGTCGGCGGGCATCGCGGTGCTCGCGCTGCTGACGTGGCACGCGCACGTCTTCCCGCTCCTGGTCGTGCACCTGCTCGTGCTGGTGCACGTGGTGACACGCCGCGGCTGGGCCGAGCGCTGGGCGCAGTCCAGGGCGCTCATCGTGCCGATGCTCCCCGCGTCGGCCCTCACGTTGCAGTCGCTCTGGGTGCACTACACCGAGCCGGTGGGCGCGATGACCGGCTACGTCTCGCTCGGCCGCCTGCTGCCCCCCTGGGAGCTCTTCTACAACCTGTGGGCCGAGTGGATGTACGGCTTCACGTGGCTCGAGATCGCCACGCTCGTGCCGTGCATCGCGATGGGGCTCTGGGCGCTCTCCAAGTGGCGCGACGAGGTGCCGTTCTTCGGCCCGCTCGCGTTCGCGATCCTCGGCGCCTTCTACTTCTTCACGCCGTACGTGACGACCAACTGGTTCTACGTGAACTCGCGCTTCATCCCGTTCCTCTGGCTGGCGGCGCTCGTGCGCCTTCCCGAGCGGATGCCGCGGCGCTTCTTCGGCGTGCTCGGCGCGTGCGCCCTCTCGTACACCGTGGGCATGGGCGTCGATTACGTGCGGCTCGAAGGCGACTGGGCGCGCTTCACCGCGGGCATGAGCGCGGTGCCGGAGGGCTCGCGGCTGCTGCCGCTCGTCTTCAAGCAGAAGGCCACGAGCGAGAACACGCGCAGCATGCTGCACGCCTGGGGCTTCTACGTGATGGAGAAGCACACGAGCGCGCCGCTCCTCTTCGCGCACTCGCGCAGCTTCCCGGTGATGTACCGCGAGCCGCCGCCCATCCAGTTCAATCACCTCGTGCTCGAGAACTTCGCCTCGTCGATGGCGACGCCCGACTGGCTCTGCGGCATCCTGCGCTCGGGCGGCGTGTCGCTCGACGAGGACTGCGTGGGGGCGTGGCGCGCGCGCTGGCGGCAGTTCTGGCGCGAAGCCGGGCCGCGGTTCGACCACGTGCTCATGTGGAGCGCGCCCAGGGACGTCCTGGCGCTCGTGCCGCGCGATTACTCGATCGTCTTCCAGCGGAACGAGCTGACGATCTTCGCGCGGCAAGGACCGACGGCAGCATCGCGGTGAAGCTCCCATCGGCGATCGTCCTCGCGCCCCCTCGAGCGCAAGGTGTCACGGGGCGGGAGCGGAACGGCCGTCAGCGTCGAGTGCAAAGGTGGCGCGCACCCAGTCGGGCCCCCGTTGCTCGTCGACGATCCCGTAGGCGCGAGACCGGTGCTCGGCCTCGGTACGAACGGCTGCAAGGCCTGCTTTGGTTCCCAGATAGGAGAACGTTCTGAATTCGTTCTTGTCGAGGCTTCGAAAAAAGCCGGCCCGAACCGCAGCATCCGGGTCGGGAGGAAGGGGAGACCCGAGCTGGTCGGATCCAGGGACGTACCGCACGAGCTCCAGCCGCGTGTGCAAGCGGACGGGCTCGAGGTCGGGGGCGAGCCACCAGATGTCGGTCGCCGTTGCCGGTGTCGCAATGCTCGATGCCTGCTCGCGGAGCAGGCCGTCGTGCGCCATCTTCGACGAGTAGGCCCGTATCCCTCGTGCGACGGACAGCGCCCCCACCGAGAAGGACAGGGTCGCGAGGACCGCTCCGGCGAGCCGCCATTCGCCCGTGACGGCCGTCCATCCATTCTCGAGCGTGGCCACGGCGAGAAGAGAGAGGATCGGCAGCGCGGTCAACATGTAGCGGCTGCCCCAGTTGAGCCCCGGCGTCACGGGCGTCGCGATGACGCCGAGCAAGAAGGCCAGCGCGGCCCAGGCGAGGGTCCGATGGAGCGCGGCTCTCCCATCCCCCTCGGGTGAGAGCAGCCCCCTGGGATCGGCCAGCGCCACCAGGAACCATGGCGTCGCTTGCAGCAGACCGGGCGCCCAGTCCGCATCCAGGAGCAGGAACAAGCAGAGCGCCGACGCCAGCAGCGCGACGAGCAGGGCGAGGCGGGGCGCGCCGGCCGCTCCGATCGAGGGCACGGCGAACGCGAGCCCCACGACGATCCAGTCGACGACGCCGGCTCCTCCGGAGATCTGCGACACGATCCTCGTCGTCAGGAACTTCGAATCGATCAGGCCCGCGCGGATGGAACCGTACGTGAGGTCGAGCGGCGCGATCATCAGATGAGGACCGCGGATCGAGCCATAGACGACACGGTTGAACGTGATCCACGCCAGAACCGGCACGAGGAAACCGGCGGCCGCGTGCAGTCCCGTGCGCACGCGCCTGTTCGCGATCACCGCCGCGATCGAGCAAGCGCCGATCAGCAGGAAAAGCTCGTGAAAGAAGACGCCGGCACCGAGAAGCAATCCAGCCGTGAGCGCAGACCTCCGGCCGGCGCCGCCGGAGTCTGCGTAGGCGCGTGACAGCAGCCAGACGGATGCCGCGAGGATCGCCATGTGGATCGAGTGGTCCCACAGATTCGACGAGTACAGGACCAGCGGGGTCGCCAGGACGATGCAGACCGGGACCGACGCGCGCCACCGCATGCCCCAGACGCCTGCCGCGAGGTGGGCGAAGAGGACGGTCAGCGCGCCGCCGACCATCGCCCAGATGACCAACCCCGGCGGTCCGAACGCAGCATAGGCAACGCCCGCGAGCAGCGGGAACAGCGGCGGATAGTCCGTGCAGGTGCCTCGAGGGGAGTGGACGATGTATCCGGCGAGTCCGTCGGTGAGCCGACGGGCGCCGTCGTGCTGCGCGGGGTCGAGAAAGAGCAGACTCCCGCCCTCTCTCCAGCTTCGAATCATGGCGAAGCGCGGACCCGAGTCGGGGCCCATGAACCCCGTGAACCGGAACAGAAACGTCGCGAGCAGTGCGCTCACGACGAGCAGCGTGGCCATTGCCGCGGCGGCCACGATGGCGTCGCGACCACGAGCTCGTGCGCCGGTCGGCGCGGCGGTGGCGAGGAGCACATCCGGCGTGCGGACGGGGCGCATTTGCGGTG
>JGI20133J14441_1002042_pt1 | contig 14958 bp, 14 predicted proteins | sample RS3BMetagenome_FD_14441 | JGI IMG/M metagenome (IMG submission 14441)
AGCGACTGTCCGATGCCGTGAACCGATAGAGATGGTATCCGAAGTAATTGCAGTTGCGATGGCTGTCCCACCCGATATCACAGTCGGGTTGCGAATACAGACGTGGACAGGTGCACGAATCGATGCCTTGCTCGCGACAGTCACAGATGCGCTGGCGACGAGGGAAGGCGGCGGTTCGCACCGGTGTTCCGTCTCCGGCGACCGACAGAGCGGACACGTCGCCGAGGATTCCGAGTGACGCCGAGACCTGCACAAAGTATTCGCGAAACAGGGCCATGAGACGGTCGGTTGACAAGGAGGCGATGGCAGAGCGGCGAAGCAGGATCCGCTCCACCAGTCGCTCCGCCTTTTGGGTGTCGTGGTCGGAGCTTTTTCGCCCTTCTTGCCCTTGACGTGTTTCTTCTTCCGTTTGGGTTTTACCGGGCCCGTCAGATTGGGGCTGACAGAAGGCCAGAGACGGGCGAAGAGGTCGTAGAAGGTACCCACACCGGGGGTATGTCCGGGAAAGAAGCCACTGATGATGGCGTATAGGGGACGCGACGCAATTCATCGATCCACTCTGTCGCGGAGGTACACCCCACCTGCAACATAAGAAGGTAGGAGCGAAAGAGGTCGGCAGGATCGGTCGCCTCGATGCCACGGTTGGCATACTGTCGGCACAGAACGGAAGCGGTGCCCGAGAGGTCCGCCAGCCAGAACTTCTCGATGAAGGTCCAGTCTTTGGCGAGCAGCACCAGGATGCCGCCCGAGTAATGGGAACGCAACTGCTCCAGGACAAACGATTGATACTGGGCATGGGAGCGGATGGATGGTAACATACGGGGTGAACTACCCCTTTCGCCGAAGGATAGAGTGGGTTAGACTCTCCGTCGCGATTATTGGGGTAGTTTTCAAATGTCAAGTGTTTTTGTGGGATTTTGACGCTATTTTTCTCAGAAATCGAAGTAGAATTTCCAGTTCCCTGCCCTACGCAGGCAAAGCAGCCACGTTCATGGTGGAGGGAACGGCAAAATCCTACTGGCAAGAGTCCCAGGAGAATCAACGAAGATCGAATGCCGAGAGGCTATGAAGTACATGGGGGGTCACCCGCACGTTGCTGGGGACGTACTCTGGCTCTGAGCCGTGGCCACATATTTCTGCAGAATGTGAGCAATCCCCCAGCGGGACAGTTTTTGTCGATGCTGATTATAGAACAGGGGTCCTCTCTGCCGGGTATCCCCTACGCCAACTTCTGGTGCAGGGCCACGTAGCCTCCTATATAGGTGGCACTAAAGGATTTTGAACTCAGGCGTCGAAGTCTACGCAATAGTCCATTTTCGTAGGAGGCCGGAGTGCCATGGAACTCGACAGCCTGTCGTCCGCCGAAGTGCTACAAGAGAAATTGGAAGAACCCAAGGCCGCGATGCGACAAACGAAAGACAAGCGGATGTATGAGCGCTATCAGTGTATCGTGAAGAGACGATCAAAACGTACATACAGGCCTACGAGGCGCAGGGGTTGGCGGGATTGGAACCGAGCCACTCACCCGATCGCCCGTGCCGATTGACGCCGGAGCAAGAACAGGAACTATATCGGACGGTCACGGAGAAACGACCGGCGGGATGTCGGATTTCCAGCACACATGAACTGGACATCCTTTTTGGCGCGCGATTGGATCGAACGGACGTGGGGCGTGGTGTATCAGCCCCGTGCAGTTCGAAAGATCTTTCATCGATTGGAACTCTCCTTCACGAAACCCACCTATACGCTGTCCAAAGCTGACCACGTTCGACAAGTGGCCTTCAAGGAAGAGTTCGAGGGTGCAAAAAATTGGTGGGTGGCGAAATTGATCGAATCTTGTTTGAAGATGAATCGATGATCCGGGATTACCAGGCGCTCGCCACCACATGGTTTCCGAAAGGGCAGCAGAAGATCATCCCGACATACGGGAAGCACCGGGGGTGAAATTGTTGGGGGTACTGGATTACGAAATGGGTGAAGTGTTCTGTACGGAAGAGGAGCAATACGATGCGCAGGTCTTCCTGTCGTTTCTGGAGACGGTGGTGGCGCGCCATCCGAAGGAAAAGATCGTAATGGTGTTGAACAATGCCCGCATTCATCACGCCAAGTTAATTCAGCCGTTCTTTACCGCCCGCGCGGATATCTTGCAACTGCTCTATCTACCGCCATATAGCCTGCAATTGAACATCATCGAGGAACTCTGGGGCTGGCTGAAGCGTTCGGTGATGTACAACGTGTTTTACGCGTCTGTGGCCGAGATTAGGGCGGCTGTACAAGCGTTTATCCATGAAATCAACAAAACTCCTGCCAAGACGGTGGACGACTGTGTATTCAGATGTAGAGCCGAAATGTTTAAGACCACTTATATATCACCAAACTTTCGCAAGAACCAAAAAACTCCATTCTCGACAGAGAGACGCTACCGCGGCAATGTAAGCATAAATATGGATCAATTTCAATTGTATTGATTTTATCGGTAAATAGAAGGGTGTGGTTCATTTTGAAGAATTCTATAATGTCTCTTCCGCTTGGTAAGCCTGTTGTGCGGGGGTTCATGTTTTATGCCTTTCCATTAGCTATATTAGCTAATCACCCGGAATGCGAGTCGTGGATCCTGAGTAATTACATCCAAACATATTTTGATGATACTGATGACAGTCCAGTACCTTTTGCATTTTATGTGCACGACTTTGCTGCATCACCGTGGCTTCGTGTCCAGGATTTTCAAAGAGAGACATTGAGCGCTTTCTCTCAAGATCCGTTGCACTTTATCTTGCAAGCTCTGGACAACTCATCATACGTATATTTGTATGTTGATGAATATTTCATTCCTGATCGTAGGTACTTTCAAGAAAAGCATTTTTGCCATGAAATCTTAATTAATGGGTTTGACCTACATCGTAGAGTAATGTTTATTACCGGGTACTGCCGTGACTCTCAATTCAAGACATCAGAAGTTTCTTTCGACGACTTCGAAAAAAGCTACCACGGAGCAGGCGAAATGATTCAAAATGGAACTTTTGACAATCAAGACTTGGGGCCTGACGCATTATGGCTGTTTAATAATATAAAGTTATACACATTCAGAGAATCTGGACATTATGAATTTAATCTCAAATTAGTGAGAGAAACATTGAAAGACTACTTGTATTCGCGAAATACCTCGGAAAGGTACAGTATGGTTGATGAACCTTGGACGAGAAGATGGGGACTAGATTGGTATCCTTGTTTAAAGAGGTATTATCAAAGATTAATAGAGGGAGAAGTGCATTCTGATTGGAGACACTTACATACTCTGTGGGAACACAAGGTGTGTATGGTCAGAAGAATGGAGTACATGGAAAAAAGGGGGATTATCGACCCTGGCGTTTCCTTAAAAAAGGAGATCTATGAATTAGAATACAAGGTAAACCAGTTGCGTCTGTTGATGATAAAATATACATTGAATAAACAACAACGCCTTTTGGAATCCATAATCCAAGGACTAGATGAGGTATTTCCTAAGGAAGTTTCATTTACTGAGAAACTGCTATTAATCACTCGCTAAGAGTCCTGTGTAAAACATTTTCCCTGTTCTGTTACGGAATCGGCTCCAAATCAAATCGACCATACTGGCCAGATTGGCCCGAAATGGGTGGCAATATTTATAGAAATATGTAACAAATTGAGAAGTTAACGTCATCGCAGCACATGGGAACCTACATGTAACGAGAAAAAGTTAGCTATCATTTCTTGTCCATAGTCGGTAAGCACAGACTCGGGATGGAATTGAACACCTTCAATGGGATAGAATTTATGACGAATTGCCATAATGTCCCCCGCAATCGTCCGCGCGGTCACCTCAAGGGGACTGGTATTTGGCAACTCGTTTATTATTAAAGAATGATATCTTGTGGCTTTGAATGGTGAAGGCAATCCAGCAAACATTCCGCATTCATTGTGATGTATCAATGATGTCTTACCATGTACTGGTGCGGTTGCTTTAACTACGCTTGCACCGAAAATTTGGCCGATGGCCTGATGACCAAGGCATACTCCTAAAATCGGCACACACTTTTGGAATTCTTCAATTACACTTAACGTGATTCCTGCGTTCTTTGGTGTTCCTGGACCAGGTGAAATGACAATACAATCCGGTTTCAAGTATCTCATGTCAGCTATGGAGATCTCATTGTTGCGTTTAATAGTTATTTCGTGACCAATTGCTTCAATATATTGAGCTAAAATGTACGTAAATGAATCGTAGTTGTCAATCATTATCACCATACTAAAATTTCACCTCTTACGATTCTTGACTTTAATACCCTACATATCGAGTCTCCAAAACAGCCTAGGATGACGCTCCACGTTTGGACCTCGCCGTTTAAGTATTTACAGGCCCTATGATCGCATAGGCGAATAACAATCGTTCCACCAGTCGATGTCCGAAATGCCGCCGATTAAATCGATACACAAATTCCTCGAGATAACTCTGCAAGTACTCCATGCGACTATAATAGGTGCCCTGAATGAACGCCTTCTCCAAGCTGATGATGTTCAATCCACTCAAATGTCTCGTGTGCTTCTGAAGTTCCTGATTTCGTGATGAGGTGAGATGTCGGTTCCAACTTCTTGGCACAAGCGGCATAGGTCGTGCTGCATACGCACGAAGGCTGTTGTAGCCGCTCAGCCAGTACCGCCGAAACGGCATACTTTGAGAGATCGAGCACCAAGGGCCAGCAGGATATGCTTTGGCTTGTGACGCTCGACTTCTATCGCTACGACCACCGGTTCCTGATCTGAACCTCGCCCACGCTTACCTTCTCCGTGGCTCTCCCTACCGAAAAAGGTGTCGTCAATCTGCACGAGGCCAGCTTAACTTGTACCGGGCATTCCAATGGGCCATCGCCTAGCGGATTTGATTCAACATGCCCCAGACGGTCGAATACGAAACTCCGATGTTCCGGGCAATCGTCGTGGCCGCCACAACGCGCTTGTCATTGGCAACCAAGTACACCGCCAGAAACCACTTGCGTAAATCGGTCTTCGTCTTGTGAAACGAGGTACCGGCCGTCACGGAAGTCTGTCGTGTGCAGACTTTGAATTGCAGCAAAGACATACGATCCTCGTCGTGGCGACGAACTCTTGAGAGGAGTATTCACTGCCCCCACAATACGGGCACACAAACCCGTCCGGCCAACGCCGGGTGAAAAGATATTCCTCCTAGGCCATTTCCGTTGCAAACCGCTCCTGAAACTCAAGCAAATGCATAGACCGTCGTCTTCGAACGTTTGTTTTATAGCGTCATTCTACCACCTCCGTCACCACTTTTGCAGCTCCACTTTGGAGAGTTGATATGTACGTTTAATATAGTGTGTAAGTAGTGCTATTATAATTCCGAATTTCGCAGCTGCCTTGGATTTCGCTGTCCCGTAAAAGTTGAAAAGGCGCTCCCCGACTGTGTAAGATTGGTTTATCAAGAACCCATCTAAGCAGAGAAAGGAGCACCTACTAGGTGGAACACTACCAGCCTTGGCATCCCCATGTCAAGCGGAAAAACCGTAAAATACAAGCTCGCTATGATTTGCCCACCGCCACTCGTTTCGGCGGCGCCACGCAACTTCTCGATTTCCTCTTTCAAACGCCTGTCCATAGCATCATCAGCCGGACGCCAGCATTACACAAACGTAAAGAGGCCATCTACTCTTCGAGCGATATCGCACTCGTCCTGCTGCTACGGTGGGGCCTGATCATTTGGAGATTGAGACCAAGGACAACGAATTGGAAAAAAGATGCGTGGGTCCTGTCCGGTCATGAGGTCCCACGCATCTTCTGAATTTTTGCAGTCCAGAGACTGGATGGAACAAGGGATCAGACCACCTGGAACAAGACAACAAATAATCGGAAAATAGCTGGAAGATAGACAGGGAATCGTAGGCAAATGTAGAAAGCCTCCAAGGGGCTGACACGCAAGGAGGCGATGCCACTGTGAATCGAAAGTGGGCAAGAGGATTTCTCCTCTACTCCTCCAAAGTACATCACGTCGGGCGCATGGTCAATCGGACGAATGACGGCAGACCCAACCCCCAAATTGGTTCGGACGTCATATTCGCCGTGATGTTTCTTGGCTTTGCCCATCGCATCAAGAGTATGGAGGAATTGGATCGGGAGATTTAGAAAGGACGGTATCGGAAAGTGATTCCGCGCGGGAAGAGGTTGCCTTCCCATGACACCGTGCGAAGGGCCCTGTGCCAATGGGATCTGGATGCCTTGCAAGCGTCGCATGACCAGTTTGTCACGAAGTTCAAGCAACTCAAGGGTCCCGCACGGGGCTCTATCGACGGCTGGCGTGTGGCGGCCATCGATGGGGTGGAACTGTTTTCGACTGTGGGGCATTGTTGTCCCGATTGTCAGATACGGCACCACAAGGATTCAGGAGTGACGGATTATTTCCATCGGAATGTCTTTATGCAGAAGGTGGGCGGTGATCCCCGGGTCATTTACGGTGCGCTGACGCTGGGGGGAAAGGATGGCTGTGAGAAGGCGGAGGGAGAGAGCATCGGAACGAGACGCCTGATTGAACACGTCCGAAAGCATGCCGGGCATGTCGCGGATATCCTGACCATGGACGCCTTGTTTGCGAAGGCACCGGTCATTCATGCCGCGCTGGACGCGCACATGGACGTGGTGATTCGGATGAAGGAAGAGCGGCGCACCATCATGCAGGATGCCAAGGGGCTGTTTGACGCGCGAGAACCGGATGCCAAGTGGACGGAGAGGGACCGCGACGGAAATAAAGTCACGGTGCTGGCATGGGACGAGCAAGAACTGCAGAGTTGGCCCCAGGTTCGCGTTCCGATGCGGATTGTCAAGGTGATACGGACGACGGAGAGGTCGATTCGGCGCGGGAACCAAATCGAAACGCAGGTAGAAGTCGTGGAGCGATGGATGGCGACGACTTGCATCCAAAGCGCCGTTGCGATTCGGACCGTAGCCCGAATCACGGCGGCCCGGTGGGACATCGAGAACAATGGATTCCATGACCTGAAGACGTACTGGCATATGGACCATGCATTTGTGCATGATCCGACGGCGATTCAGGCGTGGTTGGGGATTTTAATTCTGGCCGTGAACCTCATGTACACGTTTGTGTATGAGCATCTGCATCACTTTCGTGAGTGGAACATTCCGCTCCAAGACGTGATCCAAGAAATCAAAGAGCAGATGCGTTGGGGTTTGGCAGGTCATACGAAAGTCCTCTGGGATACGGGACAGACGGGGCTACAAGCAAACAGATTTCGACAAAAATCGTTAGCCGAATCTCGTCCATAAACCGCGAAATTTGTCGTATAGACACGAATCAGGGTAAAGGCAGCCGTAATTGCGCCGAGAGGCAACGCGAGGTCGAAAAACTGGAAGAAAGATGCGTGGGCCATCCCGGTCATCTTTTCTCTTGACGAACTTAAACAACAAAACGTATCCTTGTGGAAGGGATATGACTAAAAGATGACATTACATATCGGGCTGGTGATTCTATGCAGAATATGTCCGGTTTATCGTCTTTAATTGAATTTAAAGATGCGTCTGGTCGTCCGATAAAGAAAGCCTTTTACAAGCCCTCCAAGGTAGTAGTGGCAACCGAATTAACCGAAGTGATTCCTGCTCTGAAGTGTGTAGACGAATATGTGTCGAATGGGTTCTATGCCGTTGGATATGTCTCCTACGAGTGCGCCCCAGCTTTCGATTCAGCATTGAAGGTCAAGTCTGATCTTCAAATGCCACTGTTGTGGTTTGGACTGTACTCGAAATATGAAGATTTCTCTGTAGGAGAACAATATGGCGAGCCGGTCCAATGCTTTAAAGTTGAATCTTGGGAACCAGAAATAACACTTTCTGAATATGAGGAAAGAGTTCAAAAAATTCACGATGCTATAGCCGAAGGAGATACTTATCAAGTTAACTATACGATACGATTGAAGTCTCGGTTTATAGGAAATGAATTTGCATTTTACGAACAACTTAAGAACTCTCAAGGTTCATCCTACAGTGCATTTTTGAATACTGGCCGATATCGAATCTTATCGGTGTCACCCGAATTGTTTTTCCACAGAAATCAAAATTATATATTTACCAAACCGATGAAAGGTACAGTGCCACGCGGTAGATGGACTTTTGAAGACGAAGAAAATAAATTGTGGCTGCGTAACTCAGAAAAGAACCGTGCCGAGAATCTAATGATTGTTGACTTGTTGAGGAACGATCTAAGTAGAGTATCAAAACTCGGTTCTGTTAAAGTACCACATCTATTTGAAATCGAGAGTTACCGAACGGTTCATCAAATGACCTCTACTATCTCATCGGAGGTTAAGGACGGTACCTCACTGGTTGAAGTGTTTGGTGCCTTGTTTCCATGTGGATCAATTACTGGGGCACCAAAGTCCAGCACGATGAAATTAATAGCTGAATTGGAGACGTCTCCACGCGGGGTATACTGCGGGGCTATAGGCATGGTTTCTCCGGACGGGGAGATGATTTTCAACGTAGCCATTCGAACAGTGGTAGTCGATTCAGAAACTCAGGAAGCAGTGTACGGTGTAGGGGGAGGAATAACTTGGGATTCGATTGCTGCGGCGGAATATGAAGAAGTTATGGCGAAGTCAAAAGTTTTATCCACTGTATTTCCTGAAATCGGGTTAATAGAAACTATGAGACTTGAGGACGGAAGTTTTTATCTGTTGGAGCGTCACCTTAAGCGGCTGACACAATCTTGTGAATACTTCTCTATCCGGTTGGATAAGCAGTGTGTGATGGACGCGTTGGAAGCATGTGGGGGTAAATATGCAAATGGGGTATACAAAGTAAGACTGGTAATTCGGGATAACTGTTTTCCGGCTGTAGAAGTCATCCCGTTGGATGAATGCTGTAGCGATAGCATTCCGCTGGTGAGGTTAGCTAATGGACCAATATCGTCGAGTGATATATTTTTGTACCACAAGACTACAAACCGGTCATCTTATTCGAAATACAGCGACGCAAATTTTTATGATGTGATTCTTTGGAATGAAAACGGTGAACTTACTGAGTTTACGCGTGGGAACCTCGTGGCTTTAATGAATGGTGTGATGGTCACACCGCCCAAATGCTCTGGTCTTCTGACTGGAACGTTGAGGGAGGAATTGCTAGCAGAAGGAAAAATCGAAGAAAAACCCATAAGAATTTGGGATCGTTTTGAGCGACTTTGGTTCGTCAACAGTGTCAGGGGACTCGTTGAGGTGAAACTTGTCGATACACAAACAGTTCCAACAATGAAGGATATGAGTAATATTAACGCTTGAATCGTTCACAACTCTTCATGAAAATACTAGCCTAATAGAATGCCACATATTTACCAGCACGCTCATTTGCGGGCATGCCGTCCTTTCAGGGTCTGGCGCGTATAAGTTCACGATTAACGGTGTAGGTAACAGCGCACCGAGTCTCGGATGTGAAACGGGGAGGTACCAGTCATGCATATCGATCTTTCAAAGCTTACTCCAGAACAGCGTGCTGTTCTTGAAGAGCGTTTGAAGCAGAAGTGGGAGAATAGGACAAACGAAAGTCAGGAAGTTTTACTCCGCTCTACTTCGGATGCTCTTTCTTTATCATTTGCTCAACAGCGACTTTGGTTTTTACAAGAGCTTGAACCGGATAGTCCGTTCTATAACTCGCCAATCTGTCTACGACTGATTGGCCAGCTTCATGTTGAACTCTTATGCCAAAGTCTAGGTGCGCTCGTGGCGCGCCACGAAATATTGCGCACCAGGTTTGAATCAATCGACGGCGAGCCAGTTCAGGTTATCGATCCACCTAGCTCACTCGATATTCCGTTGGTGGATCTCAGCAATCTCATTGAGGCTGAACGAGAGCACGAAGCCCGCTCTCTAGCCATCCAAACCGTCCGTCGTACCTTCGATCTCCGGAAGGAACATCCAGTCAGAGCGCAAATTCTTCGCCTAAGTGTTTCTCAGCATATTCTCGTATTGGTGGTTCATCATATTGCCTGGGACGGTTGGTCGGTAAATGTAATGCATCGGGATTTGGAGGCTTTTTACAAAGCATTCCTGACCAGTCAGCCTCCAACACTTCCGGATACCATACAATACGCTGATTATAGCCTTTGGCAGAGAAAGTGGCTCAATGAAGAACAGTTACAAGAACAGTTAGCTTACTGGAAACGACAACTGGCCTACATTCCCCAATTCATACCGCTGCCGACCGATTATGTCCGACCCTCTTGTCGGACATATGAAGGCGATTATATCGCCTTATCAATTTCCCCAGTCCTAACGCACCGAGTCAAAGGACTTAGCTTACGTGCAGGAACGACCCCCTTTACTACACTACTGGCTACGTTTTTAGTTCTTCTTCACCTGTATACCGAAGAATCGCATGTTGTAGTAGGAACTCCCGTTTCAGGGAGGAACAGGAGAGAATTGGAGAATATTATAGGTTTCTTTGTCAATACGCTTGCTGTTCATGTGGAGATTGACAGTAAAAGCAGCTTTTGGAGTGTATTAAAGCATGTGCGTGAGACTACGTTGCAAGCATATGCACACCAAGATGTTCCGTTTGAGAAGATTGTAGAAGAACTTCATGTTGAGCGCAGCCTCAGCTATTCACCGATATTCCAGGTAATGTTCCAATATAACAGCACGCCTCGACCGATGTTACAATTGGATGATGTTGTTGCAACCCCGTTTGAAGTGACCAAGGGCACCACTCAGTTTGATCTGGCCGTCTACCTTACGGAGGAGGATGGCGGCATTCGAGGCTGGCTTGAGTACAGCACTGAGCTTTTTGAACGAGCAACGGCCCAGCACTTTGCCGCTCATTACCTTCGAGTTTTGGAGGCGGTGACTCTGGATCCTGGCTGTCGCATCGAAAATATCGAACTCCTTTCGCCTGCCGAACGCCACTCCCTGCTGGTAGAATGGAATGCACCTGAAACCGATCCCCCTGGAAGCGCGTGTATTCACCACCGGATCGAAACACACGCCGAACGCTGTCCGCACGCTATCGCGATCGAGAGTGGTAACGAACGAGTAACCTATGAGGAGCTTAATCGACGAGCGAACCAGGTCTCCCATTACTTAGGTGCTGCTGGGGTGGGGCCAGAGGCCGTTGTCGCCTTATACATGGAACGCTCCGTCAATACATTCATCGCCCTGCTGGGCATTCTCAAGGCAGGAGGCGCATGCCTGCCCATTGATCCTGATTACCCTCGCGATCGCGTCTTGTTTATGGTGGAGGACTCTGGTGCGCGTCTGATCCTAACGCACCAACACCTTGAGTCTCGTTTCGCTGGATGCCGTGTACCGATTATCTGCTTTGATAGGAATTGGACGCAGATTACCCAGTATCCCGATTGGAACCCGGATAGACCTATCCTTCCGACCAATCTCGCCTATGTGGTATATACCTCCGGTTCTACCGGTCGCCCAAAGGGCGTGATGGTTGTTCACGCGGGTATGGTCAATTACTTTGAGCGGGCACTATCGGTTCTCAAGGTTCAACCTGGTGAGCGTGTGCTTCAATTCCAGTCGTTAAGTTTTGACGGTGCGGCTGAGGAGATCTTTATGACGCTCACCAGTTGCGCTACGCTGGTGATACGTACCGCAGAGATGCTGGAATTCCACTCGTTTGTGAGAGCCTGTCGTGAGCTTGCCATTAATGTTTTGGATATCCCAACGGCATATTGGCATGAGTTGGTCGCAGAAGGGCTCTGCGCTGAGCTAGGTGTGTGCAACGCGCTACGGCTCATGATTATCGGCGGCGAAAGAGCGGTTCTGGACCGGCTACATAACTGGCATGATCAAGTCGGAGGTCGTATTCAACTCTTCAATTCCTACGGTCCTACAGAGTGCACGATAGCGTCCACGATCATCGATTTGACAGCCCCTTACGATCGAGAAGTTGTCCCTATCGGAAGACCAGTGGCAAATACCCACGTATACATTTTGAACGAGAAGTTGCAGCCGGTACCAATTGGCGTTCGAGGCGAGCTTTACGTGAACGGGGCCGGGCTGGCGAGGGGATATCTGGACCGACCGGATCTCACCGCCGAACGCTTTCTACCCGACCCTTTCAGCACTGTACCCGGTGCCAGCATGTACAAAACCGGCGACTTGGTTCGCAGCCTGCCCGACGGCAACCTAGAATTTCTCGGTCGGTTGGACAACCAAGTGAAGCTACGCGGCTTCCGCATCGAGCCTGGCGAGATCGAGGCGGCGCTACACCAGCACCCCCAGGTCCGTGAGGCCGTCGTCATGCTACGCCAGGACGGTTTCGGGGAGCCCCGCTTGGTGGCCTATTTCGTTCCACGTGAGGAGCATTCCCATCCGACTGTCGAGACGCTACGTGCCGTCCTGGCGCAGCGCCTGCCCACATATATGCTCCCTAGCGCTTTTGTATTGCTGGAACACATCCCGCGTACGCCCAATGGCAAGCTCGACCGCCGGGCACTTCCGGCGCCAGAGCGAACAGTTGCCGCAGGTGTTCAGACCAGTGCGCCTCGCTCGCTGCTGGAGCAGACAATTGCCTCTGTCTGGCGAGAACTTCTGAGTCTGCCTGAGGTGAGCATTCTCGATAACTTCTTTGATCTTGGGGGAAATTCTCTGTTAGCCGTCCGGATGATCGTCGCTGTAGAGAGAGCCGTAGGTTATGAGATTCCGATCACGCTACTCTTCGAGGCTCAGACAATCGAGCAATTCGCCCAAGTGATTGATGTGTTGGATAATCCTGCATTCGGCAGCGCTGCTCAGTAGACGAGTTGGAGCTGCGCCATTCCCTACAGTGGTGCGGTGCTTCAAGTGTGTAGTCTATCCTGTTGCGTCAGCAGAAGCTGATTCTTCGGGGCTGGCTCTCGAGTTCCTCTTCCACTCTAGTTTGCCAACATGAGAATACTGACGAGCTATGTATTAGACCCCCACGAGAGGTGGCTGAGCGTGTTCTAAGCTATCAGGACGGCGGGAATTCCCGAAATTCCGGTGGGGTGGGTGGGGGTGGTAAACTTGCCGCTGATAGTCTATAATAGTTCCAGTCGCTTTCGGCTATTCTTCTTAAGCTTCGGCAGATAAGAGTACCTCGTTTGGATCAGGTGGTCGGGGGTTCGAATCCTTCTGATCAAATGCCTTGGCTCGAAGCAAAAGCCTAAAAGCGACTCACGAGAATATCGGGTGCAGATAAACGTTTTTCAAAACGAACGTAAGGTGAAGTGTTTAGCGAGGTGAGGATGTTAAACATGTTATACCGCATGTTGCTTACGACAGCTAGTACATATCCGACTAAAACTGCCATTGTATATGGCGAGAGACGAGTGACATACGCGGCCCTCGCTGAGCGAGTGGCACGACTTAGTCAGGCATTCCGTTCGCTGGGTATCAAGCGAGGCGACTGCGTCTCCATTGTTATGTCAAATTGCCCGGAATTCGTGGAAAGCTTTTATGCGATTGCAAGTCTACAGGCCGTAGCGTTACCGTTGAATCCCTTTTATAAGGAGCACGAGTTGACATTTTACCTTGGTGAAAGTCATCCGCGTCTCATCGTCACTGATCAACAGTCCCTTGAAACCTGTCGTCAGACGGTTAATAAACTTGGCTCGCCAGTGCCAATTATGGTCATTGGCGAGGTCGGCCCGGGTGAGTGCTCATTCAACGAGCTTGTCGGGCGCTCGGAGCCCCTGACTGATGAGGCGCTAACAACCAAGGCATTGGACGCCGCTGTCCTCTATCAGTTCTCGTCGGGCTCGACAGGTCGGCCTAAACGTGTCGGAAGAACCCAGCGAAATTTGTTAGCAGAGGCTAATAACTTTGCGGCGACGGTACAAACAACCGCTGAAGATGTAGTCCTCTGTCTAGTACCGCTCTTTCACGCCTACGGCTTTGGCAACTTCGTACTTGCACCCGTACACGTCGGCGCAAAGCTCGTCCTCCTGGAGCCCGCTATGCAGCGCGAGACAGTGGTCGATCTGCCGCTTGCTGTCCAAATGGGACGGATCTTTGAGCTGATCGAGTGCGAACACGTGACAATCCTCCCTGCAGTGCCAGTCGTTTACCAAGCAATGCTCGATGCATCGTGCGAGCAGAGACCGATCCTTAACTCGCTACGTATCTGCTTCACAGCCGGAAACTTCCTACCTAAGGAAACATTCGAGCGGTTTGAGCAACGCTTTGGCATACAGATTCGACAGCAGTACGGGAACACTGAGTCGGGGGCCATCACAGCAAATCTTGAGTCTCCGGTCGATCCTGACTCATTTGGTAGACCGCTTCAAAATGTTGCGATCAAGATCGTCGATGAGAAGGGCCAGGAGCTTAAGGGCGAGGTTGGCGAAGTGGTCATAAAAAGCCCGTCGCTGACGGAGGGTTACCATAATCTAGACGGGATCAATGCCTCCGTTTTCCACGGTGGCTGGTTCTATACCGGCGATCTGGGCTGGATGGATGAAGCAGGGCGCCTCTATCTTACTGGTCGAAAGCGTATCTTCATTGATACCGGCGGTTACAAGGTTGATCCAGCCGAGATCGAGGACGTTTTATGTACGCACCCCCAAGTTGCAGAGGCTGTCGTCGTCGGAATGTCGGGGGCAGATGCGGGGGAGTTGATCAAGGCGGTCATCGTGCCGATCGGCACGTGTGACGAGCAGGAAATCCTCTCCTATTGTAGTAGTCGGCTTGCGCAATTTAAGATACCGAGGATTGTCGAGTTCCGCACTGCGCTACCGCGCAATGGACTTGGTAAAATCCTGAAGAAAGATCTGCTTGATCCATTCCCAGAACCTGCGATAGTGAAGCCGGGAATCCTCAGCACGTTACAGAACACATCTAGGCGGGACCAGAGGGTGAAGTTGTTGCGCTCATTCTTAGAGTCGCAGGTTGCAGAGCTGTTCAACCGCGCTAGCCACGAGATTGAATACGATCGCCCACTAGGCGATTATGGCTT
>JGI20133J14441_1002043_pt1 | contig 14955 bp, 18 predicted proteins | sample RS3BMetagenome_FD_14441 | JGI IMG/M metagenome (IMG submission 14441)
GCGAACACCACGCCGCGACGAGGGAGGTGCGCGCCTGTCCCATGTTTCATAAATATGAAAACTTGCCCAAAAATCTCGCTTGTTTAAGGATTAGGTGCTCTTCTTGACGCGGTGTCTACAGGCCTCCGCAATCTTTCGAAAGTGAAACTAAAAAACCTGCCACGGATGGCAGACTTCGCGCGATGGGTCACGGCCTGTGAGTCGGCGTTGCCTTGGAAGCCGGGTGTATTTATTGCGGCATATCGCGCAAACATTGACGCCGGTAATTCTGCGGCGGTTGAGGGGAGCGCGGTGGCGTCCGCGATACTCGCATTGTTGGAGGCAACGCCTTCGGGCGAATTTGTTGGATCATTAAGTCAACTGCTCGACGAATTGGAAGCGGTGGCTGGCGAAAAGGCAGTAAAGGCAAAAACGTGGCCGACAAGTCCCCGGGCGCTTTCTGGATCGCTGGAACGATGCCTCCCGAATTTGCGCCGTGCCGGGGTGGCGATTGAAGATTTAGGTAAGAGTGGTCCGACACGGGCGCGACAAATTCATATTTTTAGACCGACAAACGGGGAAAAAGATGCTCCAGATGCTCCGGACGCTCCGCCAGCCGCTAAAATCAACGGTTTTAACCCCGGAGCATCTCCGGAGCATTGCAAACCAGTGGAGGAAGATGCTCCGCCAGATGCTCCGGCAAAAAACTATCAAAAATCGGCCTTTTTTGATCGTCCGGAGCTTCTGGAGCGTCCGGAGCATCTTTCCGGAGCTTTTAGTGATAAAAAAACGATAAATTCTGCACTGCCCCAACAATCGCCGCTGAAATCAACGGAAATCACATCCAAACAGCCTGAAATACGGCCTATTCAACCCGTTGGCAGCAATGGCCTGTTTTCTGTCCCGAAAACACCAGATTCCGATCCAGTTGTGGTTATCAGCAACGACGGAGAAGGAATTACGCTATGAGATTCACCATATCCAATTTTATTTCTGAATTGAATGATCGCGGTGTCAGGATAGCTGGTGAAGAAGGCAACCTGCGGTTAACTGGAAATACCAAGGCTCTGACTCCAGATGATGTTCAATGGTTAAAGGCTAACAAGCCTGCCGTCCTGGCCATGCTCCGGATGGCACGCAACCCGGTACGCCGGTATGTGTCCCTTGACGGCGAAGGTGAGGCTTATTCTTCACACGTTTTGGATCCCGCATACTGGCGCGAAACCTAAAAGTATAACCGCCGGTTATCCGGCTGAAAGCAGAATTTTATGAAACGCATGTCCAAACAGAAACAACGACTGGCCGAGGCCTATTTGGAGGCCGCCGTCCTACGGGTTAAATGCGGCGATTTGGCGAAATTGCTCATACAGGAGCGCAGCAAGGCTCCGAGTGTCACTATTCATATAACCAACGGCAAAGGGATCGGACGGGTGGTGCCGAGCAATAATTGAAACATTAACCGCGTATCACCCAACCGCATGAGTTCTACATCCTTGAAGCAAAAGGGAAATATGCCAAGTGAACCAATACCAACCGCAATTCGCACAGAGCGTAAGCCATGCTGGCTTTGCGGCGCTTACACGCCTGAATCCATCAACGTTCTGGCCAACGCTTACAATACGAACGCACAGCATCCGGATGGATGGCTTGATCAGGTTGTCACATTGCCAATTTGCTTGGCACATTACCCGCAAATTTACAACTTTGTCGAGGCTATCCGCAAAACGCCGCAAGGATCGGCGGCCATGCGAGCGATGGAGGATAAAAAATGATCACAGAGCCTGCACCTCGTCACAACAGGCAATTCTGCTTCAGAAAAGGCTTGTGCAAAGTTTTGCACAAGGGTTTCTTGCCCGCCAAGCAGTGCGGGAATTCTCAACAACAGGCGTTTTTGGAGAATTGGCCGGTGGTGCCAAGTTTGGCACCACCGTATTCTTGGCCGCCAAGCAGTGCGGGACTTCAACAACAGGCGTTTCCAGCGAATTGGCCCGTGAGGCACAATTGTGCCTCACGGTATTCTTAACCCGCGTCATACCCGGCGGTAAACAGGGTATTTACACACACACGCCGCAATGCGGCAGAAACGGAATGGTGCCATTATGGCAATTATGACAATTTCCCAACGGGTCGATAAATGGAACCGCGAGAACCTTGGCAAACATCAGCGGGCTTATTGCCGAGGTTTGTCCCGGCCTGACTCGCTTAGCGATGCTGAAACCGAGGCTTTCTTAAAAGCTGCATCGGTGCTGCATCGGGAGCCAGAACGTTGGAGGCATGATGCCAGCGCTCTGGCCGGCCTTTTGAGGATCGATCCCAAAGGTGACGGCCAAAATTACGCAAGGACTTGGCGTTCAATTTCATCGTGGGCCGGTATGCCGTACCCAACTGAAGGCAACACAACGTTGCCCATTGACCTTTAACTTCCGTGGCCAGGCGGTGCGTTTGCGGTGCGTTGCCGCAAACCCGCCTGGCTCTTTTTACATTGAAGGGATAACCAATGGAACTCAAACTTAATAACTTCGCTGATGAGATGGCACGCCGCGGTATTGATATTTACCTCGCCAACGGTGGCCAAAACCTTCGGCTTGTCGGCGACGGCATTAACTCATTGTCGCCGGACCACTGGGCATGGATGCGGCGTAACCGGGAGCATCTTATAGCGTCGCTTCTGCGAACTTCCGGTAACGGCCAGCGGGTCGAATAGCCGGCCACGGATGCCGCAAACGGCGTTTAATGAAGCCGGAATTTAATGAAAACCTTATTTTTTGGAGTATTCCATGAAACTGCTTATCCATCACATCCGCCGATCAGAATTGGCGTACCCGCTTATCTGCGGCGTTGTCGCCGGGTTAGTAACCGGGTCGGCTATCCTGCTGATATTTTCCGTTGCGAGGGTATTATGAGCGACGATCAAATATCACTTGCTGAAACCGCAAACAAGCGACAGCTATTGCGGTATAAAATGGTGGTTGAGTCAACCAGCATTGACACCATTCGGGACGCCATGCCGATGTTTCTTAATGCCATCATTATCAGCACGCCGCATGGATATTTGCTTGCGGTTCCAGAGCCGGATGATCCCGATGACCATTGAAACACCAAAGACCGCCCGTGTCCCATTTGTTTGCACCGTCTGCCGCAAGCTGCTGTGGGACTGCCCAAGCAACTACTGCCGTAAATGTCTGGTGCCGTTGTGTGATGCCCACTGCATTCACGTTGGCATTGTCGCGTATTGCTCGGCGTGTGCCGAGTCGCTATCCGCCGAAATTGCCGCACGGGCAAAACTCTTGAAAGGAAAACCATGAATAATTCAATACATGCTCTCTGGTTGACGCTCGTTGAAATTGCGGCGAGCAATATTGAGAAATTCCGGCCAACCGCTGATGAACAGGGCCGCATATCGCAATTGGCGTCTGCGGCCAATATCGACGATGAACGCCTTGGCCATCTCATTGATAAGGCCCGGCGTTTTGCACAGGTGCAGGTGGCCATTCAAGGCCTGACGGATGCCCAGGCGACATTTAATGTTTTTGAGCGCCGGTTGGCCAAGTTGGAAAATGCCCGCGCCCACGTTGTTAACCAGATCAAAGCCAACCGCAGGGCCATGCTGCGTTTGCAAACGTTGCGATCCGAAAGCGAAAGCATTCAGCAGGCCATCGCCCGAATGAAGGTTGGCTGAAAGAAATAATTCTGGAAATGGGCTTGACAACGTGTTATCTTTGTTGTATAATACTTACGGTATTAGTCATTAGATTGTTAAAAGGTTGCGACAAACCATGAAAAATATCGAGACTCAATTACGGCGGGCTATTGAGAATAGTGGCCAAACCGTCTACGCCCTGCACCAAGCAACCGGCTTACACACCTCAACCCTTTACAAGTTTGTCGCGGGCGAACAAACCTTGCGGTTGGATATGGCCGCACGGCTCGTCGCACACCTTGGATATGAACTCCGCAAAATTGAGAAACCTAAAACCACGAAAGGAAAGTGAACCATGGCCAGCATCAGCAACGACGGTAACGGGCTTCGGCGTATTCAGTTTGTCATAGATGGCAACCGGCGGGCTATCCGCTTAGGCCACTGCACGGCCAAGCAAGCCATGACAGTATGCACACATATTGAAGCAATACTCTCCGCCAAGCTCGCAAACTCGGCGGTTGAGACGGCAACGGCTCAATGGCTCGGTGAAATTGATGATACGTTGCATGGGCGCCTTGCGGCGGCGGGGTTGGTTGTATCGCGTGAGCGTAACGCGACAACACTGGGCAAGTTTCTGGCCGACTATTTTTCGTCCTTGGTTGTTAAAGACGGTACGGAAATAGCCTACGGACAAACCCGCGATATGCTCAACCGTATCCTTGGTGAAGGCCGCACATTGCGTTCTATCGGGCCGGAAGATGCGGACAAGTGGCGGCAGGTTCTGGTTGCCGAAGGATACGCCGGTGCCACCATCTCCCGGCGTGTGGGCGTTGCCCGCATGATGTTTGGTAAGGCCGTGAAGTGGAAACTGGTAGGCGAAAACCCATTTACCGATGTGAAAGCTGGCTCCCAAACCAATAAGGCCCGTCAATTCTTTGTATCCCGTGAAGCCGCCGACAAGCTCATTGAGGCGTGTCCTGATGCTCAATGGAGGCTTATGGTGGCCTTGAGCCGATACGGCGGCATACGCACGCCATCGGAAACCCTGTTGCTCCGGTGGGGCGATATTGACTGGGATAGTGGCCGTATTCACGTCACTTCACCAAAGACTGAACACCATTCCGGCGGCGGCTCTCGCATTATCCCGATATTCCCTGAACTTAAGAAACCGTTGGCTGAATGCTTTGAAGCGGCGTTGCCGGGTGAAGAGTATTGCATCACGCGATACCGTAGTGCCGCCTGTAACCTGCGGACGCAACTGGAACGCATTATCAAGCGGGCCGGGTTAACACCATGGCCGAAGCTGTGGCATAACATGAGGGCCAGCAGACAAACCGAATTGGCCGAGACTTACCCGATACAAGTTGTCTGCTCTTGGATCGGAAACAGCATAGATGTAGCCCAAGGCCACTATCTTCAGGTTACGGATGCACACTTTGAGCGGGCCGTATCCACCATCCAGCCATCGCCAGCATCGCCAGAAACAGCATCTAAACAGGCGGCGCATAATGCGGCGCAGTATGGGGCGGAAACAGCCAGCAAGGCCCCGCAAGGTGATAATACCGATGATAAAGAAACCCGCAATTTGCTTGGCCTTGCTGAAGTATGCAATGATGTGCATAAGTATGTAATGGGCGCGGCAGGATTCGAACCTGCGTAGGCATAAGCCAACGGATTTACAGTCCGTCCCTTTTGGCCGCTCAGGCACACGCCCTTTCGGGATCGATAATATACCAAACTTTTCGATTTAGGCCAATTTATTCCGCCCCATTCACCTTCTTGCCGCTGGCGTTTATACTCTGGGGCATGAAAAACGATCAATTGCTTATTACCAACGGCATGGTTCTGGACCCCAATCGGCAAAAGCCCGAACCGCTTGAAGTGCTGATCATGGATGGAATTATTCAGGCCGTCGGTACCGGTTTGAAGGCCACCGCTCCGCAAGCCCCCGTGCTTGATGCCAAGGGCGGCTATGTTACCCCCGGCCTGATCGATATTCATGTTCACCTCCGGGAACCGGGGCAGGAACATAAGGAAACCATCGCTTCGGGTTCCGCCGCAGCGGTGGCCGGTGGATTCACCACCATCTGCTGCATGCCTAATACCACGCCCGCCATTGATACCGACGCCCAGGTTGAATTTGTCCTCACGCAGGCCGCCCGGACGGCTTTATGTCGGGTATTGCCATTTGGTGCCATAACCAAAGCCCGGGAGGGAAAAGAACTCGCCGAATTGCGGCTCATGCACGAGGCCGGGGCGGTGGGGTTCAGTGATGATGGCTGCGGTGTGGCGTCCGCGGCGGTCATGCTCAAGGCGCTGCAATACGTCAAAATGTTTGATGGCTTAATCAGCCAGCATTGCGAGGAACCCACGCTTTCCGGCGGCGCGATGCATGCCGGCGTCACCGCCATACGACTGGGCCTCGGCGGCATACCGGCGGTGGCCGAAGAAATAATGATCGCCCGCGATCTGCAACTCAATGCGAGAATTAAGGCACGCTACCATGTTCAGCACATCAGCACCGCGGGAGCCGTTGCATTAATCCGTCGGGCCAAAGAACAGGGGCAAAGTGTCACGGCGGAAGTTGCACCGCACCATCTGCTGCTGACGGACACATGTTGTGCCAACTATGACACTCATTTTAAAATGAATCCGCCGCTGCGTTCACAGGAAGATGTGCAAGCCTGCATTGAAGCTCTGGCCGATGGAACCATTGATTGCCTGGCAACCGACCATGCCCCCCACGCCCGCGAAGAAAAAGAACTGGAATTTGACCGTGCTCCATTCGGTATTCTGGGGCTGGAAACCGCTCTGGCTCTATACGTTGAAGCTCTGGTAAAGCCCGGCCACCTGTCTTGGCTAGAGCTGATTCGAAAAATGACATCCCAGCCGGCGGCAATCGCGCACCTCAAAGACTGCGGCACATTGGCCATCGGATCATTGGGGGATATTGCGATTATCCAAGGAGACGAAAAGTGGACCATTGATCCGGAAAAATCCTTCAGCAAGAGCCGCAATAGCCCCTTTGCGGGCCGCACGGTAACCGGGCGGGTGGCGTATACCATTTTGGGCGGACGGATCGTATTTGACAGTATTGGCGGTATCGGCAATATTGGGCAGTAATAATCAGTGCGCATTTGTTGCGCCACTCGGTTGGGACTTAGGAGTCCTTTTCACTAATCAAAGAACACTGATAACGGATCAATATGGCGACTGTATACCGTATCCATGTGCTTGCAGCCGCCTTGGCGGGAATAGGTGGCATGTTGTTGCTTTCCGGCTGTTCCGCCGGACCATTTGGTATGTTTCACCAGATTCCGCAACGCGCTTTTGGTATTGATGTTTCGGTATATCAGCATACGATCAACTGGAATGCGGTGGCGGCCGATCGGGTGCAATTTGCCTGGGCCAAGGCCACCGAGGGTAGCGCAAAGTGCATCAACTATGGCGATGAATATCTTGCCGCCAACATGGCCGGTGCCAGTCGTGCGGGAGTTCTGATCGGTGCCTATCATTTCGCGCATCCGCGGATGGATTCCGGACCAGAGGGTGCGGAGGAAGAGGCACTGTTGTTTATAACCGCAGCTTGTAATTATATGACTGACGGGCACCTGCGACCCGTATTGGATTTGGAGGTGGAAGGTAGTTCGGCTACGTCCGCATGGGTCAATGATTTTCTTAATGATGTGAATAACGCGACTGGCGTCACACCTATTGTTTATACCTACATCAGTTATTCACGAGACTATCTTAATTCCACCGTCTCCAACCGCAATCTCTGGATAGCCAATCCCAGCACTGGAGTTAATCCACAGACCGGCACACCCACCGTGCCTGCTCCTTTTACGAATTGGAATTTCTGGCAATATGGGCAGAACACGATCAATGGAATCAGTGGTGTCGTGGATCAGGACGTCGCCAATGGCAATTTGGCCTATGTGCAGAGTTTTCTGATTCCCGCGCAGGCCCAACTTCCCGGCACCACGGAAAATGCCACCGCCGTCGCCTGGACTGGTGCGGGCACCAATGGCAGTTGGAGCAACGCCGCCAACTGGACCAGCGCCTGGACGGCCGGTGGTGTCGCGGAATTTAACAGTTCTTCCCGAGGTACGGCCAACATTACCTTTGATCAGGCCGCCAGTGGTAACAAAGTTGTCAATGTCGCCCAGATCAATGTCACCGACATCAATACCCCGGCGGTCACCATCAACGGATCGGATCCCATTAAATTTCAAACCTATGTGGATCCCATATACAACAACAGCGGCAATACGTTGACCATTAATGCTCCGATGGAATTCTTCGGCACAATGGGCACGGCTGGTAATTCCAGCACCAATAGCATTTATGCCGGCCCGGGCAACATTATCCTCGGTGGCAATATCACGTTTAATGACAGTCAAACGCAGGTGGCGCGTTTTGGCTTTAATGACCTTATCGCGGTCTGGGATAGTCACGTCAATAAAGTGTCGGGCAATGTGATTATCAACGGTACAATATCTGATGCGACAGGCACACCGGCGGGATATACCAATGGATTCTATTTCAGCAATGCCGGGGGGTACGATGATGTCACCAGCAATAATGCAAACTGGCACGGGGGTACCTTCGTTACCGGTGGTGCTACGCTGCTGGTATCAGCCCGGGGCAGCACGGGCACCGGTGCAGTAACGTTGTACGGCGCAGGCAGCGGCAACAATGGTTTCCAGCCAGCCGGAATTCATGCGGGAATTGCCGGGGAGGGAACCGTCAGCGGGCCGGTAACGGTTACCGGAAGCGGCGGCTTTTTTACCGGTGGCGGCAAGCTGATCAACAACTTCAGCCAGTTTTCTCCTACCACCGGGAAATTAACCTTGGCGGCGGGATTGAATATGAATGGCCTGACGGCGACATTCAATTTTTATCTTTCCGGCACCTCCAACAGTTCCATTTCCATCGGCGACACGTTCACCCTGAGCAGCGGCGACACTGTGGCGCTTAGCGGTACGCCAACGGCGGGAACTTACCATCTGTTTCATTTCAGCACGTTGACCCATGCCGCTGATTTAAAATCTTGGACGATCAGCGGCCCCGGCGGGTTTCACTATTCATTTATTAACAATCGCGCCAACGGCTGTATCGATTTGGATATCACAGTGCGGAGAACACACGGGTCATAGCCTGTTTAACAAATATGCGCCAATTCTGGGATGCGTGCATCCATATTACCACATCACGGTTCCCCGGAGCGGCTCATCTGAACTGCTGGTGCCTGCAGCAACTTGATAAACTCCCGGCGGCACAATCCATGAATTGGTTTGCACACTGAATGTCGCGAATTGCTTCCATAATGCTGGAATGCTGGCCCCGTAGGGGCCTTAAAAACAGCTTGGGCACTTTGGCCCCGTTGCCCCGGCGTGGCACTGAAAACTGAAAACTACCTGTAACCCGTCACCTGTAACCCCTGCCGTTGAGGCATGGATGCCGAAATCCCGATGTCCGCAAGAGCGGCCAATCGGGCCCCCCCCTGTAACCCGTCACCTGTAACCTAACACCTCGGCGGCACCCGCCGCCGCAAATGGTCTTATTGGCATAGTTCCCGCGCGGCCCACATCATTGAAAATTGGCCGTGCAAGTTGCCGGTCTGTTTGGGGCGGCTTAGGTAGTAGGCCCAGTTATTGGCATGTTCTGTGAGAATACACACATCCCGCACATTGTATTTTTTGTCCAGATGGCGGCACAGCGCCAGCCAGCCTTTTTTTACCGCCGTGCGATATTCCGCGCCATGCAGCCAGCCATGATTTACGCCCGTTGCCAGGGCGTAGGTGAACATGCCGGTGCAGGAGGATTCTTTCCACGCTTTGGGGTCATTGACCACTTGCCGCCACATGCCGTCTTTGGCCTGATATTTCAGCAAGCCGGCCATCATTGCCTTGTAGCTTCTCATTATTTTTGTATAACCCGGAAATGTTGCGGGCAATCCGGTGACAGCCTCCGTCAACGCGGAGGCCATCCAGCCGTCGCCGCGTCCCCAATAGACATGGGCTTTGATGCCGTGAAAAAATAATCCGTCGGACTGCTGAAAATCTTTGATAAAAAGCAGCAGTTCCCGCACGGCGCGACGGGCGTAGCGTTTTTTTTGGGTGATCTGCCAGGCGTGAATTTGTACCGCCGCGAGTTTGTACGCCCCATCGAGATAATAATTGGTTTCCGGGCTGAGTTTTCCGGCAACGGGTTTGTTCCATTGCGCATTGGCAAATCTCAGGCCTAATTTCAGGTAGGGTTTCAGGCCGGTCTGCTGATATATTTCCAACGGCAAAATGCCGAAAACGCTGTTGTCCACATTGACCGGTGGCGGAACATATTTGTGGCCACGCCGCGTGAGAATGACCGCATACCGTTTGACCACTGCGGCAAGCAGTCGCTTATCACCAATGCTGCCGGCAAATCGCGCAGCCGCGTAACCGGCGCAGCTTTCCATGTAGGAAAAGCCGTGCGCCATGGCAAAATGCTTTCGTGCCAGGAGATTATGCACCAGTTTGATTCCCAAGGCTTTTGGGGCGTCGCCTTTGGGCCAGGGTCCCCAGTTTATCGCGGCTGTCGCGGCATGGCAGGTCATGGCTGTCTGGGACAATAGCAGCAGAGACAAAAGCAGTAACAGAGAATAACGTCGCAAAGTCATGATCGCACCATTCCTGAATAAAAGAAAACATGATGAAAGCAACCGTGGCATCATTGTCGGGACTATGATAACGCCTGGATTTACAATCGCCCATAGCGCGGACTTGCCTCACACATGCCTGATCCATTGGCGGATCGGTATTTGCCGCAAAACCTTTCAAGGCGTACAATTTCAGCGGTATTTAGATGGGCCGGTTGGACTTGTCTATCATAAGATGCGGCCAGTTGGCCACGCCGTCAAAGCGCATCGTCGCGGTTTGATGGAACCCCCGCAATGGTTTGCGGGAGTGCTCTTTATTGTAACGGGGTGCACATGCAGCTTTCGAAACGCACGCAATATGGAATTCGTGCGCTGATCTGTTTGTGTGAAGCGTATCCCAGGGGCTATATCCAAACGCGGGAACTTGCGGCGCGGGAAGGATTGCCGCCGAAGTTTCTTGAATCGATCTTGTCGTCGCTGGCGCGGGGCAAATTTTTAATATCTAAAATTGGTTCCATGGGAGGCTATCGCCTGGCCCGCAGCCCGCAGAACATTATCGTGGGAGAAGTCATTGGCCGCTTGGAAGGTAAAAAGCTCACACAGGAAAATGTTGAACTGCATGACGATATGAAACCCGGAGAAATGGCCGTGGAAATACTTCAAACCCGGATCTCCGTCGCCATGTGTGAAGTTATGGATTCCACAACGCTCGCAACGCTGGTAGAGCAGGTAGGCCAGAAAAGTCGCGGGGGGCAGATGTACTATATATGACACCGACACCCGCACCAACTTCGCCCGGCTTGCCGCCGGGAAATGCGCCTAAATCGCCCCAGTCGGGTGGATTTCGTCGGCACATGCAGTCGGTATTTATCGGCGGCTTTGTCGTTCTGATTCCGTTGCTGGTAACGCTGTATATTGTCAGTTTTATTTATCACTTTGCCACCGGCTTTTCATATCCTGTGGCGCAATGGATGCTTCAATCCAATATTTTTGGCCGTGTAGCGCCAATTGATACCACCAAAGCCGCGGGATATCTGGCTCCTTTGTTGGCCGTCGTGCTGACGGCAGGATTCATCTACCTCATTGGCGTATTGAGTACGTTTGTCATTGGGCGGCAGATTCTTAATGTAGTGGATCGCTTTGTTGAAAATTTGCCGCTGCTTAAAGGTATTTATGGCACAACCAAGCAGGTAATTGGTGTATTTCGCCAAAGCGGCGGCGGAGCGGGATTTCAGCGCGTGGTGCTCGTAGAGTTCCCGCGCCATGGGCTTTGGACCATCGCTTTTGTCACCAATGAAATCACGGATACATCGCGCGGAGATAAATACGTCGCGATATTTATTCCCATGACCCCCAACCCGACCAGCGGCTTTTTTCAGATGGTTCTAGAGCATGAAGTTCGCAACACGGATTGGACCGTAGATCAGGGAATAAAAATTGTTTTAAGCGGAGGCCTGCTGGCACCGACAGAACTGAACTTTGGCGACACAACCGCAGCGCCCGTTACTGTAAAAAGCGACAACGTGCCACTGCCATAACAACATGTAGAGTTGCGGCATCGGGTTGTTGCGTTGCGATTCCGCAATGCCCCGGCGGTAGACGCAACCGCGAAAGCCGCTTTTCAATTCAATGAATCAATATCCACTTTGGGGGCAGAAAGCAGAATTCCGGCGGCCAGAACCGCTAATATTGCGGCATAGCCGTAGGCCCAAACCCAGGAGGCGTGAATGTTGTAAAGCAGGCCCATGAGAATGTTGGCAAAAAATAAACCCAGGCTGCGCGTGGCGGTTAAAGCACCCATGCCACTGCCGGTTTTCTTGGGTGGAATAATCAGCGAAATAATGGTGGGTTCCAGCGTTTCAATAACACCCAGCGCCAGTCCCATCAGAGCCACAACCGGGTAAAACAGGAACGCGGAGCCATGCAAGGTGCTGACCACCGCCATGCCCGCCGCCCCGATTCCGCCCGCCAGATAACCCGCCAAGGCCAAGGCTTTCACATTGCGTTTATTAAATTTGCCAACCACCAGTCCGGTTAAGGCCGATACGCCGAAAAATACGACATACGCTAAAACCGCCAATGCCCGGCTGCCGGTGGCCTGATCAACGGTAAGAATGGGAAATCCGAAACTAAATGAACTGAATCCGTAAAGACCTGTGGCCCAAAGTAGGCGGTGATACAGTGCGCGATGCCCCGCATCAGTTGCCGTCGTGCCGGCGATTGGCGCTCCGGCAGCGCTGCCTGTGCCGGCAATCGGTGCGGCGGGTTCCTCGATTTTTTTGTTCCGCACCATGGCCAAAACAGCGCTGGAACAAAGCAGCGGAACAATGGTAATAAGAAAAATGATTTTTAATGGTGTGCCACCCCAAATCAGAATCATGGCTCCGGTGGCGGCGAGAAATCCGCCACCGATGTCTAGGGCGTGCAGAAAACCAAAGGCCTTGCCGCGGTTGGTGCGGGATACCATTTGCGTCATAAGCGTGCGGCGGGGTGGCGATCGAAAATTCCTGGCCCACCAGCCACCGGCAAACAGAGCCACGGCCACCACTGGGGTAGTGGCCAATCCGGCCAGAGATAAAAGCGGGATAAATAAATTACCCGTTATGGCTATTTTTTTATGGCCATAGCGGTCGCCCAGTCGTCCACCAATTAAGCCGAATATTGCGCCGGGGCCGTAGCTTATGGCGGTTGCCAAGGCAAAAACCCAGACGGCAGCGTGCAGATTCATTACCAGAAAAAGCGGAAATATTGCCAGCACGGCCTGATAGCCCAGATCGGCAAAACATGCCGAGAGACATATAAACAGCACATCGCGCGTGAGCCAGGAATTTTTTATTTCCGAAGTTGTGGGGATCGCATCACTCATAATAGGGGTTTTACGGGCATAACCGTTTCAGGTCAACCGCTGGAAGTGCTATGCCCGCATATATTGCCGATGCACGGGGAGGATATTTCGCCGGCACTGTTTCACTTCCCGGTGGCAAATTGGCGGTTTGTTCAATGAATATTGAAAAGACGCGGTCGGTTGGGGCGTGGCATTATTTCCGGGCACCCCGCGTCAATGAAATCAGCGAGCCACCGGGTTTATCCCGGTGGGCTTTAGAATCCCGCAAAATGGTGGATTTTTCACCCCGCCCGGAAAATTGCCACTCCCCTTGGAATTGTTGGTTGCGACTCAGCAGACAAATTGTTTTTCCGCTCGAACAGGGCGTTCCCCGGCAGCGGAATGTAGATGCTCTGCGGTTATGATTCGCGGGCGGTGACAAATCGGGCCATATCCATGAGAATCTGCCGGATTTCCGATTCCGGCAAATCTTCAATGGCGGCGATGGCCTGATCCACAAGTTGCTGCGCACGGTTGCGGGCGTAACGCATGGATGGGCTGGGGATTAACAATTGCCGGGCATTATCTATGCGGTCCGGCGCATCAGATTCAAGCAGACTAATCAGCAATTGCTGGTGGGTGGGGGCGGCGGTGGCCAAAAAATGGATCATCGGCAAGGTCAGTTTGCCTTTTTCAATATCCGTACCCAACGATTTTCCAACCGTTTTCTGCTGGCCCGCAATGTCCAGCAGATCATCGACAATTTGAAACGCCATGCCCACATCTCGGCCATAATTGCCAAGCGCCTCAACGGTTGCCGCATCCGCATCGGATGCCCAGGCTCCGAGTCGGCATGATGTTTCAATGAGACTGGCGGTTTTGCGATAAATAATGTCAAAGTAGGTTTTTTCAGTTAAGGCCCAGTTACCGCGATTGAAATTCTGTGTGAGTTCTCCTTCGCAGACAATATTGGTTGTGCGGCCAATGGCGCGTGAGGCCATCTGGCTGTCCAGTGAACTGCAAAGATGATAGGCGTGGCTGATTAGCAGATCGCCGAGCAAAACGGCCGCCTCATTGCCGTGCAGGTGATTAATCGTGGCACCCCGGCGCCGGATTTCGGCGTTGTCCAATACGTCGTCATGAACGAGCGTGGCAACATGTACCATTTCCACGACCGTGGCAATCGTGACATGGGTTTGCCCCAGGGGCTCCGAACCGTTTCGTGCCGCAAGGCCTGAAAGAAAAACCAGCACCGGTCGCAACATTTTGCCGCGGAACCGTTCCACATGATTGGAAAGCTTCTGCACATGGTCGAGATCACTGGCCAATTCGCGTGCGAAAAGGTCATTAACCTGCGCCAGATACGGCTCAATTGCCTGCAAAGTAATCGGGCCAGCGATTGTGACCATAAGAGCCTCTCCACGAATGGGGCCGGAAAAACCATTCCAAAATTCAGACCAACGGCCAAAAATCCGTTCAATACTTATTGAAACTATAGAAAATTCTGATAGGAAAGTCCAGTGCCACTTCAAATTTGGACAAAATCAATGATTTGGCGAGCGATATATTAACCTCGCGCTAAAATAATTCAATATTGGTCAATAGGGCGACGGCGGCTGCTGCTGCCGGGGTTACAGGTTAAAGGTAGTTTCATTTTCAGTACCACGCCGGGGCGCGCGGCGGTTGCCGGAGTTTTAGGTTACAGGTTACAGGTTACAGGTAGTTTTTTTGCAATTGGACGGGATTGCCCAATCACCCCGGCAGAGACCGGCGCTGGGCTGATGAAAAACTCCCCCAGCGGTTCATCCGCTTTCTGTTGCGCAGGAAAATGCCAATCGCCGCTTGGCGGAAAAGGTGAGTCCCAAATTTCTG
>JGI20133J14441_1002048_pt1 | contig 14919 bp, 13 predicted proteins | sample RS3BMetagenome_FD_14441 | JGI IMG/M metagenome (IMG submission 14441)
TCACTTCCCTGTGCTTCACCATCCTCAGCCTCCCTATCTTCGGCAGCGTTATGCTGTTCCTGCGAATCCAATTGGGTCTTGCCTGTGGATACGTCATACTTGAAACGTATCTCCTGGTGTGGGGGTACTTAGTCCTCCCCTCGAGGAAGTTCCTGAACGATGTGTCGAGCCTCCTGAGGACATCCTGCAGGACCTGGGAGTGCACTGTCGCCAGTTCCGGGTTTTCTTTTTTATCTCGGGCAGCGCGCCCGCCTGTTCGGCGTATGTCAGGCCCCTGCCGGTCTTCTCGTAGTGCTCCAGCCTTTCGCGGTAGGCTCCATTATAGAGCTCCTTGCATATCCCGAGCTGGTCATCGAGNGTTTTCTCCTGTTCCTCATCCGGGTAGAGCCTGAACTTATACGCCGANATCATCCACATTTAGTGGCGTGCAGAGGATATTTAAGCATGGGGGAAGTCCGCCTATCTCCTCCCTGAAGGTAGGGGTTTTACCGCTTCCCCCAGACCCCCTCACTTAATAAAAACAAAAAACAAAGTCAGGTATAACTATAGATCAACCGCGCTTCTCTATGGGCACGTACTCGAGGTCGAGCATGCCCTTGTAATACAGCCTGGGGCGCAGTATCCTGTTCCTGGCGACGTACTCCATCAGGTGCGCCGACCATCCGGCGATCCTCGCGATCGCGAATATCGGGGTGTACTGCTCTATCGGGATACCCATCGCGTAGTAGACGATGCCGCTCCAGTAGTCCACGTTCGTGCATATACCCCTGGACTCGCAGAGCTGGCTCATGACAAGATTCTCGAGCCGCTCGGCCACGCCGTAGATGCTGGCTATCTTGGGGTCCTTGGAGACCTCGACGGACTTCTTCGAATACTCCCTGAACACTTTAGCCCTGGGGTCGTACGTCTTGTAGACCCTGTGCCCGGCGCCCATCACCCTCTTCTTTCCGCTGAGCGCGTATTCCTTGTACCACGCGTCGACGTTCTCCGGGGAGCCTATTTCGAAGAACTGCTTCATGGCCTCCTCGTTCGCGCCGCCGTGGAGCGGGCCCCTGAGGGCGCCTATTCCACCGACTATCGATGAGTAGTAGTCCGACAGCGTCGAGCCGACGACCACCGTGGCGAACGACGACGCGTTCATCTCGTGCTCCGCGTAGAGCACCAGCGACACGTCCATAGCCCTCTCCCAGAAATTGTCCGGTACCTTGCCGCTCATCATGTACAGGAAGTTGGCGGCATGCGACAGATCGGACCTGGGCTTTATCGGCTCCTTGCCGTCCCTGGTCCTGGCCAGCGCCGCCACGACCGTGGGGAGCTTGGCCGTCAGCCTGAGGGCCTTGGCGGGCATCGAATCGACGCCCAGCTTACCCTTCTCGGGATCCACGTTGCCCAGGTACGATGCGACCGTCCTCAGGGCCTCCATCGGGTGCGTATCGCGTGGAATCGATTTTATCAGATCATACGCACCCTGCGGTATGTCCCTATTCCTCCTGAGATCCTCCGTGAACGAGTTGAGCTCCGACCTCGTGGGGAGCTTCCCGTACCAGAGCAGATATGTGGTCTCCTCGAATGTGCTGTTGCTGGCCAGTTCCTCAATGCTGTACCCCCTGTAGTATAGTTTGCTGTGAAAACCGTCTATAAAACATATTTCCGACTCATCCATGCACAGATTTTCTGCGCCCTTGTCGATTTTCGGCTGCCCTTTCTCATCAAGGCACCACTTCTGCATATCAGGTGTAGGCTTTATAGGCATTCACGTTGAGCGCCAACCCGCCGCTATTTAAGCTGATCTAGCGCAGAGCTATAATATGTAAGTAACGCTAACCTCAGCGATCACGGATGCCATCGGATATTTACGACAGCATCACCGTGCACTACTCGGAGATAGCGCTGAAGGGTCGGAACCGGCCCGCGTTCGAGGGAGCGCTCGAGGGCAACGCCTACGCGACAATCTCCGACCTCGCGAGCGCCAGGGTCCATCGCCGGAGCGGCAGATTGCTAGTCACGGTCCCCCCTGAAAATGTGGAGGAGGCCCTGGACAGGCTCAGGTCGGTCCTCGGCGTGGCATGGCTTTCCCCGTGCGTGAGGGCCGGACATGACGTGGGCGAGCTGAAGGATAAGGCCGTGCTCGTGGCGAGGAGCTGCTCCGGCGGCGCGGATACGTTCAAGGTGGAGGCGACGAGGGCCGATAAGGAATTTCCGTTGAGCTCGCTCGAGATAAACGAGGAGATAGGTGGAGCCGTTGTCGACGCGCTCGGACTCAGGGTGAACTTGGATAGGCCGGGGTTCAGGATAATTGTGGAAATCCTGAAGGACGAAGCGCTCGTGTGCTGCGACAAGGTGAGGGGCTTCGGGGGGCTGCCGGTGGGCACGACCGGTAAGGCCTTGGCGCTGTTATCGGGCGGCATAGACTCGCCGGTGGCGGCGTGGCTGATCGCCAAGAGGGGGGCGGCGGTGGACCTCCTTCATCTGTATCCGTTCGACTCGTTCGATGAGGCCGAATTGGATGGTATCATCAGGCTTGCGCGCGCCCTCACCAAGTATACGCTCAGGACAAGATTGTTCCTGGCGCCCTGCTGGCCTGTGAGATATCGCATAACCAGGAGGGAGGGCAGATATGCGTCGCTCCTCTTCAGGCTTTTCTCGTTGAAACTCGCGGCCAGGCTGGCAGGCGATCGCGGCTACGCCGCCGCGATAACGGGGGATAGCGTGGGGCAGGTGGCGTCACAGACGCTGCATAATATATCAGCGGTGTACTCGAATGCCGGGGTGGCGGTGCTGGCGCCGCTCTTGGGCATGGATAAGGAGGAGATAGTCAGGCTGGCCAAGTCCATAGGCACATATGATATATCGATCGAGCCGTACCCGGACTGCTGCCCGGCGATGGTTGGGAGGCGCGTGGCCACCAGGATTACGCCGGAGGCGCTGGCCGAGTTGTATGAGGGCGCTGGGCTGGACGCAGGGTTGGATGAGGCCGTCGGGGAACTGAGGGAAATCGCGTTCGTCCGCAGGGGATCCGAGATATTGCGCATGGAGTGAACTACTCGTCCTCGCGGACGGGGCTTCCTGTTCGTGGGCGCTCTTGCTTTACACGTGGGGAACACGGGAAATATCCCGCCATGCTGTCGGCGGGGGCGCGGCCATCCCCGGGCGTCTCCCCCGCGTTCCACCGGGAAGCCCCGCTACCTCATCACAGTGGCCGAGGGTCGTCATCATTTCTAAGTTCAGCTATGAAAATACGCCACAAGAAAATTACCGCAAGGGAGTTATCCACTATCGTCTTACGGAGGATGACTTCCGCTCCCCTTTTCTCCGACAGTTATTCCTGCAGCCTCGACAGGTCGCCGACGCTGAAGATCCCCCCGGCCTGGACAATTCTGGCTATGATCTTCGGGAATTTCCCCATCTGGAACTCGGCGCCCGTCCTCAGGTTCCTGACAGCGCTGGAATCCAGAATGATCTCGACTTCGTCCCCGTCGTCTATCCCGCGGTACGCATCCTCGGTTATCGTCACCGGTATTATATGGCCGCCATCCACAGCATTCCGGTAGAAGATCCTGGCGAAGCTCAGCGCCAGCACGACCCTTACGCCCGCATAACGTAGCGCCATGGGCGCGTGTTCCCTGCTCGAGCCGCTCCCGAAGTTCTTCCCCGCCAGTATCACGTCCCCGGGCTTTATCCTCCCAGGGAATGATGGATCGGCGCCCTCCAGCACATGCGATGCAAGGTTCTGCGGGCTCAGATCCTTCAGGTACGGGGCCGGTATTATCTGGTCCGTGTCCACGTTATCCCCCAGCTTGTGAACCCTTCCGCGCAGGACGTCCATCCACATCACCTTCCTAAGATGCTCCTGGGATCGGTTATACGACCCTCGATCGCGGATGCCGCTACTGTCATGGGACTCGCCAGATATACCTTGGATGTGCCGTGCCCCATCCTGCCCGGGAAGTTGCGGTTGGTGGAGGATACGGCGACCTCGCCTGGCCCCAGCACGCCCATATGACCGCCTATGCAAGCGCCGCAGGTGGGCGGCCCGATGACGGCCCCCGCGTTGAGGAACACCTCGAGCAGCCCCTCCTTGAGCATCCTCCTGTAGACGTTGGTCGTCGATGGCACCATGATGAACCTAGCCCTGGCCCTGCGGCCGGCCTTCATCAATATTCTGGCCGCCTGCACCATGTCATTATATTTACCCCCGGTGCACGATCCCAGATATGCCTCATCTATCTCGAGGCCCTCGACCTCCGATAGCTCGGCGGCGTTCGCCGGGGAGTGCGGCTTCGCCACCATCGGCTCTATTTTGCGCAGATCGTATTCGCGCCTGTCGACGTACTCTGAATCCGGATCCGAGTTCAGCATCGCGAACCCGGACTTTCCCTTCTCCTTGTAGTAATCGGCGACCTGCCCGTCGGGCGCCATTATGCCGTTCTTCGCGCCGGCCTCGACGGTCATGTTCGCTATGGTCATGCGTTCCTCTATCGACATCGAATGCACGCCGTCCCCGGCGAACTCCATCGCCATGTAGTTGGCGCCGTCAGCGCCGATGTCGCCCAGTATCCTCAGTATGACGTCCTTCGCCATCACGCCGTCCGTCAGCGATCCGTTCAGCTTGAACAGCATGGATTCGGGGACCCTGAACCAGTTTTTTCCGTTAAGCAGTATGTACGCTACATCGGTGTGGCCCATCCCGGTGGCGAACGCGCCGAGCGCTCCGGTGGTAACGGTGTGGGAGTCCGTGCCGACGTACACCTGACCGGGGAGCACTAGAGCCTCCTCATATGCCAGCGTATGACAGACGCCGTAGGCGCCCAGCCCAAACCTGTAGTACTCATTAATGCCGTACATCTCAGCCATCTTCTCCATTATCATGACGTTCTCCGCGGATTTGGGATCAGGCGGCGGCACAAAGTGATCCTCGGTCATCCACACCATTCCCGGATTGAATATCCTGCTGATGTCGATTCCCTTTCCCTTGAGCTCCTGGAATACATCCCATACGCCCGGTGCGCCGACGTCGTGCATCATGACCCTGTCGACCTTGGCCACCACGACATCGCCGGGGGATACGCGGGGCCTGCCGGATGCCCGCGCGAGTATCTTCTCGGTAATCGTCATCCCCATGTCCGTTGCAACCCCCTGATATCATCGGCCTAATAATGTTGCGTAGACATTCTTAGCGGATTTGCGGTGAGGTTGAAGGGGGACTCCCTCCTAAATAATAGCCAGTATCTAATATTATGATTTATAATATTCCACCGTATGCTATATTAGCCGGNCGATAAGCTGAGCAGCCTGCCCTTGCCGTCCCTCAGTTTGCCGAACAGCTCCAGATATCTCGCGCGGACCTCCTCCAGCGCCGACTCCCAGGTGGAGGCGCCGGATTTCACCTTATCCATCAGGTCCTCCACCTGTTTGGTGAATGTCGGGGTGGCGAAATCCCCCCATGCATCCTCCAGGAGCCCGGCCAGCTTTGCGCCGAGCTCCGTCACGTAGACCCTGCCGCCGCTCACCCTCACGTATCCCCTTTCCTTCAATATCGATATTATCTCAGGCCTTGAGGACTTCGTGCCTATGCCGTTCTCCTCCATGAGCGTCACGAGCTCGGCCTCCGTGTATCTNGGCGGCGGTTTCGTGTGGGACTTCCTGCTGTATACGCGAAGCACCTTCACCTCGTCGCCGCTCCCCGCCTTTGGAAGCGGATTGTCCCGGAATTTCTCGATCGACCCCTGAACCCTGAGGAATCCGGGACTGACCAGGGATCCGCCCTCCGCCTTGAATTTGCGGCCCCCGAGGTCGACGTGCATGACGGCCTCCGAAACCACCGCCGGCGGATAGAAGAGCGCCAGATATCTCCTAGCTATGAGTTCCCATGCCCTCCTGAGGAGCGCATCGGATGCCCTGGGAAGCCCTATCGGGGCTATTGGCTCATGATCCCCGGCGTTGTGCGATCCGTTCCTGGTCAGATGTAGCCCTGGGTTGATGTCCAGCACCTCGCGCGCAAACCCCGACAGGGGGTCCCGCTCATCCGCCAGGATTTCGAACACCCTGCGATGGTTGAACGTGGTGAACCTGTCCGTGTCCGTCCTCGGATAGGTTATCGCCGCCTCCAGGTATAGCTCCTCCGCTATCGACATCGCCTTGCTCGGCGCTATCCTGAGCTGCGATGAAAGCAATCTGAGCATCTTCGTCGTGTTGAGGGGGGACGGCGGGGGTATCCTGCGTTCGTTGCTTTCCACCCCGATCACGGTCCCCGAACTGACGCCCTCCAAGGCCATGACTAGGGCGGCGGCCTCCTCTTGGGTCCACAGGGGGTTGCCCTCGTACGAGAGCTTGAGCGGCTCCCCATTGACGCTGGAATCAGCGTATATGCTCCAGTACGGCTTAGGCACGAAGGTTCCTATCTCCCGCTCGCGGCGATATAGGATCGTCAGAAGAGCCGTCTGTACGCGGCCCACGCTGAGGACCCCCTTGAACTTCGCGTGCATGCTATCCTCAGCCATCAGGGTCAGCTCCCTGGTGGCGGAGAATCCTATCATCGCGTCTATTCTGCGCCTAGCCTCGACAGCGTAGGCCCATGTGTATCTGGGCTTCACGAGCTTGGACCAGGCGTCCCTGACGTCGCTGGACTCGGTGGTGGACAGCCACAGCCGTTTGACCTCCACCTTCGGGTTGTACTTGAGGACCACTTTGAGGGCGTCCGCTCCTATGGCGCATCCCTCCTCATCGGCGTCGGTAGCCACGACGACCAGCCTGGCCTTGGGCGCCAGATCCCTGAGCGCGCCCACGTGTTTCAACGATTTGTAATACTTGCGTATGGCATCGGGGTCCCTTATCAGCACTATCGGGTCCACGGACCTCCAGTCCGTATAGTCATCCTTGACGTCCATCTCCGTTATGTGGCCCTCCAGCGGGACGATCGACACCGGCTCGCCGTTCGAGTTGAACTCGTGCACCTGTACGCCGTGTATCATCAGCCTCCTACAGCTCCCGCGCGCCAGCGATGAGCAGAGTATCTGCGCGATCCTGGACTTCTCGGTTATCACCAAGATCAAGTCGGCTATCACCCAATCCGTATAGATATATGCGGGGGGTGGGATTCGAACCCACGGACCCCTGCGGGACGGGAGCCTCAGTCCCGCGCCTTTGACCGCTCGGCAACCCCCGCTCGCGGCCAATCACAACAGGTGTTAAATTAGCGTTGCGCTGTCCATTTCTGGACAGCGCGCGGGAGAACTTTATATATAGGTCGCGGGGCTCATGGACTTCAGCGGGGTGGGGAAGCTAGGTCTATCCCGCGGGGCTCATAACCCCGAGATCCCAGGTTCGAATCCTGGCCCCGCTATCGAACAACTCACCGAACGACGTCTGCATCCGCCTCTTGGCAGAGCGCCATATTCCGGTCGCCGCATGAACTACCCCGCCCTCACGGCAGGGCTTCACGCTTCATAGCCCCGCCTTGCCCGTTGACAGCGGGTGGAGGGCGGAGCTCCACGGGCTCCAGGGGGCGGTTCCACCCCGATCCCCTCGGGATATTGAGGGATGCGTTGTGGTCGCGATCCGCGGCCCAGCCGCACCCGGGACAGAAGACGCGGTCGGAGCGCCTCATCCCCCCTCGCGGGAGGGTCTTCCGCCCCCAAACCCCCAGTGAGATAAATCAGCTATTTAAGCTCGTAGCCAGCCCTCAGCGCCTTGGCATTTATATCTATCCAGCTCGGATTCGTCACGGATTTCATCGCGTCGATCAGAGAGTCTAGGCTGGCCAGCTTCGTCTTCGCCGCGAAATACCCCAGCATGACCATGTTCGCCGTCCTTATATTGCCCACCTGCTTCTCCGCGATATCGGTGAAGGGCACCATGAAGGCCTCCCCCGCATCCTTCGGGGCCTCCTTTATGAACGTGGAGTCCAGCACCAGCGTTGCGGACTTGCCGATCAACTTGTAGTATTTCGACATCTGATCCGTGTACATGAATGCCGCTAGGTCGGCCCTCTGTACCGTCAACAGATCGGGCTCCTCGTCCTTCGCGACTATGAGTTCCGCCTTCGAATCGCCACCCCTTGTCTCCGCGCTGTACTCCTCGGAGTTCACGACGTAGTATCCCTCGTAGATCAGCGCCTTACCTAGTATGTAGCCCGCCAGCTGTATCCCCTGGCCTCCCCTGCCAGCTATCACTATCTCGTGCTTGGATCCAGCGCTCATGGCGAAAGCGCCTCCAGCTTCTCCTTTAGCGAGTACATGCTCAGATAGCTCTCCATGTAGCTCGGGTCGTTCTTCTCGGTGAACACACCGCACGTTATCTCGTTGTCCCAGTCATATTTTATATCATTAGCGCTGGCAATCTTTTTGAATTTGACAACTTTCTTCAGACGAGAGTATAATTCATATGGATCCTTCATATTTATGTGCCTCCCGAAGATCTCCGGGCACGTCGACAGGACCTCGATCCACCTGAAGCCCTTCATCATGAGGGCCTTCTTGACCGTCTCGCGTATGATGTTCGGGTGCGTGATGCTCATCCTAGCCACGAAGTTCGGCGAAATCGAGTAGACGACTTTCGTGGCATCTATCGGGTGCTCCGGATTTCCGCTCGGAGTCGTCGTGGAATACACCGAGTAGGGGGTCGTGGGCGCCAGCTGGCCCCCGGTCAGCCCGTACGTCATGTTGTTCACCATTATGACCAGCATGTCGAAGTTCCTCCTGGCCGCGTGCATCATGTGATTGCCCCCTATGGAGGCGATGTCGCCGTCCCCGCTGAAGACTACGGGGATCAGGCTGGGATTCGCCAGCTTAACGCCGACCGCGAACGGGATGGCGCGGCCGTGCGGCGTGTGAGCGCTGTCGAACTTCACGAATCCGGAGGCGCGACCGGTGCAACCTATCCCGGTGGCGAACATTATCCGGTTGGGATCAAGCTTACCCTCCTCATGGAGCTCCTTGACGGCCCAGAGGAACTGCTGTAGCGCTATGCCGATGCCGCATCCGGGGCACCATATGTGGGGCAGCCTGTCCGTCCTCATGTAGGCGTCCAGTGGATGCGATGATTTCTGCTCCAGCATCACCATAGTTTCCACCCCCTCGATTCTATTTCGCCCAATACCTCGTCGGGCGTCGGAAGCGTCGGAAGAGGCATGTCCAAGTTATAGACGGTCGGATTGGCCACCTTATCTCTGTTATCCCAGAGTATCCCCTTTATTATCTCGTACAGCTGACCCTGGCTCAGCTCCACGGTCACTATGCGCTTAGCGCGGGCGGCCGCCGCGACGAACGACTCGTCGTCGAACGGCCAGAGGGATATGGGGCGGAACATGCCCGCCTTGATTCCGCGGGCCCTCAGGTCCCTGACCAGCGCCAGGAGGTTCCTCGACATCGATCCAATGGCGACGAAAAGTATCTCAGCGTCGTCCGCGTAGTAGCTCCTGGATGATACGAGCTTCCGCTTGTTCACCGTGACCTTCCTCACCAGACGCGACACGAGCGCGCGGTAGATCTCATCGTCGGTCTTGTAATATCCCCTCTCATCGTGGGACAGGCTCTCGGCTATCGGATGATAGCCCTCGCCGTAGATCGCCATGGGCGGTACCAGATCGTCCGGATCGGGGCGATATTGTCTATATTGATCGGGCGGTACGTTGGGCTTCTTGCGGCCCACTATCTCGAGCTCGCTGCGATCCCTGAGCATCACCCTCTCCCTCGTATGCGCCAATACCGCATCGGTCATCAGCACGACGGGGGTCCTGACGGTGTACGCGGCGTTGAACGACCTGACCGCGTAATCATAAGCTTCCTGCGCGCTGGCTGGCGCATACGCGACCAGGTTATATACGCCATGTGAGCCCCATCTCGCCTGAAATATATCCCCCTGTCCTATCTGGGTCGCTATGCCCGTGCTGGGTCCGGCCCTCATGACGTCGACTATCATGAGCGGCGCCTCGACCATCGCGGCGAAGCCTATGCCCTCCATCATAAGGCTGAACCCGGGACCGCTGGTGGCGGTCATCGCCTTGGCTCCGGCCAGCGATGCGCCGACGAGCGCGTTTATGGAAGCTATTTCATCCTCGGCCTGGAAGACGACGCCGCCCTTCTTGGGCAGTTCGTCCGAGAGGTACTCGAACATGTCGCTGGACGGCGTTATCGGATATCCAACGTAGACGCCGAGGCCTGCCGCCATGGCGCCTTCCGCGACCGCCTGATTCGAGTTGAGGAACTCGGCCTTCACCGTTTAATCACCTCCTCTTCGCCGGGCCATATGACGCGGCCCACTGCCTCATCCGAGGGCTTCACGAAGAGCGCGAAATCGGGGCATGCCCATTCGCAGACCCTGCACCCTACACATGCCTCGGGCTTCACGGGCGCGGTTGCCCGGTATCCCTTCTTATTCATCCTCTGGCCTCTAGCCAGCACGTCCTTCGGGCATACGTTGATGCAGAGCGAGCATTCCTTGCACCGGTCGCCGATAACTACTATCTCATATGATTTAGGGGGCGAAGCGACCACCTCGGGGATGGCCGACTATCGTCGCTATAAAACCGTTTTCCACAAACATCACATATAGTTAGCTTCTTTATATTTAATAATCAATATGTTAATGCTAAAAGCGCTATGGGCGGCGATCGGCGTCATTCGTATCTGAGCGCGACCACGGGATCCATCTTGGCCGCCCTGTAGGAGGGTATCAGCCCCGCTATCAACCCTATCGCGACAGAGAGCGCCAGCGTCAACGCTATCGTGGTGGGCGAGAAAACGGGGCTCGCGTAGCCGAGTGACATCCCGCCCGAGGGCCCGCCGAAGCCGCCGCCCAGCCGCGGCATCAGGCCGGTCAGGGCATACGCTACGCCTATCCCCAGCGCTACGCCGACGGCCCCGCCCAAGAGCCCCATGACCATGGATTCCGCCAGGAACATGTAGACCACGCTGCGGTTTGTGAAGCCGAGCGCCTTCAATATCCCTATCTCCCTGGTCCTCTCGACGACGCTCGTGTACATGGTGGTGGTCACCCCGACGAACGCCACGAGCAGCGATACGCCGGCCGCTGATACGAGAAGCATGTTGAGGAATCCAATTATAGAGTTGGCCACGCTTATACCCATCTGGGTGGAGAGCGCCTGCACCTGATCGCCGTATATGGCCTTTATCCGCGTCTCGGTCTGATTTATCGCGCTTGAGCTGGATACGTATACCAAGATCCCGCTGTAATAAGAGCTCCCGGTGAGCTCCCTGCCGGCGGCCAAGGGCACGAATATGGATTGGTCCAGGTTGGCTATGAACGTCGGCCCGACCTCCTTGAAGACGCCGGCGATCAGAAAGCTCTTGGTCACCGTCCCCTGGGGCGTCGCCATGTTGAGCGCGACCACGTCGCCCGTCGTGAACCTGGGCATCTGCGAGTTCTGGGGGTTCGCCACGTAGTATCCGAGGACAGCCTCCGCGGCCTCGGTAGGCGGCGGAAGATATCCGCTCCCCAACTGGAGGCCGGGCAGGGTCCTGATGAGCCCCTGTAGATCTATGGCTATCACGCCGACCGTCTCCTTGCCGACCGGCGTGCTTATGTAGGCAGGCACCTCGTAGAAGGGATAAGCGCCGGCGACGCCCGGTATCGACGATATTATCTGGACGTCCTTCTGCGTCAGCGTGTAACTGCCGGACGGCGTGACCAGTATCGTGTTCGTGCCCAGCTTGAGCAGCTGGGATGATATCTGAGCTCCGTACCCCCCGGTGAGCGACGTTATGCCCACTATTGCGGCAGGGCCTATCATTATGCCGACTATGGTCAGGGCTGACCTGACCCTTCTATCCTTCAGCGCTGTGAAGGCGAACGCGAATGCCTCAACGATGTTCAAGGCGAGGCCGGCCTCCTGCGGCGCAGCAGCACGAACGATAGCGCTGCAATTATAATTATCAATATTATTATCGACATGAACAGCAGCGATTCATACAGGGAACCGTGGCGGGCCCCGGATGATGGCGTCGCCGGGGGAGCGCTTACGACGTCGACGTAGAGCGGATATGAAGCCGCGTGTATATGGCCAAGCTCGTCCTGATATGAGAACACCACGTTCACCACATACGTCCCGGGCGCAGTTCCCGGCGGCACGGAGAAGGACACGCTGAACGGCGTGGGCGAGTTCGTGGGCAGGTTGCCTACATACGTCGGTTGGGCCCCCTGGACTATGGATCCGTTGACGTATGCTGAGCCGTAGTACGCGATGCTGGTGCCAGTATTCAGAACGATCCCCGATATCTGCGCCGAGGATCCGGGATAGAGCGCCCCGGAGGGCGCCACCTGGCTGAAGCTTATGCTGACCTGGCCCTCAAGGTACACCGGAACGGAGATCGTCGTCTGTTCCTGCGTGCCTCCCTCCAAGTATGATACCTCTAGCTGGAGGGACGCCGGCCCGGGGGACGAGGCCAAGGGGATCACGCTCAAGTTCAGCGACGCGGACCCGCCGGGGGCGATCGACCCCAGCTGGAACGGCCCATAGCCCTGAGCCACGTAGAAGTATGAGGAAGGCTGGAGCGTGACCTCGACGTTCCCCACGCCGCCGCTGAACCCGTTGACAAGATACAGCGACAGAGTGTCGTTCCTCTGATAGGGAATCGACGAGGGCGACGCGTACGCGTAGATGCCGCCGACCTGTTCTATCACGTCGGCATTCGCGTAGTAGACCGACGCGTACTGCACGCCCATGTACTCGTAGCTCACGGTGACCTGTACGGGATAGTAGCCGGGGGGTTGTGCGGCGAGCATACCGAACGAGACTGATTCGCCGGAGCCCGGGGTCAGCGTACCCAAGCCCAAGGTACCGGTGCTTCCGCTCACCAGCGGTAGCTGCGATTGAACTCCGATGCCGAGGTCCTGCACGGACGCCGTGCCGGCGTTTTTCACGTCGACGACCAGGGTACCGGTGCGCCCCACGTACAGCGTGGGCGCCGTGACGGTCACGTTGAGGGTGGGCCTCTGATAAATGCCCACGCTGAGGGTATCCGTGTAGACGTAGTAATCAACCGTGGTGGAAGTGCCGCTGGACGATGTGGACGTATGTGTCTGGCCATAGTATACGTCGAGCGTGGAGTTATAGGCGCCCGGGGTCGCGTTCCCCGATATATCGAGGTAGAACGTGAAATAATACGCGTTGGACCCAACGGCCGCGGGGGCGGCCGTCGCCACGTATCCCCCCGTGGAGTTCGTCAGGGGCGTGCCGGTGACGTTCAGCGTGGCGTAGCTCAGGGTGGTGGGCGCGCCGCCCGTCGTCGGATTCACCACTGCCTCGACGGTGAACGGGACGGATACGGCCCCCGGTGCCGGTGACAGCTGCGATGACGGCGTGCCCCAGCAGTAGTAGGTGATCACCACGGGTTGTACGGTCGTGAGCTGCTGCGCAAAGACGGCCGAAGCCGACATCGAGAGCATCAGTATGGCCACCGCGATCAACGCGGACGCGGTAACTGCCCTGGATCCGACGCCGCTCATGCGCCGGCCACCTCTCCGTGCAGGACCTCCACGCCCTCTATCCTCCCATCCCTTATCCGAAATATCTTATCGGTCATGGCCGCGAGCTCCATGTTATGCGTGACAACTATCACTGTCTTTCCGGCCTCCCTGTTCACGTTCAGCAGCGCGCGCATGACCGTCTCCGCGCTCCTGGAATCCAAGTTCCCCGTCGGCTCATCGGCCAGCACGAACTCCGGATCGCCGATCAGCGCCCTGGCTATGGCCACCCTCTGCTGCTCACCTCCGCTCAGGAAGCGCGGGCTCTTTGCCCACAGATGATCCACGCCGAGCAACTTCAGCGCGTCCAGTGCGCGCCTTCTCCTCTCGGCCGCGGGAACCCCCCTGACCACGAGCGGCAGCTCCACGTTCCTCAGCACGCTCATCCTGTTTATCAGGTTGAAGGCCTGAAACACGAATCCTATGTAGCGGTTCCTCACCCTGGACAGCTCCTCGTCGCCAAGCCTCGATATTTCCCGTCCGGCTGATGAAGACGTCGCCGCTCGTCGGCCTGTCGAGCGCCCCCATAATGTTCAGCAGCGTGGATTTGCCGGAGCCCGACGGCCCCACTATTGAGATAATCTCGCCCCTCTTTACGCCGAGGGTCACGCCGTCGAGCGCCACCGTCGGCACGGCCCCCCCGTACACCTTCTTCACGTTATCCAGATATATCGCGTAATCGGATAACTGCATATTGCCGGCAATATGCAACTGGTTTATACGTATTATCGCGGTTCCATTGATTTAATCTGATTGAAAATATGCAGAATTATGTGCAAATTAACCATAAGAATTCACTTATAAATTTAATATTAACATGTTAATTCCGATTTCGCATGGATTACACCGGGCGGGATATATAGAGATGTCTCCGACCACGCGTGGAGCCGGTAACACCCCAAGGGGGCGCTGAAACCCCTCCTGAAAATTAGCATGTTAGTGTAAGGCTCAACGCGTGATTTTGGGGATATGCGGCGGGCGGGATTTGAACCCGCGATCCCCAGCGTGGCAGGCTGGTGTCCTGGTCCAGACTAGACGACCGCCGCGCGCTAACTCAGGCCAAACGCCTTCATTTTAACTTAGTGGGGGAAAGGGGAGGTGTTGGTCAGATAAGACGATGACGAGGACGCGGCGCTATCTCCCGGACGAGGGCCGTCCTCCCCTCGGCAGCCCCATCCTCAGGTCGATGCGCGCAAGCGCAAATGTAATCCACCGAACGGTCTTATCCGACCAACACCGAAAGGGGATGCCGTTTCCTCAAGCCCACCCCTCATACGAGCGAGAGGGCTTTTGGGACCTGATGATTCGTACGCGGCTGGACTACGCCCCACCGGACCTCAGCCTTGAAGCGTTCACCTCGTCCACTATGCGCACCGCGTCATCATATGTAATGCGCTTGAGCTTGTAGAGCCTCCCCACAACCTCGTCGAGTATCTC
>JGI20133J14441_1002064_pt1 | contig 14860 bp, 16 predicted proteins | sample RS3BMetagenome_FD_14441 | JGI IMG/M metagenome (IMG submission 14441)
CGAATTCAGAAAGACTTCTCAAGGAGGAGGAGAGCACTGCAGAGGCACGTGAAGAACCCGCAGAAGAGAACGAAGAAGCTGAGGGAGACGAGGGGGAGGCAGAGGAACAGGGTCAGGGATGCGTTACACAAGCTCTCGACGAAGCAGGTCGAGGAGAATCCTGGCGCGTCGTTCGTCTTCGAGAACCTCAAGGGAATAAGGAAGACGAGCGAGGGTGCGAAGCGGGGTAAGAAGCTCAGGACGTATCTCAACAGGTGGCCCTACCGACTCTACCAGTCGATGGTGGACTACAAGTCGCCGAATCGCACCGTGTATGTGAGCCCACGTGGGACCTCATCGAAGTGTCCTGTCTGCGGTGATAGATTGGAGCACCCGACGTGGGCTGTGAGCAGGTGCGTCAGATGCGGCGTTGACTACGGCAGAAACAGGCTCGCCTCCCTGGCGATTCTCTGCCGTNGTCTGCGCCTCTGCGGCCAGCCGTTTGCCGTGAGTGCGGACGCCTCCTGGCAGCGGATGAGGGATGAATACCTGCACCCTTCAGCCGTGCCTGATAGCTGGAGAGCAGGCTGGACAGATCATGCTGCCAGCGCTCCGAATCCGGACGCGTACACGAAAATACACGTCTAGAGAAACGGCAGATGCCCTGTGAGCACACAGGAGATGAACACCCAAGAAGCAAGAAACTGAATTCCACGAGATGATTGGAATCCAACACCATTTATGGTGGGAGGGTATCAATGGCTGAGTGCTCCAGTCTTGCCCTTCCTTCCACCTTCAGCTGGCAGTACCTGTAGAGAGCATCGTACACTGGGAACTGAAGTCTCATGTTCTCGAAATCGTCCTTTGCGAGTGACCTGAACCCGAGCGCTTCAGCCTCCAGACCAGCCGATTCTGGGGGAGCGTCCCTGACCTTTGCATCTGCGCCTCTGACTATCTTCGCCAACTCAAGCAGTGCCCTGTCCTTGAGCCCGAACTTCCTTATGATGGAATCGAAGCTCACGTACTCATTCTCCCCCTCCCTGTAGTGCGTGAGCTCCGCGCCTGGTGTGTCGAAAGGTATCGCGCCCTCCTTCTTGGCCACTTCCAGCACCTTTTCCGCGGGCACGAAGATGAACTGCGCGTCTTTGTCTACGAACCTGGTGATGAGCCACGGGCAGGCTATCCTGTCCACCTTTGCCTTCTCTCTGGTCACCCACTTCATTCGACCCACCTGGCGAACCATACGCCTTCTGGAGTGAATCAATACATAAGCGTTGCAGAATGCCCGAGGAGTCCAGACTGAACCGGTCAGGATGCGGGCACTTGCGTGTGTGACCGACACCCCTGCCGTCCGAGAGGCGGGTGCACGCAATAGGAACTGCGCGGGAGCAGGATGATCCTCTCTGCGCAAATCTCTGCTCCACCTCATCGCACTGCGCCCGGGACTCCAGTGCAACGCGTAAATAACACTCCGCCCGTCAAGATCACGTGGCCCCCGCTGACAACGACGTCAGCAGCGAGGAGATGGCAGCAGACTACCACAGGAGGCTCTATGGGAAGCCCGCGGATGAGCTTGTATACACGGACGAAGTCTGCCAGTTCTGCAACAGCAGGATAGACGAGCGCGGCTGGTGCGCGTGCGGCACGATGGGAGGTGGCTAGGATTCACACAGCGGGAATTTCTCCGCTCACGTCCTCCGGCCAGTTTATCACACAGAAACTGCAGGGTAAAGCCGCAAAATGAACGACAGTGTTGTAGACAGCATCCTTGAGCTTGTTGGTAGGACGCCGATTGTCAGGCTTGGAAGGCTTGCAAGAGGTGTCGGCGCCACAGTGATGGCCAAGCTTGAGCTATTCAACCCTGGCGGTTCCGTCAAGGACAGGGTGGGACTCGCCATGCTTCTCGACGCGGAGAGGAAGGGGAAGATAAAGCCAGGCTACACAATCATAGAGCCCACATCTGGCAACACAGGTATGGGGCTTGCAATCGCGTCAGTGCTGAAGGGCTACAGGATAGTATTCACAGTCCCGGACAAGATGAGCAGGGACAAGATAGACCTGCTGAAGGCATTCGGTGCGAAGGTGATCGTCACGCCGTCCAACGTCCCACCCGACCACCCTGCAAGCTACGTCAGGGTTGCCGAGAGGCTTGCCAGGGAGACTCCACGCTCCTTCATGCCAAACCAGTACGAGAACCCATCCAACCCGGAAGTCCACTACAGGACAACTGGCCCAGAGATATGGGAGCAGACCGAGGGGAAGGTTGACGTCCTCGTGGCAGGTGTCGGGACTGGTGGGACAATAAGCGGTACTGCCAGGTACCTCAAGGAGAAGAAGAGTAGCATCAGAGTAGTGGGTGTTGACCCGGAGGGCTCCGTACTCGCGGCCAAGTTCCGCGGCCTCAACACAAGGCCGCACAGCTACAGGCTCGAGGGGATAGGCGAGGACTTCATTCCAAGAACGCTTGACATGAGCGTCATAGACGACATGGTAACAGTCTCTGACAGGGACGCCTTCCTCACCGCGCGGAGGCTTGCGAGGGAGGAGGGGATACTTGCAGGAGGCTCCTCAGGCGCAGCCGTCTTCGCAGCACTCGAGGTGGCAGGGAGGCTCGGCCCGGAGAGCACAGTCGTTGTCATACTGCCAGATACAGGAAGGAGCTACATCAACAAGATATACAACGACGACTGGATGTCGGAGTACGGCTACATAGAGACAGAGGAGAGGAGGATATCCGTCCGCGAGGTGCTGAGGTCGAAGTCAAAGAGGATCTCGAGGCTTGTCCACGTCACTCCGTCTGCCACTGTCTCAGGCGTTATCAGGCTGATGAAGAAGTACGACATTTCCCACGTACCGGTCATGAAGAACGGAGCACAAATAGGGGCTCTGAGCGAGGTCTCTCTGATGAAGAAGCTCTCATCCAAGAAGGCCTCAACGGGCACCAGGGTTGGTGAGATAATGGACGAGCCCCTCCCCACAGTCAGGATAGACGACATGATACTGAACCCACTCAACGTGCTCAAGGAGAGGGGGGCAGCCCTTGTCCTGGACGGTGAGCGTGTGGTCGGGATCATGACAACGATAGACGTGGTGAACTACCTTGCGAGGAAGTAGACGACTTGGCTTCGGGACTCGCGCTGTCCACGACGGTGAGGAGCCTGACCTCAGCGCGACAGGGGACGTTGTCTCACCTATCCACCTCTCCTCCACGTTCGCGAGGAGGAGACCAGGGGAGCCAACAAGGGGCTTCGAGTACTCCAGGACGTCCAACCCGACAAGGGTAGCCCTGGAGAAGAGGCTTGCCTCGCTCGAGAAAGCGGACCATGCCCTGGCCTTCGCCTCCGGGCTTGCTGCAGAGGCGACACTCCTTCTTTCACTGCTGCAGAAGGGGGACCACGTCGTCGCCTCTGACGACCTCTACGGGGGAACAAGGAGGCTCTTCGACAGGACACTCTCCAGGTTCGGCCTTCATTTCACGTACTTCGACGCGAGGGACGGCGAAGCCTTTAGGGGCGCGTTCAGGCGCAGCACAAAGCTTGTCTGGCTCGAGACACCTTCGAACCCGCTGATGAAGCTATGCGATATACGCGAAATCTCGAAAGCAGCCTCTGAGAGGGGTGCGCTCACTGTTGTGGACAACACATTCGCAAGCCCATACTTCCAGAACCCGCTCGACCTTGGGGCCGATATAGTCGTCCACAGCACTACCAAGTACATAGGAGGCCACAGCGACCTGATAGGTGGTGCTCTGATGCTCTCCGACGACAGCGTGTACGAAAGCGTGAAGTTCAACCAGAACGCTGTCGGAGCTGTGCCTTCGCCATTCGACTGCTACCTGGCGCTCAGGGGGTCGCGAACACTTCACCTGAGGATGGAGAGGCACCAGAGCAACGCGCTGAAGGTAGCCTCCTTTCTCGAGTCTCACGACAGGGTCGCACGCGTCAACTACCCAGGCCTCAGTAGCCACCCCCAGCACTCACTCGCCAAGAGGCAGATGCGTGGCTTCGGTGGCATGCTCTCCTTCGAGCTCAGGGGAGGTGCCTCCTACACGATGAAGTTCCTGAGCAGGCTCAGACTCTTCGCACTGGCGGAGAGCCTTGGCGGAGTGGAGTCTCTCGTTGACCATCCAGCAACGATGACACACGCAAGCATTTCGCCCGAGACGCGTAGAGCCATAGGCATATCGGACTCTCTGGTCAGGCTCTCTGTTGGGGTTGAGGACCCAGAGGACCTGATAGCAGACCTTGAAGCTGCGCTCCGGTGACTCGTTCAGTTTATAGCCATTTCACGTGCGCCCGTCGCCCTTGGGAATGTACACAACGACAGTGATAGACGACAAGGCGCACTGCATGGACGTTATGAAAGGAATGGAGGAGGCCTTTGAGAGGAGGGACGAGAGGTACTTCATTGAGGTGATAAGGAGGGAGCCAAGTCTGGTGCTGAGGGTGCACGCTGTCTGCATACTAGCCGAGATAGGTGGAGAGGACTCGATACCCGTACTCTCTGACGTCCTTCTCCACGACCCTGACCCCCTTGTGAGGCACGAGGCGGCCTTCTCGATGGGCCAGATCGGCCTGACCTCAGCAATACGCGCACTCGAGGAGGCTGTCAGGAGCGACAGGGACCCAATCGTCAGGCACGAAGCCGCAGCCGCCCTTGGCTCAATAGGCAGCCCGGAGGCTGAGCAGACACTCAGGCTCGCGCTAGAGGACGGGGACGAGATAGTCAGGAACTCGGCCATGACCTCCCTGTTCAACATAGAGTTCCTCAGGAACAACTCTGTCGGAAGCTCCGCCAGAGACAGGGCTCCAAGGCCCTAGCGCAATCAGTACTCCACTGGCTCGAGCCTCTTCAGGGCGAAGGCGACCACAAGACCGAAGAGGAAGCCGCCCACATGCGCCCAGTACGCCACGTCTGAGCTGACGCCGCCAAGTACGTAGAGAAGCTGTAGCAAGAACCAGATACCTATGAACCAGAGAGCCCTTATCGGCATTATGAAGTAGCCCACTATGGAGAGCACCCTCGCGCCCGGGAAGAAGACGAGGTATGCGGCGAGCACTCCAGATATGGCCGCCGAAGCACCGACGCTCGGTATCAGCATGTCTGGGTATCCAGCGCTCATGGCAAGGTACACTTGCGCAAGCCCGCCCGCCACGCCGCTCGCAAGGTAGAAAAGCAGGTACCTCCCGTGTCCGAGCCTGTCCTCGACGTTGTCCCCGAAGACGAAGAGGAAGAGCATATTTCCGAATATGTGGGTCAGTCCGGCGTGCAGGAACATAGACGTGAAGAGCGTCCCAACCCAGTACGTCTGGTGGCCAAGAAGGCTCCCGTAGACCCGGTACGGAACTGCACCAAGGCTGTCGAACAGTTTGGCCGTCTGCTCGGGTGCGAAGTTCTGAGTGTAGACAACCTCTCCTATGAAGACGATCGCGTTTGCTGAGATGAGGCCCCAGTTCACAAATGCCCTCCTAAGCGGCCTGTTCAGGTCGTATAGTGGTAGCAGGTCTCTCGTTCACCCGTTCCTCCATACAGATATAGGCTAATCGCCTGCTAAGGCTTAAGACGAAGGTAAGTGGCACCGTCTTGTTTTGAGGCTCAGCGGAAGGAGGGCGCTTGTCACAGGCTCTTCTCGCGGAATAGGTGCGGAGATAGCGAAGGTATTCGCACGGGAAGGCGCCACAGTCGTCGTGAACTACAGGTCCTCCCCCTCCGACGCGGACTCGGTGGTCGATGCAATTCTGCGGGCTGGCGGAAGCGCGTTCGCAGTCAAGGCTGATGTCTCAAGGCCAGAAGAAGTCACGAACCTCTTCAGCCGGGTCAAGAAGGAGTTGGGCGGGCTGGACGTGCTTGTGAACAACGCAGGCCTTGCCGACCCGGAGGTCTGGAACGCGAAGCTCAAGGACATAACGCTCGAGATGTGGCAGAGGGTCTTCGCAGTAGACACTTTCGGGACATTCCTCTGCTCTCAGAAGGCTGCCTCCATGATGAATCGGGGTGGCTCAATAGTGAACGTCTCCTCCACCCCAGCCCTCTCAGGCGACACCGAGGGGCTCGTCTACGCCTGCTCCAAGGGCGCCGTACTCACAATGACAAGAATGCTCGCCAGGATACTCGCCCCTTCCATCAGGGTCAACTGCATGATACTCGGCTCCTTCGAGACAACGTGGACCGAGTGGCTCGACAGGAGGCAGCTCGACAGCTATCGTTCCAGCATACCACTCAGGAGATTTGGAAGGCCTGAAGAAGCAGCCAGCCTGGCCCTCTTCCTTGCAAGCGAAGAGTCAAGCTTCATCACTGGCCAGGGTATCGTGATAGACGGCGGAGAGGTATCCGACTAGTCCGAGGCGGCTGTGTACAGCCCTCCAGCCCTGTCTATCTTCGCAAGCGCTTCATCTATACCGTCTGTGCCGCTCACAACTCCCTTCTCTATCGTCTTCCTCCAGAGCTCGATGTACACATCGAGCGCCTCCCTTATCTGGTCAGGCTTTCCCTTCTTCGACCTCTCCAGCTCCCTCAGGTACTCCTCGACGCTCCCGACCTTGGCTGACACGCCCTCATTTCACGCCCAGTATTCTATTAACAGTTGCTCAGCCATCCACAAGCTTCGCTTCAGGTCCCACGCCAGACCTGTACACCCTGTACCCCATCCTCCTCACCTCTGAGACCACCCTGTCCTCGTGCTTCTCAGAGGTATTGATGAACACAGAAGGCCCTGTCTGCATGGAAAAGTACGCCTCAACACCCTCGCTCCTCAGCTTCCTCACCTTGCGAATTATGCTGATCGAATCCTCTGTCATTATCAGCATTCCACTCCCTCCAGTCATTGTGACTGCATGAAGCTCTAGCGTGTCCCTCTCAGCCAGCTCCCCCAGCCTCCTGAGGTCGTTCCCAATTATGGCCCTCTCCATCTCGTCGCACCTCCTCTGCGCGGAGGCAACCCTTGCCTCGAAGAAGGGCGAGCTCAGCACCTCCCTGTGCGCGTCCTCCGTGCGGACCTCGGACGAAAGGGGCACTATCACCATCCTCAGGTCCATCGTCCTGGAGTCAGCGAACCTCTCCGCGAAAGTTCCCTCGTCGTCTGAGGCGTACAGCCTCGAGAATCCCCCGACGAGAGACCTGGCGGCTGAAGCGGCAAACAGCCTCGCCCTTCTCGAGAGCTCCTTCATGTCAGGTTCCCCACCTTCCAGAATCCTGTGCGCGAGAAGTGTGAGGGCTGCGCCTGCAGAGGATGAGTAGCCTATCCCCTTGGCCCGCCCTGATGGTATGTTCCTGCTGTCTATTCTGAAGTCCCTGACGCTTGCCCCCTCCCTTATCCTCTCCAGGACAGGCTGTAGCCTCGAGTTAGCAGACTCGCTCCTCTCCCCTTCTATGAATACGCCTCCACCCCTTTCATCTGTGCCCACCGCCACAGTCTTCATGCATGTTGTGTTGACCGATATGCTGTCGTGGTAAGGAAGCCTGAGCCTCCAGTCCTTGAGTCCATGGTACTTGACGAGTGCCTGCATCGTGTAGGCGACTGCCTTGCACCTCATCCAAGGCACACCTCTATCTCCAACGTACCCTCTGCTCCCTTCTCCCTCAGAAACTTCACCATGTCCCTTGGCATGTCTGCCGCAGAGGCATTCGCCATTACAGCTAGTGTCCTGCCGCAGACGTACCCGCTCTTTCTTATCACAATATCGTTAGTGTCTGTGAGTGTGAGCCTGTCGTCACCCCTGGCTCTTATCAAGAAGGCATGCCCGCCAGCCATCAGCCTCACATTCACCCGAGAGCCATCCCGCGCAATCGCCCTCTTCAACTCTGGGGAGAGGCCCGCGCAGCCAGAGCTGGCGCACACCCCAACTATGCAGTCCCCCCTCTCCGTCAGACTCTCATCGGTCGTTATCTCCAGCGTCGTCTCATGGGTCGCCGTTATCAGCGGGTGCCCTCTGAATCTAACCTTCTGCAGAAGCAACACCTCCTCCAAAACATTCACTCCCTGGGCTGGTGCCCCCCGCAGTTCTCGCACTTCTCCGTCCCTGCCGGCAGAAGCACGCTGCAGAAGACGCAGAAGATATACCCCTCGGGCGGCCTCACAGGCCCCTCGCTCTCGCTCAGAAATGGAGAGACTGCTGCCATTATCAGCCCGCCTATCATAAACGGTATGCTCCAGAAGTAGGCGAATGGTATCTGAAGCACGAAGAAAGCCAGCCCTGTGAGCCCTATCATGGTTCCGCCAACGAGCAGCTGGGATCGCATGCCCTGGCTCTGGCCGGTAATCCCTTTATACTTTCGATTGGGCTCCAGGCGGCAGAACCGGATGACAACGGAGTACGAGCAGCTCCTCTCCAGGATGATAGAGGAGAGGAGTGTTAAAGCGGCAGAGCTGAAGGGTAAGAGAGGAAAGGAGAAGGAGCTGGCCGCTGTAACTTCGGAGATGAAGTTCCTGGAGGTTGAGCTCAAGCGGTACCAGCAGGGCATGGCCCTCTTCAGGACGAAGGATATACCAAAGGTTGGGAGATGGGGCAAGCCAGAGGCTGGAGAAGCAGGGCACCAAGAGTAAATCCGCAGTATGACGCTCGTGCTCGACGAAGGGGATGTCGCCAGACTCCTTTCGATGAGGGAGGCCGTTGCGGCTGTGGAGGAGTGCTTCAGGCAGCGTTCCCTCGGAATGGCCTTCAACACGCAGCGGACTCGAACAATCTCGCCAGGCGGCGTGCTGAACGTGATGCACGCGTCCCTGCCGTACCTTGGCAGGGCAGGAGCCAAGTGCTACATGAGCACGAGGAGAGGAACAACCTTCGCCTTTCTTCTCTTCGGGCTGGAGAGCGGCGAGCTTCTTTCCGTGATGGGAGCAGACATGCTTGGTCGTTTCAGGACAGGTGCGGCATCGGCTGTTGCTACGAAGTACCTCTTCGGAAGGGGCGAGCTCGAGCTAGGGATAGCTGGCTCCGGCAGGCAGGCGCTCACACAGGTCCTCGCAATCGGGGAGGTCGCGAAGGTCAGGAGGGTGAGAGCATGGGGGAGAAGCAGTGAGAGGCTCTCCTCGTTCGTCGGCTCGCTCAGCAGGGAGGGGTTCGATGCAGTACAATGCGAAACACTGAGGGATGCCTTCCTCCTGTCCGACGTCGCCGTCACAATAACATCCTCCTCAACCCCCTTCGTCTCAGGCGATGACCTCTCGGGTGTGAGCCACATGAACGCCTGCGGCTCCAACTGGGCGAACAGGTCGGAGCTGACCCCAGATGCAGTCTCCCTCTTCCGTACAGTTGTAGCCGACGACATCGTCCAGGCGAAGTCGGAAGCGGGGGACCTGGTCATGGCAGCGAGCTCGGGGAAGCTCTCCTGGGATAGCGTGTTCGAGCTGTGCGACGTCGTCTCGGGCCGCGTGACGCCTCAGGGAAAGACACTATTCAAGTCGACAGGCGTCGCCATCGAGGACGTGGCCGTTGCTAGCGTGGTTTACGACAGGGCAGTACGTGAGCGTCTCGGTAGAGAGCTAGATATCGTAGGCCCGAGCTAGTCCATCGGTGGCATACCGCCCTCGGGCCCGCCTCCCCTCCCGCCCGAGGGTGGCTTCATCTTGCTTGCAGCGATGACGTCGTCTATTCGGAGTATCATCGACGCTGCCTCTGTGGACGCCCTCAATATCTGGAGCTTGACAGCAAGGGGCTCGACTATCGACTTCGCGTACATATCGGCTATCTTCCCGTTGAGCGCGTCGACGCCGTACCACGTTCCTCCCTTGCCGTGCTTTGCCCTCAGCTCAACCTGCGTGTCTATCGGGTCCATCCCTGCGTTCTCAGCAAGTGTGAGAGGTATCGACTCGATGGCGTCTGCGAACTTCAGAGCTGCGAGCTGCTCCCTCCCGCTTAGCTTCTGTGCCCACTCCCTGAGCTGGTAAGCCACCTCGGCCTCAGGCGCCCCGCCTCCGCCCACGACGGCAGGCTTCTCAACCACGTCCTTTGTGACCATCAGAGCGTCGTGGAGCGCCCTTTCAGCCTCGTCCACTATCCTCTGTGTCCCTCCCCTAACCAGTATCGTGACTGCCTTCGGGTTCTTGCACCCCTCTATGAAGACCCACTTGTCCTCTTCCAGCTTCCTCTCCTCCACAAGCTTTGCGTACCCGAGGTCCTTGCTTGTGAGGTCCTCCAGGTTCGTGACAATCCTTGCGCCGGTGGCCTTCGCCAGCTTGCCCATGTCGCTCTCTTTCACGCGCCTCACTGCAAGTATTCCTGCCTTCGCCAAGAAGTGCTGCGCCAGGTCGTCTATTCCCTTCTGGCAGACGAGGACGTTCGCGCCGGCCTCCCTTATCTTGTCTACCATGCCGCGGAGTATGTTGCTCTCCTCCTCCATGAACTTCTGCATCTGCTCCGGGTCGTCTATTCTTATCTCAGCCGAGAACTCTGTCTTCTCTATCTCAAGCGGGGAGTTGACCAGCGCTATCTTCGCCTCCTCGACCCTCTTCGGCATGCCCGAATGGACTACCTCCTTGTCGAGCACCATTCCCCTTATGAGTATGGAGTCCCTTATCGAGCCCCCTGGCTTCTTCTCCACCTTCACGTTGTCTATATCTGCCTTGTACGCCTTGTCTGTCTTCTCAGTTATCAGCATCGTCGCGTCAACAACAAGCCCGGCGAGGTAAGGCGCGTCCTCGTTCACCAGCTTGGTTAGCATGCTTGTTGTTGCAACCTTGAGGAGCTGCGACCTGTCCGTCGGGTCTATCTTCTCAGCTATCTTCTCAAGTATATCCTGCGCCTTCTCAGCCGCCCTTGTGTACCCATCCACTATCACGACAGGGTGGACCTCCTTCTGAATAAGCTCCTCCGCCTTCTCGAGGAGGGCACCAGCGATAACCACAGCCGAAGTTGTGCCGTCGCCAACCTCGTTGTCCGTTGCCTTGCTTATCTCGACCATCATCTTGGCTGCGGGGTGCTGGACGTCCAGCTCTTTCAGCATCGTTGCTCCGTCGTTCGTTATAGTGACGTCGCCCATCGAGTCGACGAGCATCTTGTCCATCCCCCTTGGGCCAAGGGAAGTCCTGACTATCTCGGATATCAGCTTCGCAGCGGTTATGTTGTTCCGCTGTGCCTCCCTTCCCTTCGATTCACCCGTTCCTTCCTTCAGTATTATTACTGGCTGACCTGTTGCTGACATGAAATCACCGCGCAGTATACAACTTCGTGTTGTATATAAGAATTTTCCAGGCTGCGTCCACCTTTCCCGTGAGCAAAAGTCTTAAGAGCTGACAGGCTGGCTCTCATGGAAGCTGAATTCTATGTCGGGTAATCCATCTCTCGCTCAGAGGGCTCTGGCAGAGTTCCTGGGAACATTCCTCTTCGTAGCTGTGGGGGCAGGCTCAGCTGTAGCGTTCCAGTCCCTTGGAGCGCCAGGGGGGTCCTCGCTTGTCGTTGCGGGGCTTGCGAACGGAATAGGACTCGGTGTAGCCATCTCTGCCACGATGGGTATCTCTGGCGGGCACCTTAATCCGGCTGTTACAGTTGGTCTGCTGGTTGGGAAGAAGGCAAGGGGTTCAGACGTGTTGCCATACATAGTGGCCCAGGTTCTTGGCGCTACTTTCGCTTGCTTTCTCCTCGTGTCCACTCTACCACAGAACCTGGGCAGCGCTGTCCACTGGGGAGCTCCAGCGATCGCGGGTGTTTCCGTTGCCCAGGGTGCGCTTCTCGAGGCTGCAATGACCTTCTTCCTTGTATTCACAGTTTACGGCACTATAGTCGACGCCAGGGCACCCAAGATAGCAGGTTTCGGTGTCGGACTCTTCGTCCTGGCGGCTGTTCTTGCCATCGGCCCCTTCACTGGAGCCGCAATGAACCCGGCGCGAGCCACAGGGCCTATGGTCGCAGGGCTCTTCTTCCCCGGATACTGGTACCTGTACTGGGCTGGCCCTCTGGCGGGAGGGATCATTGCAGGCGCAGTGCAACGCTTTATCGAGAGGAAGCAGGAGTGACTGTCGACTCGGAAGAAATGGGGGGATTGATACACTGAAATCGACAGTGACGAGACTTGGAAGGGAGAGCGCAAAGGAGCTCCTGGCAAGGATAGACTCCTCAGCCAAGAGGCTCTCCGGGAGGGAGGCAAGGGAGGCGGTGGTAGAGATACTCAACTCGGGCGTCCCGACATACTCCTGGGTCGGGATATACCTCCTCAGGGGAAGCACGCTCCAGCTGGACGCCTGGAAGGGACCTGCGCCCACGGAGCACGTGAGCATACCGCTCGGCAGGGGCGTCTGCGGGTTCGCAGCCAAGGCAGGGAGGACAGAGATAGTCTCTGACGTGAGCAAGGACCCAAGGTACCTGCAGTGCTTTCTTTCAACGAAGTCAGAGATAGTTGTGCCCATCATTCACGAGGGGAGTGTTGTTGGCGAGATAGACATAGACAGCGACCAGCTGGATGCCTTCACAACGCTGGACAAGGAGTTCCTTGAGGCTGTTGCAGCAAAGATTGCCAGGCACTGCGTGCCTCCGTCTGCAGCGTAGCCTCATTTTCTTTCAGGTAAAGCGTTGAGGAAAGCAATATTGTCAGGGCCCGTTCTGGAGCCTCTTGAGAAGGTCTGCAAGCGTGCGACGCGCGCCTTTTATGAACCCCGATTTCGGCCTCAGCTACTTGGCAAGCTTTACCGCGTGGGAAACTTTTGGCATGGTGTTACGGCGCGCCGCCAGGCAACCTTCGACGCTTTCATGCTGCTCCGGCTGCCTCAAGAAAGAGTCAGGCTCTTCTTGACGCTGTCAACCGCTCGTCAGAACAGGCGCTGTCCACTCCATATAACGTAGGTTATACTTAAATACACTCAGCATACCCGCGGTTCAGCGATGAAGCTAGAGATCAAGAACCTTCACGCAACTGTCGACGGAAGGGAGATACTGAAGGGCGTTGACCTCACTGTCCAGCAGGGGGAGGTCCACGCGCTCATGGGACCGAATGGCTCTGGTAAGAGCACTCTTGCCTACACTCTCATGGGCCACCCGAAGTATCACGTTACCTCAGGAGACGTGCTTATAGACGGCGAGAGCATCCTCCAGCTCACACCTGACAAGAGGGCGAGGAGGGGTCTCTTCCTTGCGTTCCAGTACCCCGTCTCGGTCCAGGGTGTCAGCATGTTCTCATTCCTCCGTGCTGCCTACAACGCGGCGCACACAAAGGACCCGAAGGAGCCGCCCACACTCTTCGACTTCAGGGAGGCAGTCGCAGAGAAGATGAAGATGCTGGGTATGGAGGACTCTTTCCTCAACAGGTACCTCAACGAGGGTTTCTCAGGCGGGGAGAAGAAGAGGGCAGAGATACTTCAGATGGCACTCATAGAGCCGAAGTTCGCAGTGCTGGACGAGACAGACTCGGGCCTTGACATAGACGCGCTTCGTGTGGTGGCAGAGGGAATAAACAAGCTCTCAGGCCCGGACAAGGGCATCCTGCTGATAACCCACTACCAGAGGATTCTCAGGTACGTCAAGCCACAGTTCGTCCACGTTATGCACCAGGGTAAGATAATCGAGTCGGGCGGGGAGGAGCTCTCCCGCCTCCTTGAGGAGAAGGGCTACAGCTGGATCGCAGGCTATCAGGGAGAGCCCGCCACGCCAGAGCCTGCCTCGCCCTAGACGGCTGCGCGCGGCTTCACCTTCCGCAAACCTTTTAACTGCGATGAATAACCTATGTTATAATAACGTGCTCTAATCATGTCAAACAAGCCCGAGCTGATTCCAGAGGACTACAAAGAGAGGTACGGGTTCAGCGACCCGGTGGACGCGTATGTCGTGAAAGGTATGAAGGGGCTGAACGAGAGGGTAATACAGGAGATCTCAAGGCTGCACGACGAGCCAGCCTGGATGGAGCAGCTGAGGCTCAAGGCTCTCAGACACTTCCTCGACAGGAAGCCCCCCGAATGGGCGCCGGAGCTAGCGAAGATAGACTTCCAGGACTTCTACTACTATGCCAACCCAACTGGCAAGGCGGCCGACTCCTGGGAGCAGCTCCCAGAGTACATCAGGAGGACATACGACAAGCTCGGGATACCGGAGGCCGAGAAGAAGTTCCTTGCTGGCGTTGGTGCCGTGTACGAAAGTGAGGCTGTGTACCACAGCATTCAGAGCGAGCTGAAGAAGCAGGGCGTTGTATTCACGGATACAGTAACAGCGCTGAAGGAGTATCCTGACATCATGAAGAAGTACTTCGGCACTGTCGTTCCTTATCAGGACAACTACATCGCCGCGCTTCAGACAGCCGTCTGGAGTGCAGGCTCATTCGTGTACGTGCCGGAGGGCGTCAAGGTTCCGATGCCCCTGCAGGCATACTTCAGGATCAACGCCAAGAACATGGGCCAGTTCGAGAGGACACTGATAATAGCAGAGCCGTACAGCGAAGTGAACTACATCGAGGGGTGCAGTGCGCCGGTCTACCTGGAGCAGTCTCTCCACTCTGCGATCGTGGAGATAATCGCGAAGAAGGGCTCATTCGTGAAGTACACAACTCTCCAGAACTGGTCCAAGGATGTGCTCAACCTTGTGACCAAGAGGGCACACGCCTACGAGGACGCAACTGTGTCGTGGGTCGATTTCAACGGAGGGTCAAGGCTCACACGCAAATACCCCTCAATATACCTCCTCGGACCGCGCGCAAAGGCAGACATAATATCAGTTGCTTATGCGGGCCCAGGCCAGGTCCAGGACACGGGCGGGAAGGCTATCCACCTCGCGAGGGACACAACCTCCAAGATAATCTCCAGGTCTGTTTCGAAGGGAGGTGGGCACACTGCTTACAGGGGCCTTCTCCACATCGCGAAGGGAGCGAAGAATGTAAAGTCGAGCGTGAGGTGCGATGCGCTTCTACTGGACCAGGCGAGCACGACTGCAACCTACCCATACATGGAGATACAGGAGGACGACGCAAC
>JGI20133J14441_1002088_pt1 | contig 14688 bp, 15 predicted proteins | sample RS3BMetagenome_FD_14441 | JGI IMG/M metagenome (IMG submission 14441)
CCGGTGCATGTCCGATTCCGGCTGGACGCGGTTGCGCCGTTGCCAGAAGAGGTCAGCCGCCGCCGCCGCAAAGGCCGAGACTACCAGCGCCTTGTGCAGCCCCCTGGCCTCTGGGAAGGCCGCACGGATCGTCTCGGCCAGGTGTCGATGCGCGAGCGTATAGTTTCCGCCCATTCAGTGCGCCTTCTGCTGTTCGTCGGTCTGCTGCGGGTTAGATTGATCGGCAGCGTCGATCTTGGCGCTTGTCTCTGCTTTATGGGCGCGATGCGCCAGCGCCTCCTCCAGCGCCTCCTCCAGCGCCTTGGCTTTCGTCGTCAAGTCTCCGAGCAAGAACTTGGCGGCCACCGCGCTAGCCGCCACCCAAAACCCAGGCGTGACAATATTGTGCAGCGTGGGATTGAGCTGGCTGGTCACGGCGGTGACGATGCCGCCGCCTAGGTAGCCCAGGACGTTCGTCTTGACGAACTGACCGGCTTTGGCCCACTGGAACGTTCCCGAAACGGCGGCCGTCACCCACGCCAGCAGCGTGTCCAGGGCGATCAGGCCGCCGATCACGCCCAACGCCGTCGCTTCGCCCGCAGGGATGTGCAGCATGGCTTTTCGCCTCCCGAGGATCCTCCCGAAGGCCGTTCCCGAGGATCGCCAAGGCTAGGTTAGCACTGCGTGCCGTGGTTTACAGCCTGACCTGACCGTGGCGGGTGCGCGCCAGCCATAGGCCCGCGCCAACTAACGCGGCGCCGCCGGCAACGATCCACGCCGACGATGGCGCAGGGGGGGCCGGCGGTGGACTGAGAGCGCCGATAACGAGCGGCGCCGGCGGGAGATGGATCGGCTCCGGCGTTGTGCGCGGGGGCGTTTGGCCCTCGGACACCGCCTGGCCCGCGGCCTCGGCCACCGGCAGCAGCTCTTCGTACCGCTGCCCGCCGTAGGTCGTCCACGGCCGAAACCCGTACCGCAGCCACAGCGCATGGGCAGCCTGCGCGCCATGGGACCAGGCTGCGGTAAGCCAGGCTGCGTTGGCGCACGGGCTTCGGTACGGCAATATGCCGACGTTCGACAGGTTGACCTGCCAGGCGCCGTAGCTGGTGTCGCCGTGGGGATCCTGTTCGGGGCAGGTGTAGGCCAGCAGCTCCAGGTACGTTGTCTCGTCAATGAGGCCCGCAGCGAGCAGCTCGGCGGGGCTATCACCCGACGCGGCGTTGTTCCAGCCGCTCTCGGCTCCCGCGATGGCCACCGCCTCGACCAGCGGGGTGCCGGACCAGTAGATTCGCGCCGCTTGGGCACAGGTCAGGGCGCCCGCCGGAATCACCATGTCACGCGCCTTCTCCTAGAGCCAGGCCCGCCAGGCCCGCCAGGCCCGCCAGCAGCACCGTCCCCGCCACGCCCAGCACGTTGAGGATCTGCCCGGTGTGTGTCTGCGGCGTCAGGACGAAAATCGCGATGGGATACCCAATGCCGCCAGTGCCGTGCCACTGGACCGTGGCCGTCTGGCCCAGCGGCGCGGTGCCGATCTCGACCGCGTACCCGGTGCGGATGTCCCGGGCCAGCGGGGGCGGCCCGTACACGTCCTCGATCGTCTTGGTCGCGCCCGACTGCCACCATACCGCCGTCTCGACGCCGTACAGCGTGGCGGGGCCCAATCCCACCGTAGCGTACTGCGGCTGAGGGACGAGCGTCTTGCCCGCCTGCGCGGTCAGTTGCACCGTCCAACGGACGCCGAAGCCGGGGTTGCGCGTCGCGGCGTTGTCGACGGCCGATGTCCCTTCGAACGGCGCGACGCCGGGCACGGGCAGGAGCAGGTAGCTGTCCAGTGGCGCGACGGCCGTCACGTCCACATTGGCCACAGAAAACGTCCCCCGCGCCGGCGGCGTGTGCGTCGACGCCAGCAGGTTGCTCGGCGGCGAGGACGCCGACACAACCGAAGCCTCCCGCGCATACACCACCACTGTCGCTTGCCCGTCAAGCTGGAAGTCGATGATGATGTTGCCCAACTGGCCCGGCGCGCCTTCTCCGCTTTTGATTGGCAGGATCTGGACGGACGACAGCTCAGCAAAACCGCCGCTGTTGACATTGACGGTGCTAATCAGACCTTCAGAGTTGGCAACGACATAATTCGTGGCGAACCAGCGCGCGGCCGCTAGCGCGGACGCCTGGTATGGCCCGTTGGACGACCCGACGGCCGTGCCGAGCCGTTCGATGAGGACCGTCACCGCGCCAGACGATGCGATGATGCCGACACCAAGGTTCAACGGCACACCTGCCGCGTTCACGCCATACGCGAACACGCGCACATGCCCGCTCACGTTGTCCGCGTACAGCAGCCCCGCGGCGGGGATATATTCTGGGTCGTCAACCACGACGAGCGTCTCGCCGGACAACGGCTGGGCTGATACCTGCGCCGGCGTTAGGCTGCCGAGATTCACGCTCCATGGCTCGGGCGCCCATACCGTGCCGCGAGGTGTGCGGCCACGGGGCACCGGCTCGCGAAACACGCCCCAGTAGGAGAGGTCCAGCAACGTAGGCATCGTTCCATCGCCCTTCCGCCGGCGGCGCCCGTCAGCGCCCCTCAAAGATGAACTCCTGCGTCGTCTTCGGCGCCCCCGCCTCGGCTAGCTTGAGGTGGCTATAGAACCACGCGCCAAAACCGATGATCAAAACGGCGCCCGCGCCAATCGCTACCTTGTCGATAAACGGCATGCCCTGGGACTGCCCAGCAACGCCGTTGCCCGACAGCGTGTAACGATAGTTGCCGCCGCCGAACCACCCCGACACAAGATGCACAATGTACAGCAACCCTAAAACCACGAGAATGCCGCCGATTATCCACGCAATGAACGGCTGGCCCTTGACCCACCGCAGAACCAGTGTGTCCGACGACGGCTCGTAGGACGCGATCTGCGTGGCGCCTGGCCATGCGCGCGGCACGGCGCCTGTCGCGGGGTCGTAAATCTTGCCCTCGTCCCACAGCGTGTTGATGTGCGCCGCGACGCGATCACCGACGTTGCCGATAAACGGTATGGTCCAGCCGGTGAGGTCCAGCTGCATCATCTCACCCTCGGGCTGGTTGGCCTCGGCCTGTTGGAGGATGGGGTTGACCACGTTCGCCAGTTCGGACCAGTGGCCCGTGGCGATCGCGATGGCCGCGCTAATTGGCACGGTGACAAGCGGCTGATAGGTGCCTGTGCCGCTCGCCAAGATCGTGCTCATGACCGCATCACTTCCATGCCGCTCAGGAGGAGACCGAGGCCAAGGGCAAGGCCGCCGGCGGCGATCAGGACGCCCTCGCGTGAACCCCCAGGGGAGGCAGGCGGTGGCGGAGGCGTGACGCTTTGCTCTACCTTTGAACCAGGTACCTCATGCGGTGAAGGTGACGGACCGACGGCGCCGGAGACTGCGCCGTTTGGCGAGAAAAGCTGCGGCAGCTCCACGGCTAGCTCAATAAAAGCGCCGTAGATGCTTCCAATAATGTATTTCCCGCGCTGCGTTCCGCATGCCCAGAAATACCAGCCGCGACCAACTTGGATGCCGAACATCGGCGCGGCGTAGACGGCACGGCCGAACGAGTCGCGTTGAACGGCCGTCGCGGCGTCGTACCCCAGGTCCGTCATTGGATACGGCAGTACCATGCCGGCAGTGTGCAGAATATCGACCGTGGTGAACAGGCTCGTGGCGTATCCTCCTGGCACATGAAGGCCATTGACAGGCAAAAACTGCGGCGGTTGGTTACCGTAGCCCAGCGGGTACCCAAAACATACTTGGGTAAACGCCTGAAAACCACCAGACAACAGTGGCACCATCAATTCCGGCGCTAGCGGCACTAGGTTTGGCGCTAAATCAATATATTGCATCGGCCAATCGGTGTAGTCAATCCAACTGATGCCGCCAATAATTTGTGCGGCAAGATCAACAGGACGTAATGGTATGCCATTCCCAATTTGGTTCAGGAACACGTCGCCAGGCCAAGGGGCGCGCCCCGCGGCGTCCAACACCGCCGCCCAATCAGCGGCAGTCGCCGTGGATGATGAACCTTCGGCCACTGTCCCGACGACGTGTACAGCCACCACTATGTCTCCCTGTACTCAACTGCATCCGTTGATCTGCATCTCAAATTGGTATTCCGCGATCGAACCTTGAACTTCCTGAACCTCCTGTTGCCAGTTATACGATCCATATGGCCAATTCTCGGGTCCTACGCTGTATAGGTACGCGAGCGCCTGTTGGGCCTGCTGGATCGCGGCCTGCAGCTCTTGGCAGATAGGTGACGTCGTGGTCGTGGTCGTTGTGGTGGTGGTTGATGAAGGAGGTGATGTCGTTGTTGTTGATGACGGAGGCGATGTCGTTGTTGTTGTCGTAGTTGAAACCGGCTCGACATATACTGCGCCGGTGATGGTCTTGGACACTTACGACGCCTCCCGCGCGATTACGCGATTTGAATCGCCACGCCAAGCGTGTCGCCACCAAACTGCGCCGCGATCGGGCCATCGGATTCGAAGGTTACTGTCGCAGTCTGGCCAGGCTGGATCGTCGGCGGATTGACAATCGTCCAATGGCCCCTGACGACCCCTTCGAACGTTGTTACCCCGCTGACCATCTGCGGTGTTCCAGCCGTTTGCCCGTGGTTCACAATTTGTGCGGTGAACTGGGCATGTTGACCTACCTGGACATTAATGGTACCAAAATAGTTTTCAACAAACTCAAGGTCGGCGGGTAACGGCTCCACGTAAACGGACCCGGTTATGGTCTTGCCCATTCCCGATCCACCCCCTAACTCCAGTGCCACGCCTAGCGTCTCGCCGGCGTACTGCGACGGGATCGGCGTGCTCAGCAGGTTGACGCTCGCCGTTCGGCCTGGCTCGACCGTCGGCGGCGTCCCGACGATTGCGAACGTCACGTCGCTGACGGTAGCGCCGTTCAGCGTGACGGCCTGCGACGCGAGGGTCGGCGTGCCGGCCTCCGATCCCGCGTTCGTGACGGCCAGGCTGAGGATGACCCGATTGCCGGGGGCGACATCCACCGTGGCGAACGTGGCGGCGGTCCATTCGAGATCGGCCCCAGTGGGCGTGGGTGACGGCGTCGGCGTCGGCGTGGGCGTGGGCGTGGGCGTGGGCGCAGTCGCGCGGTGCGCCAGTATGAGCCCAATCCCTGCGCCGATGGCGGCGACCGAGCCCGCAACGATCCCCGCTGCCACCTTGCGGCTGTCCGCCATCCTGATCGTCCTCCCCCGCGTATACCATACCGTCCAGCCCGATGGTTATCGGTTGCCGAACAGGAGGCTGTGCAGCCAGCGCCGTGCCTGCCAGGCCAGGGCGAGGAGCGTTACGCCAGCCGTCACGGCGATCTGCCACACCGCGCGTTTGTTGGCCGCGCGTTGCACCATCGCGTCCTTCTGCTCTTGATAATCCCCATGCATGGCGGCGACGACCGATCGAATCTCCGCCACCTGCTTCATTAGGGCGTCGAAACGTTGATCCAGGCTGTCGAGCCGCCGCGCCTGGTCATCTAACCGCCCGACGACTCCCTTCAACAGCGCATTGATGACGTCCACATCATCCGCGCTCATGGCTGTAGCGCATGCACTGCCCGGTCAATGGCCGTCTGGGCGCTACGCAACGCGCTGACGGCCACCGTGATATCGGGATCGTGGCGTGCCGCGTTCGCGTCGCTGGACGCCGGCGGCCGCCACAGGCCAAGGTACCGCTCGTCCCAAAGATCCAGGTCGATCATCGCGCCGTCGTCGATCGGCACGTCCTCGGCGAATTGCCAGCCGACGGTCGGGATGTTCCCCACCTGGTCTGCCACCCAGCGCGGCATCTCGCCGCGCCAGCCCACAACGGGCGTCGCAGACCACACGGCCAGGTGCCGGGCTACGGTGGCGTACATTGACCGTGACACGAGGAGGGCGCTAGCGGTGGCTGCTGCGCGAAGGCTGCCGTAGACGAGTGGCCGATAGCCCGCGGCCAGAACGCCGTACACCCATCCCGCGATCCATTCCGGCCGGGGCTCCCACCCCGCCTCGACGTCCACGGCAATGCCCACACCCCGCGGGGCGCCAAGCGCCTCGGCGAGATGCGCCTGCGCCTCACCGTACCGTACCCCGCACTCTAGATCCCGCGCCACCAGGCTCGCCGTCGTGCTGTTGGCGCAGAGCACCACGGTGGCGCCCCGCGCATGGCTGAGACCGACTTCTGCGCGCCCGCCGCTAAACCGGTCCAGGTACACGACCCGCACCTGCAGCGGCTGCTCCACGCTCGAAACGGCGGCGTCCCACAGCGTCGCCGGAGCGGCGGAATCCCAGCCAAGCAGCATGGTTTTCCGGCCCCCTCTCACGTAAGGTTAGGAATGCTGGCGACATCCTGTTGATACGCTTGCACGGCCTGTTGGTATTGACTAATCCTAGCTTGCAACTCGCTGTATGCTTCGGCGGCGGCGCCGCCCGCTGGATGCACATTTGCCAAGGTCAGCGCGAGCGCGGGTATAATGGCTTGCGTCATGCTCTGCAGCGCGTTGACCTCATTTGTACTAAGCGACGTAGGCTCCCATACCTGCTGCGATAACGCGGGAACGACGTGCACGACAAGAAAATGCAGCATTATGCTCACCGTGGTATACAGGTCAAGCAGGGAGCCCGTTTGAACGTCCAGCGCGGTTGAAGGATCGGTTAGGCCGAAATGGTAGGTGCGGACAACGCTCCGCTGCGTGGGATAGATCGTCCACGTGCCGCCGGTGGTGCTGGGCGGCACACACTGCAGTGGGCCGGTGGCGCCGAAGGGATTGCCGAGATTGATCACCGCCGGTGGTACATACGGCCCGTTGGGCGCGCCTCCCGTCGCCGATACGGTCGCGGGGATAGACCATCCAGCAACAGACGGGTGCACAGTGATTGGCACGCTGCCCTGGCTGTTTGACAGCGGCACGCTGATATCCTGACCGGCAACCTGCACCAGCGCGCCCGTCGGCGCCCCTGTCGGCGGCGGGTTCGACAACGATACGCTCAGCACGCCATTGCTGTAGGCCGCATTGATAAACACGGACGCACCTCTCCTTACAGTATCGCTATGATTCGAGCGGCTGTAATATAGGCATTGTAGCTTGCCGATGACGACCATATTTGGACGGTGTATAGACTGTTTGCGGTGAGAGCGAGCGCTGCGGTGCGCAGCGTGGTTGGGCCGGTTTCGGTCGTGCTCACTGTCGAGCCGCTGACTTGGGCGTTGCTCGTCAAATCGTACAGCGCGGCATAGGCGGTGCCGCCGCTGGTGGTGAACAGTTGGACCTCCAAGACGTAGCTGGCGGTAGGCATCAAAGTGCCGATGTAGCAGAAGTACGCTGCATTGGAATTACTACTAGCGTTGGTAATCAGCACTCCAGATGTGGATGTGGTATATGGCGTAGTTCCAGCACCACCCGGCGCCATTATAGTCACGATTGCACACTCGAACGTGCCGTCAGCTTTCAGTCCCCCTCTGGCATTCATGAACCCGAGCGATTGCACGTTACCGTTGAAATCGATCCAAGCCTTTGTTCCTAATATATTCCCAAACGCGATAGGTGGATTTTCTTCAGTGTTTGTGCTACCGATATAGACTGGTCCAGTGAAACGGGCTCGGTACGGCGGTTCTAGCTGGAACTGCAACAATCGCGTTACTCCGCTAACCACGATACTTCCATGAGGCGTCGTTGGATCCGCTTGGTCGGGCTCCAGCCCGAACCAGTTGGAGCCGCTAGTGGAGACCAATATCGATCCAGTAACCTTGGTGTTTCCAGCTTGGTCCGTTACAATTACGTCAGCCCAAGAGGAGCCATTTATGCTGGACTGAAGGTGCCACTGGCCAACTGTGGGGTTCCCTGAGATCGGCGCGACGTACTCGCGGAAATCGACGGATTGGCTGGCCGCGGCTGACGTATTCCAGGCATACCCCTGCAGGTGGATGGCCGGGGCGTTTTGCACTGTCGCCGAGGATGTAGCCTGAGTTGGATTGCGAACCACGATACCGTCCGCGACGGCCGTGCCGAGGTTGAAGGCCGAAGACAGCGATACCGTGCTGGCTGAGTCGGGCACAGACGCCGTGGCGTTGTTGGCAGGGTAGCCGTAGGGGCCGAAGGTGCTCACCCAGGCCGGCGTTGCAGTACCAATGCCTACTCCGAGGGCTATCGTGCTAGCGGCGATGCCGATGGCATAACTTGAGCCGTATAGACTAATGCCCCAGCCGGTATTGCTTGGCGCGGTGGTTGGAGCGCCTGTAATGGGCGCGTTTGTACCAAGCGCGATACCAGAGACGGCTGTCATCCGGCCCGAGCCGTCGTCGAGGGTGTTGTTGCGGCTATATAGCGCCGTATCAGGCGCGAGTTTAGGCGCACCATTGTATATGGTCCACAATCTTGATGTGGCGCCAAAGTTTGTGCTTGTCGTTCGGGGCGTTCCGCCGAAATAAACGTCACTGTTTCCCAAAACCAAGGTTGATGACGGGAAGATGCCGAGTGATTGGTTGTAGGAGTCTATTTCTCCGTAAGAAAACTGAACAGCGGAAACGCCTCGGAGGTTAGCCAGGTTTATTGGCACGTCGAACACGCGCGGGCTCATCGGGGCCCAGGCGGAGGCAGTGGCGCCAACTTCGACACGGATACCCCACCAGTAAACTTGTTCATTTGGAGGCCCGTTAACTGATCGCACTGCGAATTGTGCGTATCCTGTTGTTTGTGCGGTAAACGTAGCCGTGAAGCGCTGCGGGGTTGTTGAAGGCGTGGTAGAAGGATATGTAAGGAGGAGATTGCCGTTTGGATCTATCACTTGTGCGTCTACCGTAGCTGTAGATCCCGAGGGGACCCAGGAATACCACGACGCGGAGTAAGTCTGTCCAGCGACAACCGGAAAATTTGTACGAAGCTGTCCGTCATTTATGTGGACGAGAGAAACTGCCGCGCCATTATCTGAGCCTGGTATGGTTGTAAAAACGAGCGAGATTGAGTTTTCGCCAGCAAAAGTAGACCAATTATCAGGGACAGGACCAAAAACAGCCGCATTAGCGATAACAACGTTCGTGTCCCCGCCTAAGCCCATCAGAAATTCGCCACTCAGACTCGTGTCCGTGGCGCTCAGAGTTTGGAGCAGCGATGTCTGGTTCGAGTTTACCCCGAGGTAGAGATTGGCTGTTAAAGCACCACCAGTGCTCAGGGTGAGGGTCGCAGTATAAGCCGTAGACGCCTCCAGCGCATAAGCCACAGACGCTAAGACCGTCTGAGTCCCGCCGACGACCTTTGCAAGGTACAGCGTGGAGCCGTTGCTATAGAACTGGTAGTAGTTCCCCGCCGACTGCCAAAGGACTAGGTTTAGAGCCGTGCTAGTAGGCACGGAGGATGGCATGGTGAAAGCGGCTTGGGCAGTTAGAGGCAGGGGAGTGTTGGAGTCAGAAGCAGTGAGCGGTTTCCAATTAGGATTGCCGCCAGTGATAAGGGAACCGACGGCGCTGCTGGTCGCGCCAAGAAAAGCACTGTTGTTGCTTGGTGGGGCCGTCGTGTTGCCATAGGTCGTAAGATTGATCGCCGTGCCGTTGCCCGAAGCCACATAGCCAAGGGTTGTGCTCCCCGCCGCCGTGCTCATGTAATAGTCCACGCCAGTCACGCCAGGCGGCAATGACAGAGCGGAAACCTGCACGGCCTGACCAGCGGCGATGGCTACGCTGGCCGTTGGGCTGGCGGTCGTTTGCCCATAGGCGTTGGTCCAAGTGTAGGCAACATAGTACGTCCCGGCGGCGAGGCCCGTAGCCGAGCTCGGGGTGACGGCAGTCAGCGTCGGAGCCGCGCTCGGTGGGGATACTGTATTCGCGAAGGTAAAGGACCCGGCTTGCGTTGTCCACGTCGAGGATATGCTCATGATAGACTTGAATAGAATGCTCGTACTGTTATACCTGCTGAAATCACCGTTTGCTATCAGATTCGGTCCACCGGCCGGGATAACTGACGTTGCTGCAAACGGTACGGTAACACCGCCATTGAACGTCTGGCTGCCCGTCCAGGTGTTGGCATTGCCTAGATTGAGCATGGCCTTACCACCCGTCACATCGACCGTCACGCCATCGACGGCCGACGGCGACAGTTGCGTTGCGGTAAGGCTCTGCGGAGGAGCAATAGTGTAACTCATTGCCGATCAGACCTGCTCCTTCTGCTCGTCCCACTCATCTAGAATGCGCTGCAGGCACTTTTCCACCGACCTCAATTCCGCCAAGCGCAGCTCGGCGTCGCGTAGTTTCTTTAGCGCAACCGATGCCTGCGCGCGCCAGTAATCTACCGTCTGCTCCTGCTCGGCAACGCGCTTTTGTTGCTCTTTGTGCAGCGCAGCAATTTGTTGCTGCGTCATCGCCTTTGCCTCCTTTGCCTCCTTTGCGCACCTTACGCGCCGTACACAAAGTATATCTTGAACACGTTCATTGTCACAGCGGCTGATACCTCAAAATCAATGGTGTCCGTGGGGTCTACCGGCACATCAAAAACGTATTCCGCGCCCGCCGCGAGACTGGCCCCGGCGTTCAGCGCGTTCCAAATCGGCGAGGATGCGGCCGCGTTGCGAGCCATTTGCAGGGTGGCCGCGGCCGACAGCGCCACATCCACAAGCATGCGGCCCGTCGCGGTTGGAACAAAGTACGCCTTCGTGTTGCCGTAATTCGCCAAAACGGGCGTCGTCGCCGCGACCGCCGTGCCCTGGGCAACGAAGTTGGCAAGAACGGTGGCGGCCAAGACAAAAAGGCGACCTGAGCTGTCCGTGATGAGCGCGCGCGCATTGGTCCCGTCGTTGCCCCCCATGGGCAGCACTGGCCCAGAATAAGCTGCACCGGGAGCCGGAACCGCCGTGCCGCCGACCTGGGCAACATTCTCGGCCACGTTCGCCTGGATCGTCGCTATAGGGATAATCCACAGGTTGGCGCCTGCCACGGGCGCCTGCGGCAGCGCCGGCACCGTGAGGCTCGTCGCCGTGTTGCCGCTGATGGTGGTCACGGTGGGCGGCGACCCTTGGCCCAATGCGCCAGCGTCCAGCAACACCAGGTTGCCGGCCAGGTTTACGCCGTCCTCAAGGGCCAGCCCGGCGAGGTTGATCTGCATGGTGGTGGAACCCGAGCCGACCTGCGCGACGAACGGTGATCGGCTGTGCTCTAGGCCGGCGTTGAGGTCCTGGATCTGGATCGTCGCCCCCACGCCTTACCCCTGGTTAGAAGAACGTGTACAAACCGCATTGGCGGTCTTCCACGCCGTCCGCCCGACCAGGCTTTCGCCCCTTTTGGCCTCGATTTGCCCCTCGCGGGGCATTGGCGACAGGCGAACTTGGGCTACGGGGCGCTCCCGCACCCCGCATGCCGGGACTTCCACCCGGACCGGAGAGCCCTCGCACGGCCCGCCGCACGGCCCGCGTCCGTTGCCAGAATCGGCCCGGTCCCGCCTGACCGCCCCTTCCCAGGTCCCCGGCGGCCTGTTAGGCCCCCCCCTACGGGTTTTCTCCTGACCCCGCTAACAGCATCCATCCCAAGGATGGTTGCGGCATCCTTCCATCAGTGCCGCTTTTGCCCATTTGGCGCCGCCGGAATGGGCAACCGGCAGATCCCGGTATTCTGGCTACATCAGGGATCGTTGCGTATTTTTTTTACACCCCGCCGGGTGGTAAGATCAAACTCGCTGAGAATGGGCGGAGCGCGCTCTTTCATCTACCGGCCCTCTCTCGTAAAGCGGTTCGCCCAACTTACTCATACCTATCTTATCGGCACGTTTTGTGCGTTGTTTATTGTAGCTGCTTCGACCTCCCGCACAACCCGGCAAGCGCCATGTTGGCCCTCGGCAGGGGTTTCCGCGCGATACAAGACGCAGGCCGACGGGATGCGCTGGTCCCGTCGTTCAGGCGTCGCCGGCGGCGGCACGGTGATGCGGCGGAAGGCGCCGTCAATCTCCAGTCTGACCTTGTGCGTCTCGCACAACCACGCCACCCGTCACACCCCCGTGATGCCGTAAGCCTCCTTGATTTGCTGATACGCCTGCTTGAATATCGGCTCCAAGAATTCTCGATAGAACACCGTCGCTATGTTGACCATCTCAAAACTGAAATATACCGTCACGTTCGACGTGCTCTGGTTGGCGAGCGTAACCACCACGCCGGTGCGTGTGGCGAAGTAGTTGAACTGGCTCACCGGGAAGACGGCGCTGGGGCCAAGAACGAAGCCCTCCGGCCCAATCAGATTGTAACCGTCGATGGTGACGCTGAGGGTGACGCCAGCCTGGGTACTGGTCGGCGTGATCGCGATATCGCTCAAAAATCCCAGCACGTACCCCTCGGCCACCGGGATCAGGATCTGCGTCGTGCCGCCGGCGGGCACGGTCACGCCCATCTGATTGGCGGATCCCGCAAGGTACGTCTGCACGTGCGGGATCGCGACGACCGTCTTCAGCAGCTCGTCTAGGCGGATGCCCAGCGATAGGATATTGGGCCTGGCGCCGGCCATGGCGTTGGCGATGGCCTGCGGCAGTTGGCCCAGCGTCTGTGTCAGCGTGACCATGGTCTGCAGCAGCAGCGCGTTAGCATAGAGAGCCAGCTTCTCGCTAGGCGTCAGCTCAGACAGCGACGCGCTGGCCTGCGACAGAAACTGCTGGGCCGCGTCCTGTAGCTCCTGCAGGCTCGACTCCGTGTTGCTCATACGATACCCGCCCATGCCTTCACGAAGGCATCACCCGGCACGTCGGCCGGCGCGGACGCGACGCCGGTGCGCACGCGCCAAAGCGTGTTCAGCGTGGTGTCGCGTAACCCGCAGGCGTATCGGCGCGACGGTTGTGCTCGACGCGGCCACCCGGAACTGCAGCGTGTTGAGTGCGATGATGAACGGTCGCCACGGCGCGTCGTTGGCCTGCGTGAAGGCCGCGCCGTTCAGCGTCAGCAGACCTAGGTCCCCGTCACGGTCCACATAGAGCTGCACCGCCGCCGCGCTTTCGATCGCAATCTCGCGTAGGACGGCCATCTCGCCCGCCTTCACCTGCACGGAAGCAAACGCGACGCCGGTGGTCGTCGTACTGGCTTCCGCGTGCCACAGCCCGCTTGCGCCGTTGTACTCGCCCAGCAGCTGGTTGTCCAATGTCCGCTCGATCTCTTGGTCGATAGGAACAGGCGCCGTGCCTCGCTCAACCAAGGCCCGCACATCTTGCAGCGATAAGCCGCCGATACGTGCCGTGTCACTGGACGCAAGCCCGTAGCCGAACAGCAATTTCTCGGCCACCGTCAGGCGCTTCAAGCCGATCTCGTAAACAAGGGTGAAGTTGGCGATGGCGCTGGATGAGGTATTGTTGACGGCAAGGCTCAGCTGCCGTACCGCGGGCGCGAAGACATTGAACCTGCGCAATCCCGCCCGCGCGGCGTCCGCCCACCCCTGCGTGGCCGACGCACCCTCCTGGGTGTCGTCGGCAATCCAAATCACCTGGACGTAAGGCGAATCGGTCACCCACAGGCCCAGCAACGCCGCTTGCCAGTCAGGGTGCCGAGGGTCAGATGCCACCGGCACCGCGTTGAAAACCGTTGCGTATCCTGGGTTCAGGCTCAAAGGGCCGTAGGTGTAGATGCGGCGCTCGTACCAGTACCGCGCGAGCGCCGCATCTGTCTGACTAAATGCCTGCCCCACGGAGGCTCAACCCCCCGCATGGAGAATTACGCCGCCGACGCCAGACCGCCACGCGGCACATACGTGACGACCAACAGCTGGCCGGCGGATGGCGCCGCGTTCAGCGTCACCACGTTGCTCGGCGCCTGCGGCGTACCCGTAAACTGAATCTGACCCGCCGCCGGCGCGCTGGTAACCACCATCAGCGCAGAGCTAGTAATTGCACCAGAGGTCGTACTGGCCGCGGGAGGCGCAACCGCCGCAGTCACCCACTCCGCCGGCTCCGGCAGCGTCTGGCTGGCAGTCGCCACGCAGACGATCTCCACCGTGCGCGTAACCGGCGTTGCGTTCAGTGCCATGCCCTACTCCTCCGTTTCCATCAGGCAGCAGGCAGCTGGGCGGCGATGCCGCCCACCGCCACAGCCACCGAGTTGGCCGTGATCGCATTGCCGTTGGCCGTGATGAAGACCGCCGCGTTCTCGCCGAACACGTCGATCTCGCCCTCCAGCTCGGGGACCTTGTACCAGAGGCCGCTGGAGTCGCGGATGGGCTGCACCTGGCCATACGCAAAACGGTCCGCCGCGTAGCCGATCGGCCAGCCGTTTGGATCGGGCACATTCGCCCCACCGATGGTGAAGCCGGCGTAAGCGATATTCGGGTTGCCGGCGGTGACGCCGAAGCGGTTGAAGAAGATCGCCGTGTTCAGCTGGGCCTGCGAGCCCTGCACGGGCGCGAACTGGTACCCGAGGTCGCCGCTGTCCTGGCCCTCCACGTTGCCCGGGACCCCGCCCACCTGGGTGTTCTGCGTCAGGTAGAAGGGGGTGCTGGTCGGGGTGGCGACTGCCGGGTAGGCGAACGACCAGTACGGCCAGATCTCCGCACCCTTCTGGTTGTAGCCGCCTGGCAGGCTGGTCCAAGTCGCGACGCTGACCACGCCCGTATTGCGCCCAGAGATCGTGGTCGGTACCTGCCCGGCCTCGACGAGACGCCGCAACGAGGTGCGGCTGAAAGCCCCGTTCCAGAACGGCGCGAGCAATTCGAGCTGCGCCTGGGTGTACCGCTCGCC
>JGI20133J14441_1002089_pt1 | contig 14675 bp, 8 predicted proteins | sample RS3BMetagenome_FD_14441 | JGI IMG/M metagenome (IMG submission 14441)
CAGTTGAACGCGGTTTTGTGGGTTCCCGGTCACGGTGTTTACTGGACGCAGAATGTTATCTTTATCGCTTCTAATAGCACGATGAAACCCCAAGTTGAGCTGGTAGATAACATTTGGAATTTTAGCTCGCCTACGGCGCTGATGGGCGCGCGGTATGTTCGCGGTAACGGCACAGTGGCGCCGCCTAGTTTCTACTACTATGTTGACCCCGTTGTCTATAATCTGACGTTCCCATTTACGGTTAATCTGAGTATGGGTGTATCTAGTGTGGGCGCTGGGGGGGTGAGGGTTTCGTTTGGGTATTCTATTGCGAGTGGGAACGGCTCGGTTTACACGGGTGTTTACGATTCAGTGGTGCTCTTCCCCACTGTGAGTGGTGCGCGCGCCTACTATCAGATTGGCTCCTACGCCCCGAATGGGCTGCCTAGCGATGTTGAATACGTGCTTGGGGGTCCGGGGGGTGGTTCGTTTGCGGTTGCCGAAGGGATTTCTGGCCTGATATCCCTCTACTATCATAGGGATGGTTTGTTTGTGTCCGTCCCCGACGCTTACAGTTATGGCTCCGATACGGGTGAAACCGTGTATTTTGTGACTGTGAGTAGGGATCTAGGAGACCCCTCTGCTCCTCAAGGTGTTCTGAGCTTTGGGAACCTTAATAGTTATGAGCTGTGGCCGGTCACACCGGTACTCGAAGCCTTCACGGCGGTGGGGGTTTCCCGGCTCACTGTTTCCGGGTATCTGTTTTACCAGGCGGGCACGGGTTCATCGTTTGTTCCGCTTTCGGGTCAGCGCCTGACGCTGAGCCTGCAGGGGTTGGGTGACACGTCAAACTCCATGTTTGGGAATGTTAGCGTGGTTACTTCGGCGAGTGGGAGTTTTTCGGCCACGATTCCGGTTGGAGGCGTGGGTGCGGATCAGCTTGTTGTCTGGTATAATGGTGGCGTCGCGTTTAACCCAACATATTCGGTGACCCAGCTTGAAGTGTACCCTGTTAGCCTCAAGGGTGTTGGCTCCTATACGGTTGGGGTGAACGGTGTCGGGGTGAACCTAAGCGTGGGCACACACTATATTGTGGCCCCACGGGGGGCGCAGGTCACACTCACTGTGGCCAACCAGACGGGGCTTGGGGCCTACCAAAGAGTTCTGGCGTCGGTGTTCGTGAACGGGGTTGAGGTGCACAACGAGACGGTGAGTCTACCCACCTCAGCCTTAGACGTGAACGTCACCATAGTGGGCACAGTGCAGTACTTGGTGGATGTGGTGCAGCGCACATCCACAGGTGTGCTCAACCAGAGCTCCTGGTACGACTCGGGCTCCCCGGTCACCCTCTCCACGCAGCGGTACATCTTCACCAACTCGACGTCGAGGTACGCCTTTCAGGGCTGGAGCGTGAACGGCGAGCTCGTGAATTCGACGTCTCTCGCTATGAACGTGAGCACGCCGCTCATAGTGGATGGTGTGTACGTTGAGCAGGACCTGATCACGCTCTCTTCGCCTCTTTCAAACGTGAGCGTTTGGGGCGCGGTCGGCGAGCCGTATTCGCTGAGCGCACCCGCAAGCTACGGTGGATTCCTGGTGAGCTACCACTTTAAACAGTGGAGTGGCTCGTTGGGGGGCTCAGCGAACCCGCTCACCTTTGTGGTTTCAAGGCCCCCTCTCGGTGGTGGCAGTCTACTCGGCGAGCTACACTGGGGTGATCGCTTTATCCATCGCTGTATTCCTTGCGGGTTTGGGTGTCGGCCTCCTGCTCCGCAGGCGTGCTAAGATGTCACCCATATAAATTTCGGCTAACGCTTAGAGACGGCTCCACGAGTGATTTAGACTCGTGTTTCGAGGCACGATGTTCGCCAGCTGAGAAGCGGGCTGAACGCGCTTGCTTGGGCTAAGGCCTTCCACCTCAAATCAAAGCTTTGTGCTCCCTGTGCTCTGCCTCTGAGAGAATCAGGTAAAGCTTCGCGTGTTCTTGAATCGCTCTAAAGAGAGGCTCACATTCACCATTTGCAAATATTCGGAAACATTTTTTGGCGAAGCCAACCGCGCAAGCAAAATTCCCAGTTTTAAAGCATGGGGAGGGTGAGTTGTTATCCTTGTACTACGCTTCGCTGAGTACTATGGATAGATCTCCTTCCCACCATACCTTTTACGACTTGGTCTATACCGTTCTTAATGGGTGTGGAGCCCCCAACCGGCATGATTGCAACCACTTCGACTGTGAGCTCACTGGGTGGGTGGTGCGTGTTGTTTGATGGGCTGCATTGTTTCTTACGTACCTCTTTGGTATGGTGTTGTGTGTCCTATGCGTTTGGCGTTGTTTTCGAGTTTGGGGGTTTGTTTTAGGCGGGGTTTAAATCTGTGTGTGCTCGTTCTGCTGTGAGCTAAGCTGAGTCGTGCTGGCAGTATGTATGGGTACGTGGAGTTGCTCTCCAAATTGAAGCGGGGGGCTGGGTCGCGAGAAGAGCTGGAGGCTTCTTATTTTATTGAGTCGGTGTTTAGGGAGCATGGTTTAGAGGTGTCACGTCAGGCCTTTAAGACTCTTCCGAGCTTTTCCTACACTTATCTCGTGATTTACGGTTTTTCGGCTGTGTCCCCATTCATAGCCTTGTTTTCACTGGGTTTGGGAGGTGTTTTCTCTTTGGTGGGCTTCGTGCTCCTGGTTTTGGAGGGTGAGCTCTACTATCCAGTTGTTACACGTTTTCTGAGGATTTTTCCCCTCTCGTATCCTATAATGTTATTGGGGTTAGGGGGACTGGGGTTGGTGGGGGTAGGCCTCCTGTTGTTGTGATGACTCATTATGATTCTACTAAGGCCGCCCTCTCTTTTGAGCCGCGCATGGTTGGGGGGCGAACATTGGGTGTGATTATGGCGCTTATAAGTTTTTACATGACCGCTGACATTCAACGCAGGTGTCCTATCCACCTCTAGGCTTGTGTACACCTTGGCGCGTGAGGGCTCTCTTCCCAGGGTTTCCTCCCGTTTAAGCCTGCGCTACTCCACTCCCTACGCGGCCCTGATATTCTTATACGTTGTGGCCTTAGGCGTCTCCGTGTGGCTCCAACTCACAAACTATTTTTCATTGGTGCTCCTCTTAGGCTCGGCGGTAGACGCCGTGATCTACTCATTCGTCGCGATGAGTTTTACAGGCTGCAGGCTTAAGCACCCCGAATGGAGGAGGCCCTTCAGGGTTTGGGGAGGCCTGCCTTTATCGATTGGGATAGCGGGCCTATTCATCCTGATCTTGGCGGCGCTTCTCGCATCCTCGGCTTGGCAGGTCTCAGCCCTCTTGTTCTCCTCTCTAGCCCTTGCGTTGGGCTACGCCGGATACGTTACACGTAGGAAAAACAACCGCGCTTAGACTCAGCTTTTTTAACCAAGAGCAAAGCACTCCTCTGGTATTGCGGGAGAGATCGGCTCCCGCCCCGCTTTTGTCGAAAGTTGGCCAGAGGAGGACGTCGCGAGATTGTGTATGTTGAAGCCTTATTAAACACTCACCCGCCATAAAATGGCAAGGCTTGCTCGTTTCTTATCAAAGGCATAACAACGGAGCCATCCCACTGAACATCCAAATTAGAAGCACTCTCTATCAATCTCACCCGGTTGAGAGATGCACTTTCCGCGCCGAGCCCCGGCTTCCCTCATCTGGACAGGCGGTTCTTCTACTTCTGCTACACACAACATTGTTGGCTAGAGTTTCACTTGCCGAGGAGCGTTTTAGTCAGGCGCTGAGCTTAGAGGTGGGTGCTAATGCATTTCCCAGTAAAAGAGGGCGGTACTCCCGCTAGTTCCAACATTCGAACCCGGCTCTCAACAATGTTAATACAATGTACGGATTTAATCTCTTCCAATTGAGAACCCATTGGCGTGGACCACGAGATTGGAAAGATCTTTTCTGGGCGTAGCCTTAAGGGTTCGATGGTGTCCAGTTAAAGCGCTTTCACACTTGGATTATGCGCTAACCAACCCACTATCCGGACACCACTAAGGGTTCGGCACAAAGTTTAAGATTTTCCGGGGGGGATGTCTATAATATGCGGGGTCGTCTCCTAGTAGTTTTGGCTTCCTTGCTTTCACTTCTCATATTTTCACAGTTGGGTTTCGTTTCATTCGCGCAACCTTCAGAGTCGCCACCCGTGCACCCGCTGAACCTGGCATTGGAGGACGCCCCCGGCGACCTACCATTGTCGGCCATAATCGCCTCCCCGCAGCCTGTGCCCCCCAACACCACCCCCACCGTTGTCACCCTAGCGGCGGGAGCGGTGTGTAGGCCTGAGTGTACGATTAGTGGGAGCTTCGCTGCACCAAGCGGATCTTGGGCGATGATTCTCCTGAACTACACGGGGGAGGCGCGCGGGAACGTTTTCGACTCGGCCTACTCTCTTTTCGTAAATGGTGTTGATGTGTTCCAAGGCACATCACCCGAGTATGGGAGGTGGAGTGTGCTCAAGGATATCACTGAGTACACGGCACTATTTAAGGGGACAGTGAACTTCGTGTTTCACGTACCCGGCGCCATTATTCAGGGTAACTTCACAACTTGGCTTTCAATCTCATTTTACCCTGTCCCGAAGGGTGAGACTCCTCCGAGCGAGCCAAACGTGATATTGCCGCTGTGGAGCGGTGTGTCGCTCACCCAGAGCTCCCCCAGTGCGACGCTGAGCGTCAACGTGCCGTATAACACCCTCAACGCCACCCTAGAGCTCTACGCCTACGGGTTTGGTCTAGACGAATTCTGGTACACAAATGAGCCAAGTTTCAGGGACGTGATAGTTAGCGTGGATTCGAAGCCAATAGCGTCAGTTCTACCCTTCCCATACATCAACACTGGAGGCATAGACCTGTTCGCGTGGAGGCCTATCACGGCAGTCTTCACCCTCGACGACCCAGCCTATAGGTTGGACGTCACCCCCGCCTTAGGCCTCTTGGAGGGGGAGCACGAGCTGAGCGTCCAAGTGCTCAACATCTTTCCCGCGAGTCGGTGGATTATAAGCGGCGCACTCCTCCTCTATACGTCCCCGAACACGCCGCCCGCCAAGCAGGTCTCGTATAGTTTCAATGGACCCGTGGTTGCAACTGCTACCAACCCCTCGTTCACTTACTTTAATCAGACAGCGAATATCAGCTATTCATATTCCTCTAAGATCGGGGACAACCTCTACACCCTAGAATCATCGCAGAGCTTCGCGAACAATCAGACGTTTAACCAGATATGGGAGAACATAACGGGCTACGAAACGACGCGCACAGTGACCACGAACACCGGGCCAGAATCTTCACTCATCTCTAAGAGTATAACAACTACATATTATCCGCTCAGGATGGATACTGGATTCGTATTCACAGTCACATCCACCACGAATGGAGGCTTCCCCATCTACGGTACCTTCAGCATACTGCTCTATAACCTCCTGCAGGGATGGGTTGAGTCAGAGGTAAGCGTATCCCCAGCCTCCGCGAACCCCAGTCACACCCTGCTCAACGACACAGTGACCGTGACGAACGGGGTGACTTCGGGTAACATTGAGCTCATAAGCCCTTCGGCCGGCATAATCACTGCGATCACATTCATATCTGCGAACACCACGAAAAGCTACATGTTGGTTTCACGACCCGCCGCACCCTACAAGTTGTTCGCGCACACTATTGTGGGTAGCTCATACCAGCCCCAACCCCCCTACTTCGCGGAGACGGTGACGACCAACAGAATACTCGCCCTGCTCGGTTAACCCCCTATCTCCTCACAACTTAGCCCGAGGCGCAGAGCAGCTAGTTGGCCCCATATCACGTCCCCCACTAGAGGGTTCCACCCACCCTCCCACATATTCTTCTAGTGGTTGTGCAGCTTGATTCAGCGGAGCATTGCCCCCAGTGTTCAAGCATTAGGCTCATATGGCAAGACCTCTTGAGTGATTTGTGAGGTCTTAGATGACACGTAATACTGGGGTTATATTCTTGCCCCCACTTGGCGAACAAGGCTTAGGAATGGGGTGAGTGGGGTAGCAAAGTTTTGTTCTAAGCTTTTCGGTTTATGAGCTTGTACACGTATTTCACCATACGAGCAAATACTGTGTGGGGTTTATGCGTTCGGGGTGACTCACTCAGAGTGTGCACAGTGCATGACGCTTAATCGGATTAATTCCTCTTAGTTAGTAGGTGTGCTTGAGACTCAGATCCCCGATGGGTTTCTCATATATTCTTTGCGAAGTGTCTGCGGGTTCTCCCAGCCGTGACTCGAACACTCAGTGCTCTTTTAATGTGGCGAGTCAGAGCTGTGTTCTTTAGTTGAGAAGGGAGGAGGAGAGGGTTGGTGTTGCCCCCGTGGGTGTACGGTCAAAATTATCGCTCGGGGTGTGCGGGGATATCCTGCTGGGGTCCACTTGCTCCTTAGGTCTCCGTTAACCCACTGTCCCTATGCCTTCGTAGCCCTTGAAAATGGATTTGCCCTCCTTAAACCTAGATAGCCTGAAGTATTCGAGTGCGGGGTCCTCCTCCCCCGTGACTAGGTGGCTCACGATTTCTCCGAGCGATGGGGCGAGTTTAAATCCGTGTCCGCTCAATCCCACACAGCAATAGAAGTTGGGTAGCCCCAGGCTTGCCAGGGAATCTATGATTGGGTGGAGGTCTGGTGTGTTGTCGTACATGCCGTAGTAGGCGCTGTGGAAGCCCGCGTTACCCATGGCTGGTATCCTGTTCGAAATCCTTTGTGAATAATCGGCGATATAGTTGAACGGTACTTGGGGGGGAGGTTTATCGGGGTCCACGTCTGCCTCATCGAGTTCGCTTCTCAGGTTTCCCCCTAAAAGGAGGCTTTCGCCTTCAGGTTTATAGTAATCCCTGTTTGCGAGGTCGTTGACCACTGGGCGTAGCCCCGTTATGCCGTTTGGCCTTTTGTATATTACCACGGGGTGTGGGGAGACCTTCAGGGGTAGGAGGTCGCCTTTAGCGAAGCCGCTTTGGGATAGGAGCTTGTTGGTCCATATATTGGTGCACAGTATCACGCTTGCACCGCTTATTTCTTTGCCGTTTCTGAGAACTATTTTTGCTTGGCCCTGAGTGTTTTCTATCCTGTGCACTTCTTCTCTAAGGAATTTCACACCCAAATCCATGGCTTTTCTCGCGAAGAAGTTCGCGGTGGAGACCGGGTCAGCGTACCCACTGTCGGGTTCATAGGAAACACCCTCGTCGGCGTCAAAGTTTAACCATGGGAACATCTTGCTCGCTTCTTTCACTTCTAGAATTTCCTCTCGGATACCCAGTCGCCTCAGCATGTCAACGTTATCCTCCATTCTCTTCCTCAATGCGCTTGGGACCACCGTCACCATTCCTGTTTTATAGAACCTTAGGGTTTCCCTATTGGCTTCGAAGAACTTTCTTGATTCAAACGCCATCTTCGCGACTACTTCGTTTGAATAGTGGGTTCTAACTATTGCGGTGGAAAAGGACGTCATCCCCGAGGCGACTCCCCCCTTATCTATTAGGACGACTTCTGAATGGGTTGCCCGCTTAAGGTTGTAGGCAACGCTTGACCCGGTGCTCCCAGCGCCTATCACGATTATTCTATCGCGTGCACTCATCTTATAGTAGCTCACCGTTCAGGGTTCTAGGTCGGGTATAACCCTGCCCGCTTTGGCTATGATGTCTGGGTGCTTAAATCTTATTCTTAGGACGAGGATCAACACGAGTATGAGGTATGCGGCAACTATTACTGGCAGCGACGCCATGTATCCTGTGAGCCCCGTGAAGCTTAGGGTTAGCGCGAAGATGGTGGCCGCTGTTGAGGCTAATGGTAGAATGTAATGCTTGGTTATGGAGAGGCTTCTTCTCTCTTTTCGTGTGAAGTAGAATGGTACTGAAANGTTGGCTAAAACGTGTGTTAGCAAGTAGCCCACCGTGAGTAGAGCTATGAGGTAGACGGCGGCGTCACCAGTGATCCCTGAGTGTATCCCAAGCCCAAAGTAGAATGTTAAGTAGGTTGCGGCTATTATCACAAGGGCCATCAGCTCGTTAGCGATTATGGCTCCGGAGGGACTCCTATATTTGGGGTGGACCTTCGAAAATATTGGTGGGAGAATGTTGTCTCTCCCCAGTGCGTAAAGACCTCTTGAGGCTGCGTTCTGGATTGCTATGTTGCCCTTCACTAGAGATATGTATGCGACCACGCCAAGGGTGACTAAGCCAGCCACCCCTAAAAGCGTCTTCGCTGCGAGGTAGGTTGGAAATATGGAGGATGAAGCGAAACTCGAAGTTGAGCTGGTCCCCCAGTTNAGCTGGGATGCGTAGATAAAGAGGAGTTCTAGGGCTCCGATCCCCAGGATGCTGAGTACGGCCATCTTAGGAATAGAGCTCTTCGGGCTCCTAGTCTCCTCAGCCAACGTCAGGATGGACCCGTAACCCGTGAAGAAGAATAGGGAAAATATTACTGATAGAGTGAAACTGCTGATTCCGACGGTTGGAGTAAAGGGTGCTAGAAGGGAGCTTGAAGGCGCTGGGTGTCCCAGCATGAGTAGCGCCAATACGAATACGATGCCTATCTCTAAAGCCGCTGTCCCAACATAAAACCACGAGGAAAGTCTAATCCCAAAGTATGGAATTATGAAAATCAATATAAGGGGAATCGGTAGAAAATAGTATCCCCTAATTGTTATGCCAAATAGTTCTAAAAAGATTTGTAGAACCCACGACCCGAAAATAACCACTGCGGCTGTGTTCAGAACTTGGTAAAACAGATAGATGAACTGAGTGTACACTCCGGTGGACCTGGATATTCCATTTGCAACGTAACCATAGTAGCCCCCCGCATGTGGGAATTTTCTGCCCATTTGGACCACCGTGTTAGCCGAAAACAGCACTATCACCAGTGCTATAACGTACGATAGAGCGGGAGCGTTGGAATACCCAAAAATCTCCTGAATAGTAAATATTAGCGTTGGAAGGGGGCCAACTGGGCTAGGCTTTGAAAAAGAGATAGCCAAGGAGATATTGCCGCAACCGCTAATTTATTCTCATTCATGACACAATCTCAGTAAGCACGCTTAGAAAGGACAACTTTATTTAAACTCTACTCCCCCAATTGGACACTGTCTAGACAATTGCTCTTTATCTCAACGTTTTGTATACCACACTCTTCAACGCTTTGGGAAGAAGGCTCTCCTGAATGGATGAAAACGAATTGCACCGTCCACTACACGGTTCACTCCTGATCGTGATTTGAATGATTGTTCGGTGCTTTCAAAGCGTGCAGGGTGCCGACACCGATTTTGTACCCAGCACTCTACACAGGATACTTGCTCTACCCTCTTTGGGTTTAACATGAAGGCAAAGCTTGGTGAAGATGCGCTGAGCTACACCCTCATTGATTGGGGGTAGAACGACCCCCCATTTAGACTCCTCAAAGGCTAACTCTCAATACGCCTACACAGGTCTCCACGTTCAAGGTTGGTCGCAAGGAGACATTTGACGTGGGCGCCTTGATAGAGCTCCCTGCAAAGTCGAATCGCAAATGAAGCATTTTCTGAATTCATAGAAAAACACTTTTACCACTCGACCCGTATCTATCCACCCACTACTTTAAGAGCCTAGACGAGTCGAAAGAGCATGGAACTCCTGACGACTAATTGGAGAATTGGGTGTTGACTAACATTGATCCAGGTAGGGAGCTTTTAACCTGTGCTTTACTGGTAGAGAATAAAGAGGGTAGTGTTCATGATTCCATATTAGGGCGTAGATAAGGAGGGGGGAGAATATGGATTCCGAAGAAGAGCTACAATCTGTTAAAGATTAGGGAATCGAAAGACCAGTCTAGATAAGAAGTGTATTCGCAACCCGTTTAACGGACCCTACCCTACTTGATTGTGAGTGCCGCTCTTAAGTGGTGGAATCAAAAGTTTCTAATTTAGGTTTCAGCCCTCCGCTTAGAAACAGGGTGATTATGACGGTAAACGGGGTTATTTACGCCAAACATAGAGCTCACTTGCGATGTAGTTGGCTGCGAATCCTAGGAGGACGCCGCTTAGGTCTGCGAGCCAAGCGGGTAACCCTAAGCTTGCTAGTCCTAGGAGCACTGTGAAGTTGACTATTAGACCACTCAGCACTGCTAGATGGTACTTTGCGAGCTTTCGAACGCGCCCATCCGAGCGCCCTCTGTAGGTCCATGCTGAGTTGATTGCGAAGTTTGAGATAACCGAGACCTCGATGGAGGTAAGCGAAGCTAGGGGGAGTAGGAGGTGTAGTTTGAGTAGGTAGAGCAGAACCGCCTCATTGACCATTACGCCTAGGGCTCCAACAGCGGCGAATTTAAGCGGCCTGTAACCCGATAGCCTTAGTAGGAGCCTTACATAGTTGTAGAACTCTTTAGCATCAAGCTTACTCTCCCCCCGTCTCCTCGGGTAGAAGGTGTAGGGCACCTCGGCCACCTTAGGGCTACTCGCCGCGATGAGTTCGAGTAGGATTTTATACCCAGTGGGTTTGAGTGACTGGTCAAACAGTTTTCTGCGCGCCGCGAAGAAGCCTGAGAGGGGGTCCGACACATCCCTAGTCGGGGGTATGAGTATATGCGCCATGGTGGTCGCGATTCGAGAGGTTAAGCGGCGTGTGGCGCTCCACCCCGAGGTGCCCCCACCCTTCATGTAGCGTGATGCCACGGCAAGATCCGCCCCATCCTCAATCTGCTCTATTAGTTTGGGTATTATTTCTGGAGGGTGTTGGAGGTCGGCGTCCATTACCACCACAACCTCCCCGCTAGCCGCTCTCACCCCATCCAGCACCGCAGAGGCCAAACCCAGACGACGCCCCCTATTCAAAACCCTTATCTCACCGTATACCCCGTTCAGGCGGCTTGCAACTTCAGCGGTGCCATCAGGACTACCGTCATCCACCACTATTACCTCATAATCTTCTAAGCTACGCCTAATCCTAGAGAAGAGCTCTTCAAGGTTGTCGACCTCATTATACGTCGGTATTACAACACTAACCTTCATTTCGAACCACCACCAAGTTGTAGAATGTGGCTGTAAGGCTAGGTCTCCCGATATAGGTGTGGGTTGTAGCGAAAATCAGCATCATCTCAACCCCACTCAGAGGCCACCCCATTTCCTCCGCCACGGCTTGCACTTGGGAGAATCGTATTATCAGACTCCTCGATAAGATGACAACTAAGCTTTGCGAGGGGTTATAATAGACCGGTATCGGGTAGCTCGAATTATACCCGACCCATATCTGCTGGCCCCCAGAGAACACGAATTCGACGCCCAAAAACTGTGTGGGCCAGCCGCCAGTGTTCACCGCGCTCTGTAGCGTCGAGGAGGCGTTAAGGATCAGTGTGCAGTCTTCGAGTTTCGAAAGATTAATTGGTTGGATGAGTTGGGCGGCTGTCCAAGAACCATTCACCTGTGGAGTTATCGTTAGGCTTACACCGTGAGGGGAGAAGACCACACTGAACTCAGAGCTTCCACCCACATTATTCGGAACCCACGACCACCCCGGCGTGGATGCCCCCTCAAAATAGGAGAAGTTAGGGTTTGCTATCAGCGGGGCGGGTAGCTTAGGGGCGCACCCATCTATAAACCCCTGCATACCCGCATAGTAGGCTTCAAGCCTGAAGCAGTCACCTTCAGGGAGAAAGTCCGCTGATGTCTCGGGCACGATCGTGAAAACCCTGCTGGAACCATAGCTTAACGTGTTGTTACCAACCACGGTCCAGAGCAACCCGTTCGCATTAACTATTGGCCCCGAGGGAATTATTCTGAAGAATACCGGCACGCTATCGGGAGACCCATAGTAGCTAACATTCACTTGGAGCTCGGTCACATATCCAGGTATCCCGTAGGGGTTCGCGTAGCCTGTGACCCTGTTCACCACTAAGGAGTTACCGATTGGCACCGCGTATTCGACCGTTGCCGCAGTGGCAAAGGATAGGAGAGCTATCGCCGCAATGGATATAACACCCCTAGCGTAGGATGAGCCGAATCTCGGCCTACGGTCAGTGTATACTATCTCTTCTTGAAGTGCACGCTCACCCACCTTAGTGACTCTGACCAAGTATGGTAGTGTGGGTAGCAAGAGGATGGGCCAGTAGAAAAGGTAGTTTGCGAGAACCCTGTAGTTAAAGAGCATCACTAGGGCCGGCAGAGCGAAGAAGGCGTGTTTGAGCTCTTTGTACAAGGCCACGTAGACCCCGAATGTGGAGGCGAAGACTATAACTGAAATAGCTGAGAACACCGTGCGCGGGATGTTTTGGTAGCCTAGGAAGGCGAGCTGGGACAGCCCGTAACCTATACCTATCAGGGGCATGGTTTCGGGGGAGAATACTGAGAGCAGGTATTCATGGGGTGAGATAAGAAAGAAGTAGGCGTTTAGTGCTAAGAAGGTCGCGACCACTGCGCAGAGGAACTTCACAGCGCTCCTGAACCCCTGCTCCCGGTAGACGAAGTAGAGCATGAAGGGGGCGAGCAGCCAGGGGAGCTGCTTGGCGCTCATAGCTAAACCTAGGAGCACCCCAGAAGTCGCACTCCTCTTATTATCAATCAGTACATATGAAAGCATCACAAACACCACCCAGACTATGTCTGTTACACTCCCAGCCGCAAAGTAAAGGTATTCGATGTTCGCCAGTATTACTAGGGCTGCAAGTGGGTAAGCGTAGTGCATACCCTCCCTCCTGTAGTGGTAGGACAATATTATGAATGGAAAGATTGCGAATGAGATGAGTAGAAGCGTGGGTTTAACATTAAACGCTGCTAAAGGTGTGTAAATGAGAAACGAGAGGGCGGGGTAGCCCAGTGTCTTGACTACCCCCCCCACGGTGAGCGGGGTTACGAAGTAGTTGGCCACGTGATAATATGTGAATACTTCAAGCATGTTTACGGGTTTATAGGGGTTTAAACCGAGGAGGAACTGGTGGGCTGCATAGTAGTCTATGGCCAGCTCATCGGTTCCGAAGGCTGGCATCTGGTAGAACAGGTAAACCATGAAGGTGAGAGCGCCCGCTGCGATGATTATAGAGTAGATGTGTATACTATTCTCTATAGTGGGGGTTGAGGTTCTTGCGCTTTGGACGAGTAGCGCAACCCCCAGCACGCTTAGGAGTGTTTCGACCATAATTGCGGGGACATTCAGGTAGCCCAAGGAGGACCAGACCACATATGCTAGGGCTATGAAGATGACTCCAAGACCCATTAATCCGAATCTTACGAGCAAATCTTCATGAGGCTCACTCATAGGTCAATCACCTACTAGTGGTTCTCAAGTGACTTCCAATGATTCCAAACACAACTCCATAAAGAGGAAGCATGGTAAAAATATATATGTTATATATCATGTAGGTAAACATAAAACAAATGAAACTAAATAAGATAATTAATAAGTGTTACTCCACTACCCCAGAGTCAGAGTAACCAGATTGTAGTGCTCACTCCAACGGTACTGCGTGGAGCCCAGCCTGAGCCGAACTGGAACACCTAACGGAGAAGCCCGTCTCTCAAGTGCACAGTACCTGCGCCGCGATCAGAACGGAATCCCCACCAAAAACATGGCTGGAAACAGCGGGAAACACGCGGAAAAGGTTCCAGAAACACCGGAAGATGGTTAGGGTAACCCCCAAGCTAGGACCGACCCACACATGGCTCAATGAAATAAGCGGTCTTGGGGCTAGTGAGGGAGGAAGGTGGAGCACCTGGAGCGGGAGGTAGCCTACCTGCGCGGCCTCGTGGACAGGCTCACCGAGGGGATGCAGAGGCAGACCGACGCCCTCGCCCGCGAGCAGACAATAGTACACGAGCTACAAGCCAAACTCGAAGCCCCAAAAACCATATCGTCACCCGTGTCCGAAGTACAGCGGAACAAACCAATAATGAGGCTTTAATTCCGAAGATGTTTACTAAATCGAGGTTAATGACGCGGGTTTTAGGGGTTGCCGGGTAGTTCGGCTGTAAGATTGGCTTCTTTGAGGCGTGCATCGGCGGCTGGTGCTCATCTCATAGGGTTACTTATACCCTGTGACTTGTTCTAAAACCTGTTCCTTGGTTGAAAACCGGGGTGTAAGCTCGTTGTCCTATGCTAATATGCGTTTTTAGTGTGGATAGGGTTTGGTTGGAGGGGGATGTCGTGTTTGGGTTTCTTTAAGAGCTTGAAACTGTAGCTTGGCCCGTATAGAATCAAGGTACATGGCAGTGTGTTTCGCTTGGTTCAAGCTATTGTATCGATTTCAATTTTTGAAAAAGCTTATTTTACGCTTCTCGCAGGGAAATTCATGGTTGAGTTATCGCCGTGTGTTCTACTTGTTTTGCTGTTTTTGTTGTTTATCACCCCTTTTGCAGGGTTTTTGTCTCCTCCTTTACCACTTGTTCACGCGTCTTTTAAATCGCTTCCTCACGACTTTATTCCGCGGAGGGGTTCAAGTGGCGCATTACAACCCATCCCGCTTGCCGCGCCGACGGGGCTTGCGTCCTACGGCTCGAAGGGTAACCTGACCACTGACGCTGTTAAGGGTTCGCTCACGTTTGATTCCCTCAACCTGGTGTGGATGTTATTCCTCCGCCGTACGCTTCTAACTATACCTTTATAGGTGCGGGGTATGCGAGTTTGCAGTTGAACGCGGTTTTGTGGGTTCCCGGTCACGGTGTTTACTGGACGCAGAATGTTATCTTTATCGCTTCTAATAGCACGATGAAACCCCAAGTTGAGCT
>JGI20133J14441_1002098_pt1 | contig 14634 bp, 20 predicted proteins | sample RS3BMetagenome_FD_14441 | JGI IMG/M metagenome (IMG submission 14441)
CCGACAGCTGCTGCTGACCGGCGAGCCGCTGGATGCCCGGCGGGCGGAGGCCTTCGGCTTCGTGAACCTCCTGACCGAGCCGGGGGGCGCCCTGGAGGGAGCCCTCGGCCTGGCGGCCAAGGTCTGCCGCAACGCCCCACTGGCCGTCCGGGAGGCGCTGGCCATCGTCAACGAGGAGATCAACGGCGACGACGAGGAGTCCTGGGCCCGCAGCCATGCCGCCCACGCCCGCCTGCTGGCCAGCGACGACGTCCGCGAGGGCATCGGCGCCTTCTTCGACCACCGGGAGCCGCGCTGGACGGGGCGCTGAGCGGCACCGGGGGGCGACCTTCCCCTCAGTGATCGTGGGCGGTGGCGGGTGGGCGGTCGGGATTCGGGGAGACTGCAACCATGGCATTCGGTCAACCGGCAGGACCGCCGGCGACGGCGAAGCAGGTGCGCGAGCTCCTCGAGCTGCTCGAGCAGGCCGGCCACACGGGCTTCCGCGACGCTCGGGGACCCATGGGCTTCAACCAGCGCCAGGCCGGTGGCCGGTTCACCCGGGACGAGGCCACCGCCCTCATCGAGCAGCTCCAGGGTGCCGCTGACGGGGCCGCCGAATCCGGCGAAGGCGATGGGGAGGACTACCCGGCCCTGGCCGTGGTGCCCGACGTGTCCGCCCCCGGCGGCCCGGCACCCGGCCGGCTGACGCCTGACCAGCGGGCCCTCCGCCGGATGCCGGTCGAGCTCCTGGCCGGAGAGCTCGAGCGTCGCGGCTGGACGGTCACCGCTCCCTGATCCGTCGGCGTTCGCTCCCCGGCCGACTCCCCGGCGGCATCGTCCCCCTGCCCGACGTCCCCGACCGGTCCTCTCCGGCAGCCCCCGGCTCCGTTCGAAGGGCCCTTCGCCTCTGGGCCCGCTCCGGTACCCATCGCAGACTGGGGGGAGTGGAAGGAGCCACCACATGATGGGCTGGTTCGAGCATGGCGGGAGCGTGGGTACGTCAGTTCCGCCGGATGATCGACATGCTGCGGGGCTCGTGACCGCGCCCACCCCACACCCTGGCGCCTCCGAGCTGCGGTACGACGTTGTCTGGCGCGACGCCGACGGCCTGGAGGCCGCCTGCACCGTCACCTGATGTCCGGTCCCCGGTCGGACGGATACCCCGTGGCCGTATAATACCCCACCGGGGTATAGTCGCACCGGAAGGAGGGCGCCATGACCGTGCCCGGCTACATCGACGAGAAGGCGGCGATCCAGAAGCGGCTCCGCCGCATCGAGGGTCAGGTCCGCGGCCTGCAACGGATGGTCGACGAGGACACCTACTGCATCAACATCCTCGATCAGGTCTCCGCCACCACCCGTGCCCTGCAGGCCGTCGCCCTCGAGCTGCTCGACGACCACCTGACCCACTGCGTCGTCAACGCGGTCACCGCCGGCGGTCAGGAGGCCGACGACAAGATCAACGAGGCGACGGCGGCCATCGCCCGGATGGTGCGATCGTGATCCACGCCGTCGCCGCGGTCGCCCCACTGGTCGACGTCGGGAGGAGCCTCCGCGAGGGCTTCTTCATGTTCTGGGAGACGCTGTGGGCGCTGGTCCTCGGCTTCTCGCTCTCCGGCGTCGTCCAGGCGTTCGTCTCCAAGGAGCAGATGCGGGCGAAGCTCGGCAACCACCGGCCCGCCGCTGTCGGCCGGGCCGCCGGCTACGGCATGGTGTCGTCGAGCTGCTCGTACGCGGCATCGGCCATGTCGAAGTCGCTCTTCGCCAAGGGCGCCGACTTCGTGGCGGCCATGGTCTTCATGATCGCCTCGACCAACCTGGTGATCGAGCTCGGCATCGTCATGCTCGTCCTCCTCGGCTGGCAGTTCATGGCCGCGGAGTTCGTCGGTGGCCCCCTCATGATCATCGGGCTCGCCCTGCTCGGTGGCTTCGTCTTCCGCTCGGCCCTGGTGGAGGCGGCCCGCCGCCGCGCCCGGGGGGACGGGGCGGGCGGCCACGACCATGCCGCCATGACCGGCGTGTCCACGGAGCGCCAGGACGAGCTGGAGCGGACCTCGTGGTCGGCGAAGGTGCACTCCCCCGCCGCCTGGTCGGATGCCGCCAGCTACGCCGTCGCCGACGTCACCATGCTCCGCCGGGAGCTGGTGATCGGGTACACGGTGGCCGGGTTCCTGGCGGTGCTGGTCCCGACGCACGTGTGGAACGTGCTCTTCATCCATGGGCACGGTTTCTGGACGAGCGTCGAGAACGCCCTGGTCGGCCCGCTCATCGCGGTGGTGAGCTGGGTGTGCTCCATCGGGAACGTGCCGCTGGCCGCCGCCCTCTGGTCGGGTGGGATCAGCTTCGGCGGGGTGATCTCGTTCATCTTCGCCGATCTCATCGCCATGCCGCTCATCCTCATCTACCGGAAGTTCTACGGGTCGAAGCTCACCCTCCGGCTGGTCGGGCTCTTCTACGTGCTCATGGCCACCGCGGGGTTGCTCACGGAGGGCATCTTCCGGCTGTTCGGCGCCGTCCCCACCACGCGGTCGCTCCAGGTGACGGCCGCCCACTTCGAGTGGAACTACACGACGTTCCTCAACGTCGTCTTCATCCTCGTCGCCATCGCCGTCTGGTGGCTCGCCCGGAACAAGGCGCGGTTCGGGGGCGGTGAGGGCTACGCCATCGACCCGGTCTGTGGGATGCAGGTCCGGACCGCTGATGCACCCGCCTCGGCAATCGTCGACGGGGTCACCTCCTACTTCTGCGCCGACCGCTGCCGGAACCGGTTCCTGTCGGTACACGGTGGGGAGGTGCAGGGCACCCTGGCGGTGACCCCGTCAGCGGAACCGCTCACCGTGGCCGTGGACCCGGTCTGCGGCATGTCGGTGGACCCCGAGCTCGCCGCCGCCCACCGCCACCACGACGGCGTGACGTACTCCTTCTGCAACCCCGGCTGTGCCGCGGCCTTCGACACCGACCCCGACCGCTACCTCGGGCACGAGGTGAAGCGATGACCGATCAGCCCGAGGCGTCCACGGGCCCCGGTCAGCGGGCGTCCACGGCCGGGGCACCGGTCGGGACTCCGGTGAGCGACCCGACGCCCTGACCCGCGTCCCAGTAGCTGACGGATTCCACCGAGATCCCCGCCCTTTCGGGGGGCCGGGACTTCCGATAACGCTTCGGTGTCAGTTGTGAACACCTGTTGGTGGCGGGGATTCCGGACCAACACGCACCTTCGGGTCCCCTACCGAACGATCTGGCTGCGCCCAGGGTTTGCCCTCTGCAGCCGGTTGGGAGCTGCCCTGCTCAGCGCATGACCGTGATCGCCGATGTCCTGAGAAGCCCCGTCCGGGCCAGAGGTGCCCCGGCCCCCGTCAACCCACCCGCGGGAGCACCTCGAGGGAACCGCCGTCGAGTGACCGGAGGACGTCGAAGTGCCGGTGGTCCAGGCTCGCGATCGTGCGGGTCCGATACCGCTCGGCCAGCACCACGATCGAAGCATCCGCCACGCCGATCTGTTGGTCCCGGTAGCTGGCGATGATCCCGCGGGCGCGGGCGAGCGCCGCTTCGTCGAAAGTCGCCAGGTCCCACGCTCCGCTCGCCAGTTCGTCGAGAACGGCCAGCTCGTCGTCCACGCCGTGCCGGGTGGCAACGAGGTGGTCCAGCTCAGCCACCACGTACGGCGAGACGACCAACGCATCGGCTGCGTCAAGCTCCTCTGACACCGCTTCGTGGTCGGGCTCGGAGGCATCGAAGAACGCCAGCAGGGCACTGGTGTCCACGATGACGTTCGGCACCCTTCAGCGCTCCCCGAAGCCGGCCAGCATCTCCTCGGCCTGGCGGGCGATCGGCTGCCCGCTCGAGTACAGAGCACCACGAGGACGAGGGCGAACACCGCCGACCGACACACGAATCGACTCGCGGATGATCGCCGCCTCGGATACCCCGCGCTCCGCAGCGACCCGCTTGACCGCTACCTTCAGATCTTCCGGAAGATACAGCGTCGTCTTCTCCACAGACGTATGGTACCACCGGTGGCACCAGCGGTCGAGGATCCGATCGCGTGGGCGACCGCATCCACCAAGACCGGAGCTCGCCTGAGCTGGGCGGACGGGTTCTCGTTCCCCACACGTCGATCGCTTCTACGTGGTCTCGACGATCCCCGCAGGCGCCTCGTCGAGGCGGGCGGGGGTCGATACCGCACGAGGCGAGGCGCCGGCCTGGTTGCGCAGCGAGAGATAGCGAGCGCCGACGATCAACTGCCGAGAGGCGACCTCCACGAGCACCATGAGCAACAGGCAAGCGACGATGGCCTTGGAGGTCGTGATGTCCCAGGTGTGCATGAGGCGCCCGATGTTCCGATCGGCTGAGGCGCCGCCGTCGGCGGCGTAGACGCTGAAGGCGGTGCGCAGCACGACTCCGAGCGTCCAGAACAGTGCGGCGAGCAGCCCGGCCTTCGCGTAGATGCCCCTGTCGCCCGGATAGACCTGGGTGAAGAATCCTGCCCCGAGGCCGAACACCAAGCCCAGGGCGACGCCGCCTCCAATCAGGTACAGGTCGGCGCCGGTGGTCGGGACGCCCTTGAGGTAGGCGAACAAGAAGTACCCGACGATCGCTATCGGCAACAGAAGGTTGCGCGGCGTGAGGCGCCGACCCCGGAACTGCAGGAAGATCGTCGCCACGAGAACGGCGTCGAGGATGTAGTCCAGCGCGTTCATGTTCGGCTCACCGCCTCCGCGCTTCGCGGTGCGGCTCGGTCGGCGCCCACCAGCGCCGAGGCGGACGCCCGCTCCCACCGTGCATCGAGCACCACCGAACGCGGGCCATCACGGTTGACCGTCGACCACGACACCACCCATGTCGCCTCCCCATGGTCCAGGAAACGGATGTACGAGTACTCTATCAGTCGAATCGACCTATCGGAAGGCCCTTTGCCACCAACGCGACGACTGACCGACTTCGAGCAGATCCTCATCGGGCTGATCGTGGCGGGCCGTAGCTCCGGGTACGACCTCAAGCGGTTCTTCACCTCGACGCCTGCGGTGGTCTACGAGCCGAGCTCCGGCGCCATCTACCCCGCCCTGCGTCGCCTCGAGCACCGCGGGCTGCTTCGCTCCGAGCTTGCCGTGTCAGCTGGCAAGCGGGAGCAGCGCCGCTACCACGCCTCCGAAGCCGGTCGCGAGGCCCACGGCCTCTGGCTACGCGCGCCGTTGGACCCAGCAACCGTGGGGCGGGACCTCGGGCTGCACCTGATGCGGTTCGCGATGGCCGAGCGAGAGCTGAGCGCCGACGAGGTGCTCACGTTCCTCGACGGCCTCGCCGACGCCCTCGAGGCCTTCGTTTCCGACATGGAGACCTTCGTCCGGGACACCCTGCTGCCGGGTCGGCACCCCGCTCTTGCCGTCGAGCACGGCCTGGCGGTGCACCGAGCGAGCCTGTCGTGGGCACGTTCCGCCCGCACCCGTTTGGCCGGAGTCTCAGACCTCCCGGCGTAGGGGTTGGGTGGCCGTGCAAGGGCGGCGGGCAAGTTCGACGCTCGCGCCTCCACCCTCCTGTCCGAAAGGTGCGATCGTGGCCCCCCGATACAGGGCTCGCTTCAACGGATTCGCAGGCCCCGGGGTTTGACGACAGTCCTGGTCAGCACCCTGGCCGAGGGCGACCCTGGGAGGTCTGAGGCTCTACGTCCTCGTGTTCATCCACCGTCAAACGCGTCTCGTGCGGATCGCCGGGGTGATCGCCAACCCGGTCACCGGTTGGGTGACCCAGCACGCCCGCAATCTCTCGATGGACCTCGCCGACCAGGCAAACACTGTCAGGTTCCCCATCCGCGATCGCGACACCAAGTTCACGGCTTCCTTCGACGCCGTCTTCGCCGCAGAGGGCACCAGGATCATCAAGCGCCCGGTCCGGGCGCCCCGAGCCAACACGATCTGTGAGTGCGCATCGAGCACTTCAACTTCCACTGTTCCCTCTGTTGCCTCAGCTACCTCCGGCAACGTGGGACATCAGGGCGCGACACGGCTCCCACGCTGATTGGCGACGTCGACCCCAGCACCCTCAAAGATCGTCTGGGTGGCTTCATCCCCGGAGCGCTGGATGGGCGCTTGAGCTGGGCAGGTGGGGATCTCGGCACCCACTGGCCGAACGACGGGTCGATCGGGCGGTATGGCGCGCTCGCGCGTTCGCGATGTGCGCACCCGGCCCTGACCGTCACCCGACGCAGACGCTTGGTGATCCCGGCCGACCATCCCGTAGCCCGCCCACCCGGCAGTTGGTACTCCGGTCAGATGACGGATCGTCCGGTGGTGGGCATGAAGGCGAGGGAGACTCTCGGGTCGAGGAAGCGCGTGATGGTACTGATGCGCCCACCGGACCCGGACGGGCCGAGGACGATTACGCCGGCGGTACGCTCGGCGGCGCTACCCGGACCGGTGTGGTAGCACGCGAACGCGGGCTGGGCATTGGCTCGGGTGGCCACGAGCTCCAGGCGCCTCGGTAGGCGGGCGGCGGTGCTGGCCCGCAGGAAGGCGGCGATGGCGGCGGGGCCGTGGTACTCGTGGGGTGCGGGTGGCATCGCCAGCCAGGCGTCGTCGGTGAGCAGCCCGACCACCGCGTCGACGTCATCGGCGATCATCGCTTGGGCGAAGCGCCGGGCCAGCTCCTTCTCATCGCCGGACCTGCGATCCAAGACTGGCCGCTCCGGAGCGGAGCGGTAGCGTTCGAGGGTCGCCCTGGCGCGCTGCAGCAGCCCCTTGACCGCACTCGGGCGTGTCAGGAGCATTCCGGCGGCCTCGTCGAGGGAGAAACCAAGGACGTCACACAAGACGACGGCGGCGGTCTGGCGGGGCGGGAGGCGCTGCAGGGCGGCAACGAACGCCAGCTCGATCGTCTCGCGTCCCTGGTGGCGCTCCTCGGGGCCGGCACTGCGGTCGGGAAGCTGGTCGAGCCAGGCGTCGGGGTAGGGCTGCAGCCAGGTGACGTCGCCGTGCCGAGACGGGGTGGGCGGCTCGAACGGGGGCACCGGCGTCGGCGGCGCACGGCGCTTGGTGTCGCGGATGGCGTTCAGGCAGCGGTTGGTGGCGATGCGGTACAGCCAGGTGCGCAGCGACGAGCGCCCGGCGAAGCTGTCCAAGCCACGCCAGGCCGCGCTCAGCGTGTCTTGGAGGAGGTCGTCGGCGTCGATGAACGAACCCAACATCCGGTAGCAATGAAGGTGCAGCTCGCGGCGGTAGGGTTCGATGAGGGCGGCGAAGGCGGCGTGGTCCCCGCCACGGGCGCGTTCGAGGGCCCCGCTGCTCACCACTGCATCTTGTCAGACGGGCCGGCTCGCCCGACCGTTCCGTTGGCGGTTCGGTCGGTGTCTCAACTGGAGGAGTGACCACCAACCCAGGAGGGCAGCGATGACCGACACGACCGAGCAACTCGTGCATGCCTACTACGACACCTTGCAGGACGGCATGGCATCCTTCGACGAGGAGCGCCTCCGGTCGATTCTGGCACCTGACCTGGCATTCGAGGGCCCGATCGCCGGCAGGGTCGTCGGTGCGGAACGGTTCATCAAAGGTGTCTCCGGGTTCGCCGGGACGATGCGGGGCCTCACCATGGTCCACCAGGTGCGGGCGGGCGACGAGGTGGCAACGCTCTACGATGTCGAGATGCCGGGCGGGACGGTCCGCTTCGCCGAGTTCTTTCAGGTTGCCATGGGCAGGATCCAGTCCCTCAGGCTGCTCTACGACGCCAGCGAGTACCGAGCCCGCGGCGGGCGGTGAGTGCGCGGGTGGCCTACGACGAGGAGTTGGCCGATCGCATTCGTGAACTGATCGGCGCCGAGGCGGACCTCGTGGAGAGGCGGATGTTCGGCGGACTGGCGTTCCTGGTCGGCGGGAACATGGCCGTCGCCGTCAGCGCCGAGGGCGGGATCATGGTCCGGGTCGACCCAGCCCACGCAGACACCCTGATCGAGTCCGGTGGTGCCCGCAGGGTACAGATGCGTGGGCGTTCGATGAGGGGATGGCTGCGAGTGCCCCCCGAGGGACTCCGCACCGAGCGCGACTTGGCGCAGTGGGTTGGCCGAGGCCTCGCCTACGCACGAACCCTGCCGCACAAGAAGGATCCGACGCCGTGAGCACTGCCCACCCAGCTCCCGAACACCGCGGCGTCGGCACCAGAAACTCCAGGCCGAACCCGATGCCGTGACGCTTCAAGTTCGCCCAGACGCTCGAGGCGGCGATGACAATGCCCATGGTGGCGAACTCGCCACAGATGCGGCGGTAGCCCCAGGCCGGGTTCTCCTTCGCCAACCGGAGGATGAGCGCGGTCGTTCCCTTGGCGATGCCAGGTCGACCGGGCCGGCCGTGCGGGTAGGTCCATCAGTTGGCGACGAGGTCCCGATGCCAACCCAACAGGGTTGCCGGCTGGACGAAGGAGCGCCCGAGTCGCCGACGGGGGAGCAGCCCCGCCAACACCGCTCGATCTGCCGGCTCCAGTGCCGGTCGGTGGACCTGGCGTCGCATGACCGCCACCTCGTGGCGCAGCATGACGACCTCGATGGCGAGATCCGTGTCGCTGCGACCGACGAGTCGGATCAGCTGGAGGACGCGGCAGAACGCCCGGTACAGGAACGAGAGAGTCGTTGCCGGATGCTCGCCGCGGATGGGACCAGGCGTCAAAGTCCAGTTCACAGCCGGTGGACGACATTCTCGACACGCACACGATGGCGTTCTCGGCACCGACAGGTTTTGGGCGCGCCGGGCGGTGTCGAGGACGTGAGTGAACTCGGCGACACGGGTCGTTCCAGGCAAGGTGGGCGGTGACGGCTACACGTTGAGGACGTGACGGAGACCCCGCCCCACCTCGTCCAAAAGGGACGGCGGAGCGGTCCCGGCGCGATCGGTGAGGTCGGTCTTGTCCAGGGTGACCAGAGCGGTCACGTTGACGACGGAGTCTCGGGGCAGGCTTGTCACGGTCGCCGGCATGAACACGTTGCCGGGCATGGTGGCCAGGGCGGTGTTGGAGGTGATGACGGCGACGACGACCGTGGCCAAGCGACTCGTGTTGTAGGTGTCGGCGGAGATGACGAGCACCGGGCGGCGCTTGGCGGGCCGCGAGCCGACCGGCACTCCGAGGTCGGCCCAGTAGATGCCGCCTCGCTCGATCACCACTCGTCGGTCGTGGCGGCGAGCATGCGATGCCCGGCGGAGACGGCGTCAGCCGCCGAGTCGTCGCGCGGACCGAAGGAAGCCACGGCGAGGTCGATCCGGCGAGTCACCGACTCGGCGTCCAGTTCGTCGAGGTAGCGCGCTGCGGCCCGGGAGAAGAGCTCCGAGCGGCTCATGCCGAGCTCTCGTGCTCGCCTGGACACACGCTCATAGGTGACGTCAGGGACCGAGATTGCCGTCTTCACCCACTCAGTATAACCCGGTATGACTGACGGTCGGGCGTTCCTCGGGCTGCGCGTTCTGGGTGAGTGCGGTGCTTGTCGGAGTTTCTGGTGGTGGTGGCGGCTTCGGTCTCCTCAGATGATGATTGGGTGGGCAGTGACGGCACCGAGCTTCTCGTCGTTGAGGAGCAGGAAGATGTGGGTCACACTTCCGGCGTGCTGTTCGCCGGTGACGACGAGCGGCATGGCACCGTCGATCTCGACCACGAGGGCGGCGGACCCGTTGAGGCATGTCTCTTGTAGGCCGGTCACCTGTCCACGGCGGGCGACGTTGATGGCGAAGCGAGCCACTCGGTCTGCTCCTACGACGGGCTGGCGCGCCGCTTTGTGATGGGGGCCGGCGTCGCTCACGAGCACCACGTCGGCGTCGAGCAGCTCGAGGGTCTGCGAGAGGTCACCGGCGGCGACCGCTGCCATCAGCCGCATGAGCAGCCCCGCGTCGAGCCGCTCCGGCGGTGCCGGCCGCTCCTCCCGCAGGCGCCGGCGGGCCCTGGTGGCGATTTGGCGGCAGGCCGCTTCGCTCTTGCCGGTCGCCGAGGCGATGAGCGTGTACGGCTCGGCGAACACGTCCGCCAGCAGCCACACGGCCCGCTCCGTCGGGTTCAGCCGGTCGAGCACCATCAAGAACCCCAGCGTCAAGGACTCCGCCATCTCGGAGTGTTCTTCGGGCCCTGGCTCGATGGCGATCGGCTCGGGGAGCCACGGACCCACGTAGTGCTCCCGGCGTCGGGTGATCGTTCTCACCCGGTCGAGCGCGAGATGGGTCAGGACCGTCGTGAGATAGGCGGCCGGCCTGTCGATATCGTCGTGGTCGACACGCTGCCAGCGGATCCAGGCCTCCTGCACGACGTCTTCCGCGTCGCTGTAGCTGGCGAGGATGCGGTAGGCGAGGCCGAGCAGGCGGGGCCGTTCGGCGGCGAATGCCTCGGCCGGACCACTCACCGCTCTACCATCGCACCGATCGACGGGCGGGCGCTGATCGCTCGTTGCGCCGCGGCATGGCCGGCTGCCTCCCCGCTGGCCAGGGCGGCATCCGCGAGTAGCCCGACGGGTCCTACCCAGTCGCCGGCGAGGAACACCGCCGCCGCGCCGGCCATGTCCGTGCCCGGGCGCCCAGCGAGGCCCGTACCAGGGCGTGGCAGAGCATGGCAGACCGTCATCTTGTGGAGGAAGCGTTGCACGGCCACCTTGTCTTTGCTGACACCGCAGCGCTCGGCGAGTGCCCAAAGTGCGGTCCGGTCCTGTGGCGAGGTCCGGGTTCCGTAGCGCATGACGTGCACGACCACCCCTCCAGTCGGGGCCAGGCGGGCGTTCGGGCTGTGGGTGGAGAAGTACAGCGGCTCATCGAGCCCGTAGGCGACCTTGGTCGCGGGCAGATCGTAGAGGCCGAGGTCGAGGCATGCTGCTGTCGCTGGTCCGCCGAGCTCCCAGTTGGGGGCGTTGGGGAGCATCGCTCGCGCCGCGTCGGGGCCCCCGGCCGCGATCACCACCGAGGCCGCTCGCACGTTCGCGGCCGGCGTGCCCACTTCCCAGGTGCCTTGCTTTCCAGCCTGGACAGCTGTCACCCGCTCGCCTTCCAACAGCCGGACCCCAGCGGCCGACGCTGCAGCCGCGAGCCCGTCGACGAGGGTCTGCCAGCCTCCGTCGAGGTAGAGGACGTTCCCCTCGATGGCGAGCTGCAACTGCCCGAGGGCGGCATCAGCGGAGATGAGGTGGAGGTCACCCGCATACGTCGTGACCCTCGTGAGCGCCGACAAGACCGCGGTGCCGTCGGTCTTGAGGCCGAGGGTCTCGATCCACTCGGCGGCACTGAGCGGAGCGAGTGGTGCGGCTTCGAATTTCGGGAGGCTCGCGAGGAGCCGAGCGAGACGAACCTTGTCGGCGACGCCCACCAGCGGTGAGCGGAGCAACGAAGCTGGCGAGGTCGGTAGCACCCCGAGGTCGCCCGTCGCCTGGCGGTAACCGGCGACATCCGAAGGTGGAAGAGACCCCTGGAACCTGATGCCCAGGCGGCCGAGAACGCCTACCCCTGCTCCCGCCCGGTACAGGGCGTGGGGTCCCTGGTTGAGCATGAAGCCGTCACGTTCGTCGCTTCTCGCCCGACCTCCAGCAGTGCGGACGTCGAGGAGGACGACTGACGCGCCGGCCCGAGCGGCCACGGTGGCAGCGGCCAGTCCGGCAAGCCCTGCCCCTACGACGGCCACCTCGGCATCGATAGTCCTGTCATCACCCATGGGTGCCTCCTTCGTTCCGTCTCGACAACTTGACGCCGGTGCCCGGCTCGTTGTGACACTTGGGAGGGAGGGAAGCTTTGCTCTTGCACGCCTGCCTCGCGACACAGGTGGACGAAGTTCGGCTACTCCATCGGGATTCGATCGGCCATCTCGGCGATGATCTTCCTGAGCGCGCTGACAAGGTGTCGTCGCTCGGCGTCGGTGAGCGTAGTCGTGGCTCGGCGTTCCAGTTCGTCTCGTGCTGCCTCGATGTCCGCTTGAACCGAGCGTCCTCGGTCCGTCAGGAGCAGCCGGACCAGCCGCCGATCTGTTTCGTCGCGGCGACGAGCCATCAGACCCGTCGCCTCCATCCGCGTGGCCGACTTCACCACCGTCGGCGAGCTCGTCTGGAGTGAGCCCGTCGGTGTCCCATTGCGCTTCGAGCACCATGTTCTGGCCGACTCTCACCCCGTGTCGGCTCATCGCCTCGTCCGCCGCGCCCCTGTGCGTGCCGAGAATGTCGTCCACCGGCTGTGAACTGGACTTTGACGCCTGGTCCGCGCAGTCGGCGGCCCATGCCGCGACCAGTCGACGGTCGGCTTCGCTGAGCGACTGCGGAGATCCCACCGCTCCCCTTTTCCTGTAGGCCAGGCCTTGGAACTGATGCCGAGGGTGGCCGCCGTCAGGAGGCCGCCAAGGCGGCGAAGTCGTCGAGGATCGCCGCCGCGTCGTCGGGAACTTCGACCACTATCGTTGCCCCATCGGCTTCTATCTCGACATCGGACAGGTGCAGTTCGGCCACCGTCGCCCCCCGCCGCGGCGAGGTCTGCACGAAGCCCTCCGCCTCCAGCCACACGATCGCTTCTCTGACGTGGACCCGGGAGGCAGCCAGTTCATCGGCCAGATCCCGTTCCCGCAGTCGGGTTGTAGGTGCCGTGTATTCGATCGCCGCCGGGACCAGGAGCAACGGACGCTTCGCGAGGGACCCGCGTCTCGGGGCCCGTCTGGTTACTGCCTACGGTGCTACCGCCCAGACGGAATTGCTACCTTCGGCGTGAAGACCACCCGGCCGAAGTACGTTTATCCATCCCAAGAATCGTTCCGAGTTCTTGGCACCCACAGGATCTCGGCACCCACGGGTTCCTCCTCCAATGCCTAGGGCGAACTCGTCATCGTTGAGGGGCCGCGTGCCCCATTGGTGGACCCAACGCACACCCACCCGGCCGGAAGGAAGGACCCCCGATCTCAGCTGTCCGGAATCAGGCGGAACCGGTGTCCGGAATCCTCCGGAATCACTGTTGTCCGCTGTCGGCCGGACCACACGCGAGTTGCCAACCCGCGTATGGATACGCGACGATCATCCTCGTGCATTGCCACGTCGCCACGCGCACCCGCTGAGAGAGCGCTCGCCATCGGCGAGCCAACGCTCGGGCGTCCCCACGCCCGAGCTGTACCCGCTCTCTCAAAAGAAAGGCATCTGCGATGCTCATCCGGCCACTCGAGGTCGACGATCATGCCGCGACCACCCACCTTCTCACCGAGACCTTCAGAGCCTTCTTCGAAGGCTACGCCCGTCGCCACCTCGGCGAGCAGGTCTACCAGCACCAACACGGACGCTGGGAACAGGACTACCGCGACGAGCTACCAACACTCGACGCGCCCGAGGCGGGCCGTCACGCAGCCGTAGCCACGCTCGCCGAAGGCACGATCGTCGGCCTCATCTCCTGGAAAGTCGGCACCAAAGCGCGACACGGTGAGATCTATCTCCTCGCCGTGTCGCCACTCCACCAACGGCAGCACATCGGCCAGCGCCTCTGCCAGCACGCCATCGGGCATATGCGCGCCGACAAGGTCGAAGTGGTCCAGATCGGCACCGGCGGTGACCCCTTCCACGCCCCAGCCAGAGCCCTCTACGAACGTCTCGGCTTCACCCCCGTACCGGTCGCCGTGTACCTAGGAGCGATCTGACCGGCAGGTCATCCACCGCCACACCGACTCGCCCGCCCGCTGTGTGCACCCGCCCTTCGCTGCCCACCTCGATCCGCGAACTCGCAGCGGACCGGCCCGCCCGCGCCCTGGCGCCATGCCCACCTTGCATACGCACAAGTTGAGTAGGTCCCCACAAATTGTCCCCACAAACGACAAACCGCCGACCAAACATGCTGGTCAGCGGCCTGTGCGTCTGCAAAGAGGCGCGGATAGCGCCGGTACTTGGTGGCGGGGGGAGGATTTGAACCTCCGACCTTCGGGTTATGAGCCCGACGAGCTACCAGACTGCTCCACCCCGCGTCGCGTTGCGAAAGGAAAGAGTAGCAGCTGTCCCGGCCGGGCCGTTCCGCGCCCCTCGCCGACGCCCGGCACCGGGCGCCCTGCGTAGGGTGGCCGGATGGCCCCGGCGAAGCCGTTCCCGCCCCGACGGCTCACCGCCCTGCGCTGCCGATCTCAGCTCCTGTCGGGCACCCCGGCCGCCGACACGCTCGAGGCGGTGGGTCGGGTCCTGGCCGTCCAGGCCCAGGACCCCCGGGGCTTCCGCCTCGCCGTGCGCTCCCGCTCCACCGGCCTCACCGCCGCCGACGTCGACCGGGCCTTCACCGAGGACCGGTCGCTGGTGGTCACCACCCTCAACCGGGGCACCCTCCACCTGGTCCGGACGGAGGACTACCGGTGGCTCCACGCCCTCACCACCCCACCCCTCCGGAGCGGGAACGCCCGGCGCCTGGCCGAGACCGGGGTCGGTCCGGCCCAGGCCGAGCGGGGGGTGGACACCGTGGTGGCCGCCCTCCGGGCCGAGGGTCCGCTCACCCGGAACGAGCTCCGCCGGCACCTCGACTCGGCCGGCGTGCCCACCGCCGGCCAGGCCCTGGTCCACACGCTACTGCTCACCTCCCTGCGCGGGCTGACCGTCCGGGGGCCGGTCGTCGACGGCGACCAGGCCTGGGTGCTGGTCGACGACTGGCTGGGCAGGTCAACCACCCCCACCGTCGACCGCCCCCGGGCCCTCGCCGAGCTGGCCCGCCG
>JGI20133J14441_1002100_pt1 | contig 14615 bp, 15 predicted proteins | sample RS3BMetagenome_FD_14441 | JGI IMG/M metagenome (IMG submission 14441)
TAAGAACGCGGTGGATCGACCTCCATACAGTCCTGGAAATCTTCTTAGACAACTTGTCATTAGCGTCTTGGAACATCTTTTGTTTGTTCAGTTTCTCAACAGCAATCGTAGTGAGAGGGTACATCTCCAACAGTTTGTTCACAAACTTGTGAACGTAATCCAGGACGCGATTTCTTTCACGGTGGGAGTACTTCNNCATCAACAACTCCCCTTTCCTACCGTGCTTGGAAGCGAAGGACTTGATTCTACCCCTCTTCAACTCCATCCCAAACTTGAGGCTGTACAACTCCCTCAAGGAGAAAGTGACGAACTTCTCGCCGTCGTAAGCGTCCAGCGTGTAGAGGTTACTGTCAACTGCCAGGAAGTCTAGGGGAGTAAACCAGGGTAATCTGTAACGGAAAGGTAGGTGAACATTGTCCTCCTTTATCACGGGCTCACCCAGTTCTAACCCTTTGACCCTCCCTGAAAACCAGGTGTGGGATCATGAGAAGGTAATGTACTCATACGGTCTTACAGTAATCCTCACACTCTCACCCTCAACCTTCCTCAGAGTAGACTTAACCCTTACGTAAACTCTCTTCAGTTTAGGTTTCCTCAGTGAAGCTCGCCCCTTCTCGGCCCTCCTCCTCCAACCCCTCAACATTGAGCGTCGCTTATTGCCTTATCCACGTAGTGGGAAGCTAGGACGTTGACCTCCTCCAGTTCATCCCTCAACGTCTTGTACACTCCCTTCTTCTCTGGGAGGGTTATCTTGACCTTCGTGAGGACTTTCTTACCCCTCCTGATCTCTCTCCTCTCAACCTCGATCCTCTCCCACAANNAGTCTAAAGCCCTCTGCAGTAGGACTCTGTAGTTCTCCAGCAGTACCCTGCTCTCCTCCCCCTCGTCGTTCTTCACGGAGTAAGTTAGGTAGACGTATTCCTCCTCTGGTTGAAACGATTTAGGCCTTAATTTCCTCGACGCACTTCTTCACCTTCTCATACTTGTGACTCCCCATACCATACAACTTTCCGCTAAAGGAGACTAGTATAGAGATTAAGTCTTCGACCAGTTCCTGCTCTGGTGTTTTGTCCTCCCTGTTCAACACCACGAGCTCGCAGTTGTGCGCTTTGCACACTTCCTCAAGTATCTCGAAGCCGAACCTAACAAGTCTGTCTGGGTAGGCTATGATTACTTTTGATACTTCGTTATTCAGTATCATACTTAACAACTTGACGAATCCTCTCCTCTTCATGTTTAATGAAGATCCCACGTCTGTTATCACCTGGTCGTATTCCTTAACGTTCTCTTCTAGGTATTTAACTTGGTTTACTAAATCATCTTTTTGTGTATTTGATGATACCCTAGCGTAAAGTATCACTTTTCTCTTTCTAATAATTCCCATCAATCTTTCGACATCCTCTTCCCTGAACCTCCACTTCCCGCTCTGTAGTACTATTGGTTTTATGTACCCTTTCTTAACGTAGCTCTGCAACGTGCGGTAGGATATTCCCAGTTTTTGGCACACTTCCTTAGGTTTCAGCATTATAATTAAACTCACATACAAAGTATATAAACTTCACGGCTTATCGGAAACTGTTGACTATGGCGCCGGGGGCGGGATTTGAACCCGCGCAGGGTTGGCCCCCACTGGCTGTCCGTGCATAACTCCAGGCCAGCCCCTTGGTCCGCTCGGGCACCCCGGCACTATGTCACACAAAAAACCATTACCTACATGGACTATATAAGCTGAATCTCTATGTATACGTCCTCTGGGACCTTTACCCTCATCAGTTGCCTCATAACTCTCTCGTCAGCAGCTATATCAATGACCCTTTTGTGTAGAGACATTTCCCACTTCTCCCACTTCTTCCTGCCTTCCCCGTGGGGGAGTTTGAGCACTGGAACCTCCATTCTCCTGGTAGGTAATGGGATGGGTCCCTTCATGTTTACACCGGTCTTCTCTACTATCGCCCTTATCTGGTTAACAACGTAATTGAGATCATTAACATTGGTGCTCCAAAGTCTGATTCTGGCCTTATTGGGCATAAAACCAACACCGTATTAAGGGAAAAATCACTTTATCTCTATCTTACTGGGCTTGACGTCGTTTATTACTCCGACGCCCACCGTTTTTCCCATATCCCTCATTGCGAACCTGCCCAAGGCTGGAAACTCACTGAACTTCTCTACACACAGGGGCTTGATAGGTTTGAACTTCACTATAGCAGACTCCCCTTGCTTAATGAACTGTGGGTTCTTCTCTGCCTCCTTGCCTGTCTTTGGATCCAACCTGGACACTATCTCAGAAACCCTGCATGCTATGCTTGCGGTGTGAACGTGGACTACTGGAGTGTATCCCACTGCTAAAGCTGTAGGATGCCAGACCACTATTACCCTCGCAGTGAATTCCTCAGCGACTGTTGGCGGATTAGTTGTATGACCCACTACGTCGCCTCTCTTTATATCCTTCTTGTCGATACCCCTGACGTTGAATCCTATATTATCACCAGGCTCCGCCTTCTCCAACTTGGTGTGATGGGTCTCGATAGATCTTACCTCAGCGGACTTACCTGCTGGCATGAACACGACTTTGTCTCCGACCTTCAAAACTCCGCTCTCAACCCTGCCCACTGGTACCGTACCGACACCGGAGATTGAATAGACCTCCTGAATGGGTAACCTGAGTGGCTTATCCACTGGTTTAGGAGGTATCTCAAGTACGTCCAAGGCCTCCTCTAGAGTTGGTCCGTTATACCATTTCATATTCTCTGATCTCTTAGTGACGTTCTCCCCAGTTATTGCCACTACCGGAATGAATTTAACCTTGCTCATGTCGAATCCGAAGGACTTCATGAACTTCTCCACGGTGTCTTTTATTTCGTTAAACCTCTTCTGATCATAGGGAGGTTCGGTGGCATCCATCTTAGTAACAGCCACGATAACTTGGTTTAGACCCATAGTCTTCGCGAGAATTATGTGTTCCCTGGTCTGGCCCTCAACACTCATTCCTGATTCAAACTCCCCCTTCCTGGCTGAGACTGCCAATATTGCTGCGTCAGCCTGACTGGCCCCTGTAATCATGTTCTTGACGAAGTCTCTGTGACCAGGTGCATCGATAATTGTGAAGAAGTACTTCTTAGTCTCGAACTTCATGAAGGTTAAGTTAATGGTTACGCCTCTTTCTCTCTCCTCTTTCAGCCTATCCAAGAGGAACGCATACTTCTCCGACTCCTTGCCTAGCTTCTTGGCTGCCTCTTCTGCCTCCTTAATCGTCTTTTCGTCCAAGAAACCCCTTTCCATCAAAAGCCTTCCTACTAAAGTACTCTTACCGTGATCCACGTGGCCTATTACTATCAGATTCAAGTGCGGTTTTTGAGACATGTAGCTTCAACTCCCTACCGCAATCTTCCATCCAGTTAATAAAAGTTTAGCTATTTATCTGGAGCTTAGGGCTATTCTTTCCATCTCTTCCTTCTTCCTTATTGCATAACTCTTTGGGTCTCCCGTAGCAGCCGAAATTATTTCGTCCGCTAAGGCCTCCTCGATGGGTTTGGGATTGTTGAACGACACTTCTCTAGCTCCCTCCACAAGGTGCCTTAACGCTATGTCAACCCTACGTTGAGGGGCAACGTCTACTGCTACATAATAAACTATTCCACCATACATTATCCTTGTAACTTCCTCCCTCGGAGCAGAGTTCTCTATGGCTCTCACTAGAATTTGTATCGGATTTTGTCCTGTCCTAGTACCTATCAACTCGAAAGTCGCCTTCACGATGTTGTACGCTAAGACTTTCTTTCCTTTGTTCTTACCAGGTCTCATTAATTCATTTATCAATCTTTCAGTGATTGAAACCTTAGCTTTTCCAAACCTTCTATGCTCATGCCTGCCTCCTGAATGGGGAAGGTAGACTGGCATTAACGAAATATACTTCTTTAGACTGGGATCCCTTATCTCAACTTTGGTGTCCCACTTCCCAAAAACCCTTATGTCCAGCTCAGAGAGTTGGTAACTATCCATTTTCTTCCCTCTTAGTGACGTCCGACAAGTTAAAATAACTATTCATAAAGGGTTTAATAGCCTTCTTGGGTAACATTAGAATTAATGGTTGCACAGGAACAGGAGTACATCAAGGTCAGTAAGGTAGATGCGTTCATATCGCCAATGAATGGGGTACCAGTAATAGTGTGCTATTTGGAGGACGGAAGGGAGTTTAATCTGTTCTACGTACCCGCAGATATAGTTCAGGCTATAAATAAGCTCCTAAGACCAGACCAGGTAGAGACTACCTACACATCAGAACTTGCTAAGCGTGAGACTGTGTATGATATAATTTCATTCATCCCGGAGATAACGGAGCAGTTAAGCAAGAGGGTAACGTATATAGCCATAGATGGAATCCTGGATGATATATACCTGGCTACCTTGGAGCTCAATTTCGGGGGACTGGTTATTCAGAAGAGAATGATACCGAGCCACGCCATATATCTAGCTCTCTTAACTGGTAAGCCCATATTGGTCAAAAAGGAATTGGTCGACAGATCCCAGGAGAGGGGTTTTAGGAAATAGAGATTTACCTGACCGGCTTCTGCTTTTTACCCTTATATAACGAGTCCAGAGAGACACCGTTGACCATTATCACCTTATATCTTACTCCCGGCAGGTCTCCCATAGATCTCCCCAAAGTACCTCCGATACCAGCTATTATGACCTCGTCGTGTTCATCAATGAAGTTAACTCCTCCGTCACCTGGGACGAACGCAGTGACTACTCTACCGTTCTTGACCAGCTGAACCCTAACGCATTTGCGTACAGCAGAATTTGGCTGCCTAGACTCTATACCCACTTTCTCAAGAACTATACCCCTAGCCATCGGAGCTCCTTGAAGTGGATCAAATCTCTTCTTCAATTGAAGGACTCTAGTCTTGAACTTCCTCTGACTCCATCTAAACTTCAATCTCTTGAGCCTCAGTTTCCTTGCCGCGAATATACCCTTAGGAGATTTTCCTACCAAAAGGACACCTCTAGTTTATTATCACGGAGTCTATGTCCATATATCTTTTTAAAATTATTTTGGCCCTCATTACATTTTTCCCTCCCTTCCCTATGGCTATGGCTTTATCCTGGGGATCCACGGTCACATGGACGGTTTTCTTGGAGTTGCTATCGATCAGCTTAACGTTTCTGACTCTAGCAGGAGACATAAGATTCCTTATTATATCTTCCAAGTTTTCACTGTAGGCAACAACTTCTATGTCTTTTCCTATAATTTTTTTGAGCTTCCTGATGTTTGAACCTCCCTTCCCTATGGCCATACCCATGTTCTCTGGGTCTACCAAAAATATTATCCTGTTCCCCTCCTCGTCAATTACGCAGTCCCTAACTGTAACCCTTGTAACGTCCTGAAAAAGTGACATGTAACGCATTTCTTCTGGAGTTAACTTGATATCAGGCAATCCCGTATCACCTTGTCTGCGATAGTTCTAGGATCTTTGACTCCCCAGGATCCTCTACACCTATAGTTGATATAAGGAAAGGCCTACCGGCTAACGTACCTAACTCCCATCCACTTCCCCTATACTCCACCACTGGAATTCCAGCTAAAGCCGCATACCTCTTCACATCCTCTCTTATGTCACTCCTTACTGTGGAAGCTAAGATTATTCCTCTCAGCTTACCAGCCTTCAAGGCCTTGACAGATCTCTTGCTACCGAGGATCACCCTTCCGGTCTTCAAGAGGACCTTTATCTCTGACTCGAAAGTTATAGACTGAGACATAACTTTTCACCTAACCGCCAAGCCTCATTAAAAGCTCTACCATTCCTGTACCCAATTTTATTGGTTGGCCGATTATAATGTTTTCTACTACGCCCTTAAATTCTTCCATGTCTCCTCTGGCCGCGGCGTCGAGGAGATGTTTCACCGTAACTTCGAATGCTGCNCTCGCCAGGACACTGGTCTTCTCACCTGTCACTCCGTGACGTCCTATTTGTCTCACTTCACCTGTCCTCGTCATTATATCGGATACCAACTCTATATGCCTTATATCCACATCCAGGCCTTGTTCGTCCAGAACCCTCTTTATCTCCTTCATTATCAACTCCCTTACAGCCTCTATCCCTAACACGTTCTCCACTTCGTGTAGGTTGTTGGTTTCTATTCTCCTTATATCAATACCTTTAACTCCGAGAACTCCCTCCAGGTTTGAACCATCTGTGATTATGACGTACTCCTCCCCTCTCTTCTGCACTATGGCCCTCTTTATCCCCTTAACTCCTTTGATCTTAGTTGAGAGAATCTTTTCCCTTACTTTAAACAGTGCCGTTATACTGTCCATGGACTCGAATGATATCTGTATGGTACGCTCATCAGGCCTCTCGATCTCATACTTACCTAGCTTCAGTTTCTTTATGGCTTTCTCTACATCCTCTACTGTAAGACCCTTGTCTTCCAGTAACGTGGGATCGAGATGTAGAGATATTGACATAGAGGCCACATCAAGGCTCACTGTCTCAACCACGTTTTCTATCCTCGTNTATTCTATTTTTCTCGCTACCTCAAGGGCCTTTTCCNTATCGTTAGCATACTCCTTTTCCAGGTAGATAGTCATCATGGGAGTTGAGGGAACCTTTCGAGCGTCCACTATCTCGATCAGTCTAGGCAGGCCTAAAGTTACGTTGAGTTCCCTTACTCCTGCAAAGTGAAATGTCCTCAAAGTCATCTGCGTACCCGGTTCTCCTATCGATTGTGCAGCAACTACGCCTATTGCCTCACCAGGGTGTACTAGAGAGCCCAGATAATCCTTAACTGCCTCATCGATTATCTTTTTTATTTCGTCCCTTTCTATGGGTATTTGGCTGTTGAGTATTGCCTCCCTTAATTTCGCTACCACATTTTTAGGTAAAGTGTTACTGATCAGCTGAAGCTCTTCTTCCAGGAATTTCATGTCCGACTCCGATATCAACTCTTTCACCTCCTCCATCCAACTACTCTCTCTATTATTCTATCAACATCCACTGTTTTACCATGCGCACTTCTCATGGGATGAACGCCGTCTCCACCATATATGGTTTGGATAACCTCTCCGTATAACGTTCTAACCGTTCCATCATATTCCATCCTTAAGTCAGAAAGAGCATTAATTAGCCTTCTCTGCATGTATCCGCTTTGAGATGTTCTGACTGCCGTGTCCACTAGACCTTCCCTTCCGCCTGCTGCGTGGAAGAACATCTCTACCGGATTAAGACCGCTCCTGAACGAAGAATAGATGAAGCCTCTAGCTTCTGGCGAGATGTCCCCCCTTCTAAAGTGGGGGAGCGTCCTATCACTGTAGCCCCTCTTTATCCTCTCTCCCCTCACCGACTGTTGTCCCAGCATTGCGGCCATCTGAGTTATGTTAAGCACGCTTCCCCTAGCTCCTGTCCTGGCCATTATATAGGCGTTGTTGAAGGGATCCAAATAGGCAGTGGCGATCTCTCCTGCCTCATTTCTAAGCTTGTCTAGGGTATCAAGGATGTAACTCTCCAGAGTCTCTTCCATAGTTCTTCCAGGGATGGGTTCCAGCTTCCCTTGCTTGTACAGTTCGATCAGCTCTAATACCTTCTTCCTGGCATCCTTAGCTCTCTCGGCTATCTTTTCAGATGCCTCAGGGGGTATTGTAACGTCACTCAAAGTCATTGTGAGACCGTGAAGCTCAACGAACCTTAGGAAAACCTTGAACAGGTTATCCATGAGCCAAAGGACATAATCCTCGCTATACTCTCGTACTAACCAATGTAAGACACTCTCAGGTTGCTGATTTCCTAGTGCCTTCTTATCTAGTACACCCATAAGTAACTTACCTTGTTTTATTACCAAGAAGGAGTCGTGGGCACAATCCTCGTCTTTACATGATCTAACCCCGCTAGATATGTTGGCTGGACCGTGGAAGTTAAAGTCTTCAGGTAGGAAATAGCTGAGGATCTGTTTCCCTGTATAGAGTCTCTTAGGAGCAAGAATCGCAGGTTCTCCTAATGCCTTGGAGATATCGGCAACTCCAAGTATAGTCTGAACCTCGGATTCGGTCAAGAGAGTAGTCTTAACTGTAAGTAGATATGCTCCGCTAATGTAATCCTGGGCGGAACCTATGATGGGGCCCCCGTACCTAGGGGTTAAGATATTCCTGTGAACCGTCATTAACTCCCTCGTCTCTGCTATGGCCTCTTCTGACTGGGGTACGTGGAGGTTCATCTCATCTCCGTCAAAATCAGCATTATATGGAGGACAGACCAATAGGTTTAGTCTAAACGTGCGGCCAGGAAGAACTCTGACTCTGTGGCCCATCATGGATATCCTGTGAAGAGATGGTTGTCTATTGAATATCACTACATCCCCATTTATTAAATGCCTTTCTACCACAAAGTTGGGAGCTAACGTAGATGCGAGTTCCTTCCTATCCTTAACGTATCTTAGGTCTATTCTCCTACCATCGGGCCTCACTACATAATTGGCACCTGGCCACTTTTCAGGACCATTGATCACGTATTCCCTCAGTCTGTCAAGATTCCATTTGGTGACCTTTTCAGGTACTGTGAGTATCTGTGCGATATCGTAAGGTACTCCCACCTCATCTATGCTTATGTTGGGATCTGGAGATATCACTGTTCTAGCTGAGAAGTCCACCCTCTTACCGGAAAGATTGCCTCTAAATCTACCTTCCTTTCCCTTCAGTCTCTGGGCTAAAGTGCGTAAGGGTCTCCCTGACCTATGCTTTGAGGTAGGTAGCCCTGGAATTTCGTTATCGAAATAGGTCGCCACGTGGTATTGGAGGAGATCCCAAAGGTCCTCCACTATAAGTTGAGGGGCTCCAGCATCTATGCTCTCCTTTAGCCTTTCGTTTATCCTGACTATATCCACGAGCTTATGGGTTAGGTCATCTTCCGCTCTAATTCCGCTCTCTATCATTATGGAAGGTCTGATAGTTATTGGAGGTACTGGCAATACCGTAAGTATAATCCATTCTGGTCTGCTACTCTTGGGATCGTAACCTAGCAATTCCACGTCAGAGTCTGGAATCTTCTCTAGCCTCTCCCTAATGTCTAATGGGGTTAGCCTTACCATACCTTCCTTTCTCTCTTCATAGAAATTATATGGTTTCTCTAGCTTAATTTTGAGCTGTTTCTCCCCACAGTGAGGACATGTGGGGGCTTTCATCGAACTCTTCTTCACGTAATCTATTAGTCTCTTAGCAGCAGAGGGCCACCTCCTCTTTATAGCCTCGTGGATCTTCTTGTACTTCTGGATTTCGTCTTCATGTAACTTAACTCGACCGCAACGTCTGCAAGTAGATCTCAGGAGATCATAGACGTGCTTGACAAAGCCAACGTGAATTACGGGCCTTATCAGCTCGATATGCCCAAAGTGTCCAGGGCAGTTACCTATCACGTTACCGCATACTGGGCACTTTTGACCTGGCTCTATGACTCCCAGTCTAGGATCCATCACGCTCCCTTCTATCGGGGTACCGTCTTCATCATAAACCTCAGCAGTGATTATGGCAGTGACGGACATCTTCCTTATCTCATCTGGTGAAAGAATCCCAAACCTTATACCCTTCACTATCTTTTCGTTAAGCTGTATCCTCTCACTCATTGGAATTTCCACCTCCTATTGATACTTTATCGCCAAGAACTAACCTGGGTGCAATTACCATACTCATAAGCTCCTGCAACAATAGCTTAAATGCGTAGGAAATTGTTACTGGAGATAACGTGGTCTTATCTCCATGTATAGGGCAAACATATTTGTTCTTGGCCCTATCGTACCATCCAACGTAGCCGCACTGATCACATACGTACACTACCGCCCTGTCTGAGTTATCCAGAAGTCTATCTTTAATCAACATTGCCGCTCCATATCCTATCAGACAGTCCCTCTCCATCTCTCCAAACCTAAGTCCACCTTCCCTAGCCCTACCCTCTGTGGGCTGCCTGGTCAATATCTGGACTGGACCCCTTCCCCTACCATGCATCTTGTCTGCCACCATATGATGCAACTTCTGATAATACACTATGCCAAACAATATTCTCGATTTTATTTTCTCACCTGTTCTTCCGTCATACACCACTTCTGTTCCGTCGCTAAGATATCCTAGCTCCGAAAGCTTCTTCTGGATTTCTTCGATGGGTAAATTGTAGAACGGCGTGGCATCTATAGGATGACCAGAAGCAGCGACATATTTGCCCGCTATGGCCTCCATGATCTGTCCTACCGTCATCCTAGAGGGAAGAGCGTGGGGATTGAGGATAATGTCAGGCACGAGACCCCTTACCGTATAGGGCATATCTACTTGAGGTATTAGCATTCCTATCACTCCCTTTTGACCGTGTCTAGTGGCAAACTTGTCACCGATCTCCGGTATCCTCAAGTCCCTCACCCTCACTTTAACCAATTTATTACCATCAGATGTCTCTGTGACCAATACTAGGTCTACCGTACCTCTCTCACCGTGCCTGGTTATGATTGATGTATCTCTCTTGGATTGATCTGGTGATAATTCCTTAAACTCTTGGAGGAATCTAGGAGGGCTTACCTTCCCTATTAACACGTCTCCACCCTTGACCTCTACCTCAGGCGAAACGATACCGTTTGACTCCAAGAGTCTATAATACTCTTTTCCCTTATATCCTCTAACTCCAGCCTCTGGAAGGAGTATCTGATCTTCTTGACCTCCGGGATATTTTATCTCTTCAGCAGAGTAAAGTCTGAAGAACGTTGACCTGAACATCCCCCTGTCCACGGAGGACTTGTTCATGATCACCGCATCCTCCATGTTATACCCTGTATAGGACATCAACGCGAAGATTGCGTTATTCCCTGCAGGCCTCTCTGTGTAACCTATCGCTTCTAATGCCCTAGTTTGGACTATGGGTTTCTGAGGATAATGAAGAAGGTGAGCTCTCGTATCAGTACGTATTTGATAGTTGGCAGCATATAGTCCCAAAGCCTGTTTGGCCATAGCTGACTGGTATGTATTCCTAGGTGATTGGTTGTGTTCTGGATAAGGAATTATTGAGGCAGTTATGCCTAGAACGGCAGGGGCCCATATCTCCAAGTGCGTATGATCCTTTGTTACGTCCTTAGGCTCCATGGCAATTAAAGCGTTCTCCTCCTCTTCGGCATCTAGGAATTCGATCTTGCCTTCCCTCACCAAGGTGTCGAAAGTGATCTTGCCCTTCTTCAGATTCTCGATGTCTTCCTTCGCGACCAAAGGCTTGCCATTCCTGACCACTACGAGTGGCCTTCTGACCCTCCCGCCATCACAATTTATGTATACCTCATCGAAGCTCTCCGTGACCATGTGACTTACATTGACTTCATCGCTCAACTCTCCTTCTCTTCTCCTATCCCTGATCTTTTGAGCTAGCTCCTCTCCATCAGGATAATAGCCCACTAACTTACCGTTTAATATTACCCTACTCCAACCCTGATATTCCGAAACGTCCTCCCCAGCCTCCACCTTCCTTATGATCTCGTCCACTGGGGTTACGCCTAGATTGTATAAGGTCTTCTCAACGTTCCTCTCGTTTATACCCACTGAAATCTGAGCTAGTAGGGCTATGTTTTTGACCAGTCCACTGTTGGGACCCTCTGGAGTTTCAAAGGGACACATCCTACCCCATTGCGTACCGTGCAAATCCCTCGCTTCGAAGTTTGGTTGGCCCCTGGCCAAGGACGATACGACCCTCCTTAGGTGGCTGAGCATGGATAGCCAGTTAGTCCTGTCTAAGAGCTGACTTACTCCTGTTCTACCGCCAACCCAATTCCCAGTAGCTAAAGCATGCCTTATCCTCTCTGAGATGATATCGGGCCTCACTAGAGCGTTCAGGGCTAACCTTCTACCTCTCACCTTAGACTTTTCGAGCTGATACACTAGATCCTTCACAAATGCCTTGAACGCGACCCTGAAGAGACTGGCGAAGAGGTCTCCCGCCAGTTTGAGCCTCTTGTTGGCATAGTGATCCTTATCGTCGGGCTCCCTTCTACCTAGATAAAGCTCTATCAGTTTAGATACGGCAAAAGCCAGATAGTACGCCTTAGCCATTCTGTCTGATGGAGACGTACCTAAGTGGGGGAGGAAGTACTTATCTAGGATCTGTTCTGCCTTTTGTATTCTCATCTCTCTCTTCTGGCCTATAGCTACCCTATTTCCTATGAAGTCCAGCGCGTCCTCTTTAGTTGCTATCGAGCTTGCCTGTTCAATGGAGGGAAGTAACTCGTTTTGGATTTCTGGATCCAAAGAGACGGCGTAAGTGACGTCTCTATCTGTTGATATCCCCAAGGCCCTCATTAGAATTACAAAAGGTATTCTACCAGGCATTGCGGGAAAAGAAACGTGAATTGTGGAGTCTTTAAGTCTCTCTATAGTTATGGGCACCCTATAGCCTGCCGTGCTCGAAATTATCTTTGCAGTATGAGTTATGTTGGAGCCGGATTTCCCAACGTCCACCAGGACCCTATTTGTGGCTAAGTCCTCCTGGGTGACTATGACGCGTTCACTGCCATTAATGATGAAATAACCGCCTGGGTCCTTTGGGTCCTCTCCTATTTCTACTAATTTTTCAGGGCTGAGCTCTGAGGTGGGATCAGCAGAGGATTTTAACATGATCGGGATGTCACCTATGTGAACTTCTATCGGCTCTCCCTCTATGTTGTTCTCGATGGGAATCATGGTAAGGTAGATTGGGGCAGAGTAGGTTAGGTTCCTCAGCCTAGCTTCCATTGGAGTTATCTCCCTATCTCCCTTGTCTGCCTCCCTCACCCTAGGCTTTCCCACCCTTATTTTGCCCAATTTGATCTTCAGTCCTGGTATTTCCGTTGTTATCTCTCCTTGTTCATCAATTATCTCTTGGAGCTTATTCCTTACGAAATCATTGAAGGAGTCCAGGTGCTGTCTCACCAGCCCCCTTGACTTGAAGTAGGCCTCTACAATTATCCATCTATCGTCTATGGAGAGCATATCTTATCCACTCACCACGTACCTGTATACCACTAACTCCCCTACAACGGGGCTATGTCTGGTTATCTTAACTATATCTCCAGGTTTTGCCCCTATTACCTTCGCTACAGGATCGGACGCTTTAAGCCAAGGTAACTGTTCTGGACCTACACCTAACTCCTTGAGAATCTTATAGGCCTCCTCAACAGGTAACACCTCATGTTTGGGGACGAGAACATGATCTCTAGGATCCACCTTTTTAGAAGTTGAACGCATAACTTACACCTTCAGTGTACTGAGCGAAAGTTCATTCTGTCTGTGCTTATAAAAATTTAAGCTATGCTGGACATATGATTACGCGCATTCTCGATTATTTTCCTCGCGTTCTCATAAAGCTCATCATAACTCAAGGAACGCCTAGCTACTCCCTGTTTTAATGCTTTCATTGCCACAGCAGCAGCTACTCTGGGATATATTTCCCACTCAGTCATCTTGGGTATTATGTAATCGAGTGAAGGTCCTCTCTCCCTAACGTGGCTGGCCAATTCCCTAGATGCCTCAATGACCATCTCGTCGGTGATGGTTCTTGCCCTCACATCTAGAGCTCCTCGGAACACTCCTGGAAATATCAGAGAATTGTTGACCTGATTAGGGAAGTCTCCCCTTCCTGTAGCGACTATTTTAGCCCCCGCCTCCTTTGCCTCTGAAGGCCATATCTCTGGGACTGGATTAGCCAATGCGAACACTATGGGATCATCCGCCATTGATCTTATCCACTCTTTCTTTATCACATTGGGACCTTGTCTCGACGCCGCTATTACGACATCCGCTCCCCTAAACGCTTCCTCCACTGTAGTCACTCCCTCGCCGTTAGTCTCCTTGAGTAACTCATATTTCCACGGATTTTCGGTCTTTAACTTATCCTCGTCTTTCCTGCCCTTGTAAAGGACTCCCGCGGAATCTATAAGGTACATGTTTTTGTACGGTACACCATATTTATTTAGGAGATGTGCGGTAGCTATGTTAGCTGCTCCAGTCCCATAAAGTACTATCTTGACCTCAGAGGACTTCTTTCCACTAAGCTCAAGGGCTATTATTAGCCCCGCCAACGTTGCTCCTGCAGTCCCTTGCTGGTCGTCGTGCCACACTGGTATGTTGAGGAGAGACCTTAATTTTTCTAGGACATAGAAGCACTTCGGGGACTCTATATCCTCGAGATTTATCCCTCCAAATGCAGGTTCTAGAATCTTGACTGTTTCTACTAGCTTGTCTCCATCAGATGTACCTAAGGGAAGGGGTACAGCATCCACGCCCCCTAGGAATTTGAATATCAAGGCCTTCCCTTCCATCACTGGCATCGCTGCCTCTGGACCTATGTTGCCCAGCCCTAAAACCCTGGAACCATCTGTAACTATGGCTACAGCGTTCCACCTGTATGTGTAACGAAAGGAGAGATCTTTGTCCTTCGTTATCTCTTGGGAAACCGCGGCCACTCCAGGCGTGTAAAGAACCGAGAAGTCATCCAGAGACCTCACTGGAGCCTTTGGTGTTATCTGAATCTTTCCCTTATACTTGGCAGATATCTCTAGAGCCAGTTTACCGAAGTCTTCCAACTTCCTTCCCACTCTAGGGAATCCAACTTAGCTTATAAAATATA
>JGI20133J14441_1002105_pt1 | contig 14605 bp, 14 predicted proteins | sample RS3BMetagenome_FD_14441 | JGI IMG/M metagenome (IMG submission 14441)
TTACATTTTTACCTATATCGTTGATAGCTTTTTCAACATACTTTGTTTCCATTTCTCCGTCTGGTTTTGATGGTGTACCTACTGTTACGAAGATGAAATCACTGTTTGCTGACTCTTCATCCAATCTGTCCGCAAAGGTTAGTTTTCCTGACCTGATGCTTTGTATGAGCATCTTTTCAAGCCCATATTCATGAATAACTGGCTTACCAGCTGAGAGTTTCCTTATTTTATTCTCATCAACATCTATTCCTACGACTCTAAAACCTCTGACTGAAAAGCAGACAGCAGTTGATAAGCCTACGTATCCCAATCCAACTATTGCTACATCAAACCTTTCTCTATTTCTCAATCAGCAAATCACCATTATCCTTTTATATGAAGAATAGCTGTTAGAGTTAGCGTCGTAACAAACGTCAAGGCCACAAACAGCAGTTCGTGCACTGCAATTGGAAATGAATCAAAGAATAAAAAAGATTCCCAATAGAAACTCGCTAGGTTTATGGAAATTACACCTAGCAATCCATACTTCAAGAACCTTAAATTTATAGTGCGCAAGGAGAAATAAAGCAAAAGGGTCAAGGTTACGGAGATGACGAACTGCAAAGGTTTTAAGAAGTTAGTGCACATTCCACAAGAGCCTGTTGCTGCAACACCTGTAGGCAGAAGCCAGAGCCATGAAGTCTGGGGTCTAAGGCCGAATTCTGTAAACGTAAGGTAATTGGCAAACTCGTATACATAAACAGAACCCATCAAAAATAAAAATAATATAATCAACTGGTAAAATGGGCTAGAAAATTTTTTGTTGCGACACTCGTTTATAGAGTTTTTATCTTTATACATGAGCGACATTTGCAGAACTACCTTCGGCTTGTTTAGTCATAGAAGAAATTGATTTAGAAGGAACAGAGTAGATACGCTTGAATGCAATAGACCAGAATGCTAGCACCCAAGCTATGAAAAGTGTGTATCCAGCATAGATATGCATCACTCTACCAGCTTCTACTCCAAGATATTCAAACGTAAGAAATATTACTGCTAGTCTCACTATGTTTATCAAAAAGGCTCCGGTGAATCCAACGATCATAAGGACAAGAAGCTGCTTTTTAGTAGGCTTTGTGTCAAGTAATTTTAGATTATTCCATTTAAAAACAAACCAAGCAAAGAGTATTATACCGACTGTAAAAACAATAGGATAATCTATTCCAGTACCANGTATTATCGCAGGAAGCAAATATGCACTGAACGCAGATGTTATAAATACCCCAGGCTTGTACTTCATTAAAAAACCTTGTTTAAATGTCAATATAGCCTTTAGGAATTTCAAATTCATGCTAATAGATTGCAAATCTATACCTTGCCTAAATTTGTTGTCACTTGAAAGTGGAGATGATCAATTTCACAGATTCAGATAATGTAAATTCGTTCATAACCCTTTTTCTTGCAGCCTCTCCATGCAATCTGATTAGTTCGGGATTCTGCAGATACTGTAGGATAGCTTTGCTCAATTCTTTAGGATTGGATTCTGGAACCAGCTTCCCCGTTACCCCATCGATTATGGCTTCTTTTATCCCACCTGAATATGTCCCTACTGCTGGGATAGAGTAAAACGCTGCTTCCAGAATGACTGTCCCAAAACCTTCAACATCTTCCTGAGACCTTTTGGAAGGCAAAACGAGCAAATTGCTAGAAGATATGGTCTCATAGAGTCTTTTGCCTCTTAATTGACCGTGGAACACAACTTTATCACTCAGTGATAGTTGTTTGGCAAGTCTCTTTAGGTTTTCTAGTTCAGGTCCGTCACCAACAATATCGAGATAACAATCGGGAAATTGCACACTTACAGAACTGAAAGCATTTATCAAATCATCAACACCTTTCCTGCGAATGAGTCTTCCTACAAAAATTATGTGTTTATTCTGGCTTCTGTTATCTGATTTAATGCTCATTTCATCTGGATCAATGCAGGGATATAAGATTACTGTTTTTCCTTCTAATTTACCCCCAATAAGAGAAGCAGTAAATTTGGAATTGACTGCAACCTTGTTTGCAAGTTTTACTGCNATAGGTAAGGAAAAATGTTCTAAACTTAGTCTCTCTTTTGCTTTCAGCACGTCCTTACCATAGAGGAGCACAGTAGACTTTAAGCGAGTCAGTCTTGAATACACTAGCAAACCTATTCCTACGACAGTTAGACACCCTGTNAGCATAAGTATTGACTGAATTTTCTTCGATTTTGAAATTGCTAGCAACCTGATGAGAACTAAAGGCAGGCATAGAGGAGACGAAGGCATCGTCATTTGAGAATTCTTTGCATTTTTGAAAGTAAAATTATGTGGGAATGGTAAGAAGGACAGAATTTGTGCGTCATGACCTTTTTCTCTTAATCCTTTAAAGTAAAGTCTCGACCTGTTTTCAATGCCACCTATCCCGTAAGGAGGGTCGAATGTAATTATTAGCACATTCATTGTCAGGAAGCTTTTTAGTCTGCTATTTCTTGTTTTTGTCCCTTAAGACTCGGTGATATTATCTTCTTTATTTTATTGAACGATAAGGATAGGCCCAACGATGCCATCACTGCAACTATAGCTCCTATTACAGGATAACTTAATGCAAACGTTACATACTGAATCCCGCTTGTGTCTTGATCAGGGTATAGAGTAAGTGTAGAGCCAATATAAGAAACTATAGCTTGGTATCCCTGCGGTGGAAGCTGAGGGAAGTAGGCTAGACCAGAGGAGTTCGTAATCTCTTGGATCTTTGTTCCATTAGGCAATTGAACAACAACTTCGGCACCAGCTATTGGTTCACCAAGGATATCTTGTACTTTAAATGCTTGAGGATGAATGTTAAGCTTTATGGTTATACTTCCAGGAGCCATAACAGTGAAGGTATTTGAATTATTCAGTGCTTTATTCCTGTACCGTCCCATTTTACACCAATAAATGTGAATGTTATGCCAACAGGAGCCCAGAAGATGAAGCTCCTGTTAAGTTGGAGACTGCCTTGATTATATGAGAGTTCAGCCAAGTCTGGCTTCACAGGCATCCCTATAGAATCAACAAATTTCAATTCGACTCTGTATTTGATAACATGGTTAGCTAATACAAAAGAATCACCCTGGACGTTAACAGATATACTGTTGCTATTCGAAGTTACAGCTCCTGTCCAATTACTGAAAAGAATTTGTTCGTTATCTGATAATTGAATCAATGAATCAACGCTTATGTTGTGAATTGTGCCAATAGGCCAGCTGAAACTGACAGGCAAAACGTATTTTTTGCCATCGACTATTGCCGTAGTGTTTGCTATGTCCGTTGATATGGAGACAGTACCATTTGGTAAAGAACTGGTTAATTCGGTGAAGAGAGCGACAACTGTTGTATCAGAGAGCATTTTAATGGTAAGGCTACTGCCATTTCCTGCGTAGTTTCCGTTTACGAACCAACTGCCAAGACCCCATCCCTTAACAGGCAATGCAGTGATATTCACAGAGGTACCCACAGTCAACTGATAAGTTCCAGTATCAGGCGATGTAGACCCAAAACCGACCGGACCGGAAAGTATGGTTAGAGTATACAATTTACTACTCAATTGACCAGTATTATTGTCGCTTTGACCAGTATTACTGCCAGACTGGTTCGACGCAGAGCCGCCATTTCCCGAACTACCTTGTCCAGTAGGCTGGGCTGCGATTACAGACAGAGTTATTATTACAGAGGTAAACAGAGTTGAGGAATTGGCTTCAAGAATCAGATAATATGACCCGGGCTGAGTGGTGTTTGAGACAGAAATTAAAAGAGTTGAGGAGAAGTTTGTGTAAGATGCATAGGGCGAGATTTTGACATACACACCTGCAGGTACTTGCGATGATGTAAGCGTTACTAATTGTGACGCAATATTAGTACTATATACATTAAACATCAAAGTGCTATTTGTTCCTTGCATTATCGATACAGAAGTCTGAGGCATAGAGATGTTCAGGCTACCAGATTGTGTAGACGTTGTTGACATGACTGATAGAATAACCTTTCGATCGCCTACAAAATGAACATAAAGCAGCTGATTAACAGGGTCGTAATACCATCCAGTTTGGGTTAAGTTCTGCCATGAATTTCCGTTCCAATGCATACCCACATATGTATTATTAAGAGCTTGAAGTGAAATATATTCTTGTATCTGACCAGTATTAGATGCTGCAACCGAAACCGGTTTTGACCAAACATGCATTATAGCCCATCCCGAGAGTGCGTGAGGGCCTGTAAACACATAAGTCGCTAGACTTGAATTTATAGAATATGATGTCATCAGAAGATTGCTATATAGCAATTGAAGATTCGGAACTTCTGGAACAATATAGATAGGATTCCAGCTCTGGGCCGGTACCCTAACATTGATGTTGATCGTGTCTCCTGTGCCCGAACCTACGACCTGCCAGTTAAGTACACTAATAGCGACCCATGGTGTATCGATACCCAGTTGTGATGCACTTACGGTTAGTTCTGCGTTATCACCTGTTGTGCTGTTGGTGTAAAACCAAGCTAACGCTTCTCCGCCTGTCTTTATCATTGTTACGCTCGTCGTGGGATCTGATGCGGATATGGACACCAATATCTGGTAATTTCCAAGGTTACGCATCCTGTTAAGTAGAGTACCATAACCAGTGAGAATAGACCAATATGGACTAGAAGGGGAGTAGTCGAGGTTTCCTGGTTCCATAATCGAGGTTGCCGCACAAGCAGCCTCGTAGTACATCATATTTTGTACATACCTGTACATGTAGTTTGGATAGGTAACAGTTGATGCCAGAAAACCTCCAAGGTTTCCATACGGTGCATTGTTCTTACAAATCGCCAAGTCGCTCGAAACTGAGCTACTTGTCGGCGCATTCCCGTTTTCTGTATATGCGCCTGCTCCGATTTCGTACCTTTGAAGAAGATTTAGGCTCCTGAAATACGTTGTATTGTATGGGTAAGGATATTCAGAAGTAGGAATCCAAATGCTATATGCAGGCGCCAATACAAATTGATGATTGATGTAACCATTAGATTGCATGAGGTATAATGCATAAGAAATCCCTAACAAAAATTCGACATTAACAAAAGTATGATATTGGTCTATACCTGCTTGCCCTGAATTTTTAATAAGTTGAACCGCTTGTGCTATAGAGTTATTTCTGGCATACCCTGCTAAAGTTTCACAATTTACCGGTAATTTGCACAAGGGCGACTGTGCAAAATCCAAAATACTATTAGCGCCCCACATGTAGTTTGGTAAGCTTGGTGAATCAAGCTTACCACCGTACGCCCCCCCATCTGCCCCTATACTTGATATTCTAATCCCATACCAAAGATTTATTAAATTTGGATTAAGATTTTTGAAATTAATATATATATTAAGCAGGTCACTGTAAAACTGGTGTGAAAAATTAAGGTCATCAACTCTTACGTAATCTCCCTGCGTAACAAAGTTACTTATTTTTGCTCCAGTTTGGTTATAAGTGAACAAGTCGGGGTATTGGGCGACCACTTCTTGGGACCATACAGGACATTCTGAACCATAGCCGTCGAGCGGTTCCTGAATAAAGAATGGCATTTGAAAATCGATAATAGCATTAGAATAAGTGATCGGTTGGGGTATTTTAGTAGTTGTAGTATTTGCACCGTTACACCATCCAGCGTATGGATCCGTTGGACCACCATAGCCACCAGCGAAACCGGCTTCTGGAAAGGCCATACTAGCAGTAGACATATACATCTCTTGAATCTGGGTATCACTGCCTGAGGCATAAATCCCTCCACCGGCCCAAGCGCTTAGTTGGTATGTGGGATAAGGGAGAATGAAACTTCCCGTCGCCGAGTTGTTTGCTTTGGTGCTTTGATATACGAATGACGAAATTGATATTGATGTAAAAATTTGTAAGATATATAAAATTGCAATCATCAAAATAAAGATCTGCTGAGTTTTCTTCACGGGAGCATACCACCCTGCATTTGTCCTCACATCAATACGGGATAGAATAAAAGAAAATAAGAATGAGTTTCTTTCATTGAAGGTGCACAAATAAAAATACCTTTTGGTTTTTTAAACGTTTTGACTTAAGGATATTACTATTTATCTAACAGCTTCTTACAAGTCACTTGATGGAAGCTTATTTTCAGATATCGCGAAAATAGGTTTTCAACACATGAAAATATGATTCGACCACTTTCTGCCAAAAAATGGCCGGTCTGTATCTTTCATAAGCTAACCTGTACGCGAGTAGAGTACTTTCTGAATCTCTATGTTCAGTTTTTAAAACATATTTAATAGCCTTTGCTAGCTCGGCCTCGTTGTTCGGTGGCACAAATGTAGCAAACCCACCAGTTACCTCTCTATATATAGGTGAATCAGAGCAGATTAGGGGTACTCGATAAAACATAGCCTCACCCAGGGATATTGCGAATGTTTCACCGCCTTCAAACCCTCTTGTGTATATGCAAAAAGCATCCGCAGACTGATAATAGGGAGTTGCATCTTCGACATATCCTGTGAATATAACTTTAGGATACTGCTTACGGAGGTAGTCTAGAAAGTTACTTGTGGCTGTTGGTGCGCCAGCTATAATTAAAAGTACAGATTCGTCGTTCAGTTTTTCATACGCTCTACACAATGATTCTATCCCTTTTGTTCTTTTGATTTTTCCGAAGTAAAGGACAATTTTTTTACCTTCAAAACCGTGCTGTTTTTTAAAATTAGATAGATCTGTTTCGCTCCAAGATGGGCTAACTTCTACTGGGTTAGGAATTACCATTATTTTTTTATCGATTTCCTCGCTTGTATGCTTAACTATGTCATCCTTCACAGCCTTGGTCGGAACTATTATGAGAGACGCACCTTTACAAGCTGACTTCAAAATTGCATAACCCATGCGATGCAAAAGAGACTCAAAAAATGCATCTTCCCTCGAAAGAGAATTGTGAAGGTGCATGATTGTAGGGATTCCAACGTGTGACGTCATCAGACCGACCATGGCTCCTTCCAAACCATGGCAGTGGACCAAGTTTGGTTTCAAATTGATTATCCTTTTGAAGGCTCTGATTGCCCACGTTGCGTAACCAGCAATCTCATTGCTAGGTGTTCTAATCTGAATAATATTCCTCGTGTCGATCGTCGTGTTCCAATACCTAGTTACAACAAATGACTCATATGAGTTTTGTAACGCCGTTTCATGAAGTAGTTTAACGATATTTTCAATACCTCCTCTTCTGTCAGGAGGATATCCGGTACAAACTTGGACCAATCGCAAAAGATTAACGTTCCCTCTCATGTAAGAAATACCTTGGTGTATTTGTTAGCAAATACATCAAGTGATAAATCATTCTCGGCCTTTCGCCTGGATGCTCTGCCCATCTCCCTAGCAAGATCTGGATTTGTTATTACCTTTTCTAAACATGAAGCCAACTCACCCGCATCCCCAATGTCTACTAATAAGCCGTTGACGTTATCTTCGATCAAAAAAGTTGCACCGATTGTTCGTGTGGAGATTATTGGTTTGCCTGCCGCCATCGCTTCCGCAATAGTCATTCCAAAAAGTTCCGAATCTGAAGCTGACACATAGGCCATGCAGGAATGATACTGTTTGATCAGTTCGGATTCATCAATCTCTCCTAAGAAGTTGACGCTCTTGGAGATACCCAAAGAGTCTGAAAGTGACTGAAGATATCGTCTTTGGTTTCCTTCCCCAGCAATTATCAGGCGAACCTCAGGATGTTTTGCCACTAAGGAGGCGAATGCTAGAAGCAAAAGATCGTATCGCTTCCTCCTTATTAATAATCCACATGAAAGGATATTTACCGTCTTTTTATTGAATTCTTCAATATCATTCAAAAAGAATCTGATAGGTACGGGATATGGAATGATCGCCAATTTACTATATTTGATTTTCAAAACTTGACTGGTTCTTTTTGCCAGTTCCAAGTGAGGGACGTGTACGTACCTTGCACGACGTGCTACAATCAAATTTACTAATCTCAACGTAAGCTCTTTTGAGTTTCTTATTGAAGATAGGTAAAGATCGTCTCTATGAAAAGTCATTATGTATGGTGTTCCCATGATTACGTTAGTAATGAATGCTGCAAGACCACCTACAGTGCCATGAGCATGAATTAGGTCAAATTTCTCCTTTAAGGAACATCTTAGCCCTGTGATAGTTAATATTATAAATATCAAAAGTTTGTTGGTTGTAAACGCCTTAAAATGTTTAACAAGAACACCTGCATCGTCTTCAGTGCTATTTCTCAATCCTGGTGTGACTACTGTTACGGAAAGGTCTTTGGCTGCAAGCGACTGAGCCATATTTCTGACAACTGTCGCAGCTCCATGAATGGTTGGAGGATAAGCCGATGAATAGATTAAAATTTTATGTTTCATCCGAAACCCATCTCCTGTTTTTGTGGTAAAAAGCAATTCTACGATAAATCATGATCTCCCTTCCGATTATTTCGTTCCAGTCATAACGACGGGAGAACTCTTTTGATTTTGTTGAAATTCTTTCCATCTTATCGGGTTGACTTAGAAGAATGTCTATCTGTTGAGCGAATGAATTTATATCTCCTTTCGTTGCAAAAATTGCAACAGGAGAATAAATCTGCTTGAGGGATGGAATATCCGAAACTATACAGACGCAACCCGCACACATCGCCTCTAACGTTGCTATGCTAAAACCCTCATAATACGAAGGCATAATAAAAATCTTGGAGTCTTCTACAATCTTTTCAAGCTCCGAATCAGGCAGATACCCCTTAATTTCGAAATTTCGTTCTAATCTCAGTTCCGCTATCTTTTTTTGAATGGAGGTAAGGTCCGTGTTAGAGCCTCCTACGGCAACCATCCGCAGGTTTGGGTATTTATGTACAAGCTGTTCGCAGATTAGGGGTAAAAGATCGATGCCTTTTGACGGAGAAAACCTGCCAACATACAAAACGTCTATCTTTCTTTCCTTTATCGGAATAAGGTTTTGAACCATAATATTGGGACCGTTAGCTGTGACAAATATGTGGGAGGATGGTATTCCCCAGTATCTTGAATATTCATTCCGGGACGCTCGACTTACGGCCATAATAAGCGTGCTTCTCTTGGCTATAAACCTTTGAATGATTCTTCCTACAGTCAGGACAGTAGCTGCCTTAAGTCCACGACGACGAACCGTCTTCGGATAATCTTTCCACATTGTTGATTCCCATTCTCTTGCATGATGGACCAACACAACGAAGGGTTTGCGAATGATTTGAGAGCTCACAAATGATACGAACATATCTAGGAGGTTCCCATCAAACGCGACCACCAAGTCGATTTCAAGAGGCTTAATGACAATCGATAGAGCCATTTTCAAAGACTGGTAATAATTGTACAACCTCTCTGAAAGTATTGATTGAGGCGAGGTAGTTAACTTAACTGGGAAAACCCTACTGGCTGGTAACTTCATCATGGAAATCAGCTTCTCGTTTGTAACTGGAATAACGGAAATGTGCTTCCTAGTCATGGCCTCTACTGTCAAAAGATAACGCGTTTCCGCACCATATTTATTGCCTGGTGGGCGTATGAGAAATGCCAGTATCGCCAGTCGACCTTTGACGTCTGGAGTCAATCTAAATTCCCGATAGAGTCAATCTTTCTTGGTTTACCATCCTATAGTTCGTTTTAGACCTTGGCTCAGGGTAACCCTAGGCTTGTATCCTAAAATTTTCATAGCTTTAGATATATCAGCAAAGCTTTGTACTATATCTCCCTTTCTTCTTGGGAGGTAGGTTTTTTAGAATTGGACTTGTCCATGTTAACTTGCACACCAAGGAGGCTAAAGTGTTTATCGTTGCAGGTCTACCTCGTGCTATGTTTACCATCTAGCCAGCTTTGTAATTTCTTTCCAAGCAAAGAGATTCGCTTGCACGACATCACCTACATATGTAAAATCGCGTGTTTGCTTACCATTCCCATAAATAGGCAATGGTATATCCTTAACAGACATGTTTATGAACCTTGGTATAACTCCTGAATAGTCACCCGGGGTCTGCCTAGGCCCATAAACGTTGAAGTATCTTAAGCTTATAGTCATTAAACCATAAACTAGCGCAAATACTTTGCAATAATTCTCACCAGAGAGGTTTGATACACCATAAGGTGATATTGGAGCAGTTTTCATGGATTCCTTCTTCGGTAATTTTGAAGTTTCACCGTATACCGATGATGAGGATGCGTATACAAACCTTCTTATGTTCCACTTGGGCGCTGCCACAAGTAAATTTAACGTCCCGTTCACATTTATCTCATTTGTTAGCAGTGGATCTTCGACGGTTCGGGCAACACCCACTAAAGCAGCATGATATAATATAGCATCGTATTCCCTGACTACCTCAGATACTAATCGAAAGTCCCTGATATGTCCAGTATGCAGCTTAACACCATCGCCATCTTTTAACCATCTTACAATGTTATTGGAATTGCCCGTGATTAAGTTGTCGCGTACTCCCACCTCATCCCTTATACTTTAGTGAATCAACTATGTGTGAACCTATAAAGCCATAACCTCCTGTAACAAGAACCCTCGATATATCTGACAATTCTATACCCCTTGCGTCCAGCGATCGCAGTCATCGGTGCCAATTTTTCTATCAAGGTTAGTTCATTAAGGTAGCGCGTCATATACGCTCTTGATTATGAGTGCAACTTTCTCCTAAGTAAATTCTTTTTCCACCCTCTTTCTGGCCTTGATTCAAATGCTCATCAAACTTATTTGTTTTCTCTAAGCACTCTAGTCTGTAAACCCAAGCCTAATCTTGATACTTTCCAGCACTTAGTTGCCGACAGCTGTGTTCCCGTACGAAGCACAGCATGATTTTAGAACTCCAGAACTTGAAACCAAGGATGGCCACGGTGCCGATTGCGGCGAATGCTCCTTTTGTACTCCTCCCTTCGGATCGCTTTTCAAGCGAATTTCTTGGGACAGCGACGTATTCTGCATGACAAGCCTGCCATTCTCCAGCCACTGCAATAACTTCGACATGAGCCACGTCAACAACTTTGCAACCGACTTGCTGAACGAGTCCTGCTACACTGTAACCAAGTGGAATTATTGGATGTCGAACTATTGAAATATAACTGATTAGTCCATCGGTCACCCCCCTTTTTCAGCATGTCGAGAGAAAGAGTGACAACTTTCAGCATTAGGGATTTATCCATAAAACACTATCGGTTCCAATCGGGCCCGTTGTATCAATTGTCTACAGCTCAATACCCGAAGTGATGACAGAATGATGAACCTTAATCAAGACTTCGTTATCCTTACAAGTTGGCACTGGGACCTCTATAACTTCAACGTGCCCAGCTCTTGCTACAACTTGTTTCATATATTTTCAATACCAGCCTAATGTTCCATCTCTCTTTGCTCTACGCATACCCCATCTGAATACACGAAAACTTAAAGGAAACAATACGATTGCAAAGGCGGAAGTAATGAGGAAACTCTCTGCTATACTTGGATTAAGAAGGGAAGCATCAGTAAGAGAAGCCAGCCTAACTATATGATATATCCATGTCTGAGGCAAAAACCACGATATCGTAGACAAACCGGGGTAGAAATCGTTCAGATGTTGAACCGGATAGGTCATTCCTGAAAGAAGTTGCTGAGCGAAGTTCAATGCCCAAGTTACGGGGTCGCTAACCTTCGTGACTATCCGAATCCCAGTCGTTATTATTGCAAGGGAAAAAACAATAATGCTAGATATTAAAACTGCGACTATAAGCGATAAAATGTTGACATCCAGATGCGCACCAAATATGTATATGCCTATTATCATTTGAGGTATGAACAGCACCACGGAGAGAATGTATCCAAAGGCCACTGTTCCAAGAACAAAGGTGGGAGTTCTTATCCCTGTCATCAGTATGGTTTCCAAAGTCCAGGGGTTTATGGTTCTTTGTATTCCCTGTGAAAGTGGCATAATAAGATTCGAAACTAGAATTCCGATTATCAAAAAGGATACGTAATCCGTATTATACTCTGGAACTGCAACGTTCCTAAATGTCGCATTCAAACCCCAAGACCCTATACCTACAAGCGCAGTCAATATAGTAGTCACTATTTGACTTTTGTAGGATGCCCAGTTTGTGGCGTCACGTCTGACAAGAGCCCACACCTTTCTAAAATCCAGCGGAGATTCCATGACGTTCACTTTCCTGAAGTTAACTTTAGGAATGCCTCTTCTAGAGAAGGTTGCGAGGCCTCTAAATAATTTATTTTGGCCTTTGCAGAATTGAGAAGACTGAAGATCTCGTTGTAATCGACGTCTCGTTCGCAGTCTATTCTGAGCTCGGTAGATTGGTCAGAATATCTTATTTCGTAATTCAGTACGCCAGAAATATCTTTGATGTGTTCGTTGATAACCTTGATGAATCCACTATCGTCACCCTGTAATCGAATTATCAAATGAACAACCTCAGCTACTGTATTTCTGATTTTTGTTGGAGAATCGACAGCCAAAATTTTCCCCTTTTGCAGTACGGCTATTCTGTCACACATATGCTGAGCCTCCCATAGGTTATGCGTGGCCAAAAGAATGGTTCTCCCTTTTTTTATGAGAACATCTTTCATAAGGCTCCGGAAGCTAGCTGCTGATATTGGATCAAGACCGCTGGTGGGTTCATCAAAGAGTAACACTTTAGCATCTGTGAGCAAAGCCCTGCACACCAATAGCCTGCGAGCCATCCCAGTCGAGAATTTTTGAAACATTGTATCAGCCCGATCCATAAGGCCACAAAATTCGAGTAAATCATCTATCCTTTCAGAAGCTTCTCTCTTTGATAGTCCGTAAAGCGTAGCATAAAACTGCAGGTTCTGTCTGGCAGTTAGCCTTCTCTCAAACCCTAGACTTTCTGATAGCACAGTTTGCAATAATTGAACTACCTTGCGAGGCCGTTCCACCACATCCACTCCATAAACATACGCTTTTCCGGAATCGGGTAAAAGAAGGGTGGAAAGTATCTTTATGAGTGTTGTTTTACCAGCACCATTCGGACCCAACAGTCCGAAAACCTCTCCAGGCTTTACATTGAAGGTAACGTTATCTAAGGCAAGAATATTTCTTTCGCCTTTTCCCCCTAGTAGTTTAAGCAATTTACGAAGCTGTGTTGCACTAAGTATGTCATTGGCGCTGAATCCATAGCTCTTACTCAAGCCCTCTACTTTAATTGCATCTTGTTCAGCTACATGCAAATCTACTCACAATATCCTCCAACACTGAATGCAAATAGCTAGCTAAGGAATTCCAAGAATATCCTTTTTTATATGGCTAAAAGCATTAATCACAAGCCATCCCCTAGGATCCTTTAAATCCCTAGCCCATAAATTGATGTCGTTTCTATTATTCTCTGTAATTTGAGGCACTTGGAATAAGTCGCCTACTACTGCCTTTTGACAGGCCATATATCCTAGCACCTTCAATTGTGACCCTATCCCTTCTCCTCTTTCCTTTACTNCTCCAATATCGTAAAGGGCAACCATTATGAACATATCTCAATACCCCTTATAGTATANTGGTGCAGGCTAGTGGATTAATACTAGGAATGTCTTTTATAGTATCTTTACCTTAGTCGGCTTCCCGAAGCCTTCTATACGTGCGAAGAATCTCTCACCTGTATACCTGACCTTTTTGCAAGTCTATTTGTCGAAAAGTCTTGGTCTTCCTGGTTGGCTTGCTCATCTTTGCCATATTTGGTATCTGAGACCTTATCATCATCTTACCAAGGCAGAACCTGTTGAGTTCCATGCTGGCTGTACTTACCAGCACGATAAATTTACCTTTTATTCCTACTCGACCTTCCCTTGCTGTGTCCGGCGTTGATGTTCTCAAAGCTATCACGTTAGGTGCTGAATGCGTACTTCTCGGTAGGTCCTACTTTTATCCCCCTGCTGCATAACTCCCTAGTCACATAGTAACATTTCATGTTATTGTAGTCCGGCGGGTATCTGATCTTGACATCAAATATCAATGCTACCTTCAATTTGTGACTCTTTTCCTTACGCCGGTGTGTATTTGAAAAACTTCCTTCTCAACAACATTTTCCCATTTCATATCTCTTACTAACCTTTCTGCATTTGCGGCTTTTTGAAGTCGTAGACTGTCGTTCTGAAGGTATTCAAGGATCAAAAATGCCAAAGTTATGTGGTCTTCGGTAGGGAAGTATGCTGCTGCATCTCCGTAAACTTCCCGAAGGCTTGGAATATCTGAAAGAATGCAGCACAGACCACATGCCATGGCCTGTGACACTGCCTGCGCAAAACCTTCTTTTCGGGAAGGGAATACAAAGAGCTTTGCCCTGTTTAACAGGAGGACCAGCTCTTCGTCATTCACAAAGCCGGTAAATATAACATGACCTTGTAGCCCAAGGGAGACAGCAATGTCTCTGAACCTTTTTACAGGCATGGAGTCGCCACCTCCTACAATTATCAGCTTAGCTCCTTGAACATGTTTTATGACTTCTGCCCATGCAGATAATAATACATCTATTCCTTTTTGGTGAGCTATTCTGCCAAGGAAAATTGCATCAATTGTTCTCTCTAGTCCTAGATTTC
>JGI20133J14441_1002115_pt1 | contig 14538 bp, 16 predicted proteins | sample RS3BMetagenome_FD_14441 | JGI IMG/M metagenome (IMG submission 14441)
TACCCTCCCGTTTATGGCGGAGCCTCGTAGCCATTGCCTTGTTTTCCTATAGAGATCTGCCTCCTCCAGTATGTGGCTGATCAATTCCTTGGCAAGCGATTCATCCATTATGCATCCCGATCAGCGTGGTGCCTGATTCATCAATGAGTCCACCAATACTTGTGAAATGTCGACTACGCTTCCATCCATGTCCAGGTTAACGAAGCATATGGGGCATGCGGTCACTATCTTGGAGGCGCTTGTCTCCTTCAATTCCTTGAATCTGAGGACAGCCACGTTATTCGACACCCTTGGGTAGAACGCCTCATCGGGCCCGCCGCAGCACATGGTGTTTTTACCATTGTGGCGAGGCATCTTCACTTGACCCACTTTGCTCAGGAGCTCGAGGGGTTTATCGTAATTCATCCTCCTCTTTAGGTGGCAGGGCTCATGATAGGTCACGGAATCGCCGAGGCTCTTGAACTGGAGGGAACCCAGGAGGTCCAGGTAATGAACCACCTCGAAATCGAAGTTAGGCACGTACTTCGGGTACTCGTTAATCAATATGTCATATGTATGTGGATCAATTACTATTATCCTCTTCATCCCCTTCTCGTGAAATAGATCGGCGACTTGCCTAGCGTAATTAGCGAACTCGTTTACGTACCCCATATCGAGGAGGAGCGTGCCGGGGTACGGCTCATCCACGCCCAAGTACCTGAACTTGATTCCGGCCGCCTTGAGTAGGGTAACCACGTTGCGTAGGTACTTCTCCATCTTATCCTTTACCTCCTTATCGTAGAGTCCCCGCATGATTTTAGCCAAGGCAGGTGCGCGCGTGATTAGGCTCGACCCAATCCTCATTAGCTCCATGTTGCCGTTAAGCAATTCCCTCAATTTCTTATTATACGCCATTAATTGATACATGTGGCCCGTGTATAGTATAGTGGTTGAGTCATTATCGAACTCAATGCCATTGGCCCAATCGGCGCACTTATCCCCTAGGCCCAGTGGATCCCTATACCTCAGAGTCAGCTCCACTATCATCCTAGCTATTGGGTGCTCCTGCCTCTTCTCGAGGAGTTGCCCACTAGCTATGACTTGCTTCATGTAGTCACTGGCCCTCCCCGCATTCACTCCGGCGGGGCACACCTGTAGGCACGCGTAGCAGCTTAGGCATGAATTAAAGGCGTCCCCCACAGATAACTTGCTTCTCCCGCTTCTACTAACCTCCTCTAGGAACTCCTTCGCTAGGTTAATCCTGCCCCTGGCCCCCATTGACGCCCTGTAATCGCTTGCCGGCAATGTTGGGCAAACCGCCTCACAGAACCCGCAGTTTATGCATGCCGTGACTTCCTTCTCCAACGCTGTTAGGACGCTAATCAAAGAGTTTCCCCCTGTTTAGGAGATTCTTTGGATCGAAAACCTTCTTTATTTGCCTCATTAGCTCCAAGTTAACTAGGGTGCCCCTGGCCTTGAGCTCCTCAACCAGTAACTGCTTCTTCTCCAGCCCAATGCCATGCTCGGCCGAGACGCTGCCTCCATGCCTCACCGCTATCATGCCTGTCTCCAACAGGAACGAGGAGACCCTGCGCATCTCATTCTCCTTACTGGTGTCGGCGAATATGTTGAGGTGTATATTTCCATCCCCTATATGGCCGAAGAGGGATACCTTGAAGCCATAATTCCTTATCGCGTTATCTATATCCAGCAGCGTGGCGGGCACCTCGGTTGATGGAACCACTATATCGCCTATTATCACCTTCTCTCCAGGCGCAGTCCGCTCCATTAGGAGGGAGGAGTAGAGCCCCTTCCTAGCCAAGTATATCCGCTCCATCTCGGCGGGGTCAGTCGTTATTCTCAGACTCATGGGGCTAGTCGACTTAAGCACCTCCGCGGCCGACTCCAGATCCTTCTGAAGCGATTCCTCGGTTGACGCTATATCTATTATCAACATGTAATTAGCTTCCTGCGGGTAATCCACGCCCTTCCCCTTCTTGGCTGCCTCCATGGATATCCTATCCATGAATTCCGCTATGTATGGTATTATCCCCGCCTCCTTCAACTTAGCAACCGCTCTCCCCGCCGCATCTATTGACTCATAGTAAACAAGTATTCTGCCTATCCTCCGGGGAATGGGCGCTATCTTAAGCGTGGCCTTAGTTATTATGCCCAGCGTTCCCTCGCTTCCAATCATTAACGCCGTTAAGTCATAACCTATCGACCTCTTGAGGACGCGGCCCCCGAATTGAGCCACCTCGCCGGTCGGCAGAACCACCTCCATGCCGAGCACCCACTCCTTTGTTGCGCCATACATTACCCCCCTCAAGCCCCCAGCGTTAGTGGATAGTGAGCCCCCAACGGTGGCGGCCAGGGAACTGGCGGGGTCTGGGGGATAAAAGTAATTAAACTTCGATAAGTACGCGTTAAGTGTGTCCAGCCTCACGCCTGCCTCGGCCACGACGTACCTATCCGGTATGCTCGTCTCCAGTATCTTGTCGAAGCGATTCATGCTTATCACTACCCCGCCCCGCATAGGCACCGAGGAGCCGGTGAGCGATGTGCCGCCGCCCCTCACATACATGGGAACCTCATTCGCGTAACACGCCTTCACTACCCTGGATAGTTCCTCAGTGTTTCCCGGGAGCACTACGGCAATGGGTTCCTCGCCAATGAAGTAGGAGGCATCGCGCATATATGGAAGCATGTCCTCCCTAGTGGTAAGCACGTGATTATCGCCAACCGCCTTCCTTAATTCATCGATGATGGACATATATATCACTAGTAGTTCCCATTAATAAGCATTAACAAGGAGGGGTCGATACGTTTTTATGCCAGCATGAATGCCCAATTAAGTGGATGCCCCAATACTGCGGAGGGATGCCATTTTTTGGAGCGGGGAGTGGCGGTCCCTGCCTAAGATGAAGCATGGAGCCGTCTTCCTAATGGTAAGCAATATAGCCGTGCAAGCCAAGGTATGTGAGTACAGGGTTCACCTGAGCAACATGATGCCCCGGGAAGTGGGGGAGGCGAGCCTAGGCGGCATTGAGGAGCACGGGAGGCAATTAGGGGTCAGGGCGGAGGCCGGTTATGATTTGGATGTTGGGAAGAGCGTTCCAACCCTGGTTAATAGGGGGGAGGAGGGGGTCGAGTACTTCAATAACGTGGTTGGGTCCAGATGGATAGGCAAAGTGGATTTAAGCAATCCATCGCCCGAGGTAGCTGTAGTTGATTTAGTGAGCGGGGTCCCCATCCTGGGCCAAATAGATATGGTGATTCCATTAAAGGAGGCGCTGGGGATAATTGAGCTGAAGACGACGGGCAGCCGCTTCATGGAGATACGCGACCACGAGATGATGCAAGCATCGATTTACTGCGTTATGATGAGGCGACTAGGCTTCAAGTGCTCAAGGGCGTTCGTGGTTAAGGTGATGAGGGGCGCCAGCTTCGTTTTGAGGAATGAGGTTGAGGAATTAAGAGGCAAGTTACTGGACATGCCTCCCGGCCAAGCGACGCGGGTGGGCAGCGCCTTGATTAGGGATGTCAAGGTGGATGAATCCGGCGTGATGAGGGATATAGAGAACGCATTGGGGTATTGGCTATATAAGAGGAACCCAACCCATAATAACTCGATCAGTAACTGCAAGCACTGTGATTATAGATTCACCTGCCCATTCTCGACGGCTAGGGGAAGGAATCGCTTCTAGGAGTGTATCTCTATTATGTTCTGATCATCCAGCACGTAATTGAGGCCCACCTTCTTATAGAGATTCGGGTAGTCCTCCATCCTCCACACCCTGGCGTACCTGAAGTTCTNATAGAGGCTCGTGTGTATTGACTTAGCGACGTCCCCCACGGTTGATCCGCGCCGCATGATGAGGGGCTTCCTGGAGTATGTATCCATTTGAGTATTCTTCGAATAGATCCTAATCAAGTCAAGCCTCCTCAGTATGGTCTCGCTTAATTGCTTCCTGTTTATCCTGCACTTCACTAGGGACGCCAGGATCCTGGGCTCTAACTCAATTCCAGCTAGGCTCCCCCTATCGATTAGATCCACCTTATTTATCAGGAATATGCTGGGCTTATAGACATAGTTCTTATACAGCGCGTCCTCCACATCATCCAGCGTAGCCTCGCCATTTATCGTTACCTGGGCATTCAATATGCCGTAATCCGCTAATAGCCTCTTGACGGAGTCAATGGAGCAGCCGTGAAACGAGCCCGAGACCTGTATGCCCCCGCTCACGGTCCTCTTGATGCTTATCAATGCACGGGGCTGCCTAATCAATATTCCATGCCCCTTAAATATCTCCTCTATCCTCCTCACTTGCTCCTCTATGTTGCTTGAGGCATCCAGCACTATTATCAATCCATCCACGTTCCTGGCAAGGGAGGCCGCGAGGACATTGGTGTCGCTCTCCGCATCGAAGGGGTTAAGCGAGGGGAACTTAACTAATTGGTAATATATAAGGTCCTCTATGAACATGCCTGGAATCGGTTGGGAATCAGTGAATGGAACATCATCCGGCTCCACGTTCGCATTAGTCAAGCACTTCAGTAGGCTTGATTTACCGGAACTAGGCAGCCCAACCACGCCAAGCTGCGCATCCCCCTCCTTCTCCACATATATGGTCCTGCCCCCACGGCTCCCCTTCTCCTTCTTCTGCTTAAGCTCGATCTCCTGCCTCAACGCCGCAATCCTATGCCTAACGAAGTGAACAAGGTTCTCCGTGCCCTTATGCTTCGGTATTGAACTCAGGAACTCCTCTAGGGCCGCTATCTTCTCCTCATCTGTCTTGGCATTCATTGCCTTCATCCACTTAGCCTTGGCCTCCGGAGGCAGGTTAGTTGGCATCTCGTCAAGGGGAACAAGCAAGGAAATATAAGTTTTTAATCCGGTTAATAGGCAGCAGCGAGTGACCATGCGTAGGGTTCTAAGCTTACTGCTCCTCCTAATACTAGTGATTAGGATGGCTGGTAAGGGGGATCTAGCGAAGGCGGCGAAGCGAGGAGAGGAGAGAATACGGAGGAGGCTGAGGCAATGATTGGGGAACCCCTTTTTAATGCATTCATGAGGGGGGATAAATAATGGCTCTACCCCTAGTTGAGACGACGAAGTGCCTTAATCCATACATGAACGGAATAAGGGGATTAATAGTTGAGAAGAGGAGGAACTCGTTTCTAATATTAACCCAGAACGGCGCCATTAAGGTAGTGCCCAGAAACCAGTGCTGGTTCTACGTCTATAGGGGAAACTGCATAAAACTAGAAAGGGAGCCCTCCTAAGAACGGGCTCATCCATGCTTGCGGAATCATTAACTCACCCGATAAGGAGCCTTATCCCTCTAGGGGCTGGGAAGCCATCAGCTTCATTGCCAAAGCCCTCGTTTGGTAGTTTACTGCCCTGAATCGATGAGGGGAAACCGTTAAATACGTGGATGCTCGCTGTTCCCTGAATGTCAAGTCAAAGAATTAGATTACCTGAGGAGGGGGAGCTAATAGCTAAGGTAACCGATATAGTTGGAGATGATAGAGTTAAGGTAATGTGTGAAGATGGGAAAGCCAGGATAGCTAGAATACCTGGAAAGTACAGGAGAAGAATGTGGATGAGGGTAGGAGATTACGTCCTAGTTATTCCTTGGGACTTCGAGCCAAATAAGGCTGATGTCGTATATAAGTACGAGAGAAACGAAATAAGCGAGTTAAGGAAAAGCGAGCACGGCGAGAAAGTAGCCAGGATAGATGAATTAACAGGCTAGATTCACCTTCCTTAAAGATGGCTCCATCAACATGCCTAGGGTTCAACCCCTATGGCTTCACTTGCCCCAAGCATATGTAGCTTAAACCTACTTCATCCCTAGAAGAAGCGAGATTCACCGTTTGTTTTATCAATGTTTTTAAACGCTGAGCAACACGCTTCTTTAGGGACCCGTAGCTCAGCATGGAATCAGAGCGACGGCCTCCGGAGCCGTAGGCCGTGGGTTCAAATCCCACCGGGTCCGCCACAGCGCCATCATTTATGAGATAAATTGATAAAACGAACGGCAAGCCTCGCCCCTTAGGGCCGGGGAGGAGGACAGAACATCCTAAGTACACTTGGTTATAGTTATTAGGAAATTGTAGAACTCCATGGCCTTTCTGTACTCTTCATCACTCATTGAGCCGCAATTTCATCTATGGCATAATCTTTTCTTGGTATAGCTTCCATAATACTATAGTGAATTATACCTTATATAGTGAACTACCCCCTCCCCCCAAAGGGCTAGGCTTGTCGCTCTCTATCATTAGGTGATGCCCCAATGCATGTAGTGGGGTTTTAGGTCTTCCCTCCAGTGCAATGCATCGCAGGATGAAATTTTAATGAGGCNCCCCATTTTCGTTTCGGGATATCGTTAAATTTATAAATATAATNTAGTGAGTTGTGCGGGACCCTAATGGAAATGAGGTAAGGCGTAAATGGATAGTGGCATCGGCGTGGCCCTACATATATAGCATTCCACACCTTGGAAATATGGTTGGCTCCGTTCTATCCGCCGATGTCTTCGCTAGGTACCTCAGGTTAAGGGGCGATGATGTTTTGTTCGTTAGCGGCAGCGATGAGCATGGAACGCCAATAGAGGTGGAGGCGATAAAGCAGGGAATAGAGCCGAAGCAATTAACCGATAAAATGCATGAATTAATAAAGGGATTATTCAGGGAGTGGGAGATAAGTTTTGATAATTATACTAGGACCGAGAGCGAGACGCATAAGGAGTTCGTGAGGGGATTCTTCATGAAGGTCTATAATAATGGCTATGTCATAACAAAGGATGAGGAGATGCCGTATTGCCCCAGGGATAAGATATATTTGCCGGATAGATTCATAATAGGTAAGTGCCCCTTCTGCGGCTACGATAAGGCCAGGGGGGATCAATGCGAGAATTGCGGGCGGCTGCTCGAGCCAAAATCATTAATAGAGCCCAGGTGCGCCATATGCGGCACTAAGCCCGAGTGGCGCATCACTAAGCACTGGTACCTGGATTTAAGGAGGCTTGAGGATAAGGTCAGGGATTACGTAATTAATAATAATAATTTGACGCCCAACGCCAAGCAAATGAGCCTATCCCTCCTTAGGGAGGGGTTACGGCCGCGCGCCATAACTAGGGATAATAGGTGGGGCATACCGGCCCCCTTCCCTGGAGCAGAGGGAAAAACCATATATGTTTGGTTTGAGGCGGTGCTTGGATACATATCCGCCGTCATAGAGTACTTCAATGGAGGAGAAAAGTGGAGGGATTACTGGATGAATCCGGAGACCAGGGTTATCTTCTTCATCGGTAAGGACAATATACCGTTCCACGTAATACTATTCCCCGCGCTTCTAATGGCCACTCAAGAGCCTTACGTGTTGCCTTGGTCGACATCCTCCACGGAGTACTTGCTGTATGAGGGCATGAAGTTCTCCAAGAGCCAAGGAATAGGCATATGGATAGATGAGGCAATAAAATTGCTGCCCGTCGATTATTGGAGGTTCTTCCTTGTGATGACTAGGCCCGAGAACAGGGACTCCAACTTCTCCTGGAGCCAATTCGCGGAGTTAATTAACTCAATACTAAATGATGTAGTGGGCAACTTCATACATAGGGTATTGACCTTGGCCGCTAAGCAGGGATTCGCGGATGAGCCCATGGAGGATGAGGTTGTCGAGAAGGCATTGAAATTATTGGATGATAGCGCTAAGCATTATGAAGGCGTGGAGCTGCGGGATGCATTNTTATCGGCCGTTGAGGTGGCTAGGCTGGGCAATAAGTACCTGAATGATTTGCAGCCCTGGAAAATGAGGGGGGACGAGTCTAGAAGAGCGTTGGCTAATGCCTTGCTCATGGTTAAGTCCCTGGGCGTGGCTCTCTACCCAGTGATGCCGAGCAAGATGGGAGAGCTATGGTCAATGCTTGGGGTGGATGCCAGCACCATTAAATGGAGCATCATTCACGATTCATTGAGTAATCTGCACATAAATAACGTGCATCCCCTCTTCAATAAGCTGAGCGATAAGGACTTGAAGGCCATTATCGATAAATTAAGCCAGATTAGGAGGGAAGGAAATCAATTTAAGCAGTGACCGCTTGATTCCCTCGTGGAGATAAACATAGAGAAATTATTGAATATAGATTATGGATATGCATCCCAGAGAATCGCCAGCTTCATCTCATCCTATATAAGGGATGCGGGGGCCAAGGGGGCGGTAATAGGATTAAGCGGAGGAGTTGATTCAAGCGTCACAGCCGCGCTCCTGGTGAAGGCGCTGGGAGCCAGCAATGTCATTGGCGTGATAATGCCATACACAACGACGCCGCAAGTGGATATAGATGATGCGAAGAGGCTGGCCGAGTCTCTGGGCATTCAGTACTACTATGTTCCAATAAATGACATCCGCAATTCGCTGGCTAAATCAATACCCATCTTCTCCGAGTCGGAGACAGTGACTAACGGCAATATATTGCCCAGGATCCGAATGACTATCCTTTACTACTTCGCCAATAGATTCAACATGATGGTGGCGGGGACAGGGGACAAGAGCGAGATACTGATTGGGTACTTCACTAAGTACGGCGATGGGGGAAGCGACTTGCTTCCCATAGGCGATTTATATAAGGGGCAAGTGAGGCGGTTAGGCATTTTCCTGGGGATACCGGAGGACATAGCTATGAAGCCCTCCAGTCCCAGGCTATGGGAGGGGCAAACCGCGGAGGGAGAGCTCGGCGTGAGCTATGATGATGTGGATGTGATCCTACATGCATTGGTCGACCTAAGGTTATCGCCTGAAGAAGCCGCCGAGGCCACAGGTAAACCCATCTCGACGGTGATGAGGATCTGGAGGAGAGTAATCAATACGGAGCATAAGCGTAGGTTACCGCCGATACCCAGAATTGGGCTTAGGACCGTGGGGATAGATTGGCGCATGCCGCTAAATAAGGATGGTTAATTCACCAAATAGTTCTCTTCCGTTCCCCAATTACTTGGGAATAGAGATCAACTGTCTCCTTCGCCACTAAGCCCCAACTATACTTATTAATTATTGTTTGCCTAGCATTGCTTCCAATATATCTACGCTTCCCCTCATCGCTTAGTAGTAGATCAATGAAGTAAGCTATGGAGTCGGAGTCCTCGGGATCCACAGAGACCCCATTAATCATGTGCTGAATTATCTCGGCGGGGCCCCCGCGATTAGGCCCTATAACTGCCTTCCCAAGCGACATGCCCTCTAGGACGCTTATCCCAAATGGCTCATACCTGCTGGGGAGCACAACAACATCGGACATGCCTATGACATTGTATAGATCATTATCGGGCAAGTGGCCGGCGAAGTACACCTTACCCCCGAGGTCCCGCGAGGCATTCATCAGGTACTCGCGCATTGGTCCATCACCAGCCATGATTAGCTTAACGTCCTGTCTCCTGGATACCACCTTCCTGAACGCCTCTATCACCTTATCGGGGCCCTTCTCATAAACCATTCTCCCGAAGAACACTATTATTTTCTCCCAATCAGAGGCGTATAGATGCTTCCTGCTCCAATCCACCTTAAAGTTAAGCAATTCGCTGGCGACGCCGTTGGGAATCATGCTTATCTTGTTGGGCGGGGCATTGAGGACTCTCATAACTTCATCCCTCATATAATTACTGCATACTATTATCCTCCATGCTTCGAATGCCATGAGCCACTCCCATTCATGTATGTGCCTCGACTCAATTGATCGTATCCCGCCCCTCCTGCCGTGCTCGGTTGCATGAATGGTAGCTATTAGGGGCGTCCTCACCGCGTGCTTAATGGCTACGCCGCTCGGCGCTGTTAGCCAATCATGCACGTGAATTATATCTGGCTTCCATGTCTCAATTATGCTTGATGCCTTGTGAACCATTTCCATATTGAATGAGTGAACCCAGGAAATGAAGTCAAGTATCTTTATCTTAAATGGATTCACCCGTATCACGTCTACGCCGTTGATTTCCTCCTCGACATCCTCATATCCATAATTTATGGTGATCACCTTCACATCAATGCCCAGCTTAGCCAATTCAGTTGTTAAGTAATACGCGTGGCGACCCAGTCCACCCACTATATTGGGCGGGTATTCCCATGATAAGTGAAGAACCCTCACTTGACATACACCTCCAGCACCCTATCCAGAGGCAGGTCCGGAGTCGCTAGTAACGGTTGCTTAACAGTGTAATTAGATAGGAGCGACTCATAAGCTTGCTTGCTGTGGGCCAGCAATAAATCACTCTTGGAGAAAACATACTCCTCAATGCTAGCTATTGATGCGCTTAAGCTAGATGAGCGTGGATCCCCCCTCTGGTACTCTGTGGATAAAACGCTGCAAAACATCTTGGAACCATCGCCCAGGAGCACCTTAAACGAGTAAGCCATTAGGCATCCCCCCCACTCAAACCCGTGAATTACCCCTATCTTCCTCCTGATCAAGTAAGGCAACTTACGCATTACTTGGGAGGGGAGGGAGAGGCCATAAGCCACAACGCTTGGGTGATCCCTAACATCTAGCCCTATCCTGAGCAGGTTAATGCCGAATAACTCGTCATCGCTGTCCCTATCGCTTGGAACAACGACATAGACATCCCAACCCATCGAACGAAGGCCGCTCGCCATAATGCCCACCAAGTAGCCCAGGTCAGTAACGGCGCTGCCGAGGAAAGGATATTCCCATGAAAACAAGGCAACAGATAAAGCCACGTATTTGTAACGCTTAATCGGTTTAATAAGTTAACTCAACAATCCCATGGTAAATTACATCATCCTCACAATGGAGCCTCTACGTGAAGGTTATGAAACCGATTTTTCACGCGTCTAGCCCTTATTCCATGAGTGCCCTATTATATTTCCACATAGGCATTGCGAAGAAAGTATTATATATTTATCCCAAATCCCCGAATCAAGAGAACTTACTCATTACCCTCATCATGCCTTTCCTCGTGAGGAATACTGCATCATCTATTAACTCTACATACCCATTGCTGCTGAGGTCATTTATTATCCTCCTCAACTCGTCCTCCCCCATATTAATTAACCTGGCTAGATCCCTTACCCTTATCGAGTGCTCCTTGCTGACGGCGGAATTAAATTGAAGCACAGTCAACACATGCTGAACCACATGCTCCATAATATAACTAATCCCATTACTAACTTTATAAGCATTAACCGATTAATTATTATTCCTAAGCCTTAGAACGCAAGCCTTGCCTCTAATTATTGATATTTAAATCCCATCTCGCATAGATGATTGGGCTGGGCTTAAGTTAATTTAATTGATTCTATATCGAAGTATCTCTTGGCTAATAGAATCGCCCTATTTATGTTCTTGCCGTTCTTGCCTATGGCAACGGCCTTCTCCTCCTCGGAAACCGTTACTATGGCTACCTTGCCATCACTCGGCAACTTAGTTATCTTTATGCTGTTTATCTTTGCGGGATACAATGCATTCCTAATGAAGTCCTCCGGAGCCTCGCCGTACTCCACGACCTCCGCATCCTTGCCCAAATGCTCCCTTAATCTCCTGATATTTATGCCATTCTTGCCGACAGCCAATGGAGCGAAGTTCTTATCAACGATGAATATGACCCTGTTATACTTATCATCTATTATGGTATCTCGCGGCGTTATGCCGGTTATGCTCTCAAACAATGCCGCATACCTCAACTCCTCCTCTGTTATAACTATGTTGGGCATTCATTAATCACCTTATTAACTCAAGTATATTGCTTTCGCCAGGCTCAAGCACCGCTAGCAGGGCCACCTTATAAGGCTTACGCATGGCGGCGCCGAGCTCCCAACTCGAGCCCGGATAGATGAATATTGGGGTTTGATTCAGTTTAGCATAGTACTCCACTTCCTGCCTTACCTGTGCAGGCGCATTGGCGGCTAATATTGCTAGCTTAGCGCTGCCATTTATTATTGATTTAATTGCACGATTGCTCCCAATCGCGATCTTGCCTGTATTCAACACCACTTGCAGTTCTCTGCCTATATCTATCATAACCTATAACCCCCATTCACACCCACCACTTAAAAACTTTTCCTAAAGAGTGCTGTGTTGCATGACTTAAGCGTGCAGTGTGAAGTTTTTAGTTCAATCCTCTTCTTCTATTTATACAGTGAGGCGTAGAATGTGACCTCTGATAATAGAGGCTGGAGCAAGTACTGATGCGCTTGTTAGGAGGGGCGAAAGCCTCCTCGACTCCTCAACCATAAACGGAAAAGAATAAACAACTAAAAAGGCAAAGTAGGCGAACCATACCATCCAAACTCACCCATCATGCTGCTAGGCCTCATCAGAATCCTCTACCACCTACCATACAGACAACTAGAAGGCTTCATCAGAGCACTCGCAAAATACGTAAGGACTACAAGCACCAGACTACACCACAATATGCAGAATAAACAATCAACATAAATCGAAGAAACTTTTCAAATCCACAACCGTAAGCCTAGCAGATTCATTGGGCATAAAACACAATGGTGGGTGGATGAGAAAGGTGTGGAAGGTGAAGAAGGGCTATCTAAAGATACGCTTCGCCGCCAACACCAAGACAAAGCAGATCGTATCCATGTAACATCTGGGGAAGTTCATTATGGTGAGGTGTTGAGAAGGCTTGTTAGAGTTGCGATGAAGGGCGTGAAGGTGAGAAGGGTGCGGATGGCGTATGATTCGAGGATTTTTTCTTGTCTCAGAGTGGTATAAACTGTGATTAGGGTGATTAATTCTGTTGCGAGGAGTGTGGGGTGTCCGTCTAGGAGGGATGTGTTGGGGCGGAGGGCGCTTGGGCCTAGGGCTTGGGGCAATGCATCGTTTTGGTTTTAGGGTTGTTGAGGGCGTTTTCTCTGTTGTGAAGCGTTTGGTGAACGTGTTGGCGATGTTTGTTAATATGGTGAAGGAGGTGCTTATGCGTATTTGTACAATATTTTTGTGGCGTTGACAAGCTAGTGCCAGAAAAATACCTAGGAAGTGCGCATCAGAAAATCATGCAACACAGCACAGTAGTAATAAAAACTTTTGAACCAAACTTTCCATTAGCGATAAAATGTTTCATGAAAAAACTCAAAAGTAGGTCGTTTTTAAAGGCGCTTATTTCAGTGGGGAATCGCTCGGGGAAGGGGTCTTTTTTTAACCCTTTAGGGTTGTGGGGATGTCTCACACTGATAAACCCAAAGACTTTTATATTACGGCGGCGTAATAATTACGGCGGCGTAATAATGTTATTTGACGTTAGACCCAAAGAAAACAGAAAGGATTTGTACGATAGGGAAAAAGAAATTGAAATGATAAAAGATAGCATACAAAGAAAAACATGGATAGTAGTTTTAGGAATGAAAAGGGTTGGGAAGACCAGTATAGTTAACGTTTCCGTAAACGAAACTAACAGCCTTGTATTAAATCTGAATTTGATTAGAATTTACAATCCGAAAAAGAGTAATTATCCAAGGTCTTCTTTCATCAATTTGTTTCTCGAAAGCATCAATTCAGCTATCAAGAAATACACGCTAGGCGGCAAAGTTTTAAGAGTTGTTTCTAACATTTTGGGCATCGACGAGAGTTCATTTATAGATTTTAATGCAGTCAAGATAAGGGCAGGACTAAAGAAATTCAGAAACGAGGATATAGGATTTGTGACAAGAGAAATGGATGAGCTAGCGAAAGACAACGGAAAGAATCTGGTAATAATTTTTGATGAGGCGCAAGAGCTTGCGAAGGTTAACGGAATTAATTTTTCCTCCGTGTTCCACGATATTTATGACTATTGCAAAAACACGACCATCATATTTACTGGAAGTATGATCGGAATTTTGGAAAAAGTTCTAAAGAACATTGAGTACGAGAAACCCTTCTTTGGAAGGTATATAAGAAGAATTTACTTAGAAAGGTTTGACAGGGAAGCCAGCAAAGACTTTCTGATTAAGGGGTTTGAGGAGGAAGGGGTTAAAATTAGTGATGAAGTTTTAGAGGACGCTTTAAACAAGTTTGATGGCGTTCCTGGCTGGTTAACATTTTTTGGTTCTGAATACTCGTTCTCTTTAAAGCACGGTAAAGCGATAAAAGTGGATGATATAGTAAAAATGGCTATAAAAGAAGTAAAGGAAGAAGCCAAAGACTTTATTTTGAGCACACAATCAAAGGAACGCTATTCAGCGACAATTTTGGCATTAGAAAGGCTTGGGGGCAAAGGCGAACTAAAACAAATCACCAAAGTTGCGAGTACACTACTTGGAGAAGATGTTCCAGAACCTAGAATTTATGAAATATTAAACAGATTGCTGGATTATGGGTTCATAGAAAAACAAGCTGAAGAATACAGTTTGTTAAGGGATTTACCGAACAAAGTTGGGGTGGTAGAAGCCGCAAGCGAGTTGCTGAGCTCCCAGCACTAGAAGGGACAGGCTTGTCATTCACTTTATCAAATTCTTGAGGGCGCTTGGGCCTAGGGCTTGGGGCAATGCATCGTTTTGGTTTTAGGGTTGTTGAGGGCGTTTTCTCTGTTGTGAAGCGTTTGGTGAACGTGTTGGCG
>JGI20133J14441_1002134_pt1 | contig 14436 bp, 14 predicted proteins | sample RS3BMetagenome_FD_14441 | JGI IMG/M metagenome (IMG submission 14441)
CCCTGGAAGTTATCCAGACCCTCACTTTACACCAGGACGAGTGTTTTTCCGATAAGAGACCTGTGAAACTCAGCATCCAATTATCTCTCAAAACAAGACTACAGCAGCCATTATAATGAGACCATGAGTGCTACCTCAACATTAACCATACCTATTCATCTTTCATCGAACCAATTATACGTCGTCAGGGCCAAGGTATTCTTATGCTGAGGAGCAATTCTTTAAGGTGGCATTATCTATGGCAATACGTATGGAAGAAATACTCTGGACCCCTTCTGACGAAGTTGTTCATAGGTCGAATATGAAGAAATACATGTCATGGCTTAAGCAGCAAGAGAATTTCGATTTCCAAACATACGAAGAGCTGAGGAGATGGTCGGTTAATTCTATCGAAGAGTTCTGGAAGAGCATTTGGCAGTATTTTGGTGTAAAATATGAAGGAGAATTCGAGAGGGTTATTTCTTCACACAGGATGCCAGGAGCAAGATGGTTTGAAGGAGTTCGGATAAACTATTCTGATATAATGCTTGATGGTCTGGCTCCAGAAGAGGCAATTCTTTTTGAAAGGGAAGATGGTATTAGGTCATCTTTTTCTGCAGAAGAATTAAGAAGAGAGGTCAAATCCTTTTCTGGTTATCTATCCCAAGCAGGAGTAGCAAGTGGAGATAGAGTTGCCGCAATACTTCCCAATTGCCCTGAAGCAGTTGTAGGACTGCTTGCTACAGCAAGGCTCGGGGGCATATGGTCCAGCTGCTCCGCTGAATTTGGGGTTGCGGGAATAGTAGATAGGTTCAGGCAGATAGAACCGAAGGTTTTGGTAGCTGTGGATGGCTATATCTATGGAGGAAAGGAGGTAGATAGAATTGATGTTGTGGAAAAGGTGCGTGAGGCTATACCTTCAATCAAATCAGTAGTGCTGCTACCTTATTTGAAGGATAATGTAAGAAAGGATTGGATTACTTGGCAAGAGGCAATAGATAAGGGAAAAGGCTCATACAGCAATTCCTCTATGGTACCTTTTAACCATCCTCTATGGATACTTTATTCTTCAGGTACAACTGGCCTGCCAAAGCCAATAGTCCATTCACATGGAGGAATAATTGTTGAACATTTGAAGACGTTGGCATTTCACAATGATATAACAAGCTCTGACAGATTTTTCTGGTATACCTCAACTGGTTGGATGATGTGGAATTACCTGATAGGTGGGCTATTTCTGGGAAGCAGGATAGTCCTTTACGATGGCTCCCCATCTTATCCTGACATGAACAGACTCTGGGACTTGGCTGAAAAAATCGGGATTACGTATTTTGGCACAAGCGCACCTTACATCTCCTCGTGTGCAAAAGCAGGTTTAGAGCCCAAGAATACTCACAACCTGAGAAACCTTAGGGGAATAGGTTCAACCGGCTCTCCTCTTTCAGCAGAGATGTTCAGATGGGTATATGATAAAGTCGATGAGGACATTTGGCTAGGTTCGATAAGCGGAGGGACAGATGTATGCACAGCTTTTGTCGGGAGCTGCCCTATTTTGCCTGTTATAGCTGGAAGAATTCAGTGCAGGTATCTTGGTGCAAGCGTTGAATGCTATGATGAAGAAGGAAATAGCGTATTAGACCAAGTTGGGGAATTGGTAATAACGAAGCCGATGCCGTCGATGCCCATTTATTTCTGGAATGACCCTGACTATAAAAAGTATTGGGAGAGTTACTTTAACGTTTACCCTGGAGTATGGAGGCATGGAGACTGGATAGAGATTAAAAAAGATGGCACATGTATAATTTATGGAAGGTCGGATGCAACTCTAAAAAGGAGAGGAGTAAGAATAGGTACAGCTGAGATATACAGGGTTGTGGAAGCTATTCCTGAAGTTCAAGATTCTATGGCTCTTGACTTATCAGCGGGAAAAGATGATTCTGTAATCTTGCTCTTCGTTGTTATGCAGAAAGGTATCAGGCTAAACGATGACATTAAAATTAAAATAAAAAACGCCATCTCAACTCAGCTTTCTCCAAGGTATGTACCAGATGTTATAATAGAAGCACCAGAAATTCCCAAGACATTAAATGGAAAGAAGATGGAAGTACCGATAAAGAGAATACTGATGGGTATGAGCAAAGACAAAGTTATCAACGTCGGCTCTATGGCAAACCCATCTTCTCTCAGCTTCTATATTGAGTTTGCTAAAAACCTTGACATCAGACAAGGTCAGCGTTGACCAAGCTGTGCCTCTTGTGATGATGCTCTTCAGCATATAGTTCTGGACCAAGCTCAGAAAGTATCTTAACAGATGAGTTAGCATAATTTTGTACAAGTTGGTCAAGTGTCTCGGACTCTGACAATATGTATTTCAATCTACCAAGTGACATTTCGTATGAGCATGGGCAGAGAAATTGCTTGTTCGCAAGCACTGCGTCTGCTCCATTTTCAAGTATCAGCTGCATAGCTTTCTCCTTTCCGCCATGTTTAAAACCGAAGCCTGGATTCTTCAGTAACTTTCTGTCTTCCTTACCCTCAAAGATAACGATAATCTCTCCCTGGTCAAGTGGTTTTAACCTGTTATCCTTGTCAACTACCGCTGCTATTTTCATGATTGGAGATTTCGTTTATCGATGCTTATAAATCTATCAGAAGTTTGTTTTGACTGGGAGAAATCTTAAAATAAAATGCTTATGTGCGAATTAGAATGTGCTTCCCATTGTTATAGATATTCGGAACTGGTGCAACTTATTCCTCTGACTAAATTGACATAAATTGGGTCGCAAGCGAATATTTATAGGTTATGATTAATCTTACAGTAAGAAANTACGGTTATGGCCTTACCTTTGAGTATATGTGAGACAGTATGAGAAATATATATCAGTGAGTCTTTTGATATAAGGGTTAATGGTAAAGTTAAATGAGGAAGATATAGCTAGGAGACTCAGGGAGCTGAGCGGATGGAAATATGAGAACGGCTTTCTTGTGAAAAATTTCAAGTTCCGGAGATTTATGCAGGGAATAAAGTTTGTTAATTCTGTAGCCGATTTAGCTGAAAAAATTGAGCATCATCCTGATATACATATACGCTGGACAAATGTTAGATTAGAGATTCAGAGCCATGATGAAGGGGGAGTTACAGACAGAGATTTCAAACTTGTAAAGAGGATAGAAGAGATGCTAAAGAAAGAGGAGCGTAAACATGAAATTCAGAAGCATCTATAAGTAAGTCTTGCAAAAAGCATAAGGAGAAAGCTTGAATTCCAGCTTTGAATTTCTTCAGGATGAGGTCATAGCTGCAGAAGGGAAGGCCAGGTACTACAACTTGGGAAAGCTGAAAGAATATGGATGTGAAGTTGAACAGCTTCCCTTCTCAATAAGGGTCCTACTTGAAAATGCAATAAGGCATTCTTCCAAGGTTGAAGGGGCTAATGTAGCTGCTAATCATCTTATGCAGTGGCCCAAAAGCATAGGTAAAGAACTACCCTTTATGCCAGCAAGGGTGCTTCTGCAGGATTATACAGGCGTACCCTTGATAGTTGACCTTGCAGCATTAAGAGATGCTGTGAAGTCCAAGGGGCTGAATCCGAGGTCGGTTAACTCTCATGTACCAGTCGACCTGATAGTTGACCATTCTGTGCAGGTAGACAGATGGGCAGTTGAAGATGCTATATTCTACAATCTGCAGAAGGAATATGAACGCAATTCTGAAAGGTATTCTCTTCTCAAGTGGGCACAGTCTTCGTTTTCTAACATGAGGATCTTTCCTCCAGGAAAGGGGATATGTCATCAGGTTAATCTCGAATATATCGCAACTGTAATCTCAGCCAGAGTAGACGAATCTGGCAAGTTAACAGCATTTCCTGATACAGTTGTAGGAACGGACTCCCATACCCCAATGGTTAACGGCATGGCTGTGCTTGGATGGGGGGTTGGAGGAATAGAGGCAGAGGCTGTAATGCTTGGACAACCATACCACATGCCGATACCTGAAGTTGTAGGAGTAGAGCTTGTTGGAGAGCTGAGGGAAGGCTCTACACCTACCGATGTAGTGCTGACAGTAACTGAAAAATTGAGAAAGAAGGGAGTGGTTGGGAAGTTTGTTGAGTTCTTTGGAGAAAGCTACAGCAGGCTGAGCGTGCCTGATAGAGCCACACTAGGTAATATGGCTCCGGAATATGGAGCAACAGTAGGGTTCTCACCGATAGATGAGAACACATTTGAATATCTTTTGGGAACGGGCAGAAGTCAGGCTCATGTTGATTTTGTCAGAAGATACAGTTTTGTCAACAAGATGTTTTACGAAGGCAATTACAGGCCAAAGTATTCAGAAGTCGTTGTAATAGACCTGGGCGAAGTTGAGCCATCTATTGCAGGACCTAGAAATCCTGATGAAAGAATTTCGGTAAAAAGCGCTCCAAGTATTATACCGCAGTTGATAGCTTCTCAGAGTAAAGGCTCAAAAACTCATGAAAATTCTCAACATATAAATAATGGTTATCAGCCTTTAGAACTATCAAAGGGTAGTGAAAATTATACTCAAGCAGAGAACAGAGCCGTTGCAGTAACCGAGGGATTGAAAGATGGTTCTGTTGTCATCGCAGCAATAACATCCTGCACAAATACATCAAACCCGACAGTAATGCTCGGAGCTGGCCTACTGGCGAAGAAATTTGTTCAGCTTGGCCTCAAACCCAAGCCTTATGTAAAGACAAGCATGGCTCCTGGCTCAAGAGTTGTTACAGATTATTTAGAGAATTCCGGATTGCTGCCTTATCTAGACCAACTTGGCTTCAACGTAGTAGGCTATGGATGCACAACATGCATAGGTAACAGTGGTCCTCTTGCCAAGGAAGTTGAAGATGAAATAAAGGCAAGAGGTTTATACGCAGTAGCAGTATTAAGCGGAAACAGGAATTTTGACGGAAGAATTCACCCTCTGGCCAAAGGTTCTTTTCTCACATCACCGATGATGGTTGTAGCTTATTCCATTGCAGGGAGGATTGATTTTGATTTTGAAAGGGAACCGCTGGGAAGGAGCAAGGATGGAAAAGAGGTATACCTAAAGGATGTTTGGCCATCAATGGAAGAGATAAGGGCAATCGTTGCAAAATCTCTCAATCCTGAGCTTTACAAAGCTAGATACTCGAATGCGACAGAGGGAGATGAAAGATGGAATTCTCTTCCTTCGTCTGAAGGGGATGTATATTCATGGGACGAAAATTCAACATACATAAGGAGACCTCCATGGTTTGAAATGAAGGTTGAAACGATGAAAGATATCAGGGGAGCAAGAGTTCTTTGCCTTCTGGAAGATAAGGTGACTACAGACCATATATCCCCAGCAGGGTCGATACCCTATGATAGCCCCGCTGGTAAATACCTAAGGGAGAAAGGGGTTGACGTAACTCAATTCAGCACATACGGAAGCAGGAGAGGTAATCATGAAGTGATGGCAAGAGGGGGATTCAGCAACATCAGGCTGAAGAATCTGTTGGCTCAGGGAAAGGAGGGAGGCTGGACAAAGCATTTTCCTTCAGGAGAGCTGATGACCATATATGATGCATCAGTAAGGTATCAGATGGAAGGCATTCCACTTATAGTTCTCGCAGGAAAGGAATACGGAGCAGGAAGTTCAAGGGACTGGGCTGCCAAGGCTCCCTTGCTACTAGGTGTAAGGTCAGTTATAGCAGAATCGTTTGAAAGGATTCACAGGAGCAACCTCATAGCAATGGGAATACTTCCTCTGGAGTTTGTAGATGGAGAGAATTACAAGAGCCTTGGCCTTGATGGGAATGAAGTGTACAACATACTAGGAGTAAAGGCTATGTCAAGACCAAATGAAATTCTGGATGTTGAAGCTGTTGCAAGCAATGGAAATGTAAAGAAGTTTAAAGTTAAGACAAGGATAGATAACGGAGCAGAGATGCAATATTTCGCTGCTGGAGGTATATTACCTTACGTATTCAGGCAGCTAGCTGAATGATAAAAATTCTAAGGAGAAGTTATCTTTATGCAGCCTGTCGGGCAGCTTGTCTCGCAGGCCATGCAAAATATACAATCTGCTTCCCTTATGGGGTCAGATTTGTCGGACCTGTATTTGTTCCATTCATCACTGCCTGGCTGTAACACTTTATCCTTGCCTGTGCCAGCTTGGCCAGGATTCAGAAACCATTCGAATACGTTTACAGGACAGACATCCATGCACACACCATCTGCAACGCAGTTCTCCCAGTCAACAGCTACACTTGTACCATGAATTCCCAAAGCTGTAGGATAAGGCTTACCATCTGCGTCAAGCCTGACTTTACCTTCTGCTCTTACCTTATGTCCTTGATGCTCTCCTGTAACTGGATACTCATCTGGTTTTTGAAGAAACTGGGGGTCTATCGGATGGGTCTTATAACCAACGTCTCTAACCAAGTTACGCTTACCTTGGTTGGGTCGATTTGAATCGGTATAAAAATATTATGTGAATATAAGAAGGTTTTTCTAATTCTCCTATTTTGAGACGTGTTATTCTGTATCTCAATATATGCCGCTCTGCTTAAATGAATGAGTATTGGTATTGAAATACACAATGAACAGGCTTTCGCTCGAAAAGAGTCCATATCTGCTGAAGCATGCAAACAATCCAGTAGACTGGTATCCATGGTGTGAAGAGGCGTTCAAAAAGGCTAAGCAGGAAGATAAGCCAATATTTCTCAGCATAGGCTACTCATCATGCCACTGGTGCAACGTCATGGAAAAGGAATCTTTTTCGGACCCGGAAGTTGCCACCATGCTGAACGAAACTTTTGTCTGCATAAAGGTTGATAGAGAAGAAAGACCAGACATTGATAACCTCTACATGACTTTTTGCCAGATGATGACAGGTTCAGGAGGCTGGCCTTTAACCATAATAATGACACCTGACAAAAAACCCTTCTTCGCTGCGACATACATTCCTAAGGAATCCAAATATGGACTGCCAGGTCTTATAGAGCTGATACCAAGAATAAGGGAACTCTGGAACGATAAGAGCAGAAGGGGAGATTTGGTCGCTCAGGGTGAGAGATTGATCCACAGCCTTAAAGTCCATCTGGCTCAGAAGTCTGAAGGAAGTATTGGTATTGAAGATGCAGATGCATGCTTTGAGCAGATGCTTGGGCTTTACGACGAGGAGCATGGGGGATTCGGAACTGCACCGAAGTTCCCTGTTCCACACAGGATTATCTTCCTCTTGAGATACTTTAAGCTTAGAGGTGAAAAGGCTGCACTGATAATGGCAGAAAAGACACTAACAGCAATGAGAAACGGAGGTATATTTGACCAGCTGGGATACGGAATGCACAGATATTCTACGGATGCATTCTGGATGGTTCCACACTTTGAAAAGATGTTATATGACCAGGCTTTCTGCATACTAGCCTATCTTGAAGCATTTGAGGCCACTGGAAAAAAGTTCTACAAGAAAACTGCTGAAGAGCTGCTGGAATATGTAATGACAAACCTCAGAAGCAATGAAGGTTGTTTTTTCACTTCAGAAGATGCAGATAGCGAAGGAGAAGAGGGAAAATTTTACTTATGGACTGAAGAGCAGATGAAGAATATTCTTGAGGAAGATGATTATCAGCTTGCTGTCCGTTCATACCTTGGAAAGCTAAAAGTTGGGGTTGAAGGGCTGGGCTATGTGCTTCATGTGGCTCAAGACATTAAGAGCCTTGCGAAGTGAGTATGGATTGCAAGAGAGTGAAATGGAAATAAGGCTGGAAAAAATAAGAAAGAAGATGCTTGAAGAAAGAAGCAAGAGAATAAGACCTAGCAGAGATGACAAAGTACTTACCGACTGGAATGGGTTGATGATAGCTGCTTTGTCAAGAGCTTATGTGGTCACAGGAAATAATGCGTACCTGAAATACGCCAGGGATGCAGCTGAATTTCTCCTTTCTCGCATGAAAGCGAAAGATGGGTCGCTCATGCACAGATACAGAGATGGCGAGGCAGCGATAAGGGGATTTCTCGAAGATTACGCATTTCTTTGCTGGGGGTTGGTGGAGCTGTATGAAGCATGCTTCGATGTTAAGTATCTTCGCGAAGCCATAAGGTTGAAGGAATATGCTATCAAAAACTTCTGGGACGAGGCTGGCGGAGGGTTTTACCAGACAGAGAAGGATGCAGAAATATCATACAGAATCAAGGAGGCTCAGGACGGGGCAATGCCCTCAGGCAACTCTGAATGGCAGCTGTGATATGGCAACTTTGCAGAATTACCGGTAATCTGGAAGATATGAAGTATGTGGAGAAGATGAGAGAAGCGTTTTCTTCTGGTGTAAAGAGCTCACCCTATCAGTATTCTTACCTTTTGACCGCAACAACCTTACTCGAAATAAATTTCCGCGAAATTGTATTAGTGTTCAACAAGGACTATGAAGAAGAAGCATCCCAATTCCTGCATGAAATAAGAAAGTATTACATTCCCAATAAAGTCATAATACTAAGAAAGATTGAGGGGAATAGAGCAGATATAGATGATATTTCCACGTTTGTCAGAGAATACGATATGAAGAATGGAAAAGCTGCAGTATACATCTGCACTAACTTTGCATGCCAGCTTCCGATTACAACTGCAGGGGAAATTCCGAAAGCATTACAAGCCTAATAACTCATTCACCTGTCAACTTTTACAGATTGCATAGTGATTGAGGGTTGACAGCATCCCCTTTATCCTTTAGCTGGAATTATGAACAATGCAATTGGCATCAGCCATGCTTGCGGCATTAATTGTAGCATGCTGTGCAGCAGCAGCGATAGCAGCAGCCTTTATATCCAGAAAAAAGGAGAGCTCGATGAATAACTCTAACAGCTCAACTCCGGAATCCCTACCTGTTCCAGCTGCTTCCACAACTTCAATCGTCAGCATGCAGACATCGATTCAACCAGCCATCAAAGAAGAGACTGGCATAAGTAGATTTGAAGAAATAAAAACCGAGGCTGATGTTGGAAGTAGGGGAGCTAAGAAAACAAAGAGGAGAGCAAGTAGAAAGAAGAAAGAATAAACCGAGATTTCTAAGAAAGGGGTTCGGTAAAGCTGGCCTTCTCGCTTGTTGTAAAGTTCCCCCTTACAATGTTTTCTTGAATCTCCTGCAGCAGCTGTTGATAATCTATCCCCTTTGCTTTAAGAACCTTAAGTGAAGAAGGCATGAAATTGATTGACACATTATGTCCTCCATAGCGCCCAAAGGCAACCCCTTTGAACTTTAGCTTCAGACCTTCATACAATACGTATCCTTTCACAAAGCCGGCCACGGAGCCCATCTTCGCTTCCGTTACGAATATCTCCATTTGCAGGCACCTAACCATAAACAGGCATATCCAAGGGACTTGGCTGCTTTGTCTTGCCTATCTTTGACAGAGATTCAAGAGTTGCTACAAGTGCTCCGATTTCTAAGGCTAGTGGAAGGGTCACAAGAATGGAGTTGCTGGCAAAGAAGCTGAGAGCTATGTAGACGAAACCTATAGCAGAGCCAGCAACAGATACGTAATGCGCCTTCCTAGAATTTACGAGCACAGCAACACCAATTATTATTCTGACTACAAACATTAATATGCTGAAGAGAGCTAAAGGATAGCCTATCCCCTGCAAGTAAAGCAATATGTATGATAACGATGCTGCAACCTGAAATATGAATGCGGCTGTGTTGACCTTCAGCCTGCTCACCACCTTTGAACGTTTAGACTACACATAAATAGCTTTGTTCAGGTTCTGCCTTACAGGAAAGAACCTGTGCTTTTCCTCATGGCCATGAATGCATTTTGCTTCATAGTCCTTTCCAACCTCTATTACACATGAATCAAAGACCTTGCAGCTGTGATTTACTGATTCCCCTTTATTTGCTTGAACCAGATTCCAGTCATTTTTTGAGCCGTCTTCGCAGAAAAGTATCAGCCACTCCGTACCTTTTTTCCTGGGCGGTAATCCGACTTCTGGAGGAAGCTCCTGGTGCTCTATCCTTTTTTCATCACACCAGAGCTCACTGCAGTAAGTGCAGGTCCAGGCGTCTATTGCACCAAGTATACCAAACCCGCGAATCAAATTGATAGCTCCAGCATAAACAACGTTATGCTTGCATTCAGAGACCTGAGACGACATTGCTTGAATATCTATATGTGGCTGTTATTAATGGTTTTGCGTATTTCATGCATACAAATTAAAATGTGGGAACTACCATTTCTGAATACCTTCTCTGAATTTAACGAGCCTTGCGGTTATTGCATCAACCTTAACCCTATTTTGCCTTACCTTTTCATCCCTTGCTATAGCCAGTCTGTATAGGTTGCTGATAGCAAGTCTTGGGTGCAATGGTAGATACCCAGCATTACCCTTTATCACAAGCCCATCGTTCAACATTGTCTGCAGAATTTCTGAAGTGTTTTCGGTTCTGTTTCCCAGTATTTCAGATATGCTTTCCTCTTTTACTTCCCCGTCCTGCTTCAGAAGATAGAAGTAGCAGAGAAGAGTTATTTTGTCATATTGAAGGATCTCTGAAAGTTCTTCTGAAAGTCTATCCAACTCGTTTTCTTCTCTATAGGATGAAGGCACGAATCGGTTCAGTTATTGAGGCATTATTATTCTTAACTGGCTAAAATTCTTTCCTTGGCTTTTTACCAAAGAAATTTAACGGCAAATAAATTATCGAACTACCTTGACGAAGGTTTTAGAGCCTAAGCTATAGAAATGGGTGGTTTTGAGTAGAAGTGTTCTCAGTAAAGAGGTGTTGAGCTTACCCATAGCGATTCGAAGTAGCTCTTTGCAATAGTTGCCAGCCCGGGGTGGTCTGCCCAGATTGCCATGTGTGGGTTACCCTCGCCGCTCTTTCCCAGCAGCAGCATTACCTGTTTTGCATCGCATACAATGCCTCCTGCAAACATTCCATCCCTTACCCTTACTTCTGCCCTTGGAATTGCCTGTTTTACCCTTTTAGCGGTTTGAGAATTGGACATAAGAACTGATATGGCTATCTCCTTTCCGAATATCTTTTGGAAGATCTCTGTAGCCCCTTTGCTGAACGTTCCCAAATCCTCTGGCAATGCAACCATCAGCTCATTCCTGCAGTTGGAGAGCATCTCGTTCACCTTACCTATTATGTTGAATTCTCCTTTGACTATCCATACTTCAGGCCTTTCCTTTATACCCCTCTTTTCATAAATCGGCATCAATTCTGCTGTTATAACCTCTTCATAATTCTTGAACTCGCTCTCCCTCTGAAGTCTGTAGGATTGCAGAGCCACATCAGGAGGCTTGGGGAAATATCTGCTTGGCCTGCTTACGTCGCTCTCAACCCATCCCTTATTTTCAAGCCTACCCAGAACCTCGTAAACTTTGGAATACGGTACAGATGAAAACTTGCTGACCTCTGCAGCAGTCTGAGCTCCATTTTGCAGAAGCGAGATGTACGCCTTTATCTCATAATCAGAAAGGCCTAGCTTCTGAAGGGATTCAAAGGTCTTCTGACTTATCTCCATGTATATGCAACCACCGTCAGCGGTAAGAGTAATAGACCTATATCCTTTTCAGAGGTTTTATCTTTTATTACTCTGGTATACTCTCTGTTACAAGCTTCCCATCTATAAGCCTTACAAAAAGATACCTGTTGTCTCTGAATATCAGAACTACTTCGTTTTCCCTTTCTTCTACAGCAAGAAGCTCCTGGTTAATCACTCCATCGAACTTGGCCAAACAACTTCACCATGGTATGACTGAAGCAGCAAAAAAGGAAGATATAAGCATTAGCTTCAAATGCAATCACTCAACCTCTATTTCAACTGGCGGAGAGGTTGCAGAGACTTTGCCCTTTTCCACGTATATGTGCCTACCCCATTTTACCTCTGCCTTTGCATAAATCTTCTTCTTTCCTTTTCCAATTTTAGACCCTTTTACCGTGATAACCCTTTCAAAATCAAAGAGAGCCTCCTTGACCTTGTCTTCCTGGTCGAAGAACCTTGGGTTAGAATCTTCATCTACAACGAAAGCCCATATTCTGTTTGTTACATTATCAGTCAGGTCGGGATTTCTTGTCCAGTAAAGCTTGCCCTTCTTTACGAATTTTAACTTGCCTGTAATGCTTGAGGAAGGAACCCCTTTTTTCAATACCTCTACGTGCGATATCAGCCTGAGCATTATGTCATGCTTGTACCATGCCACTTGCCATGCTTCTCTTGTGAACGAGTCGTATATGCCTCCCCTAAGCTTGTACTTTATTCTAATCTCTATATCTTCTTCAATGCTCATTGACTTCCTTGAAGGCTGAAGTAACAAATCAGCTATGAAGCTGCTCTTTGTGGCAGCTTTAGCTTCTTCAGTAGGTCTTGGCATCAATTCTGCAAGAAATCTCCTTCTATCGTATTATTGAACGTTGCTTACTTTCTGGAATATTTCCTGTGTTGCGCAGGAAAGCTCTACCTTTTGCCCGGGCTTCAGCTTTCTCAGGTCTCCCCTGTACAGCTTTGCTTCCAGCTTTTCTCCTGTCCTCTTCTCCCATTCTTCAACAGGTACACCGTATTTCTTCTGTATTCTATCTCTATACCATTCTGGAATAACATTGAAACTGCAGAATGGTATTATTCTTAGGTCTGGTGTGAGGTAATGAATATCGCACCTCTGCAGCCTCTCTTCATCCTGATTATACTTGTCCTGGAAGTGCATCATGCCCAGGAAGAGACTCTTCATGTGGAACTGACCTATAGCTGAGTAATCGTGCCTTACGAGTGCATCGAAGAGCATCTTACCCATATTAAGTCCTTCAGGCTGCTTCTCCTTGTCGATGAAGCTCATGAGCTTGGTTGCTGATGTAGCTAATGTTATCCATCTGTTTCTGCCCGAGTATACTTCTTCAGCCTTTTCGTCAAGGAATTCTATCAGGCCCCTTATATCGACAAACTTGCTTATCGGGACCAATTTCTTGTTGTTATCTATGTATACATATGTACCAGCACCGCATGCGAAGTGGATTGAAAGTTCATACTGAGGCTTAAGTGTTATAGCCTCTATGAAATGAGTTACAGGTGAGCAGCTTGGAACCGGGAACCATGAATCTGATGTCACTTCTCCGTTTGTCTGTTCTTCAATTCTGTGTATACAGTCAGGGATGGTTATTCTGTACTTCTCCCTCTCCTTCTTGCTCATTCTTCCTGTCAGGGAAACAGGCTGGAAGTTCACAGCTCTTACAGTATCAACGTTTGCCTTGGCAAACTGAATTATGCCTCCCAGTTCATGGTCGTTTATCGATTTTATAACAGTTGGAACCAGAACAACACCAAGATGCGCCTGCCTGCATGCCTCAATAGCATGGGGTGCTTCCCAGTGATTCTTTGGGTTCGTCTTTGGTGTTACACCGTCAAAGCTCATGTAAAGGTTGCTGACCCCTGCTTCCTTGTAGATTTTTGCCAATTCAGGGTGTAAAGCTATGTTTATTCCGTTCGTGTTAAGCTGAATGTGGTCAACCCCTTCTTCCTTGATCAGTCTTATTATTTCAGGAAGGTCTTCTCTCAATGTTGGCTCCCCTCCTGTAATCTGGACAGAATTGCCCGGAACAGGCCTCTCCGCCCTTAGAGCCCTGACCATCATCCTTATCTGGTCAAGAGTCGGCTCGTATACGTATGCTCCCTCAAGACCCTTCTTCACGTAGAAGAAGCAGTACCAGCACGTAAGGTCGCATCTGTTTGTGACTATTATGTTGGATAAACCTGTATGTGATAAGTGATTACTGCATAAACCACAATTAGCTGGGCACTGGCAGTTTTCAAGCTTTACGTTAGGTGCGTGGGTTCCCTTACCATCAGTCCAGTAAGCGCTGAACTTAAGGTACATGTCATAATCCCCGAAGTACAGCTCTTCTGTCTCCCCATGCTCTGGGCATGTCTTGGTCATGAAGACCTTATGGTCCCTTTCAAATACAAAAGCAGGAAGTATTCTATTGCACTCGGGGCAGATGCTTTGAGTCTTCCTTATAAGGTTGACACCCTTCGGCGCCTCCCTTTCGTCGATTATTTGGGTTAGTGCCATACTAGTTCTGGCAAAGCAGTTTTGCAGGGGTATATATACCTTTAAAATCTTTAATACGCTGAATAGGGTGAATCTAAACTGCAAAATTTAAGTATAATATTTCATTATCTTTTTCTCAAAGGCTAATACCATATTGTTTTACTACTTGATGCATTATTATTTGTTGGAGGCTAAATACATCCCAAGAAAGCAGGAATTTTGGAGGATATGCAGAGCAATGTTTTCAGTTACTTAATTAAGGTTTAAATACGCCATATGAGGTATTAGCTCAGACCCATATTGTTCGAAAGTGTCTGGGATTGGGTGATAGTGATAATAGTTGCGCTTGTTCTTTTCGGCGGCGCTTCCAAGGTTCCTCAGCTGGCCAGGGCTTTCGGTCGTGCTGTAGGAGAATTCAAGAAGGGTCAGATGGA
>JGI20133J14441_1002159_pt1 | contig 14292 bp, 13 predicted proteins | sample RS3BMetagenome_FD_14441 | JGI IMG/M metagenome (IMG submission 14441)
GTGAGAGGCCCGCTCGAACGGTCGAGAGGCCCGCTCGACGCGATCAGCGGCCCGCTCGAACGTCGAGAGGCCCGTTCGACGAGAATGGAGGCCCTCTCGGAACACCGAGAGGCCATTTCGAAGAGGACGAAGGCGATGCGAGCGGGCCATCGGACCGCTCGACGAGAAAAAAGGACACGCAGAGCGAGCGAAGGACGTCTCGAAGAGATTCGCGGTTGCTTCGACGGGAAAACGGGCCGATCGTCGCGACCGACGATCGTTTCGGCGTGATCGCTGCGCGCCGAAGGTTCGGCAGGACCGACGCGCGGGACGAGCGGCCCGCTCTCGTCCCCGCCCGCCGCTTTCACCCCATACTGGTTACACGTCGCATTGTCGCAGTTGATGGTCGAGGCAGGGCGTCCGCCAAGAACCGTTCAAGCGATCCCACGGTCATCCTCATCACTCCTGAAAGGGGAGCCGCCCGTCGGTAACACCGCCGGCGCGTGAACGCAGAACGCGCCAGGATCGGTCACGGGAACTGCGTGAATAGATCCTTCAGATCGGTGGACGACTGCGCGGGGCCGAGCACCGGGACGCCGAAGATCTCGTCGAGCGTCTTGGTGACCGACGGGTGCGTGTAGGCGACGCTGCCGACGTAGTTCTTCTTGACCATGCTGCCGATGGCGATGAACGGCATCGGGCCGTTGCTCGCCTGGAGGGATCCGGGCGGCTCGTCGCCTTCGTCCCAGATGATGAGCAGCAGACCGCCGTTCTTGAACGCCGCCGAGTTGATGATGGTCGGCACGTTGTTCTGCAGCCAGGTATCGGCCGCCTGGATGTTGCTGGCGTCGCTGTTGAAAAGGCAGCTGCCCGCGGTGCCGTGCATGTCGTCGCACAGGTTGGGCGTGATGAAATTGAAGTTCGCCACGTGGTTTGCCGCGAGGTCGGTCGCGAGCTGCGTGAACGGGTGCACGTGCGCGATGCAGTAGGGAGAGCTCTTCGAGAAGTTGTCCGTGTCGTCGGCGAAGAAGAGCTGCGGCGTGTGCTTGACCGCGAACGTACCGCTGCTCGTCAGCGGGCAGGTGTTGCCGGGGATATCCTCGATGTACGCGTTCCACGTCATGCCAGCCTTGGTCAGCTGCGCCACGATGTGCTGGTCGGTCGTGAACTCGTTCTTGTCCGCCGGTGACGGATCGTTGTCGTCGAATGCCGTAAGCGGGCTCCCCGCTTCGATCGAGATGTAGTTCAGCTCACTCGGGTGCACCGTCGTCATGTAGTTGCTCGCGCTCGCCCCCATGGGGATGAGCGTGTTGTTGATGTACGGCGCGCTCGCGCTGCCGTAGATGCTCGTCGCGCTGTGGTTCTCCTCCATGATGATGAAGACGGTCTTGACGGCGTGACCGCCGCCCGCGTCGCCGCCCGAGGACCCACTCCCGCTCGACGAACCGCTCCCACTCGAGGAGCCGCTGCCGCTGGAGGAGCCGCTCCCGCTCGACGACCCGCTGCCGCTCGAAGAGCCGCTGCCGCCGGACGATCCGCTGCCGCTGCTCGAGGAGCTGCTCGAGCCGCCGCTCGACGAGCTGCTGCCGCCGTCGTCACCGGAGACTGCCGTGCTGCTGCCGGAGCCGCCGCACGCGCCGGCGACGAGGGCGGACAGAGCGATGGGAAGGATGGGGCCGGGTCGCATGGTACCGCCTGGCTTACCACGGGTCGGCTCGGCGGCACGTCGCCGTCGCGTCGCGTCCGCAATCACGGGAATCGTTCATCGACGGAAATGGCGAAGCCCCGGGCTCCGCAGGGGGAGCCCGGGGCCCACCATCCAACTCGCCGCGCTCAGCGATGCTGGTGCTGGTACGGGTTGGGCGACGGGGTCGGGGTGCTCGGATTGGTCTGCGAGCCGCCCTGGTTCGTCGATCCCTGCTGAAGCGTCTGCTGGATGCGCTCGGCTTCCGCCAGGTGCGAGGCGATCTTCGCGCGCAGGCTCTGCATCTCCGCCTTCAGCTCGGCGTTCTTCACGTTCGGGATGGCGCGGTCGAGCAGCTCGAGCGCGTTGTTGTGGTCCTTGATCTGCTCGCCGACGTAGCTGCGATCGAAGTCGTTGCCGCGCAGCCCCTGCAGGTCCGAGAGGTGCGTCTGCACCTCGGACTGCAGCTGCTGGCTGATCGGGTTCGCGCTCGGCACGATCAGCAGGCGCGAGAAGGACGCGTTCTCCTGGCTGAGGGCCTGACCGTGGTCGCGCAGCATCCGCCGCGCGAACGCCCTCACCTCGGGCGCGCGCGCCTTGCTCTCGGCGAGCTGCCCCTCCTGCACCTCGCCCTGGTTGACGGCCTGGAGCACCGCCGCCAGCTGGTTGTCGTTCAGCGAGGACACGTCGATGCCGGTCGCCCCCGCCGCGCCGCCCGCGCCGCCCATGCCGGGCTGACCGCTCTCGACGCCGGCACCGCTCGGCTGACCGGGCTGTCCGGGCTGTCCGCCCACCTGTCCGGCGCCCGTCGTGCCGGCGCCGTACTCCGAGCCGGTCATCCCTTGACCGCCCATCTGGCCCTGACCCATCTGGCCTTGCTGCCCCGGCGCCATCTGGCCCTGCCCCATCTGCCCCTGGCCCATCTGGCCGGTCTGGCCGGTCTGGCCCTGACTGTAGGTACCCGTCTGAGGATACGTGCCGGTCGGACCGTACGTCCCCGGCGTCGCGCCAGGCTGCGCGCTCGGCGCGATCGGCTGGCCCGCTTCGGTGCCGGTGGCGCCCGGCTGCCCCATCGCCGAGCCGTACTGCTCGGACATCGTGGGCTGGCCGGTCGCCTCCGCGCTCTGCGGCACGTTGGCCGGCTGCTGGTTGTGGCTGCACGCCGCCATTCCAAGGACGACCGCGACCGCGGACAGCTTCGACAGCGAGCTCTTGATACTGTTCATCATCAACCTCCCGAGTCCGCATGCTCGAGGCCGCAGCCACGGAGGACGGACTCAAACGAAATCGCTTGGCGCGCCGTCGCGGTGCAATGCCGATACCCCCTGCGTCATCCGCACGAAATGACACGCCTTGGCCGGCGGGCGGGCCCGGCGGCCGGCCGTGCGAGGCCGCCACTGCGGGGCAAACTCCCACCGTGGAAGGGAGTTCTGGTATGCGAGGCGGCATGATTCCCCGCGAAGGCGGCATGAAGCGTGGCGCCTTGCTCGTGCTCGCCGCGATCGCGCTCGCCCCGGGCGTCGGCTGCAAGTCGCAAGAGGACGCCACGGCGACGGCGCCCGCGCACCCGAGCGCGTCGGCCCCGGCGGGCCATCCGAGCAGCGGTCACGTGCGCATCGACCCGGCGCCGCCGACGGGCGACGTGGAGCCCATCGTGCGCGACGCGCTGGCCAGGGCGGCCGCCGAGAAGCGTCGGCTCGTCGTGTACGTGGGCGCCCGGTGGTGCGAGCCGTGCCGCCGCTTCCACGAGGCCGCCGCGCGCGGCCAGCTCGACGCGACGTTCCCGGATCTGACCCTGCTGGACTTCGATCTCGATCGCGACGGGGAGCGGCTCGCGTCCGCCGGCTACGTATCGAAGTACATACCGCTCTTCGCGCTCCCCAACGCGGACGGCACCTCCTCGGGCAAGCAGGTGGAGGGGGGCATCAAGGGAGAGGGCGCCGTCGCCTTCCTCACCCCGCGCCTGCAGCAGCTGCTGGCGCAATGAGGCGCGCCGTCGCGGTATCCTGAGGGCATGGCCAACGAGGAGCTGGTCTCCGCCGTCAAGACGATCGTCGCGCACGCGCGCGCGGGCAAGCTGGACGAAGCCTACGCGGGATACCGCCGGCTGTTCTCCAGCGCCGAATTCCGCGGCTACGAGCCGGGCGAACGGCGCCAGGCCCTGCGCCTGATGGTGCACGCCAAGGGGGTGCCCGACCCGCCGACGCCCGCCATGGTCGAGGCGCACCGGGCCGCGATCGAGCCGCTGACCGCGCTCGTCTCGGAGCACAACGATCCGGCCGACTACGAGATGCTCGGCATGTGCCACGTGGCGGTCGGCAACGAGGAGGGCGCGGGGGCGGTGTTCCGCGCCGCCCTGGCGATCGAGCGCGAGCGCAGCCCGCAGTCGGACCTGTGCGGCGCCCTGATGAAGCGCATCTCGATGCTCTGAGAGCCCCGCGCGCGGGATCCGCGCTCAGCGCACGGCGAAACGCGATCGAAGGAGCAGGGTGGCGCCGAGCCACACCACCGCCCCGGCCGCGATCCAGAGGATGTCCGTCTCGTGCGAGCCGCCGCCGCCCGCGCGCGACCCGAAGGAGGCGAGCGCGACGAAGATGGCGTTGTTGACCGCGTGCGCGGCGATCGACGGGCGGATGCCCCCGAAGCGCTCGACCACCCAGCCGAGGAACAGACCGAGCGCGAACGCGAGGGGGCTCTGCACCGGATCCATGTGCATGAGACCGAAGGCGAGCGAGGCCGCGACGATGCCCCCCCAGCGGCCGAGGCGCGCGACCAGACGCGTCTGCAGCAGCCCGCGGAAGAAGAGCTCCTCGGCGATGCCCGGCGCGACCGCGATCGTCAGGACGGCGAGCACGACGCCGGCGGGGCTCGCGTGCGCGAGCGCCCGCGCGATGTCCTCCATCGTCCCCTCGTGGCGCACGCCCAGCCGGTCGGCGGCCGCCCCGGCCGCCAGGCTCAACCCCGCCATCCCGGCGACGGCCGCGAGCACGCCGGCGGGCGTCGCGCGCGTCGGTCCGAGGCGTAGCCGCGCGGCGACGTCGCGCCCGAGCAGGCGCGCCGTCACCAGCGCGTCGAGGGCGAGCACGGTCGCGGAGACGACGGCGGCCGTCATCACGCCGGGCGCCGAGAGCGCGAAGCGCGTCGCCTCGGCCTGCAGGTGCGCGACGCGGCCGCCGGCGCGCGCCAGCGCCACCCCGAAGATGACGACCAAGGTGGCCCCGAGCACGAGCACGAGGGCGACCAGGTAGGCGACGAGCACCGGCCAGATCGCCGGACGGTGCCGGGAAGAGTCGTCCTGCGCCGTCGAGCGGCTCGCGCGCGCGTCCGTCGGCGAGTCGTCGGCGCTCGAGCCCATGGCGGGTGCTTATAGCGCACCCACACGCGCTCCCGGGGCCCCGCCCACGCCCAATCCACAAGGGATCGTCCGTGCTTCCTTGCCGATTCGCAAGCCGCCCTCTAGCCTACGGAAAGTCTTGGGGGGCTCAGGCCCAATGCACGTGCGAGCCCGCGTCCTCGGAGCGGCCTTGTTGCTTTCGGCGGTGGCGTCCGCCCCGACGGCGCTTGCCCAGGGCCGGTCGACGGCGACCACCGCCGAGCGCAAGCAGGCCGCCAGGGACTTCGCCGAGGGCGATCGCGCGTTCCGCGAGGGCGACTACCGGGGGGCGGCGCAGGCCTACGAGCGCGCCTACCACCGCGTACCGCACCACTCCGCCCTCTGGAACGCGGCGCGGTCGTGGCATCGGGCGGGCGAGCTGGCGAAGGCGGCCAACCTCTACGCCCAGTACCTGCGCGAGGCCCCGCCCAGCGCGCGCGATCGCAACAACGCGCAGAAGGCGCTGAACGAGCTGTCCAACAAGCTCGCGCGCCTCGAGATCCACGCGAGCGACGTGACCGACGTGAAGGTGGACGGCAACCCGATCACCGCGTCGAGCGTGTTCGTCACGCCCGGCGAGCACGTCGTCCAGGGGCAAACCCAGGACGGCGCCGCCGTGCGTCAGGCGCAGACGGTCCAGGCCGGGGACGTCGTCAGCGTCGCGCTCGTGCCCCCGCCGCCCGCACCCGCGCCGCCGCCGGCGGCCGAGGCGACGCCCCCGCCCGCCCCGCCTCGGGGTCGCGCGGCTGGTCGCCGATCGTCGTCTACTTCGAAGGGGCGGTCACGCTGGCGCTGACGGGCATCACGATCTGGTCGGGGCTCGACACGTTGCAGCAGAAGGACGCCTTCGACCGGAACCCGACGCAGGACAACCTCGACGTCGGCAAGCAGAAGGAGACGCGCACGAACCTGCTCATCGGCGCCAGCGCGGCGGCCGGGGCCATCACGGCCCTCACGGCGATCTTCCTCGTCGACTGGCACGGCCGCACGGCGACCGACGAGGAGCGCCAGGCCGAGCCGCACGTCACCGTCGGCGCGGGCCTCGGGACCGTGACCGTTCGCGGGGAGTTCTGACGTGCGCGACGCGCCCGCCCCGCGGATGGCCCTGGGCAACTACGAGCCGCTGCTGCAGCTCGCGACCGGCGGGATGGCGACCGTCTACGTCGCGCGGCAGTTCGGCGCCGCGGGCTTCGAGCGGCTCGTGGTCGTCAAGCGCGTCCACCCGCACCTGCTCTCCAACCGCGAGTTCTACGACATGTTCCGCGACGAGGCGCGCGTCGCGGCGATGATCCACCACCCCAACGTCGTGCCCGTGACCGACGTCGTCGAGGCCGACGGCGAGCTGTTTCTCGTCATGGAGTACGTCGACTCCTCGGCGCTCTCCACGCTGCTCAAGGCGACCGGCGACATGGGCCAGCGCCTGCCGCCCGCCGCCGCCGTGCGCATCCTCGTCGACACGCTCTCCGGCTTGCACGCCGCGCACGAGGCGATCGACATGCGCGGCAACCGCCTCGAGATCGTCCACCGCGACGTGTCGCCGCAGAACGTCGTCGTGGGCGGCGACGGGGCGAGCCGCCTCATCGACTTCGGCGTGGCCAAGGCCCGCCACCGGCTGACCGAGACCAAGAGCGGCAGCCTCAAAGGCAAGTACGGCTACATGTCCCCCGAGCAGGCCAAGGCGCAGCCGGTCGACCGGCGGGCGGACCTGTTCAGCGCGGGGATCGTGCTCTGGGAGGCGCTCACCGGAGCGCGCCTGTTCCGCGGCGACAACGAGTTCGACACCATCCGTCGCATCGTCGAGTCGCCGGTCCCCGCGCCGTCGTCGATCGCGCCGGCCGTCCCCAAGCCGCTCGACGCCGTGGTGCTCAAGGCGCTCGCGCGCGACCGCGAGCAGCGCTTCCGCACGGCCGCCGAGTTCGTCGAGGCGCTCGAGGCGGCGTACTTCCCGGCGCCGGTGCGCGACGTGGCGGCGATCGTCAAGGCGTTCTGCGGCGACCGTCTGGCGAGCCGGCGCGCGACGCTGCAGGCGATGCTCGAGGGGCGCATCGAGCCGCTCAGCCAGTCGCGCATCCCGCTTGCCTCGTCCGACGACGAGCCGACCAACCCGTCCGCGCCGACCTCGCGCCGGCGACTGCGCGAGGCGCTCGGGGAGGGGACCGACGGGCAGATCGCCGCGACGCACGACGCGCTGGCGCCGCGAAGGCCGCTCTCGAAGCGCGCGCTGGCCGTCGTGGCCGCGATCGGGACCGTCGCTGCGGTCGTCGCGGGCGCGGCGATCGCCTCGTCGCGCCGCCCGGCGAAGGCGGCGGCGGCGTCGGCGGTCGTGGCGGCCCCGGGTTCGTCCAGCGGGGCCCCGGCCCCATCGGGAGGGTCGGCGCGGAAGGGCCAGCCCGCGGCCGACGAGGTGGCGCTCGAGCTGTCGGCCGATGCGCCGATCGAGAGCGTGCGGGCGCTCGGGATGCGCGACGTGCAGGTGCGCGGCACCGAGGCTCGGCTGGTGGTCGCCCGCTGGGGGGGCGAGCTGCCGATCGACGCGGTCCTCGAAGGGGGGCGCCCGGCACGCGTCGTCGCCGAATCCGACGGACCGCGCGTCCTCGAGCTCGCGCCGGTGGCCCCGCCGGGCGCCGCGCCGCCGTCGCCCCCGCCGCCGGAGGCCAGGCGCCCGACGCGCCCGCGGCCCGTCGCGCCCTCGCCGCCGCCGGCCGCGGAGCTCCACGCCAATCCGTACGGGCCCTGACGCCCCGCGTGCTACGATCGACTCGATGCGTCGACGATGGCGTGCGTCGGCGGCGGTGCTGGTCGCCGTGGCCTCGTTGGGCGTCGGAGCGGTCGTGTCGTGCACCACGTTCGACGGCGTGACCCTGCCGTCCGGCGACGGCGGCGACGACACGACGGTCGTCGACGCGCCGTCGAACGACGCCGACGCGGAGGCGGGCCCCCCACCCGCCGGGTTCCTGTCGGTGGCCGACGCCGTGCGCGTCTGCTCGCTCGTCTTCCGGTGCCCGTTCCTGGCGTCGTCGGTGCTGCAGTCGATCGCGGTGCCCGTCGACTCGCTCGACTACTCGCTGTGCATGCACTGGCTCGCGGGGCCCATCCCGCCCGACCGCGTCGGCTTCGCCGTGCAGGCGCAGACCTTCGCGTGCATGGCCAGGGGCACGACGTGCGAGCAGGCCGCCTCGTGCCTCGCCATCGAGTACTTCGGCCCGACCGATCCGCGCTGCGCCGACGCCGGCCCCGAAGCCGGCGAGAGCTGCCAGGACGACGGCGGCACGGTGCTCCACTGCGACTCCGACTACGCGCTGCACTGCGGCTCGGCGTACTACGCGCCCGGCAGTCAGTGCATGCAGGGCGACGACGGCACCCACTGGTGCTCGCTCAACAAGAGCTGCAACACCTCCACGCAGTGCCTCGGCACGCTGCTCGACTACTGCGCTGCCGGCAGCAACCTGCACGAGGCGGTCAACTGCGCCTACGACGGGTACACGTGCGCCGTCCCGATCAACGACGACTCCGGCCTGCCCGACTGCATCACCGGCTCGCTGAGCAAGCCCTGCAACGCGGCCGGGACCTCCTGCTCGGGCGACGTGGTCGAGGTCTGCGACGGCTTCGACGACAGCGAGTTCGACTGCGCGGCGATGGGCGGGACCTGCTCGGCCAAGAACGGCCCCGCGCTCTGCGTGCGCAGCGACGACGCGTGCACGCCGTTCGACAAGGACGTCAACCAGTGCAGCGGCACGGCCATCTCGCTGTGCATCGGCGGCCACAAGCAGACGTTCGACTGCGCGACGGTGGGACTGTCGTGCATCCCCGGCGGCGCGGCGTCCGGTCACTGCGGCTGACGCGATTCGCGCAGCCGGAGCCCCGCCGGCCCCGCCTCGAACCAGGCGGAGGCGAGGCCGCAGCGCGTGCACACGAAGCGGTAGGTGCCCACCGCGGCGTCGACCGAGAGCGCGAGGGGCGCGCCGTCCGCCGGACATGGCACGACGGCGCCCGACCGGAACGCCTCCCAGGTTTCCGCCAGCTCGTCGGCGGAGCTGAGCGGCGGACGCGGGCCGTCGGACGGCTTCTCGGCGTCGGGCATGGGAGGGGTTGTCTCTTAGCCTCCCTGCGGGCGGGTGCCTAGCACGCTCGCTTGAGGAGGCGCGTTCGGGGGCGGTACAAAGGCGGCATGCAGCGCCGCATCCTCGTCGTCGGAGCCACGGGTCGGTTGGGCGTGGCGGTCGCCCGCGCCCTCGCCGAGCGCGGCGACCGCGTCGTGCTGACCGCGCGCGATCCGGCCAGGCTCGAGGCCCTCGCCGCGCAGGTCGGCCCCGCGGCGGGCGACGCGGCGCCGTTCGTGTGCGCCGACCTGCTGCGCGACGACGCGCCCGAGGCGATCGTCGAGGGCGTGCGGCGGACGGTGGGCCGCATCGACGACGTCGTGCTGGCGTGCGGACCCTTCCCGCGCACGCCGTTCGACACGCTTCGCCGCGACGACCTGCACCGCACCCTGACGGTGCACGCGGTCGCGCCGCTGCTCCTCGTGCACGCGCTCGCCGAGGACCTGGCGCAGGCGCACGGCGCGGTGGTCGCGCTGTCGGACGCGGGGGTGACCCGTCCGTACGAGAACCACGTCGCGTACCTCACGGCCAAGGGCGCGCTGCAGACCGGGCTGCGCTCCCTGGCGGTCGAGCTGGCGCCGGAGGTGCGCGTCAACGTGGTCGCGCTCGGGATCGTCGCCGACCCGGAGGCCGACGCCGATCCCCTGCGGATGCACCGGCTGGCGGCGCGCTCGCCGCTCGGCCGCTTCGGTACGGCCGAGGAGGTCGTGCACGTCGTGCTCGCGCTGCTCGACGCCACGTGGGCGACGGGCGAGATCTGGGGCGTCGGCCGGTAGAACGGCGCTCGAGACTCCTCAGCCGGAAAGGTCCGGCCGCCGCGCGCGGTTGATGCAAGGAACGCGCGTGCGGCGCGGGCCCGAGCGTTGGCCAGGAGAGCCCATGAAGACGGTCGCGATGGTCGGTTGCTTTTCTCTGCTGGTGCTCTCCGCCGCGGGCGCCCGAGCTCAGGAGCAGGCGCCCCCGCCCGAGGCGGCGACCCCGGTTCAGGCTGCGCCTCCGGCCGCCGGGGTGCAGCCCTCCGCGCAGGGGACGTGGATCTACACCGCCCAATACGGATGGGTGTGGGTGCCGAACAACGCGGCGCCGGTCGTCGTGCAGGGCGAGCCGTACGTGTACATGTACACGCCCGTCTACGGCTGGACGTGGTTCGACTCGCCCTGGGGCTGGGGCGAGCCGTGGGGCTGGGCGTGGGGTCCGGGCGGGTACTACGGCTACTACGGACACTGGTACGGCGGCGCCGGGTACTGGCGGGGCTACTACGCACCGCGGTACTTCGGCGGACGCGGGTATTACGGCGGACGCGGGTACTACCGCGGCTACGCGGCGCCGCATGCCGTCGCTCCTCCGGCGCATCCGGGCGTCGGTGCCCCTCGCTACGGCGCGGTCGCCCCGCACTACGGCGCGTTCGCCCCGCGCGGAGCGGTGGCTCCGCGCCTCGGCGGCGCGGTCGCCCCGCGCTTCGGCGGAGCGATGGCCCCGCGCTTCGGTGGCGTCGGGCACGTGGGAGGGGGCATCCGCGTGGCCCCCGCGTTCGGCTTCCACGGTGGGGGCGGATTCCGCGGGGGCGGGCGCCGCTGACTGAAGCGAGGAGCCGCTGGCCCGTCCGGCAGCGCGCGCGCCGTCGCTGCGACGGACGCACGATCGGCTGCTATGCTGCGCGCCTTCGCGGATGAACTCGATGGACGACACGGCAACGGCCCCGAGCCGCGACGCGCGCACCGCGGCGGCGTTCGCGAGGTCGTGGAACACCGTCGGCGACGGATCGGTCTACACGCGCGAGCAGTTCCTCGACTGGATGGCGCCGGTCGATCCGACCAGCCTCGAAGGGCAGACCGTGCTCGAGATGGGCTTCGGCAACGGGTCGCTCCTCCATCACATGGGGGCGTATGGTCCGGCGAAGCTCGCCGGCATCGAGCTCGGCGACACGCACGAGCAGACGCGCAGGAACCTCCGCCACCTGCCGCCGGGCATGCTCGAGCTGCACCGCGGCGACCTCACGAAGGCAAACCTCGGCCGGTTCGACTTCGTCTATTGCATCGGCGTGCTCCACCACCTGAAGGAGCCGCGCGCCGGCTTCGACGCCGTCGTCCGCCACACGCGCCCGGGCGGGCGCTTCCACTGCTGGGTGTACGCCGAGGAGGGGAACGCCGTCGTCATCCACGCCGTCGACCCCATCCGCCGCGTCGTCTCCAGGCTCCCGTGGTGGCTCACCAAGTACGGCGTCGCGCTGCCGCTCGCCACGCCGTACTTCGCGTACGCGAAGGCCGTGCGCGCCCTGTCGCGGGGCGACGGCGCGGTGGGCCGCCTCGTGTCGCGCCTGCCGCTCGCCGAGTACAGCAAGTGGATCGCGCAGCGGTCGTTCCCCTTCTTCCACCACGTCGCGTTCGACCAGCTGGTCACGCCGCAGACGCAGTACCTGTCGCGCTCCACGGTGGAGTCGTTCCTGAGCCACCCGGACGTCGACCCTTCGAGCGTGTACCTCGTGCACCGCAACGGCAACTCCTGGAAGTTCGGCGGACGCCGAAGGGGCGCATGATCGCCGAGGGCCCCGGCTCCGCGTCCGCCGCCCCTGCGGCCGGCCTGCGCAGCGTCGCGGCGCCGCCGGCGCCCGTCGGCCTGTCGGTCGTCGTGCCCGTGTACAACGAGGTGGAGAACCTCGAGGCGCTCGTCGAGGAGCTCGGGGCGGTGCTGTCGGCGCAGCCGCGCACCTTCGAGGTCATCCTCGTCGACGACGGGAGCACCGACGGCACGACGCCGATGATCCGGAAGATGATCGCCGAGCGCCCGTGGCTCCGCGCCATCTTCTTCCGGCGCAACTTCGGGCAGACGGCCGCGTTCGACGCCGGCTTCCGCGCCGCCGCCGGCGACGTCGTCGCCTCGATGGACGGCGACCTGCAGAACGATCCGCGCGACATCCCGGCGATGATCGCCAGGCTCGACGAGGGCTTCGACATGGTCGCCGGCTGGCGGCGCAAGCGCAGCGACGCGATGATCCTGCGCAAGATCCCCTCGCGCATCGCCAACTGGATCATCCGCAAGGCGACCGGCACGCGCATCCACGACCTCGGCTGCTCGCTGCGCGTCTACCGCCGCGAGGTCACGCAGGAGCTGCGCCTGTACGGCGAGATGCACCGCTTCATCTCCGTGCTGGCCGACACGATGGGGGCGCAGATCGCCGAGGTCGAGGTCAACCACCGCCCGCGGCGCGCCGGCTCGAGCAAGTACGGCCTGCGGCGCACCATCAAGGTGATGCTCGACCTGGTGACGGTGATGTTCATGCGCCGCTACCAGACGAAGCCCATCTACGTCTTCGGCGGTCTCGGCATCGGGATGATGTTCCTCTCGGTCTTCATCGCCGCCGCGGTGCTGTGGGAGAAGCTCCACGACGGGGTGTGGGTGCACCGCAACCCGCTGTTCATCCTGGCGGTGCTCGCGGCGCTCATCGGCGTGCAGCTGCTCGCGACCGGCATCGTCGCGGAGCTCATCATCCGCACCTACTACGAGTCGCAGGGCAAGCGCGCCTACTCCATCCGGTCCCACGCGGGGTTCGGCGACGACGAGGCGAGGCGCTGAGTGTGCGGCATCGCGGGGTTCGTGCAGCGCGCGCCGGCGGCCGGTGAGCGCGGAGGCGGGCTGCTCGCGCCGATGCTCGCGCGCATCGTGCGGCGCGGGCCGGACGGCGAGGGGCAGTGGACGGGCCGCGCGCGCGACTGGAACGTCGCGCTCGGCCACCGGCGGCTGGCCATCATCGACATCGAGGGCGGCGTGCAGCCGATGGCCACGCCCGACGGCGGGCACCACGTCACCTACAACGGCGAGATCTACAACTTCCGCGAGCTGCGCGGGCCGCTCGAGCGGCGCGGCGTGCCTTTTCGCACGCGCAGCGACACCGAGGTGCTGCTGCAGCACGTGGCGGCGCACGGGACCGCGGGGCTGCCCGTGCTCGACGGGATGTTCGCGTTCGCGCACTGGGACGCGGGCGCCTGCCGGCTGCTGCTCGCGCGCGACCGCGCCGGGATCAAGCCGCTCTACTACGCGCCGCTGCCCGACGGCGGCGTCGTCTTCGCCTCGGAGCTGACCGCGCTCCTGCAGCACCCGGCCGTGCGCCGGAGGCTCGGCGCGAGCGGGCTCCAGTCGTACTTCTTCTGCGACTACTTCAACCCCCCGCACACGCTGATCGAGGGGGTGAAGAAGCTGCCGCCCGGTCACTACGTCGAGTGGCAGGACGGGCGGCTCTCGGACGCGAAGGCGTACTGGCGGCTGTCGTTCGGCGCCGCGCCGGGCGGCTCGCCCGAGGCGCTCGCGGCGCAGACGTGGGCGCACCTCGGGCGCGCGGTCGAGCGGCAGCTCGTCAGCGACGTGCCGGTGGGCGTCTTCCTGAGCGGCGGGATCGACTCGTCGTGCGTGGCGACGCTCGCCCAGCAGGCGTCCAGGCGGCGCCTCAAGACGTTCGCCGTCGCCTTCGAGGACCCGACGTTCGACGAGAGCGCGCACGCCCGCGCCGTGGCGCGGCGCATCGGCTCCGAGCACGTCGAGGAGCGCCTCGGCGCCGAGAACCTCATCGAGGTGGTCGACGAGGCGCTCTCCCGCCTCGACGAGCCGCTCGCCGATCCGTCGTACCTGCCGACGTTCCTGCTCTCGCGGCTGGCCTCGAGGCACGTGAAGGTCGTCCTCGGCGGCGACGGCGGCGACGAGCTGTTCGGGGGATACCCGACCTACCGCGCGCACGCGTACGCGCGCCTGGCGCGCCTTCTGCCGATGGGGGCGCCGCCGCTGCGCGCGTTCGTGGCGAGCCTGCGCGAGCGCGATCGCTACCAGAGCCTGGAGTGGAAGCTCAAACGCTTCGTCCTGCGCTGGGACGACGAGCCGCGGCGGCGGCACTTCCGCTGGATGTCGAACCTCGATCTGGACGACCTGCGGCGCGGCCTGCCGGCGACGGGGGGCGACGTCCCGTCGCCGCTCGACGGCGACTACCCGGCGGGCCCCGACTGGCTGAACACGCTGCTGGCGCTCGACTTCGGCACGTACCTCTCCGGGTCGGTGCTCACGAAGGTCGACCGCGCGTCGATGGCGCACGGCCTCGAGGTGCGCCCGCCGCTGCTCGACAACGAGATGATCGACTGGGCCTTCTCGGTGCCCGGATCGCTCAAGCTGCG
>JGI20133J14441_1002162_pt1 | contig 14258 bp, 15 predicted proteins | sample RS3BMetagenome_FD_14441 | JGI IMG/M metagenome (IMG submission 14441)
CCTGCAAGCGGAGCCGGCCGTCGCCGTCTCCCACGTCCTCCAGGGCGTCAGAGCGGGCCGTCTACCGAAGGGGAACGCCAGCCGACGATGAGAACGGGCACGTCGCAGTGCTTGGCTTCTCAAGAAAGCGGGAGGGGTGCAAGTATTCAGCGTGTCTCATCCCTAGCCCCCCCTGGCTTTAGCCATGGGGAGGTTCAGTTGTAGATCAGTTTTAATATTTGCATATGCTTTGGCCATAGAGGATGAGAAAAAGGAAGAGGCAAAGCTCAACTTAAATGGCCTTCATTGAAGTTTCAAAGCAGGTTTTGCTAATAATATTTGAAAAAGACAGCGGGTCCGATAGTTTTGTAAACGGAATGAACCCTTATGCAGACTGAATTGGGGGTGGAAAAACTACATCTTTCCTCCGGTAGCAGTCTTAACTGCTGCTTGGGACAAAATATCTGTGTTGCCAATCGGATGGAGAGATAGAATTTTAAAAGGCTAAGAAAAACAGGTAATTATAATGTTTTTTGGCAGATTATAACTTAAGAAAAATATTTTTTTCGCCTTATTTTCAGACATGTTAAAAAAAGAAATGCAATGGAATATAGGTAAACAAAAGATCGTTTTTCCTATGGGACGTCCTTTGATTATGGGCATAATTAATATCACTCCGGATTCTTTTTCTGATGGCGGTCGATATTTAAATCCGCAGGTGGCAGCCGACAGAGCATTTTGGATGCAGGACAGTGGGGTTGACCTTATAGATTTAGGTGCTGAATCCACTCGTCCTGGTGCAGAACCAGTCAGCGAAAAAGAAGAAATGACAAGACTGCTTCCAGTCTTACAAAGATGCAGAGCTAAACTAACGATTCCTCTTTCCATTGACACCTACAAGTCAAAGGTTTGCCAAATGGCAATAGATCATGGAGCCGATATTATCAATGATGTATCTGGGGGAGGATGGGACCCTGAAATTTTGACAGTTGTTGCAAGGAGTCCTGTGGGCTATATCCTCGTTCATTCCCGAGGTATGCCAAAGACTATGCAAAAGGAGGCGCAGTATCATGACATTGTCGAGGAAGTATTCAATGAGCTTTCGGTAAAACTCGATCGATGCTTACAAGCGGGAATAGACAAAGAAAGAATCATTTGTGATGTGGGCTTTGGATTTGCCAAAGATAAGACTCAGAATCTCATATTGTTGAGACGACTGAATCGTTTCCATGATTTAGGAAGACCGCTTATGATTGGTGTATCGAGGAAGAGTTTTTTGCAAGCTTTTGCAAAGCGGCATGGGGTTGATATCGAAATGATGAATATTATTGCCCAAACAGTTGCATTCTGGCAGGGTGTCGAAATCTGGAGAGTGCACGATGTAGTAACGGCCGTAGCAGCAAGGGAATTGCTTGAAAAAATTTGGAAGGCAGATTGCAGCCTATGAAACTCTTTGGATTTCCCCTTTCTGGTTTGTTAGAGATTTTGATTATAGCGACAGCTATTTATCAGATTTGGAAATTGTTACAAGGTACTAGAGGCTTTCAGGTATTAACAGGTCTTATTGTTGTGCTTGTAGGATTGACTCTGTTTTCTTCTGTTTTCCATTTGAGGGTATTGACAGAGCTATTGAAGCTCTTTTCTCCATCTTTTTTTGTAGCCCTGGTAGTCCTATTCCAGCCGGAGCTTCGTCAGGTTTTTGCAGAAGTGGGACGCAGAAGTGTCGTCCACATTGGAAGACAACAAAAATCTGAGGTCATTGAACATATTGTCAATGCAGCTGAGATCCTGCAAAGAGAACATATTGGTGCCTTAATAGCTATCGAGCAGGACGATGTGTATCTTCCTGCAAGGGATACGGGGACTATTCTTAATGCTCAAGTCAGTGCGGATCTTCTAGTGACGATTTTCTATCCAAGGACCCCTCTGCATGACGGGGGGGTAATTATACGAGGAGATCAGATTGTGGTTGCTGCGGCTATTTTCCCATTAAGTCAAGTTGAACAGATGGAACGGCTTCTAGGATTAAGACACAGGGCTGCTCTTGGATTGAGTGAGCAAACAGACGCAGTGGTTGTAGTCATTTCTGAAGTTACAAGCGTTATTTCCATAGCCTATAAAGGCAAAATGGAAAGGCATTTTGACCCTGATGGTTTGCGAGCGAAACTGACTCAAATACTGATTTAACACTTGAAAATTTAAATAAGTAACATTCTGCTCATCAGCCGCTTACCTTTACTGATGCCTAAGTGTGGAAGCAAGCTGCTGCTCAAAACCTAAAGCGAGCCTTCTTCCTTTTATAGGCGTAATCTAATTATGAAGAGCCCCCACTCCTAAATTCAAATGATAAATCATCGAGTCCGGCTATTTCTAACTATATTCCTAAGCTGTTCTCTGTACTGCTGCAAAAACCATTCAGCCATACTATCTTTACGCTCGGATAGGGCTAAATACACTGCATAGAAAGGAAAGGGACTAAATCATTATACGGAGAGATTATGTCTGTATCCTCTCCACTCGAAGGCATAAATATAGGCTCTAGCACACAATCCAGCTCAATAGGAAACTGCGCGCTCGAAATCGGATTAACAAAAAGCGTATGGTTACAAATCGACCAATATTTCAGCGTTCCTGGCGCCTGAACTCTTGGCAGCCGAACTTTAGCATTAAAACCGCTCCACTCCATGCGCTCCAAAGGCTCTTTTCTCAAGTTCCAAACCAAATTTACCCCACGAATATCATAAATATACCTACCATTCACAAGCCATTGTGTCTGCTCAGGCCCAAAATAATACTGCTCTTGCATCGGATATAAATAAAACCCACCCCCTACATTCGCTAGCCCCCAACCACCTGAATATTTACCCTCACCTGGATTCAGTGGGCTAGAAGTAGTTCCTGGTTGCTGAAACAAACGTGCGTGCACAGCCTGTGTCTAAGGCTACTTTGAGTCTAGCATGATTAATATAGTTAGTAATCTGAGCCGTTTCCAAAACCGACCTTGAATATCATGCAGATAGTTCTGTGTAATTGTGATGTATTCTGTTTAATTCGTTTTTTAGCTATCAATATACCATTCTGTCAAGACCTTATTCGCACTAAAAATCATGTCCTCTGGATCTGGTCTAGTCTCTACCCTGGTCTTTTCATAGCCTTCAATCTTAAAATCGAATTTCTCTAGAAAATCTTTTATTCCCTTTCTCTAACCATAGGCACCAATCCAGATGAAAGCAAAGCTTTCTGGCCCAGTCGATCACTCTGTGAAGCTATTGAAAGAACCTGCTGATCATTTGCTTGTACATTCCACTTGAATTTTCTTTTTGTTGGATGTTATTGATTTGTAAATTGAAAAATTTTCAATCCGCTAATGCGGAGGAATAAAACTTGATCGGGAGGGGGAGAATATCGAGAAAAGACCTCAGAAAGTTGGTAAAGAGCAAATGAATATCTTTTCTCATTGGAAACAAAAACTCTTTTCATTGGTTCTTGCGGTTGCTATATGGATCATTTTAAAAGAATCGATAGAACCAGGCTCCTTAGATCAACTTTTAACTGCTCTTAAGTTTTTAAAGTAAAACGATTCTCATGCATCCGTCCGTGGATTCTCTTTTTGGAACCGATGGGATACGTGGAAAAGCAAATCTTTATCCCATGACTCCACAGATTGCTTTGGCAGCAGGGGTTGCTGCCGCCAAAGTCCTGACTAGTCATTGTCAATCGAAAAACAGGCATAGGATTGTTGTTGGCAGGGATACCCGCCTTTCCAGTAGGATGCTCGAATATGCTTTCATTTCTGGAGTGTTATCTCAAGGTGTCGATGTGTATGAACTGGGTGTATTGCCTTCTCCAGCTGTAGGTAGTTTGACAAAAGTTTATGAGGCAATTGGCGGGCTCATGGTCAGTGCCTCTCACAATCCCTTTTATGATAACGGACTTAAATTTTTTAGCTTTGATGGAAGCAAACTTGACGGTGAGCTCGAAAAAGAGATCGAAAAAGAGATAAAGCAGTTTGATTGGCTAGGAACAGAGGGGCCAACAGGATCTCAATTAGGAAATATCCTTTTGTTAGAGCATACAACGAGGGATTATCAAAACCTTCTGAAGAGCTTTTTTCCTTCAGAGATGAGTTTAAAAGGGATGAGGATTGCTATTGATACGGCCAATGGGGCCTCCTTTGAGGCAGCTCCCTCTTTATTGGAATCTTATGGGGCTTCTGTGTTTCCTTTCAGCAAAGAACCCAATGGGATTAATATAAATTTTAACTGTGGGAGTATGTATCCTCAGAACATCCAACAGGCTGTTCTGATGACCGGTGCGGATTTAGGAATAGCCCTTGATGGGGATGGGGATCGGTTAGTGCTTTGCGATGAAAAGGGCCAGCTATGTGATGGGGATGACATTTTGGCCATTCTGGCTTTGGATTTTCTAAAGAAAAAGGCTTTATCGAAAAACACCGTAGTTGTGACGGTGATGAGTAATTTAGGTCTGGATGAAACCCTACAGGAAGAAGGAATCCGGGTGATACGGACTGACGTTGGCGATCGAAACGTAGCTGAAGTACTAAAAAAAGAAGAGCTTTCTCTTGGAGGTGAACAATCGGGTCATATCATTCCTTTTGCTTATTCGAAAACGGCTGATGGACTGCTTACAGCCTTAATCATCCTCGAAATAATGTCTTCGACAGGAATCAGTCTTAGCAGTTTGAAAAAGAAGCTAAAGCGTTATCCGCAAAAATTATGGAATCTTGAGATTAGCCAGAAAAAACCTCTTGATGAAATTCCTGGACTAAAAAAACTTATGGATGAGGCTCAGGCTACCTTCAATGGCAAAGGGCGAATTCTTCTTAGGTATTCTGGAACGGAGTCGAAAATTAGACTTTTGGTTGAAGCCAAAGATGAAGATCAGGTGAACGAAGTCGGCCAAAAACTTTTGACTTTCCTTCGAGAATCACTTAGTTGATACTATCAAGGAAATTTCAGAAGTGATATTCCAATTTTTGTTCTTATAGAGAATGGAATGGACTCTAAAAACTATGTTTTTTTTGCGATATAAGCCTACAATAGGCAGGAGGTTCTTGTTATTTTTTTTCTTATTTTCTATTAGCTTTTCTTCTCTGTCTCTGTGGGCAAAGCCTAATCCGGAGAAGCCTTTACCTCCTCTTGAATTCATTCAAGGTCGATTTTGGAGAAATTTCAGACTTAAAGATTATATTTTGAAAGGTTCGATACAAGCCGCCAAGGATACCTATCCAATTACCCTCATTCTCCACGACCGTTCCATGGAATATCGTTTTAAAGGCTTGCCTTTGATGATTTATGTGGAGATAAATCCGGAGGCTAGTTTTGTAGCTTATAGAAACCGCTCTAATGAGCCATGGCAGCCTATTACTGGAATAAACCGAACCAAACACATACTGAATACAGACATAAGTTACGAAGATCTGTCTTTGGATTTTATTCGATGGGATAAGATAAAGCCGCTTGGTACAGATTCGATAAAGACTCTTAGTTGTTGGGCTTTTGATGCTTATCCAGGAAGTTCTCCCTCAGCCTATTCCAAAGTAAGATACTGGATCGCTGAAGACTATTATGCTTTGATACGGGCTGAAGCTTTTAACAGTGCTAATCAACTCATCAAAAGATTAGATATCAACAGTGTACAACGAATTGGAGATGCCTACGTAATTAAAGAAATGCAAGTTGCTACGATCCCCCCAGGAAAAACTCTTTCCTCTTCAAAAACTTATATACAAATCGAAGAAGGCAAGCCCATCTCACCTAAAGACACTGAAAATCTTGATTCTGATAACTACGAAAAATATTCCCAAGCAGGGGTCGCTACGGAGATGGAATCAATCGAAAAAAAGTAGCCAACAAAGGCTCTCTTTTAAGCCGGTTAGCACCTGAAGGATTTAACTCTAAGAGAAAGCTTCTAAAAATTATCTGAGTCTCAAGGACGGATAGCTTGCGTATTTTTTAAATCTTCCGGTAGCTTTTCTGGAGGAAAGGTATCAATAGGCAATTTAAGTAATGCATAATAAGGAACACCAAAATCAAGACTTTCCGTGCTGCGGTCCACTAAGGAGCTTACGGCGCACACCACCCCTTGCTGTTCCCTAACCAGAGAAAAGATCTCTTTGACAGTACCACCAGTGGTTATCACATCTTCCACAACCACCACCCGTTCCAATGGTTTGAGTTTGAACCTGCGTAAAGTCATTCCATTATTGGATTTCTCAGCGTAAATATGTCTAAGCCCTAGTTCTTTGGCAATTTCATGGCCAATCAGTATGCCTCCTATTGCTGCTGAAACAATGGTTTGGGGATTGAAGGCTTCTATCCGTTTTGCAAGATAGGAGGCATACCTTGCGCACAAAGAAGGATTTTGAAGAAGCAAAGCGCATTGAAGAAAATGTCTAGAGTGCAGGCCACTTCTAAGTAAAAAATGTCCTTTAAGCAAAGCCCCACTTTTGATGAGATCTTCTAAAAGATCCTGGGCTTGTGGGTCGGTATTGTCGATGCCAATCATGATAAAAACTTATTAATTTAGAATAACTAAGTCACACAAAATGTATGCCAGCTTAGATCTTTTTTGAAAATTTCCTTCTCTCCTAAGGCTGACTTTTTTATGAAGAAAATGCAATCAAGAATAGGAGATCAATCGATAAGATAGCTGCTATGGTTATTCTCCTCAGCGGGAGATTCAACGGAGAGTGAAGAAGAGGTATCTTTAAAAGCGGATAGAAAAAAGGCAGCCTGTTTGTGTCGAGGCAAAAGAAAAATCAGAAAAGCTTCCTTCCAAATCCCATCAACAAAGTATGGGTCTTTGAGAAATTTCCCATCCTTGCCTAATTCTGCAAGAAGCCAAATATAGCTTTGGCCTGATTCAACAAAACCTCCAGTTTGGACCACTGCTAGAGAGATTTTCTCATGGCCATCTTGCTCCACTTGGCATACAAGATTTCCCCCGTCGTGTAATTGGCACCGTAAATCCCAATAGAGTTTATCATCCTGGCTCCAGTTAGTGCCTTTTTCTTGAATGAAAAGACAGAGAGCCTTACAAAATTCAAGCCATTTTTCTTCTCCCCAGTTTTGAGGGAAAAGAATATTTTTTGCCCTATAAATGCGCATGGACCAATCTTGGGAAATCCGTCGCAGTTCAGTGAACAGACTCATTGCTATGTAGCGAAGATTTAGTTTTTTTCGAATAATTACTGTTTTGTTTCTGTGTTTCTTCAAGCTGAGAAACTCTTTTTATAAGAGCTTCTTCTTTGATGATCCGATTCTGTTTTTCTTGTTTTAAGTCGGAAGCTATTTGTTGAAGACTTTGTGACTGGTTGGTGAGCTTTGATTCTAGGGCTTCTATCTGATTCTTTGTTTTAGAAAGTTCTTTTTCGGTGTCGGTAATGTAGGAATGAATCTGATTAAGACTCGTTTCAAGTTCCTCAATATCTTTTTGTTGTTTGCTTACTTGACTAGCCATTCGTTCTATGCGGTTGTTTATTTTCCTATCCACATCCGTGATCAAGCTATCCTGAGCGTGTATTTTTTTAAAAATTACCATGCCTCCATAGACAGCAAGAATAACGACGATCAAAAAGAAGAAAATAAATCCTGCAAAAAAAACAGTAAGTATTTTTTGTATAGATTTTTGTTCTTTGCTTTGTTTTTCGATTGTTTTTTTTAGATGATTTACTGGGGAAGAGGACAGAGGATTATTCATAGGCGTCTTTTCTTTGGGATAAGAAGAAGAATTAGTTGGGTTTTTTCTCTCCTCATTATTCTCAGATGAAGAGGAAGCAGGGGATATGAAAAGGGGAGCTTCTTTTTGTTTTGATGGCTTTTCCTCGATTGCATTGGAATCCGAAAGTCGTTGTTCGGTTTTCTTTTCTTTTTCTAAATGGGAGGTTTGGGACGCTTGGCTTTCCAATGGTAACGCTGGTTCCTTCAGGTTTTCAAGCTTGCTTTCCAAGAAGTTAAGATCAGTTAGCGGAGCAGTACTTTCCAAAAGAAATGATTGGGACTGATCCTTTTGTTTGGCTCTTTTAGAAACTTGTTTTTTAGGTCTAGCTCTTTTCCGGGAAAGATTTGGTTTTTCTTCAGGCTCAGCCATAGAAAGATGATTTTTTAAAGCAAGGGAGATCCCCCCTCTATCCCTTTATGCCTTTTTATACGATCGGGATATTTTTTGAAATAAAAATCGGAGGAAAGTTTTTCCTTCCTCTATTCCCATGCCCACAGTTGAGAAGAAGTAGATGAGGATGGCAAATCCAATGGATAGAAGGGTTGAAACTAAAAGAGAAAGAAAGGACTGCCCTAGCTTATGTTGCAGTTGGAGGGCTACAAAAAGGGCAGAGCCACCACAACATAGGGCGCAAAGACCAATCTTAAAAAGAAAAAGTAACCAGTTTTTGAGTCGCCCAAATTCTATATATTTTCCAATCAAATAGGAGAGCTGTAGAAAATTAAGTAGGCTGACTAGTGAGGTTGTTAGGGCTAGACCCACATGTCCAAAAGAAAAGAGCTTTACAAGGATAAAGTTTGATACAAGGTTGATGCCAATGCCGATAAGCGTAACGCGAAGGGGGATCTGAGGTTTGTTTAAAGCAGAAAAACATGGGTTGATAACCTTGATCCCAGCATAACCAGTAAGGCCTATAGCATAAGCCTTTAAGGCGTAAGCTGTCTGCATCGTATCAGAGTGAAGAAATCGGCCATGTTGATAGATGAGAGCAATGATTTGATCAGAAAGAAAAATAAGTCCCATGGCCGCAGGGAGAGTTAAAAAAAAGGCAAGTCTTAGTGAAGATTCAAGCGTTTGTCCAAAGGCTTTCCGATCGTTCCGAGCGTCCTGTCTTGAGACAGACGGAAGGGTAACCGTAGCTATGGCTACTCCAAAAATGCCAATAGGCAGTTGCATCAATCTAAAGGCGCAGTTGAGCCAGGATCTAGCTCCATTAATTTCAGAAGCAAACATTCCATTGATCAGGACGTTAACCTGAATTGCTGCTCCTGCAATCATTGTAGGCCACAGAAGATTCCAGATTTCCAAAAGCTTTGGGTCCCTTGGATTGAGTTCCCAAGAATATTTGAACCCTATTTTAGGAAAAGCAAGAAATTGAATACAAAGCTGTACTAGACCTCCCATGAGCACCCCTAAGGAGATGCCATACAAGGAGGGAGGACCAAAATGGGGATGCAAGGGATCTTTTTGGGGATCAAATAGGAAAGCGAAAAGGATACCAAAGAAGATCGATGCCAGGTTAAAGGCACTGGAAGCAGAAGCCGGTAGACCAAAGATATGATAAGCATTGAGAAGACCCATCACAAGGGCTGCAAGGGATACAAAGAGAATAAAAGGAAACATGATTCGAGTAAGTTGCACAGTGAGTTCGAATTTGCCGGGGATCTTGTGAAACCCAAAGTTGGTGATTTCTACAAGTATAGGAGCCAGCAGAATGCCTAGAAAGCTAAGAAAAAGAAGAAAAATAAAGAATAGGCTAAACAGTCTATTAGCCAACACAAATGCCCTTTTATTGCCTTCGAGTTCTACGGTTTTAGAAAATACTGTTGTAAAGGCTGTGGATAAGGCGCCCTCGGCAAAGAGGTCTCGTAAAAGATTGGGAATCTGAAAAGCTGCCAAAAAGGCATCCAAAAGGGTGCCGGCACCAAAAAGAGAAGCAAAAATAAGTTCTCTGGCAAGTCCCAGAATCCTTGAAATAGCCACAGCGACACTGACCAGTCCAAAGGCTTTGCTTGACCTCTTCGGTTCTGTTATTGGTTGGACATCCATGCGATTATTCAGAAGTAAAAGACTTTCTTTGATTAGACAAAAGCTGATCGCAGGCTTCAAAAACTTTTCTGGGCTCAACGGCCTGCATGCACTTAAAGTCTATTGGACATTTTCTAAGAAAACAGGGGCTACAATCGACTTTTTCGTAGATAATACGACAATGCCCACCAATGGGGGCGGTTTTTTGGGGATCGGTCGAACCAAATATGGCGACGGTGGGGGTGTGAAGGAGGGATCCTACATGCATTGCTCCGCTGTCATTGCACAGTAACAGATGGGAGCTAAAAATTCTCTCAAAAAATAGAGCTAGGGTTGTTTTTCCTGCAAGATTTTCGGCTTCTGGGAGCTCTTTTTTAAGTTGTTCGCAAGGAACTCTGTCCTTTTCTCCCCCAAGAATTTGAATATGACAGCCGTACTTTTCCTTCAGCTGGCGGCATACCCAAGCAAAATGCGAAGAAAACCATCTTTTTGCTGGGCCATACTCAGCTCCAGGACATACACTGACGATAAGGGGACTGGAAGTTTTACGCCAGTGGTTAGGGAATTGGAGAGGAGGCAAGGAGAGGTCGGCTTTTGCCCCTAAGGCTTGAGAAAGAAACAGATAGGTTTTTGCCTGGTGCCAAGGCTCTTTGCTTTTTGGAATGATGATCCTTTTATCTAAAAAAATAGACTGGTCGGTTCTACCATACCCTATGACCGATGGGATTCCAGCCAGTTTGCATTCTAGGGCCGTTCTGATGGAACGCGTAAAAAGCACAGCCAGCTGGATATTTTTCTTTTTTCTCAACTTTCTTATGTTTTCAAAAATGTTTTTAGAATTGGTCATTTCCAAAATCTCATCGACGAAAGGACAAAGGGTCCACAAGAAGGAAAGCTTCTGAGGAGTTGCAATAAGTAAGGAAGCGGATCCAACGAGTTCTTTGAAGCCCTTGATTGCCGGCAAGCTCATCACTGCATCTCCAAGCCAGTTTGGAGAGCGAATTAACAAAGAACCGTCCAAGGTATTAAAATCCTTGAGAAGTTTTTTCACATCTTCCAGCAAGAGAAGGACTGCTGAGTTGAAAATTTTCGGCAAGCTGCTTTTTTGAATAAGATATTCGAAATTTGCGTCCAGGGGAAATGAAATCGAATAGGGTTGATTGAAAAGCTTCCTTGCCAGTAAGCATTTCAATTTCTACTCTTAGAAAAAAGAAAGGAAGAATAAAGGGACGGCAGGTGGGAATCCTCACGGCATCTTTTTCTGTTGTGATAACTGCTTTGGCATTACGCGCTTTGCTCCTTTCCATAAAACGGAGAATTTCTTGTTCAGTAAACCAATGATGGTCTGCAAAGTACTTTGAATAGACGATTTCAGCCCCCAATTTTTTAAGTCCTTTTTCAAAACTTTCAGGCTGAGCAATCCCTGAAATGGCAGCGACTTTTAAGCCTTTGAGGAATTCAAGGGGTTCTTTTTTTCGGGTTATAATCTGGAAAAGATACTTGGGTTTATGGACGCATTCAATGATGGGGGCATGCCCATTGAATTTTCGGACTTCAGATTTAAGGGAAGAAAGATCCGAACCGTCACATTTGGTAATGAAAATAATGTCAGCTCTTTTCAAGTGATCTTTTGGTTCTCTTAGCATGCCTCGGGGCAGAAGATGCCGATTCCCAAAAGGGGCTTCTCTATCGATTAAAACGATATCGAGTCTTTCCTTCAAGGGGAGATATTGGAACCCATCATCCAGAATTAGGATATCCACCTGCATATTTCTGATGGCCCATAAGCCGCTTTTTACACGATTTTTCCCTGTAATAACAGCCACCCCTTTTAGATTTTTGGCTAGCATATATGGCTCATCCCCTGAATGCTTTGGATCGAGATAAATTTTTTGTCCGTCGGAAACTATTCTTGGAATACACTCTTTGTCGCCTTTGAATGCTGAAATTATCCTTTGCCATAAGGGTGGAGGAATGCTTTTGTAGCCTCGGCTTAAGATGGCAACTTTTCTACCAGCTGATGCTAGTTCCTTAGCCAGTTTTTCAACGACAGGGGTTTTTCCCGTACCTCCCACTGTCAGATTCCCCACGCTGATTACCAGACAGCCGAATTCATGGGATTGAAAAAGTCTTTTCTTATAGAGCCAAACTCGAAGCCTCACAATAGGATTGTAAAGCCAGGATAGAAAAGACAGAAACCACCGAAAAATGGTGGCCCTTTTCCCATAACGGCGTTCCAGGATGACGTCAACTGCAAATTGTTCTAAATTATCCAACCAACGTGCCATAAGAAAAGACCTTTAGCCCCTTGGAATTCCATACATTACAACGGGTGGTGAAAAAGAATGCAAGAGGTTTCTTTTTAAAGAAATACTTTGTTTAGGTATCTTTTTGGATATCAACCGGTTGGTTGTCTTATCTTTTTGTCTGTGTAAGCATCATCTATCCTAAAGAAACGACACTGGTTGAGATAAGCCTCAGGAGGATAGAGGAGAGGGGATTGCCGTTGATATTCAGGAGTCATTGTATAAGTATCCGGTGAGACAGCTCCTAGCCAATTGGTAGAAATAATGGCTGCTTGCTCTTGGGGAGAGCACAAAAACAGAAGGCTTTCTTTGATCCTTTCAATGTTGGCTGCACTCCGTGGAATCGCCCAGTGAAAAATAGTGATCCATGAATATTCCTTGGGCAGGTAAATGATCATTTTTTTTTCTTTTTCATTAGTTTTAAGGAGCTCCGAAATAGTGTCGATACGAATAGGAAGGGGAGAGGTTGGCTTATTTTGAACCACCAGCTTCTCACCACCAAAACTGGAAGTTTTTCCTAAGGATGTTTTGTCAATGGATTGGATAATTAGCCCTTTTAGTAAGCTATCTTGAGGATAATCTATTGTATAGAGAGGACTGCGTAATTCTGACCAACGGGTTGGATACATTTTAGAGCCAGTTTCTTTTGGAAAGCCTATGCCAAGAAGAGTCCATCCATAGGGCCAGCAATAATGATTTGACTGGTCGTAATAATGGTATAAAAACTTGTGATCGACTCGAGGCAAAAGCTTTTTATCGATTGGTAAATGGGCTAGTAGCTTTTGTCTTTGGAGGGCATAGACCAAGCGGTCAGTGATTGCCACAAGATCAAAATTTTCTTTTTGGATTTCTTCAAAAGCACTTTTCTCATCAGTATAAAAACTTGGAGACAATTGACTTCCAAAGGCTTTTTGATAATCCAAAAGAGAGGACTCAAGAAGATGGCCTTCTGGAACAAGAAGTTGTAAGTTCATCGGTTAAAAGGCTAAAAAAATTACATCCTGGGATCTATAGGATAATTACAAACCAATTTATTTTGTTTTGTTGGAATGAAAGAATAGAAGAATAAAAAAAAAAGAATCTATTTAAAATCTTTTTTTCTCTGTTATTTTAAAAGATAGAAGCAATGTTTTTTTTTCTATTTTAAATAAAATTATTTTTTTAAAAAAATATCCGTTATAGAATAGGGTTTAATATATTTTATAAATTGAACTGGTTTAATTCATGGCTTACCAGAAAAGAACAAGCGTTGGTTCTCTGTGTGATGATCCTTATAATCCTATCGGACATTGGAAGGAGACTGTACCGTTTTTATGTTGTGGCTTATTCAGTACGTGCAATTGATTTAACCAGTAACCATAAGAGGTGAAGTCTATGCGCAATCGTGATTTTACATCCATAGTTGAGGAAATTGTTGAAAAAGACTCCAGGTACTTAAAAGAAAGCTATTATTTTGTCCGAGAAGGGCTGGAGCATACATTGAAGACAATTGGAAAGCAGAAACACCAAAAGATTGAGCAGCTAAGCGGTAAGCAGATCCTTGAGGGCTTGAAAGATTATGCTTTAAAGGAATTTGGTCCAATGAGCAAATTGGTTCTAAATGAGTGGGGAGTGAAAAGTTGCAAGGATTTTGGGCAGATGATCAAAAACATGGATCTGTATGGATTGTTGGGAAAAACAGAAATGGCAGACATGAAAGATTTTCAAAAGGGCTACAGCTTTACTACAGCTTTTGTAAAACCGTTTCTCCCGACCAGATCGACTGTAGCCAAAAAAGGGAAAGAAAGAAAAAGTCAGTCTTCTTCTAAACGAAAAAAGAAAGTAGACGACTCTGACAAAACTCATAATCATTCGAAAGAATAGGACGGTTTATCTTTTTTCTTTTTAGCGTTAGCCTAACTTATGCATTCTAAAGGATTGCTATCTTCTTTTTCACTTTTCCCAAAGATTTTCAAAGAAACTCTGCCCAATGGGCTAACAGTTCTTGTAGATTCAAATTATCAAGCGGAGGTTGTTTCCTTACAGTTTTGGTGTGCGACAGGCAGTATTCATGAAGGAAAATATATTGGTTCAGGGATATCTCATTTCCTGGAGCATCTGCTTTTCAAAGGAACAACTCAAAGGGATGGGAAAAGAATTGTTTGGGATATCCAGGCGCTAGGTGGGCATCTGAACGCCTATACCTCCTACGACAGAACGGTT
>JGI20133J14441_1002174_pt1 | contig 14217 bp, 10 predicted proteins | sample RS3BMetagenome_FD_14441 | JGI IMG/M metagenome (IMG submission 14441)
GGATCAGCCGGCAGCGGTCCGGACCAGGGAGCTAGGAACTCGGCTCGGCGCCGTCGCGCCTCCGCCAGCCACTCCCGGCACGGCGAGAAGTCCGTTCGCCGGGTCACTGCCTCAGTCAAGGCGATCAGCGCCGAGGCCGGGTCGGCCTGAATCGCGACATCCGGCTCGCGGCCCTGACGCAACTCCGCGGAGTCGACGTCGATGCGCACGACTGTCGCATCCGGCCGGATCTCCGGCGGCTCGGCGTAGCCGACGCGGTAATCGATCCGCGCTCCGACGAGCAAAACCAGATCAGCATCCGGCAGCAAACGCGGGCCGCCGCTCGCCGCGCCGATGACGCCCAGGAAGGTCTCGGCGGGCTTTTCGATCACCCCACGGTCCCAGATCGGTATGACGACCGGCACTGCGGTCGCTCGGGCAAAAGCGTCGAGCGCCTCGCCGGCGTTCGCGTAAAACGCGCCGCTGCCGGCGACGACGAGCGGCCGTTCGGCGTGGGCAAGGAGCTCGGCGACCTCGGCAACCTGGCCGGGGCCTGCAGCGGCCCGCGGACGCACCTCGGCGGCGCCGATGGTTGCGCGGTGAACCGGTGGGTCGACGTCGGCGTTCAGCACGTCGCTCGGAATCGTGAGGTGCGCCGGACCGGGACGCCCGGAGGTCGCCGCGGCGATTGCCTGGCCAACCAGGAAAGCGATTCGGTCCGGTCGGTCGACTAACCTGGCGTACTTGCAGAGCGGGGCGGCGACGGCGACCTGATCCTGGTCCTGAAACTTGCCCTGATCGGTCCGGCGGTGGTCGCTGCTACCACTGAACAGGAGCATCGGCGCGCCGTCAAATCCAGCGTTGGTCACGCCGATTAGCGCGTTGACGTGTCCGACCGCCGCGCTGACCGCGCAGACGGCCAGTCGCCCGGTCAGGCGCGCCGCGGCGTCGGCGGCGAAACTGGCCGCCTGTTCGTTCCGAAAATCGACGACCCGGAGCCCAGCCCGCTGGCACGCGGCGTAGAAGGGCTCGGTCCCGTTCCCGGATAGCGTCATCACAAATCGAGTACCGCGATCCAACAACTCTCGGACGAAAACGTCGGCGCCGTTCATTTCCCCTCCTCGTCCAGCGTGTCACCGGAACGGGTCATCGGGATCCTTCGGCCGGTAGACACGAACGCGCGGCTATTGTAGCATCCAGCGAATGTGAACCGTGCCAGCCCGGAGAGAGCACCAGTTTGTTCCCGTTCGGGCAAAGCGTTCTTCTCGTCGAGAAGAATCCGGAGGAATCAGGTGATCGTTACCGACATTACCACGTTCTGGGTCCCAACCCGAGTCCACCCGGTCAGTCGGACCCACGAAGGCTGGCTATTCGTGCGCGTTCACACCGATGAGGGACTCGTGGGTCTCGGCGAGGGATCGCAAGGAGACCCGGCGATGGTCCGGACCTACCTCGAAAAGCGGCTTCGCCCCGAGTTGATCGGCAAAGACCCGACGCGAATCGAACCGCTGGCGACCCAATTCTTGGCCAGGGCGAGCGGGCGAGCGGCCGCGACCGCCGTTTCGGCGGTCGAGCAGGCGCTCTGGGATATCTGGGGTCAGTCGCTCGGGCAACCCATCTGGGCGCTCCTGGGCGGCAAGTATCGGGACGCGATTCCCTTATACGCCAACATCAACCGCGCGACGAGCGATCGCTCGCCGAAAGGACACGCCGAGAGCGCGCGGAAAGCCGTCGCCGACGGGTTTCGCGCCGTGAAGTGCGCCCCTTTCGACGAAGTAAACTACTGGCTTCCGGATCGGGCGAGTAACCGGGCCGGAGTTCGCCTGGGCGTCGAGCGGGTCGCGGCGATTCGCGAAGCAATCGGACCAGATCTGGCACTGATGGTCGATTGCCATGGACGATTTGACGTCCCTTCGGCCATTCAAGTGGCGCGGGAATTGACGGACGTCGGGCTTACCTGGCTGGAAGAGCCGGTGCCCGGCACGGACCTGGACGCAATTGGGCGCGTCCACGAGCAAATCCCGATGGCCCTGGCGGGAGGCGAGTCCCTCACCGGGCGCGCCAATTTTTGGGATCTCGTGCGCCGTCAGACCTTCGACGTCATCATGCCGGACGTGAAGCACTCCGGGGGCATACTCGAATTGCGCAAGATCGCCGCGCTGGCCGAGACGGCCCGACTGCGTGTGGCACCGCACAATCCGAGCGGCCCGATCTCGACCCTGGCGAGCGTCCAGGTCTGCGCCACGATCCCGAACTTTCTGATCCTCGAGTTTCCCTGGGGTGAAGTGCCATGGCGACACGACCTGACAAAGCCAGCGGAAGAAATCGTCGACGGCGCCATTCCGGTCTCCAACCGGCCGGGCCTCGGCTACACCCTTTCCGAAGAGATGCTCCGCGAGCGCCACGGGGAAGAGTGGTAGTCATCCGAAGGGCAGCCGCCATCCCGGCCGGATATGGCTGGAAATCTGGCGTTGGCTGACCAGGCGGCGGGCACTCCCCACGGTTTCGCCAATCCGCTGCTCTACTCTCGACTGAATGGTTCGAGCGCGGTGCACGACGTCGTCACTCAGTCCTCAAACCGCGCCCGGTTACGACGACGTGACCGGTCTGGGCACGCCTTCGTCGACATTCATCAGCAGCTTGAAGTAAGCGCCTTCTCGTGACCGCGCCCCCGCCGGATCGCGGTTTCCGGGGCGCGGCCACCACGCAATGCCATCGCGGTTAGTTGTAGATACCAGTCACGAGATACCTATGCCGCTTTCTCGGTCGACTCGGGATTTTCGATCCGGTACAGGACGGCCTGCGCCAGCTTCGAAGTCATCTTCCCGGTCTTTACCGCTTCGTCAAGTTCCGGCTTGAGGGCAGCCACGACCGAGTGCCGCAATTCTTCTTCAGAGACTCCCTTTTCCCGGGCTATCTCGCTCAACTCTTTGCCAGAGGAGAGCTGCGTTTCGAGTTCCTCTTTGCTTTCCCCCAGACGATTCGCCAGGGCCGCCATAACCGTGTCGATTCTTCGGTGCATCCGGGCGATCATCGTCCACGGGCGGCCGAAAATCCCGCCCGCCTTTCCCTGCTCGATGCGCGTTCTCACCCGATTGAGCTGATCTTCTGTTAAATACCCCTTCTTGAACGCCTCCTCGGCGGTATCCTTCGCAGCCTGCTTAAAGGACTGATCCAGCTTGGCCTCGTCGATCCCCAGGTTCGCCGCGAGATTGTTCAGGAACATCTTCCGTCCGTGCTGTTCGAACATGCCCCGGTCCTCCTTCATCGTTGTTCGGGCCGCCGCCACGTTTGCGACGGATAGATTGAGGGAGTCACATATTTCGTGCCGAGGCAATTTTTTCTATTTCGACGCGCTCGATCCTGGCGTGGGTCATCGCCTCAGCCGGGCACCGCGTTGCACCTTCAGTGCATCGCCGGACAGACCAGAATCTCGCCTCATCGCATGCCAATCGCATCGGTACCGCCCAGCGAACCGAGCTTACTGAAAAACATCTGCCGTTCGACAAGTGAGGGTAAGCTCGTGGTAATCGTCGCCGAAACCGCGCTGTTCGGGACGATGGTATTGACGGCGATGAGAATCGAACGGGTCGGGCCGACCGTGAAATCTCGGGGAACAATTTGCCCGCCCGGCAACTCGAAGTCGACGTGAGCGGTCATCGTCGCCGAGTTAGGATTCAGGATATAAATCTGTTCGGTAAAGGGCTGCTGGGTCGATCCCTCCGGCAGAAACCAGGTAGTTGCCAGATCGGGAGAGCCCGGGGTCGCCATCGCACCGCGAGGCTCACGACCGAAAAACATCGAGCGCTCGGCGATGATATTGTCGGACGCGTCCACCCGAATCCCAAACGAGGCATTGGCGAGGATCTGATTCAAAAAGACGCTCTGACGGCTAAACGGCGCGAGGCTCTGGGTAAACACCACGCTGCTCCCGTCCGTTCGAAACAGGGTGATGGTGGCGCTGACCGGCCGAGAGTTCGGATTCTGAAGGAGCAGCCAGGAATCGAAGGGATTTGGCGAGGTGGCCGGAGTCGACGTCTTGGCGTTCGCAAAAAACCAGGCGGGACGGGCCAGGTTGACGCCAGCGTCCGCGGTGGCGGCATTTCCCGGGAAACGATACATTGCCCGCTCGACGACGATCGGAAGATCGCTGTCAACCCGCGACGAGAAGGCCATGTTGGGCAGTACCTGGTTGACGAAAACGCTCGTGCGCGAGTTCGGAGGCAGGAGGAGCGTCTGCACTTTCGAGGGTCCGCCGCCGGAACGCAGATAGGTAATCGCCGCCGAGGCGGTGCTGCTATTCGGATTCTGGAGGAGGAGCCAGGTGTGGAAGGGAGCCTGCGTCGAACCTTCCGCGAACAGCCAGGTCCGTTGGGGCGACGGAATGCCGGTCACGTCGTCGCCGTCGAATCCGACAAACATCGAGCGTTCGGCGCGCACCGGTTGGTTGGAGTCAACGCGGGTGGAGAACGCGGTGTTGGGGATCACCTGGTTTGCAAAGAGGCTGAAGCGCGAGTTTGGCCCAACTGAAAAGTTGCGAGTGACGACGCCTCCGCCTTGCAGCTCGAAAGTGAATCGTACGGTCGCCAGCGTACTCGTGGGGTTTTGAACCAGGAACCAGGTATCGAATGGCGGCTGCGTTGAGCCTTCGGCGAAGTACCAACTCACCACCGGTGCGAAAGGCGGCGGTGGCGTGAAGGTGAAGGTCCAAACCCCATCGTCGGTGCCAGCGTAGAGCGTCTGGGGCGACGACTGATTGATTGTTACCGTGTGAACGTTAGGGTTCCCCAATGTCGTGTCCAGCTTGCTCCAATCGTTGGCGAGGGACGCCCCCTGATACACGCCGCGATCAGTCGCGGCGTACGCGGTGCTCGCGGAAAGGGGATTGAAGATGACCCGACGCATCGCAACACTGCCCAGTTCCTCGCTGACGAGGTGGAACGTGATGCCACCATCGTCACTCCGATAGGCGCCCACGTTTGTCGCGACCAGGACTACCCCTCCCGATGGCGATGGGGGAGCAAACGCCACGTCGAAGGTTGGAGCCAGACCGTCGAGGACCAGGCTCCAGGTCGCGCCGGCGTCGCCACTCCGAAAGACCCGTCCGGTGCCTCCCTCGGTGTTTCCAACCGCCAGGACGACGCTGGCGTTTAGCGGACTGACCGCGAGACCAAAAATGTCCGTGTTTGTCAGATCGCTCCCGGCTGACCGAGCGAGACGGGTCCAGGTGATCCCAGCGTTGGTCGACTTGAAGAGACCGGCTCCGCCGGAGTAGACGATTCCGGAGTTCTGCGGCGTTCGAGCCAGGGTGAGGCTCGTCGCGTTTGGTAATGCTACCGACCACGAGGCGCCGCTATTCGTCGTCCGATACACTCCGGCGGTTGGCTCGCCGACCAGCGGGCCGCGACCGGTTCCGACAAGAATAACGGCGGAATTCGTCGGATCGATCGAGATGGCGTTGACGACGAGATTCCCCAGGCCGTTGTTGATCGCCACCCAGGTGTTCCCACCGTCGGTCGATCGAAAAATCCCGCTACCGGCTGTGCCCGCGTAGATCGTCGTTGCGTTGGTCGGATCAATCGCGAGCGACATGACCATTTGGCCGGCCAGGTTCAACCGCGACCAGGATCCGGATCCGGCCGCGGCATGCGAAGGTAACAGCGCGAAGGTTAGACCGATCAGCAGAATTGCGGCGCCGAGGCTGGTGATCGCGACGCGACAGACCCTCGTTTGAGTGATTACATACAACGATCGCACGTGGCTGCTCCTTTGTCATCGGACGTCGACGTCAATCTGACTACGCGCTGCCGTGCGCAATAGCGGCCGTTCGCTTGATCTCTTAATCACTGTAGCGGAGCCCGGGCGATTCGTCAAAGGGCAGTCGCCTCCACTTGCTCCCCCGGTAGGCGCCAGTGGAGGCGATGCTTCGGTCTTAGACTCGCGACGTTTGACGATTCACCGCCGTCACCTAAACGTCACTTGGCGGAATGGCCACTGCCTGGGCCGAATCTACGCTTCGGTCGCGTAGAACAGTCCAACGAGCGCGTTGAAACAAAGCTTCCCATTCTTGCCGCGACTGGCACATGATCCGAGCACTCCGCCAATCTCGACAGTTTGTGCCAAGATTAGTCCCCAAATCAGCACCACGTACCACGGTCCGGAACTCACCGCGGCGATCAACTGCGATACCGAGTAGCTACCAACCAGGGAGCAAAGGGCCGCTACCGCCTTGCAGCCGTCGGGACTCAGCACTACCTCGACGGAACCGTACCAGGTAACATCCCAACTCCCCGCGGAGATCGCCTCCACGGCACTGAGCGTCTTGTCCGCCGCGTCCGGAGGAATGTTGTTGGCCGCCGCGTACGCAATCGTCCGGGCATCGTAAGCTGGCGTAGGCGCCGGCGCGACCGCGGGAGAGTCCGGACCTACCGCGGTGAAGTGTGCAGTTTGAACGGTTTGTTGCCCGCCGATACCGTTTGCCGTGACCCGGATTTGCCAATCACCCGCGGAGACCGGTCGGGTTAGCCAGGTAGTTACAGAACGGGGTGAGGGTTGCCCTGCCCAATCCTGGGTGCGTGTCCACGTTTTGTTATGGGATCCGGGTAAGTCGACATCGACCATTACCAGCGAGAGCCCGTCGAATTCGTCAACTTGGGCTGTGACCTGCATTCGGCCGTTAGGCTTCTCGGTTTTTTCCAAAATCAAGATAGTCGGCGGCGGGACCGTGGTCGACGTGACGCCCAATAGGGCGGTTATCGGCTCCGGTGCCGTTGCCCGAAGAGCGTCCGAGACCTTCACGAGGTTTGATTTTGGATCCGGCCACTGGGCCGAAGCGCGAGCCAGGCGTGCGTTCAAGTCGGGCGCGACCGGATAGATGACTCCGGGGTGGTCGTTTTGAGGCAGCGAAACGGTCCCATTCAACTCGCCAGAACGGCTGAGCTGGGACGCCAGAGTAGCGGCGGAGACCGAAACCGCGCCGGTCGAACCGTGACGAAGTGTTGAATTGAGTCGTATTGCCGCGGCAACTCTATCCTCAGGCTTGACGACTAACTTTGGAGGCATGGCTTCCTTCCTCTTTGTAGCCCAGTGTATCCAGCGTGCTTCGGCTACTCTCGGAGATTAGCCGTCGAAACTTGCCAGAAACGTTGCCGGACGTAAACGGAAAGGAACAATTCGCCTAAAGAGTACGCGGAGGTCGCGTTAACGTCCGATTCACCCACCGCAACCCAACTGGAAACCGGCCGAGGTTACCCTCAAAGCTTAGAGAACCCGCGAGAGGATTTGCCTCGGAGGCTGACATGACTACAACAATCGGGTTGAAGTACTTTCGGCTGGTCTTTACCGTACTTGTCGCTCTGACACTCGTGTCATGGGCTCCCGTGCCGGCGTTCGCGGCCGGCGGCACACCCGACGAAGCGCAAACACTGAACGTGTCGTCGCCGGCGGTGGCGGGCACTCTCGTGGGAAGCACCGGCGGCTCCTACAACTACTATCGGGTGCCCTACCAGGGAGGTAACGCGCCGGTTCTCTTTACTTTGAGCTATCAACCCGCCTACGGTGGGGGGAACGGAGCTTTTGGCTTCAACTTATACGGCCCCAGCGGTTTGAGTTTTCAAGGTCAGGTTACCGGCACGAACGGAGACTCCGCCACCGCGCAATATACCCTCGTAAATGGCGCGGCGATGGACGTGCTGGTTCAAATTTACAACTACAGCAACGGCGGTTCGGTCGACTATAACCTGACCGTCTCCGGCTTGAGCGGCGGTAGTGGGACGACGATCATCGCGAGGAACAACACGACCCCGGAGGAAGCGGTTAGCATCGGCACCACCAATGCTTCGCTCGGCGGCGCGATCGTTGGAGACTCCGCTGGAAAGTACCAATACTTCACGCTGCGCTATCCCGGAGGCGACTCCTCCATGGCCATCACGATGAACGCGACGCCGGTCTACAGCGGGTCTGGACAAGCGGTCGGATTCAACCTGTATCGGGAGATTCCAAACGGTCCAGCGGCTTTCGTCGGGAGCGGTGTCGTGACCGCGCAAGACTCGTACAGCCAAACGATTTCCGCGACCATCAACGGCCGATCCTCCGGCTTCTATCAACTCCAGGTCTATAACTATTGGCCCGGACAGACGGTCAGTTACGGCATCACGGTGACCGGCCTCGCCGGTCCAGCGCCCGCGGCGACTGGCAACCTCGACGACGGACACGCGATTGTCCTGAACAGCGCCCGCCCCGGAGCGACGTCCAGCATCGCGGGCAATCGCGGCGGAGCCTTCAACTACTACCTGGTGACTTATCCCGGGGCAAACTCCGCCTTCGCGGTTTCCCTGACCTACCAGTCAACTGGCAGCGCTACCAATGGCCTGCTTGGTTTCAAGGTCTACGATGGCGCGAATCTGGTGACAACGATCACCGCGACCGACGACGGATCGGGCACGGTTTCCGGCGAGTGGCAATACCAGAACGCCAATCCGAAAACGTTTGGCATCCAGGTCTTTAATTACGCGCAGAATACGAACGCGAGTTATGTCATCTACCAGATTGGCTCGCAGTGATTGGGAAGTTTATTCTGGAAAGGCAGTCTTGTCATTCGGATCAGGTGCTTTCGTGTCGCTCAATCCGGCATGGCAATCCATCGAAGAGACCGCGGGCGCCGCGCGGACGCCAGAGTGGGATCGTTCCTCCGCTCGCGACTCCCGGCGGCGCGCTGATCTCGACCACGCGCTGCTGCTCGGCCGAGTCCAGCGCGCCCATAATGAGGCCCAGATTGCGGTAGCTCTGGGCAATCGTGCCGACGATTGGCTCGTCGAAGACAACCGCCTCGTAGAAGTTCAGCAGTTCGTTGTAGTAGCCCCCGTCTTCGCGGTGGCCGATGGCGAGAACACCCTCGGCACCGTAGAGCCGCATATCCGTAGACTCGCCGGGTGTCGGGATTCCCAGCCGGACCCGACGGGAAATCTGTTCGGTGGACATCGGCAATCCTCCACGGTGGCGACGGCGCTGGCGGACCAGCCAACGACTTTAGACTGTTAGCTACTCTCATCCCACCGCTGTCGCATAATCTCATACAGAATGATCGAGCCGGCAACCGCAACATTAAGAGAGGTGGCTGCTCCGCTCATGGGTATCCTTACCTCGATATTGGCCGTCTCCCGGTAGGCTGCGCTCAACCCCCTACGCTCATTGCCCAGGAGAAGAACGGTTGGCCTGCGAAAGTCGAGATTCCAGACGAGGCCACCGGCCTTTTCATCGCACGCGACCAGTTGAAGCGGCCCAACCGCCTCCTGGATCTGATTGAACCAGGGGAGCAGAGCCTGCGGGCCTGAGGCCCGAGTGACCGGAACGGCGAAGATCGATCCCCGACTGGCGCTAATCGTCTCCGGATCGTAGAGGTCGACCCCATGGCCGGTCAGCACGACGCCGTGAACCCCCAGAGCATCACAGGAGCGAATGAGGCTGCCTAGATTCCCGGGACTGGCTGGACGGTCGAAGACGACGACGAGGAGATTCTGTCTAGGCGTGATGCGTGAGAGATCATCCGTCGGCATGCCAACGATCGCGATCAGCTCAGATGTCTCGTCCTTGTTGCTGAGCTTCTGAAGTAAGTGCAGCGGGACCTCGACGTGCGTTGTTGCCGTTGAGTGTCGAAGGATGTCCCTCGCCCAGTCCGAGAGGCCACGTTCTGGAGAGTAGAAGAAGGACTTGATCTCCCAGCCATGCTTCAAAGCCAGGTTGATCGGACGAGCCCCCTCCAGAAAGAACTCCCGGTACTGCTGACGCTTCTGGCGATTCCTGCGGAGCACCTCCGCGTGCTGGAAGTCATTGTTCTCGGAAAAGATCCTAAGCTGGATAGGAGCCATCTCCCACCTTCTCAAAGCGTCCTGAGGATTCGCGCCATCTCAGCCAGTTCAACTCCCGATGGCTGTCGTAGATAAGGTCAGATGCTATAGTAACGATCCAGCATATCGAAAACCAGTCACCGTGGTACCCTACACTCGCGCCAGGATGAGACCATGCTGCTAGCAAAACTGGACATCGAACAGCGAGCGCTCGTCGCCGACCGATTGGTGGCCGATCCATCTGCAAGTGCCTTCGGGATAGGGTTTACCTCCGTTGTTGCACCGAGACTACCCTGTCCATCTTCAGGTTCATCACACGCTCTTGGCGCCGAAACCAGCACTTCCCGTGGGATGAAGGGACTGGGAACCCAGGTCAGATCATCGCAATTGTCGTGGGCAATGGTATCTTGAACATCGCCCATCGTACCGTGGTTCACGTTATGATTGCCCCCACCAGTGACCAGCAAACGCGAAAAATGGTAGCCTGTCGAGCATTGGGGAGGAAGGAGGCGGTCTTGGTGAAACCTTACTTCTGGCCGCTGTAACCGGTTGGCAACGTGCTCCCTCGCACCACGCTCACTCAACACGTGGAATAGCCACGTCAACGCGCTATGGGCTCCGATCCAGGCACGACGCAGTCTTTCGGAGGCTGAGATGGATACGCCGAGTGTTGGTGTCCGGCAAGCAGAGTTCGATCAAGCGGATCTTCAGGAGTTACGGGCTCAAGCGCTCAACTTTGTGACATTGTTCCTGGTTGCATTCGTGTTCATGGTGCTTCTACTGGCAACGGTCGACCCGGTAATTCGCCAGCCCCGAATCTGGTTAATTGTTGTGCCAATCCTGATAGCCGCATTCGCAGGGCGCATCAAGAGGCTTGGAGTACCGATCGCCTCCGTGTTCGTGGTTTGCCTCCTCGGCGCGACGATCGTCGGAGCGGGTTATGCCTACTCGGACCTTCGCATGCTCTATCTCCTGCCTCTGCTGGTGATTACGGCGAACGCACTCTTAGGGGAAGGACTGGCGGCCGGTATTGCCTTCGTCAGTTCCCTCACAGTGATTGCCCTCGGTGAACACGGGAGTCCTCTCGAAACCATTCAGGTCTCGGGCATCGCGCTCCTCGCCATTTGGACAACGGCCGTACTCTCCGCCATCACGTCACGACCGACTCGTGTTGCTCTTGCGTGGGTCTGGCGAAGCTACGCCTTGGCGGAGAGGCGGACGGCTGAGCTTCGGGAACGCCAGGCCGAGCTTGGCCGGCTCGCGAAGAGTCTGACCGAAACCTGTGAACGATTGGAGCGATTAAATGCCGACTTTGACCGCGAGCGCCGCGCTGCCGAGGAGGCCCGGCGGCTTAAGGGAGAGTTCGCGGCCGCGATCAGTCACGAACTGAGAACGCCCCTGAACCTCATCATTGGCTTCTCGGAAATGATGATTAGCGCACCCCACGCGTATGGCGGTCATCCCTTGCCCGAGGCCTATCGCCAAGACTTGGAGGCGATTCATCGCAATGCATCGCATATCTCCCGCTTGATTGACGACGTCCTGGACCTGAGCCAAATCGATGCCCATCGCCTGGCCCTGGAGAAGAGTTGGGCTTTTCTCCCCGAGATCGTCGAGAGCGCGGTCCAGACAGTTGCCTCCTTCTACCAGCACCTGGGGCTGAGCCTGGCGTTGGAGACTCCACCGAATCTGCCCGCGCTCCACGTGGACGTCGGGCGCACCCGGCAGATTCTGATCAATCTCTTGAACAACGCTGCCCGATTTACCGAGCGCGGCGGAGTTACGATCCGTTCCTTCTTGGAGGATGGCAATATCGTCCTGGGGGTGAGCGATTCCGGTGTTGGCATCGCCCCGGCCGATCTCCCTTATGTATTCGATGAGTTTCGCCAAGTTGGTCCGAGAAGTAGCCATCGTGGTGGAAGTGGACTGGGGCTGGCGGTGTGCAAGCGCTTTGCCGAAATGCACGGTGGATTCATGTGGGTGGAGAGCCGGGTCGGCGAGGGCAGCACCTTCTACCTCGCCTTGCCCGTCGGCGATCCAACGATCATCATTCCGGTACGTCGTGAGGCACCCGCTTTGCCGACCTCGGCGCGTCGTGTCGCGGTGCTCGGCCGCGATATGGACACCGTCCGGATCTTCGAACGTTATCTCGACGGCTATCAGGTCGTCCCGGTGAGGTCGCTTGCCGAGTTCCGACGTCGGATGAAAAAAGAGCCCCTCCAGGCATTGATACAGACCGACTCGGCCACGTTCGCTCGGATTGGAGCAACAAACGCCTCGCATTCAGACACCTGTGATCTGCCGGTTTTCTCCTGCACGTTGAAGACGAGACGAGTCATGGCAGAGGAACTCGGTGTGGTGCAATACTTGGTGAAGCCGGTCAGCCGGGAGCGCCTGGTGGCGACCGTTCGTCAGTGCGCTAAGCAGAATCGAGATGTCCTGATCGTAGAAGACGATCCGGAACTTGCCCGCCTGTTCGGGAACTTCATCAAGACGTCCTCGCGGCACTATCATGTCAGAACCGTCTCTACTGGTAACGCGGCTCTTGCCGAGGCGCGAGAACGGCGGCCCGATGTCGTTATTCTGGATCTCCTCCTTCCTGAACTTGATGGATATGGCGTACTGAACGAGTTACGGGCAGACCCCACATTGCAGAGCGTACCGGTCGTCGTCGTGTCAGCCAAGGGGCTGGCAGACGAAGAGATCCGAGCTTCGTCTCTCACTCTCAGTCGATCAAACGGACTGTCGGTGGGAGAGACGATGCGCTGTCTCCGCGGTAGCCTCGATGCTCTAAGCGATGGGCGAGCTTTGGACACGTCTCAAGCGCTGCTAGCAGGCTCGACGCAGTGACCGGCTTAGCGAGGAAGCCGGCCGCTCCGAGTGACAGTGCCAGGGACTTCTCGGGAATGATCGAACAGACAATCACCGGGATATCCTTGCTCTCTGGATTGGACCGCAACCGTTGGAGAATCTGCCATCCGTCCAGGGCCGGCATGAGGACGTCAAGGGTGATCACATCGGGATGGCACTCGCGAGTGAGTTCGAATACCGCCGGAGGCGTCCGCGCCTGAATGAGGCGGTACGGGCGCCCGGCTAAGTAACGCTGGAAAAGGCGAACCACGTCAGGGTTATCGTCTACGACCAAGACCGTAGTGAGCTGGGCGAGCGGGAGATGTGCCGTCAAGGTCAGTGTGCCCTCTTCGGTCCGATCGCCTTTTAACGTGCCACCCTGGCCTTCAATCAATTGACGAGTGACATACAAGAGTCGTTGTGGGTCGTCGCCTGATCCGGAATCCACACCCGGTCGGCCCCGGATACGATTGCTCAGTTGAAGCATCAGCCATTCGGCAGACACCTCTCCCTCGATTACGAGCTCAGACGCGCTGTCCTGCAGGGCTAGGGTGATCAGACAGAGCAGGATTTGTCGCAGGATGACCCCGCTCACGGCGACCGGCAGCTCCGTCTCGGGGAGAATCACTCGAATCTGGGCGTGTCGCGCTCGCGCCAGCGACCCAGTGGTGTCGAGGACATCCCGGAGCACGTCGCCCACGTTCGCCGGCTCGGGCGACGTCTGAATGGCTAAGCGCGCCACCTCGGTCTCCAGGTCCTCCCATTGATCCCCGGCATCTGCCTCCGAAACTTCCGCAACCAGCGGCAGAGTTGCAATACTGGCGAGCGTCTCCGGGTGCTGAGCTCGATAGCGCGACCACAAGACGTCGGCTACCGCCTGAGTCGCCGTCAGGTGCTCACGACGGGCGTGTCGCTCGCTAAGGAGGAGCTCACGCGCGATTTGTTTCGTGCTGTTACCGTCGATGTAGCGAAGCGTGAGGTACCGCCAGTGCCTCCAGCCAATTGCCGTGGTTGGGGTGCCCGGCGGCGGCCGGAGTTCGGCGATTGCCTCGAAAAGGGCTTGCTGAAGAACCTCGGCCGTGACGTTTTGCCGATCTGGGTAGAGGTGACCCCCAAGCGGATGACCTTCCAGAAAAGGCCGATCGCCGAGCCGATCGAGTGCCTCACGCACCAAACGAGAAAACGTATCTCGATCCACCACGACCCGCCCTCCAGACCACGACGCTATGGCCGCTATTGACCATCCATGTCCGTTTCATGGCCGGATGGTCCTTGTATCCAGTAGAGAATATCAATATGATGGCGCGCGAACTAGTCTGTTTCGGAACGACTGCTGAACGACTGGACCTCGCCCATTATACCCGGTCTCGCTCGGGGCGATTCTCGGAATGAGCATTGGTAACACGAGAGATTGCGGCATCAAGGAGGCAAGGGATCATGGCTCGGAAGGCGTCTTCGACTGTCGTGTCCCGACGAGCACTGCTGCGGGACACTGTTTCGCTCGCCGGTACGCTGGCGGGTCTGGTTCTACTTCAAGCGTGTG
>JGI20133J14441_1002181_pt1 | contig 14196 bp, 11 predicted proteins | sample RS3BMetagenome_FD_14441 | JGI IMG/M metagenome (IMG submission 14441)
ATATTGGGCGTTGGGCTTGATTCAAAGGAGCTTGGAAATCCACCGGAGAAGTTTGAGCGCGTATTTAGGAAAGCCAGGGATGAAGGCTTCATTGCTGTTGCGCACGCGGGGGAAGAGGGACCAGCAGAGTACGTATGGAGCACCATAAAGCTGCTCAAGGTAGCCAGGGTTGACCATGGATACCATATATTGGATGATGACAAACTGAGCCTGAAGGTGTCCCAGGAAAGAATACCTTTAACAACGTGCCCCCTATCTGCACTAAAGCTCAATCATATAGTTCCCCTCTCCAGCTTCCCCATAAGGGACATGATGGAAAGGGGTTTTGTGCCAACTATAAACTCAGATGATCCAGCTTACTTTGGAGGTTATTTAAATGAAAATTTTATAGCTCTTGAAACCGAACTTAACCTTTCTTTAAATGAAATAGTTTCTCTTGTCAAAAACTCTGTATTTGCTTCGTTTATGAGCTATGATGAAAAGAGGGACATATATGAAGATATAGATAGAGCTGTGCTGGAGTTAGTTGAAGATGAAAGAAGAATATCTTAGAACGTTTCACGCCTATGATATTAGAGGAATATATGGCAAGGAGATTGACCAGGAATTTGCATTAAGGCTGGCAGATTCGTTGACGATTTATTTGGGTGGTTCAGGAAGTTTATCTGTGGGAATGGATGTAAGGGGCTCAAGTAAGGACCTTTACAATGCTATAATTAAGAGGTTGATTGATAATGGGAATAAGGTTCATGCACTGGGCCTTATTCCTTCACCAGCATTTTACTTTTCAGTTGCCCATCTTGGTCTAGATGGGGGAATAATGGTTACAGCTAGCCATAACCCTCCGGAATATAATGGATTCAAGCTTTGCGAAAGGAAGGGCAGAATCATAGCTGAGGGCTTTGGAATGGAAAAGTTAAAACAAATTTTTTCATCGGGCCAGACCCCTCAAAAGAGCATGGGGTCTATTATAAAGACCAACATTGAAGAAATTTACGTGAATTATATTAAATCAAAGGTAAAAATTGGCAGACCGTTAAAAATTGTAGTTGATATTGGAAACGGAGCTACTTTTTCCTTTGCAAAATCAATATGTAGTGGCCTTAAATTCAACTGTACATTTATAAACGATGTACCAGACGGAACGTTTCCGTCAAGGCCTTCAGAACCTACAGATCAGGCAGTTGGTCAATTAAAGAAAACCGTTATAAATGAAGGTGCTGATCTGGGCGTAGCATTTGACGGTGATGGTGATCGGGTGCTATTCGTTGATGAAAGCGGAAAAACTGTAAGGGGAGATGTGGCGTTTGCTGTGCTAGCAGAGGCCTACAGTAAAAATGATAACAAGAGAGCGGTAATTGAGGTTAATTTCTCTGAAGTGATAGAAGAAAGGTTAAAATTCCTTGGATATGAAACAATTGTAAGCAAGGTTGGCCATTCCTACATAACTGACCTTATGATAAATAGGAAAGCGCTGATCGGAGGGGAAATAAGTGGTCATTATTACTTCGCTGATATGTACGGGCTTGATGACGCCATGTTCGCATGGGTAAAGATGGTGGAATATTTATCAAACAGCAAAGTGATATTTTCAGAGCTTGTTTCAAACATAAAACTGCCTCCATCCTCGGATGTCATAACCGTGCCTGTTGAGGAGATCAGAAAAGATGAAATAATGCGTGAGGTCAAACTTGAACTGAGTAAGAATGCTAACAAGGTTATCGATATAGATGGCATAAAGGCGTACTTTGAAGACGGGTGGGTTCTAGTCAGAAAGTCAAATACGATGCCACAAATAAAGATAAAGTCTGAAGGAACAGGATATCTAAGGCTACTTAATATGGCTAAGGAGCTTGTTTTGAAGCTTTCCAGCTCCTAGGATACGTATTGTCTTTCATTATTACCCTGTTAACCATGGCTGCTATGCCCTTCTGGCTCTCCTCTATTTTACTGTAATCCATAACAGCATTACCTGTGGCTATTATTTCCCCTTTAAGAGTGTAAATTGCAACCTTATCATTTTGCTGTAATGTGCTGTCAACTCTCGCTATTCCAGGAACCGCCAGGTATGAGCCATTGCAAAGTGATCCCACCGTGGAATCCTTTACAAGAATTGGTTTAAGGTGCTTTAGCGCTATTTCTATAGGAAGAACAACCTTTTTCAAACCATCTACATCCCCATTTTTCAGTGATTCAGATGCCATGAATACATCTTGCAACCTTACTAATCCATCGTTTTCGCTGTATCCCGAAACCCTTGTCCTCCTGAGGTCCACCATGCTTGCACCTGTTCCCAATAATTCGCCCATATCATAGATCAACTTCCTGACATAGGTGCCGGACTCACATAAAATTCTCAACAGATAAAACCTTCCATCAGTTTCAATAAAATCAAGTTCATATATTCTCCTGACCCTAACTTCCCTTTTCACTGAAGACCTAATTGGTGGCCTCTGATAAACTAGGCCTTTAAATTTATTTATAACAGCTATTACTTCTTCTCTCGGTAACTCCTGGTGCACCTTCATAACTGCGTAATATTCTTTGGGTCCAAGCAACAGCGAAGATAGAGCCTTTGTTGCTGAATTGATTGCTATGGGAAGCAATCCAGATACAGGAGGGTCCAGAGTTCCGCTGTGTCCAGCTCTTGTTACGCTTAACAGCCTTTTAACCGTGTTCACAGCCTCAAAGCTGTTCATGCCTGCAGGCTTATCAAGTGGAATAAACCCATATTCCATTATTTCACTTATGTTCCTCTCCTCGGGCGCATGACCGTGGCTTGGATCTGTCGCCTCTTCAAAGAGTGGCACGGTCCTCCCTAAAAGTTCATCTAGAATTTTTGGCATTTGATTTAAAGTCATTATAATATAATATAAGCATTTCAGCCACCGTCTCAGCCTTTACTGAATCAACGTCTACTACTAAATTAAATACGTCCAAATCCTTTCCCAATACATAACCGTATAATTTTTTGTAATGCTTTATATTTTCTATGTCTCTATCCTTTATTATCTTTTCAGCATCTGTTTTACTTATGTTGTCTCTCTGGGCAAGCCTGTTAACTCGCGTTTTAAATGACGCCTTAAGCCACACCTTAAGATGATTATCATCGACAAGCCACGGAATACTCCAACTCGTAATTATGAAATCTTCATTTTTTATTGAATTTAAAAGAAAACTGTCAACCCTTTTATCAAAGTTAGGATCCTTCATCCTCACTTCAAGGAATCGCTTTCCCTCCTCCGTATCCCACCAGTTTCCGATTTCTGGATTGAATCCAAGTTCCCTTGCCATGTTCTTTAATACATCTCCCCCAACAAGAAATTTGATCCCAAGTTTTTCTGATATCAGTTTAGCAACTGTGCTTTTCCCAGATGCTGGCATACCTGAAAGTATAATGCTGACCATAATGGTTATTTGTGTCATATAAAATAAGCATTTTGTTTTTATGCAAAACTGTTCACACAAATTAATAATTGTTCAACAGCNTTTAATATGTGAATAAATATACCCATAAATATGGATTTTAATGAATACCAGAAGCTGTCACATCTGACTGCTGTCTATCCAGGTGATTCTGCAAAGTATTATCTCACCCTTGGTTTGGCCGGAGAAGCAGGAGAAGTGGCTAACAAGATTAAAAAGGAAATTAGAGATGGTGAACCTGTAACAAAGGATGAAATTAAAAGTGAACTTGGTGACGTTCTTTGGTATCTTTCTGAACTCGCGTTAAGTTATGGTATTGAACTTGACGAAATTGCGTTATCTAACATTAAAAAGTTGCAAGACAGAAAAAGAAGAGGCACAATTAAGGGCAGCGGCGATCACCGGTGACATCATCTCACGCCAAAGCTTCCCTTTTCTGATTTGCCCNCAGCATGTTTAAACTACACATGCNCTTATAGTGCCTGGCCATGGGTGCCTACGCAGGCACAAAATCAGACTATATATACCAGCGCGTTCTACTTTTTGGCGCAGGTCAAGTCCTTTAGTGCTCAAGCCTTACATAATGCTCTATTATATAGCCCCCGCAGCTGGTCGAAGTTTCCACCTGTCTGGGTAAAAGCGTATGCATTATCAATATAAAAAGTATTTAAACATTGAAGTCCTTGCATCCTAACGCTAAAGCAATTGAGAATTACCGCTTTCCCTAAACCCGTAACTTATTTTTAAACTATACTTTTAAACTACTTTGATGATAATTTTAAACTATGAAAATAGTAGATCTTATTGCTAATGAAGTAGAGGATTACCATAACTTTGTTACCAGTATAGCAAGAATGAGGAGTGCAATTAAAAGGAGTAAAGTGAAAGTATCATCAAAAAAGTACTACATTATAGGTGACATTCACGGTGACATAAAAACGCTGTCAAAAATTTACAAAAAGATAGGCGAAATAGGGAAGGATGAAACTCTTGTATTCTTAGGTGATTATGGGGATAGAGGAGAATTTCAGATTGAAACATGGAAAACCGTAGCGGAAACAAAGCTTATCCTCGGGGAAAATGCTATTACACTCAGGGGCAATCACGAAGTGCTTCCTGATGCAATACCATATCCTCATGATATAAAAATCAGGCTAACGGAAATGTTTGGAGAAACCGATGGCAATAAGGCCTACAACGAGCTTTTTTTAACATTTCAAGAGTTGCCTATTGTACTTATAGGTGATGGCTTTATAGCACTACATGGCGGATTTCCCATCAGAGGATTTAACCTCGATACCATAGAAAGCAATATCGTTGAAATTCTTTGGAATGATCCGTTTGAATCAAAGGGTTATGCCGACAGCCCTAGGGGCATTGGCTACCTTTTCGGTAAAGATATAAGTGAAAAATGGCTTTCACACACAGGATCACATTTTCTAGTTCGTGGTCACGAAGCTTGTGAGGGCTATATGGCTAACCATGATGGTTTGGTTTATACAGTATTTTCAAGGACCGGCAAACCGTACTTTAATACCAGAGCAGCTTTTGCAATTATTGAAAACGGAAGAATAAATTTTGAATTTGTTTAACCATTTTTGTTCAAGATTACATCTATTTGCCTTTTTACTTCAGAATCAACAATCTTGCCATCGATCCTACCTCTCACCAGTTTCATCACTCTTCCCATCATAATTCCGTACATTTTTTCCTTTGGAACATTTTCCTTTAACATTTCTCTTAAAACTGATTCTACAATTATACGAAGTTCTTCCTGTGATATGCCGCTAAGTCCCTTCTTCTTTATTGCACTTTGAACATCAATTGATCCAGACAGGGACTCCTTGAGGACATCAAATATGGCTTCCTTGGCTATTATTCCGCTGCTTACTGCACTTAAAACATCAAACAGGGCCTTTCTGTTTACCTCTAGTCCGATTTTCCTGAGTTCTTCAAATGACTGAAGTATAACTGAAGCTATGACCGTTGAAGGTATNGATCTGAAAGTTTCTNTNGCCTCTGTAAACCATTCAAAATAATCTGAATCTAGCAACTGTTCAGCTACCTCGTGTGGAACGCTGTATTTTCTTTCTATATCATTAACTGCTTCGTCCCAGTTCTTCATTTCTATCCTGTACGCCATTTTCATTTTATCATCCACCAGAATTGTCATTATGTCCGTTTCAGGATACATTCTTGAAGCACCAGGCCTTGGCCTTAGAAACCTGGTGGCTCCCTTATCTGTAGCCATTCTGGTTTCTGATGGAGGCCCATTGAGTGATGCCATCAATCTAAGCCTTACCATTTCTAGGCAACGCTGGGCCTTCTCCTTTTCCCCAAACACGAGCAAGAACCCATCGTTCTCATTTAAATTTAGTTTTTTATATAATTTGCTTAAAATCTGATCCTCTAGACCATACTTTAAAATTTCGTCGGAATGCACGATTCCCTTAAATCCAAAAAGCCTGCAAAGGTCAGCCAAGTCCAGCCCCAACCTTGAATCTGGAACTGGCTCTCTTGCAAACAAACCTGCAAATCCGGGCGCTTTTAAAGCCAGCGCATCCTTGTCTGACATCAGCTTTTTTATCAACGGAGAATTGGAGCCTTGTAATATATCGGTTAAGATAGTAATTTCAGCATTAAAACTTGATTCAGTTATTCCCCTTTCCTTAAGAATGGCTGAAAGCTCGACGAGCCAGTTCTGACGCTTTTCTTCAAATTCCAGCACCTTTTTTACCTGGTCCAGCTTCTGAACTCCCTTAACTTCCACAATGCCAAAATTACCCACTGATACATTTACATCCTGCCTGATTGTGCCAAGTCCCCTAGCAAATAGTCCTGTAAGTTTGAGTGTTCTACCTATTGCAGCAGCTATGTTTTTTCCGGTTTCAGGATCGGCCTCTATGGGTTCAGTTGTTATTTCTAGAAGTGGCACTCCTAGCCTGTCAAGGTTATAAATTGGTCCAGTTTCCTTCTTTTCTAATAACCTGCCCGCATCCTCTTCAAGGCAAATAGTGTTTATGCCTATATGGCCATTCCCATAGTTGAACCTGCCGTCCATGCCAACAATTGCTGTCCTTTGAAAACCGGTAGTGTTTGAACCGTCAACAACTATCTTCCTCATGAAATGTATTTCATCCACTATCTTTGCTGAAAAGAGGTTCGATATTATGATTGCTGACTTGACCGCTTCAGGATTAGGGTTATGAGGAGGCTCCTCATCTGCTTCTACCAAGCAACTTGTCCTATTACCTGACACGTATGTTATTCGGCGCTCTTTCTTTATCTCAAAGGCCGCCGCTGGATCGATTTCTCCCATCTCACTGCTTGAAACCCTGAGCTTCCTCTCAAAACTAACTGATTCTGTATCATTTTCCCATGGGTTGCAACCACAAAAAAGCTTTTGCTTTGTTTTAAGCTGAATATGTATCTCAAAACCCATTTTCATATTTCAACTTGCCTCCTTGGTGATATTTCCCCACGAAGATTTTGTGGCATTATTGATTTTAGATCCATTTCATTGCCCAGAGCCCACATGGACTTTACCAATGCTACTTCGGAAAGCATGTCGCCTAACGGAACCACACCCATGGCCATAAGATCCCTGCCAGTTTCATATACTGTCATTCCCACTGATCCCCAGATGCACTGTGAGGTCATGCCAACAAACTTCCCCTCATCTATAGCCTTTCTTATGTAAGGAAAAGTTTCTCTAGAAACATGCCCAAGGCCTGTACCCTCAATTATCACTGACTTTAGATCACTTTCAAAAGCTGCCCTGAGGAGCGATTCGCTTATTCCAGGATGGAATTTAAGTATCGAGGATTTAGTTGAAAAGTTTGGCATAAGCTTGATCTTTCCCTGTTGCTCTAACTCTATCTCCTTTTTTATTTCCGCATTTTCTACATTAACTAATGCATAAGGTCTGTCATTTACTGATTCGAATGCGTCTCTCCTACTTGTATGGTTCTTTCTGACTCTTGTGCCCCTATGCACAGCAACTATATCATCATTCAAGCTAGAGTGCATAGCTACAAATACACCACTTGAATGCGATTTTGCTGCAAAAGTTACAGCCCCAAGCAAATTTATTGCAGAATCTGAGGATGGCCTGTCTGAAGACCTTTGAGAACCCACAAAAACTACGGGGCCTGGTGGGTTTTCTAAAGCAAATGAAATTGCAGAAGCGCTGTAATGCATGGTATCAGTTCCGTGAGCTATAACGACTCCCTCATAACCTGAACCGAATGCGTTGTAAACCTCATTTGCCATAATGGACCAGTTTTCAGGTTTCATGTTTTCGCTGAGCTCATTCATGATCGTTTTAATGCTTATTGAAGCTATTTTTCCTATTTCAGGCACCATTTCCACTATTTCCTGAGCAGAAAATGCTGGCTTCACTGCACCAGTTCTGTAATCAACTCTACTTGCTATTGTTCCCCCGGTTCCCATGATCAATATCCTTGGACCAGTGCCTATTTCGCCCAACTCACTTTCAGCAGCTTGCTGTTCCTGTCCTTCATAATTAAGCACACTTATTATTTTCACCTTTCTTGAATCTAAGCCTATATTGTAACCGTTTTTTAATTTTAATGTAATGTGGAAAGTGTCTTCATACAAAGATCTTGGCATGACCAACCCCTCAAACAACTTGCCCTCGTATTCAATACGAACAAATTGACCTGGCTTTATGCGCTCAACCATAACATTACCTTAAAAACTCGTCCATTTTAATCTGTCTGAATCTGGAGGAAGAAATGATCCAGCTCTCCTTTCTTGTTTTCATATAGCTGAAGGCATCATTGTATGCCGAATTATTATCGTTGAACCTGGAGGTGTTTTCGAGAGCTAATCTGACCCCCTCCCTCACCCTCCAGACGCCAAGCGAAGGTATCCAGTTCTTGTCAACCTCCATCAGCACCGTCACTGATGCCTGTCTTTTTATCTTTTGAAGAAACCTTGCTACAGAAAGCCTTGCAGCATAGTATGCGCCTTCAACGTCCTGTGCATAATCTGTCCTGCCGAAGTACCCTTCACTGTCATTTGCAACCGTCTGGATTATTTTATCAGTGCCGTTGTACGGGGCCCAGCTTTCAAGCATTTCAAAACTGTAATTTTCTGGCTCCAGGATCACCGCAAACCTGTTACCCATTATGTAGCTTTTTCCCACCATGAAGTCTGACAACAGATTATAATGAACTATATGCCTCAACATCTGCGAGGAAAGTACTGAATCAACTGCAGTTATGGACCACCTGGTGGCAACTAGTTTTCTGTTTATCCCCAAGCCTCCCACGCTCAGAAGTTGCTGTATTTTGTACACACTCACATCTGATTCAAAAAGATATCTAACTGCATCAGATGCTTTAAGTGATGTATCAGAATAAACTCTTTCAACTGGTCTTGAAAATGATGTCCCAGAATAGTTCAGAACCCTTTCTAACCTACCACTTACACTGATTGCTCCAGCAAACTGGTCGCTGTAAATTTTCCTTTTACTGTTTATCATGTTCACTTCAATATCAACATGGCTCTGTGAAAGGGCAACTTCTCTCAATTTTACAACATCTCTGTCAAGGATGCTATGCTCTGGGTGAACTGGCTTGAGCGAGGTTATTGAGGAAATCCTCAGCTTAATGAGGTCAGCCGCAGAAAGTGCAAGCCATTTAGCTGGATCAGCAAATGATGCAGGATCTGAAGTTATGGATGGCCCTATTGAAAGGATAGCACGTCGCCTAAGCGGGAGATATATAAATGGAGATGTTTTACCATATACTGTTTCCATTATGAATTTTAAAATTTTATCAGCCCTTAATATAACCTTATGGTTTCGCCCACTTCAGGAGTCTCAGCAATATTCCTATGATAGAGCCTGTTCACACTCTCAGCCAGGCTCTGCACTTTACTTCTCTCACCGTGAACCACCATCACCCTCTGCACTTTGCCTCTGAATCTGGATATGAAATTCATCAGCTGATTATAATCGCTGTGACCGCTGAAACCTTCTATTCTGCTCACTGACGCATTTACCTGAACCATTCTCAGCTTTCCTCCATCGTCCTGCACTCCTATTTCCTTGGCTCCGTCCAAAACCCTCCTCCCCATAGTGCCAGCCACCTGGTAAGAAACAAAGATCACCCTGTTTTTATTGTCCTGAGCTAGTTCTCTAAAGTATATGACTGAAGGTCCGCCTTCCAGCATGCCAGATGTGGCAAGGATCACTGCTGGTCCTGAACTAAATACTTCCTCCCTGTCCTTTGGATGGGCTATGACTGTAAAGTTTTCTGTAATAAAAGGGTTTTCGCCCTGATATATTATCCTGTCCCTTATCTCCTTGTTCATAAATTCAGGATATAGGAGGTGTATATTTGTTGCTTCATTTATCATTCCTTCAACAAAAATTGGAACTCTTTCCATTTTTCCCTGAGCTATATATTCATTCAGAACAAGCAGAATTTCTTGCGCCCTTCCAACAGCGGGTATTGGTATCAGAACTTTACCGCCCTCCTTAACTGTGCTGTTTATAGCAGAAATCAAGGTTTCCTCAGCTGTAATTCTTGGTGGCATTATGTCATCTCTCAAACCGTAGGTTGATTCAGTTATAAGAGCTTCAATTCTTGGGTAAATGTAATTAGCCGGCTGAAAGAGCCTCGATTTATCAAATTTGTAGTCACCGGTATAGACAAGGTTGTAAAGTCCCTGCCCTATATGCAGGTGCACAGTGGCAGATCCAAGTATGTGTCCAGCGTTGCTGAAAGTGAGTTTCACATCAGGGGCTATATCGGTTACAGAACTATAAGGAATCGTTATACAATGATTTATGAAGTCCTTCAGGTTCTGGCCATCAAAGAATAACTTCTTTCCCTCCGCATCGGCTACCTTTATCATATCATTTAATAGCAGAGTAATAAGAGTCAGTGTTGGTTCAGTGCAGTACGTTGGCCCGTCATATCCGTATTTGTAAAGCATTGGCACAAAGCCCGAATGGTCAAGGTGTGCATGGGAAATGATAACGGCGTCTAACTCATCCAGATTAAGCCCAGCCAGGTCAAATCTTGGAAAAGCGTCAGATTTTTCAGAAACCCCAAGATTTATACCACAATCAAGCAGTACCTTTGATTCGTTCGTTGATACAAGAATGGAAGACCTTCCCACTTCTCCTGCAGCTCCCAGAAACGTCACAAGTAAATCGCGCTTATTTGTTATCTTTTCTCTAAATATCCTGCTACCCACAGTCCTGAGAAAAGCTAATCTCTCATCTTCACTTGATTTGAGCGTGTGATTTACCAACTGGTATGTCTGGGGCTGTTGGGCTATGTTCCTCCTGACCTTTATCTTCCACCCTATTTCCTCTGCCAGCATCTCTATCTTTTCTTTAACTTCCCCTTCCAGTTTTGAAGGGTCCTTTACTTCTATTACAAGTTCTCCCTGTATACCGTCAAAGAACATTCCTGTAACTTCCGCTTCCTTCGGTATGATTTTTGAAAGCCTTTCCCTTGTATTTTCCTCTTCCTCCCTTCTAGCCTGGTCAGATTTTACTATCACGTGCTTTTTCAACATGTTTACAATATCAGGAATTACCCTAGGATTATCCATAAAAAAGCTTAGGTTGCTCGTGTATATCGCTATCCTAGGGCCTTCATATTCTATCCTTGTCACTCCAGCGTTTGGAGGAAGCAACTGAAAAATTTGCGATATCAAATCTGAAAGCCTGCTACCCAATTTACTTTTTTATTAAACTTTCCTTTTCTTGTCTTGTGAGCTCCCTGTAACCTGATTTATCTATTACCGCTATGTTGAAGTCATTGCCTGTTGCTATATCCCTTCTCATGGCTGAAGTTATTGCCTGAGCGGCAAGCTTGATGCCATCTTCAACTGACATTGAATCCTTATAACCATCCTCAAGCACCCCCAGTGCGACAGGTGATCCACTTCCTGTTGATGATACTTTTTCATGAGATAGGGAACCGAAAAGATCAACCATATAGAGGTCAGGGCCAGAAGCATCATAACCGCCTATCAGAGTTTCAACCTGTAGCGGGAAGTACCTGTTATAAACAAAAAGATTTGAAGCAAGCGTAGCTACAGAGTAAACTGAAATTGGTTTTCTCTTCTCTATCCTGTAAAGATGTATGTGGTACTTCAGTATATCTATTACATTCTGAGCATCTGCAACCGTCCCAGCAATTGTCATAGCTATACTGTCATCAATTTTGTAGAGCTTTCTGCCCACAGTATTGGTCACAAAGTAACCTGCTGTAACTCTTGCATCAGTAGCCATTACTGTTGCGCCATTTACCACCATTCCCAATGTGGTTGTTCCACTTTTAACAATAGAATTTGAAATGTTCAATACAAATCAACCGTTCAATCCATTTTTTGAATTTAGGACTAAATAACCTTTGCGCTACCTTTTACAGAGGATACATAAGCTGCAATCTTTATTGATATACAAATTTAGGGAATTAATTGAATTGCTATATGAAATGACCCCTGAGTTAAGGGCAAGTGGACTTACACTCGAAGATTTTAACGGCGTACCATAGCTATGCCAATGATGTTAGAAGCTTTAAAGTCTAGGCTTAGCTGTAACTGACGATCGCCACACATTACATTCTAGTTTAAATATTGTGGGTAACTCTTTCTGCAATTCTATCAAGTGTCATTGCTCATTAAGTCGCTATTTTAGAATGCTAACTTTGACCTCCTTATCGCCCCGAATGGCATTGATTCCCGACGTCAAAAATGTTACATCCTTTTATGTGTTGCTAGGCTAATATCCGCTAATAAGACGAAATTTAAGTGAACTATTTATCTCAATTCTAGACAAAGTTTTCCCCTCAACTCCCATTATGATAATTATTTTCATTAGACCATTCTATTTTGTTGAAGTTATCATCCAGATAGTCGCCATTTGGACCACAATATACAACTCCTCTTTCAGCAATTAGCGGTTTACCAGTAAGGGCATCAGTATTGTTAGAATGGGCCATCTCTTGCGCAGAAATCTGCTTGTATACTAGTCTATAATTAACGAACGAAACAAAATAACCGCGCAATTCCTTAATTGGGTAACCTGTTATCTCATCCTTTTTGTCAGTAAAAGTTCTCAAAACAACACCTGCATGCCCATCCTTTTTTAACAATTCTGTAAATCTTTTTGGAAATAAGGTGTTTTGAATCGCATTGATCCCAAAGAACAGCAGGTCTTTATCTATTTTTCTAACATCCCAGCTTTGCGTTTGGCTTTTGAATGAATATGTAAGTATGGCGTCATTATACACATGCTTGCCTATTTCGTATAAAAATTTACTGTAACCTGATAATGGCTCCCTAGGCTTATTTAGTGTGAATCTAATATCAAAGCCATATTCAGAAGGGTTTTTGGATTCAGTTACTCTTACTATTGCACCGCATGAGCATTTTGCTACATCTCCGCTTATAAGTGAATAAAGTGTGTAAGGTTTGCCACAGTGAGTGCATTTAACTACCTTTTTCTGCTCAGACCTGATGATGTTCATTATGGTGTTCTTTGCTTTTTCAATTGTTCTGAACGTCTGGTCTAAAAATACTGTACCAATTTCTGCTACAACCCTAAGACCTTGCCCCTTGTATTTTATTACTTCCTCAATTGTTCCCCCTATCTTTTCTTTTTGATAAAAACTATCAATAAATTTCTGTAGCTCTTCCTTTGTTTTAAGTTCGTAATCTTTTTCAGCCAGTTTAAAGTTTAAATTTTTAATAAATTGTTCGTTGCCCCTTAACATCTTTATATGTTCTATGTTGCTTTTTCCGTCATTTATTTTCATCACATCTACAGCTCTTTCATATGCCTCTAAAACATCATCAAAATTCTTTACATTAACGATGCCGATATTTGCCAATGATTCGCTTACATCATTTATAATTTGTTCAATTTTTTCCTTTTCCATTTTTTTACGCCTGTTATTTTCGGTTCTCCAATATTTTTCAATTCTGATTTTTAGCTCTTCAATATCAAGGCCTTCCGATTCAATTATCGATAAAAGCTCCTCAGGCCTAACACTTCCATAGGCCGTATAATAATTACCGCTTATGCTTTTAAGAGCACTAATAGCGTCAGATGGTGAATTAATATCTTCAGCTGTAAATCCTATATGGTAAAGCACCTGAGCAGTAGCAATTGCAAGCCCTTTTTTCCGCCTTACAATATTATTTTTTGATATAAACAAAGGCATAGAACATTTATAATTTAGCCCATTAAAAAAATTTTCATTAAAATTTCATGACCGTATTTTGAAAACAGTTTGATCCTTTGTTATATATTTTAAAAATCGCATTATAACGACTAACGTAAAAATTCAGTGTATAATTTACATCTTCGTTAAATGTTAAAAATTTTAATTGCCAATCCTTTATTGCGCAAATAGGTCCCTTTATAACAAACAAATTAGCACAATGCTTAATTATCATACAGTCAAAAATATACAAAATGTCAGACAATAGGCTGTTTTCGATCGTAGAGCGAATACCAAAGGCAGAGCTTCATGTTCACATTGAAGGCACACTTGAACCTGAAATGATGCTGAACAAGGCATCAAAGAATGAAGTGAAGCTTCCGTACAAAAGCATCAATGATGTGAAGAAGGCATACAGGTTTGCTGACCTGCAGAGTTTCCTAAACCTTTACTACCTTGGAGTTAGCTCGATAGTAGACAGGGAGGACTTCTATGACCTTGCAATGGCATACTTTAGGAAGGCATCATCTCAGAACATCAGGAGGGCTGAGGT
>JGI20133J14441_1002183_pt1 | contig 14185 bp, 8 predicted proteins | sample RS3BMetagenome_FD_14441 | JGI IMG/M metagenome (IMG submission 14441)
TATCGAAGCTATCCTGGGGATGCCGGAAATGTCATCGGGAGTAATGTCATCGGGAGTACTTACCATCGGGCAGCTAATTGACAACGCGAAGGAAGCGACTAGCAAGGTGGGCAGAAGAAGAGCTGAGATTGAAGGAGCATTAAATGAGATACTCGATGCTATTGAGAAGCATAAGTTGACCCTCGCGATGATTAATCCAATGAGCAATACCATCGAGAGACTCGAACAGGAGACTAAGAACGTGCCAAGGTCCTCGAAGAATATAGCCTCGGCAATCAGGGAGATTTTGAGGCCTGCCAAGAAGATGAGAACCATTGCTAATCAACTCAAAAGAAAATCATACAAGGATCGAATCATTCAAGCATGCAGGGACAGACTCCCAGACGCAGCGCTGGAATGGATCGATGCTGCAGTTGTCATCGGTGCGGAAGGCAAGGTGGAGTATCCACCCATACTGGGCAGTGGCGGTAACGAAGGTCGTCTGGACTATACAAACAACTTCATGTTATGTATCAAGAGGGTGCTCATCGACCGTCCGTCTTGGAATGACACAGATCCCAATCTAGTAAATGCGTTGTTCGGTAAACCGTCAGGATCGTACGAGAACATATCCATCGGACAGTTTGACCCAGGGCGGGCCGGTGGATTCAATCAGGGCCCGAATATTGAGCAGAAGGACTTTCCTATCAATCCGTGGGATTACGTGTTGACGATAGAGGGTGCAGTGGCTTGGTCAAGCTCGATAGGCAAGCGAAGCATGCCCGGCGGGAAGAGTCTGCTCAAGAGCCCGTTCACGGTTAAAGTAAAGGCCGTAGGATACACTTCCTCGAATGGGGAGGACGAGGCGGTTGCTAAGGCGGAACTGTGGGCTCCTCTCTGGAATCGGGCAATCACCTATAGCGAGCTGAAGACGTTCATCTCTGAGGGGAGAGCCGACGTCGGGCGGAGGATGGCGCGCAATACTATCGAGTTTGCAGAGGCGGTATCCTCGCTCGGCGTGGACAGGGGCGTCACGGAGTTTGTCCGATATGACCTGCTGAAGAGACGTGGCGATAATTTCATAGCGCTGCCAGCTGGGCGCTTTCCCGTGACGTACAGACGGGAGTCTGACCTCATAAGGGAACTGGATCCGATACTAGGTTACCTGGATAAGTTTTTAGGTGAGTTCGAGAACCCGCCAGCGCAGTACTTATCAGCCAGGAGGAATTTGGATGAGGCTATTTACTATGCTCTGCTTACTGGCGGGGCCCATAGGTTGAAGGCGGTCATCGCCGCTATCGGCAAAATAGAGATGCTCATTGCAACTCGCGATTTATCGAAAGAACCAAGGCTGGAACGGCCACTTTCTGGGCTCACTGCCCGCTGGCTGAATGCGGCGGACGACGGCACAGTTGAATTTAGAATAGCGCGAGCGCTTTCATCTATCGGCCCGACGGACGACGTTGGTCCGATCAGGGCAAACCTCGAACCCGTGAACCCGAAAGTGCCGTACTTGTGGGCTGAATCCGGAAACCAGGTGGAGTGGCGCGGCCACTCGCTAGCGATGCGCATGGCGAACCTACTTTCCAGAAGGATAATGGACGCGGCTCGACTGAATGCCTCTCACAACCCGCTTTTCGCACGATTCGGGCTTGGGATGAGTGACATAGCCAACTTTTTAGACGGCGCTACTGACGATTTCGTCATCGAGCAGCTATTGTTCGGAATGCAGTGTATCAAATGGGCAGACGTCAGCGCAGTGTCGCAGGCAGTAAAAGAAGCCATGATGCCCGTTACGGATTACGAAGGGATATTCCCACGGCATTGGGCTATGCTAAAACTGCTCTTTCTACCCCATGAAATTGAAGTCATTAAAGGCTGCAAGGTTTCTGTGGTGCCCGAACAAGCGATCCTGTCGCTGCTGAAGTCGGGCCGAATTGCGAATGCCTGTGAAATTGCACGAAGACGTCTGTTTTCGGCCGGCCTCAACCCGCTCAACGTGGGCTTGAGCAACTTCGGTAACGGAGAAAGGATTGCTGCGGCGCTTCTCCTGCCGGTGTGGGAGACAAAAAAGCTCTACAGCCTAGCGCTAGAGAATAACGACAAATAAATGAAACAGGTGAACAAATGGCAAACGAATATGTGGAATTGAAGGGAAAGCCGAGACTGTTGATTGAAATCGAAATGGATCCACTCCAGGGAACAAGGTTCCAGCCCACCGGATTTCCAGACGTCGGAGCGGCCGTATTCGAGCGACCGGACGGCAAGCGAATGATACTTGTCGAGTCAGCGCAATCGATTGCGAACAGGCTCGAAAGCACGTGCCTTGATGGAACCGGACCGAAGATATCGAAAGAGCTTGAAGGGCTCCCGTACATATTGGTCAAGTTATCTGGGGTGATCGAGACGGAGACGAGTTCACTCATTGAGGCACACCGGATCAACTCCCCGTTCATCATAAGCAATGAGGAATTTAAAAAGAAGTTCATGGCAGACGCAAGATACGAAAGGGTAAGCCGATCGACTGGAAGAACATTGGGAAAGCCCTCTTTAAGTACGATCCTAACTCACTCCTGCACGGTGTGTTTATGTCGAATCTCGAGGATGGCAGGATAAAGGTGCCAAGGGCACTCACTGGTTTCATTGAGGCAGAGGACATACGCGAAGCTGCCTCTGGTGGCGTGAAAATCAATCCTCTTGACCCAACAGGGAAGATAAGAGCCGAAAATTACGATGAGGATGTCTATGGGAACGTACCCTACCACAGAACCGAGTACACGGCAGGGAAGATCACTGCCTTCTTCAATCTCGATCTGTCACTTATTGAAGGGTACGGCCTTCCAGACGAGGCATCCGACCTGCTGGTATCGCTTGCATTGTTCAAGATCAGGAAGTTCCTTAAGTCCGGACTCCGACTCAGAACTGCATGCGACTTAAAGGTGAAAGGCGAAGTAAAAGTTGTCGAGCCAGCAGGCTTCGTTATTCCTGAAGAAGAAACACTTTTGTCACTAGTCAAGTCCGGGATCGAGGCATGCAGGAAAAAGGGACTCTTTAACTCTCCTCCAGTCCTCGAAATCACGACAAAGGTGAAGGTATCTAATAAGCATGTGAAAGATGATAGAAAGAATCGTGGAGGGGCGGAGAGCACAGACGGAGACGGGAATGGGAACGAGGACGATCAGAACAACTCTGTTAAGTGAATGGTGGTTGCTGATGCTCACCATCGAGATAATACTACTTAATGGCAGATACCACAGTACCCCTTGGGGACGCAACGTAAACGAGGGGGTGCCGGAATGGCCACCATCCCCGTACAGGCTTGTACGGGCCCTAATAGACACGTGGAAACGTAAGCGGCCTGACTGGGACGAAGCAAGGGTTTCAAGAGCGCTGGAGACCATAGGAAGCTCCCCGCCTGAATTCTACCTGCCGGAGGCCAGATCTGCTGCGATTCTTTGCTACCAAAGCTCGAATACTGAATCCGTCGCTGACAGGCAGCCAATATACGACGGCTTCGTCGTAACGGAACGTGGGGACAAAATACTCATGTGCTGGCCACATTCAGTTCCGGAGCAGGAATCACTCAAAGACCTCAACGAACTGTTGTCTCTACTCAACTACCTCGGAAGAAGCGAATCGTGGATCAGTGCAAGTGCTACAGATGCTGTTCCTAGTCTGCAGATGAATTGCACACCCGCAGTTTCAGGTATTGGGCCTGGAATGGAGGCTGTAGAGGTCGCTGTACCCATTACGAAGCAAGAGTTCGAGCGCGAAGACGCTGTAAAGGTTAAGTTTACAGAAAAGGAAAAACACAAGAGCGGACGGAAGACAATGACGGCTGATGTCTCCAGAGCTGCGATGACATGGCTACAAGCATTAGAATGGTCTACAGGTGATATGTTAAAGTCGAAAATGAGCGAGCCGCCTGCATTCAGGCAAATGACATATGCCAGGAAGGCGAACTGTTTCAGGTCATGGCTAGTGGCACGCCGAAAGTCGCGTGCCATGCATGTGAATGCAGTCCTCTATTCCGTCTCCTCGCGGGTGCCGGAGCGCATTACTCGGGCGGTAGAGGTCGCGGAGCGGGTGCACAAGAAGCTGATGGGCATACACAAGCACCTCGTCGGCGACCCAGACAGGGTTTCACTGAAGTTTAGCGGAAAGGACAGATCAGGAGCTCCAGCAAGAGGCCACCGGCACGTCTATCTGCTGCCGTTCGACTCAAACGATGATGGTTGGATCGACAGGATGCTAATCAGGTGCTCAGACGAATTCGACGAACTGGAACTCTCTACATTGAACCAACTCACCAGCATCCATCAGCCGAATGGGAAGCCAGACCTGAGACTCGTTCCCATCGAATGGGGCATCGCAGGGAAGGATTTCCTTAAGCAGAGTAGTAGGGTGTTTCGAAGTGAGACGCCATTCGTTACTCCGAGGCACTACCGGAAGGGCAGGGGCGCCTTTGCGGAGTGGCTCGCTGGTGAGGTGAAGCGCGAGGCTGAGAACCATGGTCTGCCTGCACCGCGGCGAATCAGACCACTCGCGAAGCTCCATAAGCACGGGAAAGATATCAGTTGGCTTGAGTTCACGCGTAGCCGTAAAGGCGAGGCCGAAGGTCTCGGTTTCGGGTTTGAAATAGAATTCGACACGCCGCTTCACGGCCCGTTATCACTCGGGAAGCATGCACACTTTGGACTTGGGCTTTTCGTTCCAGATAACAAGAATCATGTTCCTGACAAGAACTGAATCACGAAACGGCAGCAAATATTGCTGGTGTCGATTCATATCACTTTAAGACTGATGACCTACTAACCCGACCGTTGAACGAAGATATGTGTTTCTGTGAATTGCGCATCATCTTTTCAGACTCCGCTTCAATGGGGCCACGACTGAATAGTCGTGGAGACCCCCGGCGGCAAGCGCTCCGGCAACTGTATTCCTGATGACTTCAATGGGGCCACGACTGAATAGTCGTGGAGACCAACGAGCCCAAGAAACCCGACGATGACCTCACCCGTACTTCAATGGGGCCACGACTGAATAGTCGTGGAGACAATATCCTTCCATTTTTCAAATAAATGTTTACCTCTTACTTCAATGGGGCCACGACTGAATAGTCGTGGAGACGGATTAATCAGGATAAAATCTCCAGGAAACAAGCAGACTTCAATGGGGCCACGACTGAATAGTCGTGGAGACGAAAACAAGAATAGGTTGTTTGCCATATAGCTGGATTACTTCAATGGGGCCACGACTGAATAGTCGTGGAGACGTGCGCGTGTGTGTATGCGCGCACGCACATATACTGACTTCAATGGGGCCACGACTGAATAGTCGTCGAGACAAAATTAGGGGTGAAATAGGATGACAAAAACAGGAATGACTTCAATGGGGCCACGACTGAATAGTCGTGGAGACCCCAGAAGCATCTTCTTTTTTTAAATCCATGATATTACTTCAATGGGGCCACGACTGAATAGTCGTGGAGACTGTGTATTGCCATTTAACAACATATTCACCTTTCATACTTCAATGGGGCCACGACTGAATAGTCGTGGAGACCAGTTCACTGCTGGACTCGATTCGAAAACCTGGGACACTTCAATGGGGCCACGACTGAATAGTCGTGGAGACCTCGAGAATTAAAGCAGCTAAGTTTTGAGTTATGTTGACTTCAATGGGGCCACGACTGAATAGTCGTGGAGACCTAGTATATGGCTCGCAGAAGAGACGGAAAGACTAACTTCAATGGGGCCACGACTGAATAGTCGTGGAGACTTGGCACAATGGCATACAACAAGCTGCGAATTCCACTTCAATGGGGCCACGACTGAATAGTCGTGGAGACCTGAGTTATGCTGAATGCAACGGTGTTAGGGATAATACTTCAATGGGGCCACGACTGAATAGTCGTGGAGACGTGATTATCAAAAATGAGTATTTTAAACCCTTCTTACTTCAATGGGGCCACGACTGAATAGTCGTGGAGACAAAGTGCCCCGGAATGCGAACGAACGCATATATAGGACTTCAATGGGGCCACGACTGAATAGTCGTGGAGACTAAAAATCTTGGTGCAAGAATGAAAGAGAGGCACGACTTCAATGGGGCCACGACTGAATAGTCGTGGAGACTGGTTAAGGACATAGAAAATACATACAGAGGGACTATAACTTCAATGGGGCCACGACTGAATAGTCGTGGAGACTCTTTCAAACGCCCCTAAGAATCTCTACTGGGGTATACTTCAATGGGGCCACGACTGAATAGTCGTGGAGACATGATTCTGATGAATTCGTAAAAATCGTGAGTTATGAACTTCAATGGGGCCACGACTGAATAGTCGTGGAGACCTTATCTCCTTAATCCTATCATACTCCTCAATTTTAAACTTCAATGGGGCCACGACTGAATAGTCGTGGAGACTTACTCGTCCGATAAGTCGATCATACGCTATAAATAACTTCAATGGGGCCACGACTGAATAGTCGTGGAGACTGTTTATCTGTATTTTTACGGGAGATAATTAAATGATACTTCAATGGGGCCACGACTGAATAGTCGTGGAGACGTAGTGTTGCCGCAATCGTTACGCTCGCAATATCACTTCAATGGGGCCACGACTGAATAGTCGTGGAGACTTGACGATTACGAGAAGTCAAAGGCGAAAGATGAAAACTTCAATGGGGCCACGACTGAATAGTCGTGGAGACATGGTGAAGTAGATATAGTATGCGAGCAATGTTTGCGTACTTCAATGGGGCCACGACTGAATAGTCGTGGAGACCAACTGAGCTGGCATATGAACATCATCCAATAGCAGACTTCAATGGGGCCACGACTGAATAGTCGTGGAGACGCTCGCATAAGGGGAGTAAATCCTCATTTCAGGTTAGACTTCAATGGGGCCACGACTGAATAGTCGTGGAGACAACGGTTGCCTCTGTACTGTCCAGACAAACACATCTACTTCAATGGGGCCACGACTGAATAGTCGTGGAGACTTTTTTGCCAGTGCATACAGAGGAGGGATATTTGTTACACTTCAATGGGGCCACGACTGAATAGTCGTGGAGACCTAAATTAGCAACAGGCACATCTACCTGTAATTCATACTTCAATGGGGCCACGACTGAATAGTCGTGGAGACTTTTTTATTGATCGAGAGGTTACCACCCCCTGAGGAACTTCAATGGGGCCACGACTGAATAGTCGTGGAGACTCCAAAAGTTCCTGTCATAGCACCTGTAGAAAAATTACTTCAATGGGGCCACGACTGAATAGTCGTGGAGACTTGGTGTTGCAACTGGCAAAACAATAAATTCACAAAGTTACTTCAATGGGGCCACGACTGAATAGTCGTGGAGACAAGGAGTGCCAGAAAATAGTGAAAATACAGTAGTAAAACTTCAATGGGGCCACGACTGAATAGTCGTGGAGACGGCCTCAAATATTTTCATTCAAGGCATTTCGAGAGGGTCACTTTTTCCATGCGTCGTGAAATTAATCTTATCTGATTCTTATGCATCATTTGTGTATTTTGAACGGATTCCTGTATCTGCGAGTGCTCATTCATTTGCAACACGCCACATCGGCGCTCGAAAGCTCTGGGCGACTGCTATCGATCCGGATGCTTCCCATCTTATGATGGAGAACGGCCACGCCCATCCGTTGCTCTACACCCGAACCGTCAGATAATGACCGCCTGATGTTCTTCGATATCGTTTTTCTGACCTAAAAACTCTATCTTCTCCTCCAAATCAACATCAGGGCCGCCTATATTCACAATCAGGACACGATCGGATGCAAGATCTATGACACCTTCAATATCCCTGATGAGCAATATTTTCTCCTTTGGCGATAGGTAGCAATAGAACACTGAGTACTGCAGTTGTGTTCCATACCCCTTTGCTATCCTGAAAACCTTTCGCCACCTTTTCTGATCCCTAACATCATAAGAAATCAGATACAAATTTTTCATGCGACGTTCTACCTCGTCAGAAAGATTGGATATTCTTTGATCTCTCCGGTTAGTACCCTGCCGAGCAATCTCGCCTGGACTTCTAACACACGCCTGTAACTTATTGAATAACCAAATAACGGATGTGTTATCTGAGTTCCAAGTCTGCGCTCATAAGCGTGAATGACTTTCTTTCTAGCGTCTGGAAGCAATGCAACCGATCCTGCCCTTTTTATAACATCTTCATTGGTTATTTCTCTATTGTTAATCAAAGTGATTACAGTGGAATCTGCAATCAATGGCCTGAATTCCTCCATGAGGTCCAATGCTAATGAGGGCCGTCCATATCTGGGCTGGTGGAAGAAACCCAAGTAAGGATCAAATCCAACGCTCAATAATACCACGGCTGTCGTGCTGGCAAGAAGTGCATATGTATATGACAATAATGCGTTTACCAGATCCTTGGGCGGTCTTCGATTTCTGGAGTGAAAATCAAATCCAATTTCACCTTTGTCCACCTTGATCATTTCCGAAAAATGAGAAAAATATACCCTTCCCGCTGCACCTTCTATTCCGAACAATTCATCGATTGAATTTGACCTGAGCGCGCTTTCAGCCAGTCTAGCTAGCTCATCCAGAGCTGCATCAGGAGAGATTTCGCAATTCCTTCTTAATAATGTTCTGCAGTTTCTTATCTTACCGCAGATCATCCTTCTTGCAATGAGAAGCGATTGTTTTTCGCCAGATGCAACTCGATACTGACACTGTCGCAGCATTATGTTCTTGTGAATCATACCATGAGTAATTCCATAAAACCATCCTCCGAATGAGAAATAGCATATCGGAATGCCACGCATGCAGAGTTCGTGAATTGTCTGGGTTGTGATCTGCACATTTCCGAATAATGTGATGGATGATGTTTCAAAAAGCTTTGCCCTTGCAATCACTGAACCTTTACTTTTGATTTCGAGTTCATCACCATTCTTCGTGACAGTCGTCCCCTGTTCCTGGACGTAGAGAGGCAGAGCATCATCGCTGGCAGGAATAAGACGTCGCATTTCATCAGGTCCAATCCTGTTCAGTTTATCATAAGAGAGTGCATTGACTTCATCGGGAAGGCATATGCCCACGAGGGAACATCGTGGACACTTTGGGCTATCAATTAAAGGAGGTGGGATAGATGAGCTCACTGAAGTTTGCCTTGCTTGTTCGATCAACTGGAGCGTTCTGTCAATTAATTCATCTATTATAGGAACAGTGATTCGAGTCTTAGAGCTCGCATAATAAATTACGCCTTCATTGCAGCGATATCCATTTTCTCTCAGAATAAGCGCCTGTGCACATATCTGTATTCGCTCTGGTTCATGACTTCTCTGTTCATTATCTGGGACTTCTCCTTTCTTGTAATCGACAGGACACAGTACACCACCTTCTCCTTCTATAACATCGAACTTTGCAATGATACCAAGCTTTTCGCTGGAGAGTGTAACCGATCTTGCATTTATTTTTTCCTCGCATTCAAGTTCCTCTGCAGTACCTATATTACCTGTTTCTCTGTCAACGCTGTGATGAACAAACTCACCTTCAAGTGTGTCATCGCTATGTGTAAATTCCCCCTGCACCCATTCAAGATAGAAGAGACGGGGGCAATAGGTAAATTCATTCAACATCCTGGCTGGAATCAGCTGAAGAGGATTTTCATGCATCATTTTGGATCACACTCGGAGATGATGCGATCAGAGGCCCGCGATGACTGACGAACTTTCATTGAGATTGATCTATATTTATCAACTGTTATGAATCTCAATTATCATAATAGAAAATCAAACTCTGCGACGGGACAGCATGAGCCAGTATCTCCTTCTAGCTCCATCTCGGAGAGCCTTATGTTAAATGTTGCCCAACGAGGTCATGCAAAGAAATTGAAACCCACTAAAAACAGAATTCTGACTTTGCCAAGTTAATTTTAGATAGCAAATAAGTCTATTTAAAGACGGTCATGATACTCATGAAAAACATTTTTGATGCCAATAGATGCCGAGTACGCGGTTTTGAACTGCATTGGGAATTGGACACATCGCGCGACATATTGAGTAATAATTGGTTTAATATTGTGCCGGATTTTGCTTATACCACCGCGTTAGATACTGCTGAGGTGAGCGAATGATATGAGACCTGTGGACAAATTCGGAAAGAAAATTTACGGTATCACATGGAAAAAGCTTTGTGAAAATGGAATAAGACTAAAAGATGCTGGATATTACGAATGTAAGGACAAACTTTTTGTCAGGGAGGAGTCAGGTTTCAAGCTCTATGCAGATATGAGAGGAACCGATGAGGTTCCTATCTGGCATGATACTAGGCCTCTTTTCTATGTCTTCCCGACAGATGATGTAGAGAAAAGAAACGCTGTCATGGCAAAAGAGATTGAAAGACTCCAGCAGATAGGGATCGAAGTAAGATTGAGCTTCTATGAGAAGATGGAACCCGGAAGCGGTAGCTTCGGTGTTTATTTTTGGTGTATAAAATGTAATAAGGCTTTTGGTTTTCCATCAGGTGAGCCATACTGCCAGGCATGCGAGGAATATTGTGCTGGATGCGAAAGGCATCACAAGCTAAATTGCCAGCAATGTAAAAAACGTGATGCTGCTATAATATTAAGCAAATCAGAGAAATGTGCATTATGTGGTGTGCGTGTTGTAGACCGTTCCAGGTTATCTTACATAAGAGAAATGCTTGGTTCTGAAGTTGAAATTAGGGAAAAACAAGAACACCATATACACTATATCCCTGAAAAAATCATTGTTGTGTGTCGCCAATGTTATTCAAAGGCACACCGCTCTAAAGACCCATTTTATCAACAATTCAGGCCTGAAATGTCTAGGACAGAATTTTTAAAAAAGAAAAAAGACCCAGATGAAAGGGCTAAAAGAGTACTGGAGAAAATGGAGAAGGAAGGAATAGTGCTAGATGAAGGGCAGAAGAAGTTACTAGAGAGGATGAAAATGCGGGATCTGGGAAATACAAGAAGAGAAAATTAATTTCAATAGAAACTTTTAGTTATTCAGTTGTCAGCCAGTTCTTCACTAAGTTGCCGCCACAGCCGTTTCTTGAGTGGTTCTATATCCTTAAATTTCTTCAGGCGAATCGTTCCCAGAATCAGGCAGGAAGAGTTCCTAAGCAAGATCCACTCAGATTAGCTGGCCTTCAGCCTTAACCTCTTTCTAATGCCTCAGTAGTCGAACCATAATTTATCTGTTTAAAAACATTAATACCTATAAATTTTCAGAAACGTGAAAAACTTGTCCTTCTGCATGATTCATAAGAACAAACTGATCAGGCGCATTGAAGACGGAAAACACCATAACCAGTTTAAAGACAGCAAGCAAATTGGATCTATAGAGTAGTTTGGTATCCTACCAGCTTCAGAAGTTCGCGGCCCGGACTTAAATCGGGGCAATTGTGCGTCCATATGCCGCGTTTCGGCGGCAATTTGCATGGTCACATTTTCATCCAGCACATGTCTACAGGTTGCGAATGCACCGTGATAATTTACGTCGTCGAGAGTGATGCACCAAGCACAGTTGACCTTAATCCATTTCGATACCTACATCATCAACGGTTACTGTTCGATGATAGTTTTAACGGCAAAATTTCATTTCCATTGTTGCGCCTTTTGGGTGCGATTCGACAGGGTGCAGGCATCGACGAAGCATTTCTGCCCTATCCTTCTTCTTTTATAATTTCATTTAAGCCACCTGCGAGTTCAGGATATGTTGGCCAGCGCACTCTCGGTCAGTATTCCAAATTATTCATCTATTATGTCACGCGAAATCATCGTTGCCATGAGAAGCTTTTCATCCGCGCATCCACATGGCGTGTATGACGTTTAACCGTTTACGGCGGCAGTTGTAGAGGCAATGGCCGCACAATTCTGTCACTGCATGACCTCATCTACTTATAGAAATTTCCGTGCGCGAACGAAGTGCTTTGAACATCCATGCAGTGGTTTCTGTAGAGCACCAGGAAGTCAAAAGTTAATTATACGGCAGTGTCGGTTAGTAATTTTGCATTTCGCTCTAAGGTGGGGACGAAATATGCATTCGAAAGTGCCAGACGCACTTCTATTTCTTGGCACAAAGAACGACCGTTTATCACTATCTACGTATCCTCCGCTTCACACCATGAATAACTATTCCTTACAATTCGTAGATTCTCCTTTTGGTCTTGCATTGATATTTGGTTCCCTGATAATTGTAATCGTAATCATAGTAGTCCTGTTGATAAGGAACTCAAGGCGAAAGATTCGCAATAGGTGATTCAATGGTGGTTCGCGTATGATCTGTTGTTTGCGTCCTGTAACTGCATTGCGATTTACAAGGAAATACTGCTGAGGCAATATGTCCAGTGATATTCCGCTTGTCTTTATTGACTCGGCTTTGGGATGGAGGTGAGCCGTTGATATCAGTTAATTCGCTCACAAAATTATATTCAGGTTCATGCGTCCCTGCCGTTGATAATTTATCACTGGAAGTCAATGATGGCGAAATTGTTGGATTTGCAGGTCTCAACGGGGCTGGCAAGACAACTACAATGAAGGTATGCGTCGGACTCCTTTTCTGACACACGGGAGCGTGTTGATAGAAGGCAAGGATGTGGTAAAGGAAAAGAGAACCGCCTCTCTTGAAGTCGGTTGGGTTCCAGAATTTCCCAATTTCGATCAGACCTCCAGACCGATACCTTTGCTCAAATACCATGGTCGTTTCTATGACATTGAACGCAGAGAGACGGAGTCAAGGATAGAGTCGCTTATCAGGTCCGTTGGTCTCTCAGGGCATACAGGAAAGCGGCTGAGAGATTATTCACAGGGAATGAAGAAACGTTTCTCTCTTGCCCTGGCTCTACTTTCAGATTCCCGTAACCTCCTGTTGGATGAGAGCCTCAACGGTCTTGACCCTGAGGGGATAAAATATGGCAATGAACTCGTTCTTTCTATGAAAAAGCAGGGAAAGGCAATATTCCTCTCATCCCACATACTCTCAGAACTTGAAAATATAGCTGACAGGATAGCCATAATCAAGTCTGGGAAGCTGTTAACAGTTGTTGACAGAAGTGAGCTCCCTCGCCTTGGAAGCAAAATTTACATAAGAATTTCAGTGCGCAATCCCGATGAGGCGATATTTGAAATACTGGGCAGATACCGCGAAATTCATTCAGAGGGGAAAGATATCATTCTCACAAATCTGAAGGTGGATGCCGAAAATGCAGCCCTTCTTAACAATGAGCTTGTGAGGGCGGGTTATTCAGTAATCAAGTTCGTGGTGGAAGGTGAAAGCTTGAGGACTATTTCCTGAGCATGGTGGGGGGATGAATCCATATCTCAATGACTTACTGAGAATAATGAGAGGCAGAGCCGCGATAACTTCATTGATAATCATCATACTCTTTTCACTCCTGGTCGGTTATGCAACCACATTTCACTTCGTTGCTTCGAGAACTAATCTGGCCAATACCTTCTACATGGTCACCAACTACTATTCGAACAGTACAGAGGTTCACTACATCACGCGGGCATTCAACAGATACGGCCAGCCATTAAAAGAGGCGATCGTGCTATATGAGCTGAAGGAAACTGCAACCCTCAACCCAATAGTAGAGACGTTTAACACTACCACCAATTTAGGCGGATTTGCAAATATGACTTTCACGAAGATACCACCGGAGGATATAATAGATTATACTACTGTGACGCTTCTGCTTGAGAATTCTCATGGTAGGATACTGGAGATGTACTCATCTTTCACGTCCAATCAGAATCAGTTAGCGTACGGGATGCAGGTAGTTATGAATCCCAGAAGGCCCATTCATGCAATGGTGCACATCGTGTATCTTGGCCCGCCGAGTGACTACGGTGAAAAGGTTGGATTATACATCGCAGGCAATTCCGGATTGCTAGCACAGAGCCTTGCGTTCAGTTACAACTACACTTTCATCACGGAATTGAGCAATTTCACAGTGGAGAATATANCAATCTATGTCAATGCAAACAACTCGGCTAACTTCTACATAGGATTATACAACAGTAGTGGCGACGCTGTTTCGTTGGTGAGCAGCCCTCTGAGCTTCATACCCCCTCAGAAGTCTGTCCTCACAACATTCTATAGCTTCGCCTATATATTGATGCCTGGCTTCATCCCGTTGCTCGCTGTATCAGCCGGTTGTTTCTACTTCGGAAGGGAGAGG
>JGI20133J14441_1002187_pt1 | contig 14153 bp, 13 predicted proteins | sample RS3BMetagenome_FD_14441 | JGI IMG/M metagenome (IMG submission 14441)
CCTGCCGCAGCCATCGCCGCCTGCTGTTGGTTGTCACCGATGGCGAACCCTCGGATGTCGATATCGCCGATCGGCGCTATCTGGTGGAGGATGCGCGCAAGGCGGTGTTATCGCTTGCCCATGCCGGCATCGATACGTTCTGCGTCGGCCTCGATGCCGGCGGGGACAGCTATCTCGAACGGATTTTTGGCCGGCGCAATGTGCTTCAGATCGATCGCATCCAACGCCTGCCGGAGCGCCTCCCGGCGTTATATTTGAAGCTGACCGCGTAGGGGTATCTCGCGCGAAGAGAGAGTGTTGCGGCAGCATCAGTACGCCGTTTCAATGGTGACCCAAATTTTGTTCCGCAATCGCTTTGAGGCCCGCTCGAGATGCCTTGCCGGTTGGCCCGGTGGGAAGCGCATCGAGGATGTGGATCTTGTCGGGGATCTTGAACCTTTCGATTTTGTCTCGACACCAATCGCGCAGCGCCTCGGCCTCCACTGTTGCGCCTGCCTTCAGTACCACCGCCGCGTGCAGGGCTTCCCCAAGCCTTGAGTCTGGAACCCCTGCGCAGAGAACCTGCGCGATGGCGGGGTGCGTGGACAGCAACGCCTCGATCTCGGCCGGCGCAATCTTATTTCCGCCACGGGAAATCATCTCTTTGATGCGTCCCACGATCTCCACCCTTCCGTCCGCGCGTTCGCGTACAAGATCGCCGGTACGGAAATAGCCATCGATGAAAGACGCTTTGGTGAGTTCCGGATTGTCGAGATAGCCGAGCATACCAAAGGGGGAGCGTATCAGAAGCTCTCCCGACGGCGCGCCTTCCGCGACGCCGAGCACGCTTTCTTCGCCCTCCGCCACATGGATACGATAAGCAATCTGCTCCGTCGGTCGGCCGATGGTGTTCATCCCCGCGTCCGCCTCTTCCGGGCGCAGGCAGAAATCGCACGAGCCCGTCTCGGTCAGCCCGTAGAGGTCGTAGATTCCGGCATGGGGCAATACCCTTCTCATTTCGGAGGATAAATGAGCGCCCAGCGCTTCGCCGCCGGTCATGATCGTGCGCAAGTGCGGTGCGTGCACCGTCCCGTGCGCGAAAACAGCGCGCAGCATCGACGGCACGGCAGCGAGCACCGTCGCCTCATGGAGGCGCGCGCGCAGCGCCACAGGCGAGAACTTGCCCACAAGTTCCAATCGCGCCCCCGTCTTGAGCGTCAGAAGTGCAACCCAGAGTCCGAAGACGAAAACAAGCTGAAGCGGCAGCAAAATCGTATCATGGGCGGTCAGACCTAGCAGATTCTGGAGAACGCCGAGTTTGGCTGCGAAACGGTCATGGCCCAGAACCACGCCTTTGGGTTTGCCGGTGGTGCCCGACGTGAAGATAATCAAGGCGGCTCCGTTCAAAAGCGGCCGGGGCGGCGGCGGCGTTTCCGCGATGAGGCTCACCGCGCCGTCTGCCACTTGCAAGCGCGCACGGGTTTGCGTGCGCACCGCCGAGCGCGTGGTCTCGGCGGCGTTTGAATGCAGAGGAACGGCAACCCCTCCCGCCTTCCAAACGCCGAACAGCGCGGCAAGGTCCAGAACGCGGTTGGCGATTAAGACGTGCACGGGCTGATCCGGCATCAGCCCCGCCATGCGTAAGTCTTCGGCGATGCGCGCGGCAGTATGATCGATCTCGGCGTAGCTCCGCGCCGTTCCGGTCTCATCCTGCACGACATTTTCCACCGTCCCGGTAAGGATGCGGGAAAGATGATGCGCGCGTGGCATTTTTCTCTGTCTCCCGTCTCCGCCTCACGTGGAGGGCGGGAACCGCGCGTCCCGCCAAGCAAGAGCGGCCTTCAACCCCTCGCGGCGCGCCACTTCCATGAAGGCGATCTTGTCGATCGAACCTGCTCCCTCGATGGCGAGGTCGATCTCGAGCGCACTTTCCAGAGCAAGCAACAACCCTTGCTGCTCCAGCGCCCGGTTGAGCGCCCGCTTGGTTTCTCTGACCAGACCGGGGTCAATGACGGCGATATGGCGCGCCCAGCGTAACGCCTCTTCGTCGAGGGCCTCGGGGGCGACCACACGGTTGACCATACCAATCTGCTCGGCACGCCGGGCCGACACGCGATCCTCGCCGAGCAGAATGATTTCTTTGGCAATTTTTGGCCCGACAATCCACGGGAGAAGCATGACCACAATGCCCGCGCCGAATTTCAGCTCCGGTTCACCGAAAAAGGCATCTTCGGACGCAATCGTCATGTCGCAGGCCAGCGCGAGCTCGCATGCTCCGGCAAGGCAAGGCCCCCGCACAGCGGCAATCGTCGGTTTCGGGCAGTGCCAGAAACGCATGACCGTATCAAAATCCTTGCGCAGCAGCGGCCGCCAGGCATCAACTCCGCTGGGCCGCGCCTCCATCTGCGCTTTGAGGTCGAAGCCGGAGGAAAAGGCGGCGCCCGCCCCGCGCACGATAACGGCTTTGACGGCAGAATCCGCCTCGGCGCAATCCATGGCCGCGCCGATCTCGTCCAACATTTCCTGGTCAAGAGCGTTGGTGCGCTCTGGCCGATTGAGGGTAATGCGGGCCACGCCGTCCAGCGTCTCGTAGATAATCTTGGTAAACGTCATGGATGCCTCGTTTCTGCAACTATCGGCGCCCACCCGCCATAGCCTGCGCTTCCGGGCGGGCTCTCAGGCGCAGCATAGCAACCACGCCGAGAAACGGCGCAACCGCAGCCACACAAAAGGCATAACGCCACGTCAAAAAGCGCATCGCATAGGGCAGCACGTGAATGCTCAGGAGGGTTATGAGGAAGCCCATACAGGTCTGCACGGTTAACATCGTGCCGATCAGCGTGCGCTCGGACAATTCGCTCACCGCTGCGGAGAATTGTGCGGAATCCGCAATGACGCTGGTTCCCCAAACGAAGGCAACCCCCATCACCAGCCATGCCGGGCCGGCGAAGAGAAAGCCGATTGCGATGGCGCACGTTCCGCTCACCGCCATAGCGGCTGCCGTGACCAGCGTCCGACCAAGGCGGTCGGCGGCATAACCGCCAAGCAACGCGCCGAGGGCGCCGATTCCCACGACCGCAAAAGTGGCCAGGCGGGAATCAAAGGGCGGGGCGTTGCCGTATCGTGCGGAGAAGCTTGCGGCAAGGTAGGGGCCAATCCACGTCCACATGGCATAGAGTTCCCACGAATGACCAAAATAGCCGAAATTGGCCAGGCGCAGGGCAGGGCGGCGAAAGGCCTCCAGAGCATTGGTGAGCTCCAGCGGCGGCGCTTTCGCAAGGTGCGGGCCGATTTTGGCGTACCTGATGAGAATGGCCGCTGTCAGCGCACTTGCCGCCGCACCGGCGACGGGGACTCGCCAATCGAAGCCGCCGATAGCCGCTATCGCGTGCGGCGAGGCCGAGCCAAGCGTGAGGGCGGCCACCAGCACGCCGATGAGGAGGCCGAGATCGCCCTCGGCCCAGGTCGCAACAAGCTTCATGCCCACAGGGTAAACGCCTGCCATGCACATGCCGGAGATGAAACGCAGAACCGGCACCGCAGGGTCCGGCGGATCAAACAGGAGGATGGCAGCATTGGCCACCGCCGCAACAAAAGCGGAAGTTGAGAACAGTCTTCTGAGATCTGCGCGGTCAACAAGCGAGAGAAGTGCGCTTGCCAAGGTCCCGACCACAAATCCCGCTTGCACCGAACTGGTCAGCAAGGCCTGCTGAAACGGAGAGAGGCTCCAACGCGCTTGGATCGCTCCCAGAGAAGCGGTCGTGGCAAACCAAGTCGCCATCGCCGCCACCTCCGCCACCATGAGTATCGAGAGAGAAAGGAGCTTACCCTCCGTCGTGTCGGCCGAATACGTTAATGTCCGCACATTACTTCGCTTTCTTCAGCATGGGGCAAGCGTCAGCCGACATCGGGCGAAAAGCCTCATCGCCGGGAATGGTCGCGACAAGCTTCAGATAATCATAAGGTCCATGAGACTCGGCGGGACTCTTCACCTGCCAGAGGTACATGTCATGGATCGTGCGCCCGTCTTCGCGGATGCGGCCTTTCTCGAAAAGCGGATCATCCGTTGGCATCTCCTTCATTTTTGCCACGACGAGAGCGCCATCATGGGCTTTTGCCTTGTCCATTGCGGCGATCGCTTTCATCCAGTGTAATGTCGCGGCATAAGCGCCTGCTTGGTTCATGGTCGGCATCCGGCCATTGTTGCGTGCCGCGAAGGCCTTGCCGAAAGCGCGCGTGCCGTCGTTGAGATCCCAGTAAAACGCGTTGGTCAGCAGCAATCCTTGCGCGGTCTGAAGGCCGATGGAATGGATATCCGAGAGAAAGATGAGCAGGCTAACGAGCTTCTGAGACTGAGACAGGCCAAATTCGGCTGCTTGCTTGACGGCATTGATCGTATCGCCCCCGGAATTCGCAAGGGCTATGACCTGCGCCCCGCTGCCTTGCGCTTGAAGGATGAAGGATGAAAAGTCGGACGTCTGAAACGGCACGAGTACGTGACCAACAACTTTACCGCCCGCGGCTTTGACGACGTCTGTCGCATCACGCTCGAGCGCGTGACCGAAGGCATAGTCCGCCGTCACGAAATACCACGACGTCCAGCCCTGTTTGATCATTGCCCGCGCGGTGCCGTTGGCAAGCGCCCATGTATCGTAGGTCCAATGGACCGTGTTTGGCGTGCAGTCCTTGCCGGTGAGGTCGGAAGTGCCGGCACTGGTGACGATCAGAACCTTATTCTTGTCACGCGCGACCCCAGCAACCGCAAGCGCCACTGACGAGGTCGGCACGTCGATGATGGCATCGACATGATCAACGGCGTACCAACGCCGCGCGATGGAGGAGCCGATATCGGCCTTGTTCTGATGATCGGCCGAAAGCACCTCGACTTTGAAGCCGTGCGTCTCCGGTTTGAAATCTGCGACAGCCATTTCCGTCGCAACGACGGAACCGCGGCCCGCGATATCCGCATAGAGGCCCGACTGGTCGTTCAGCACGCCGATGCGGAATACGGGGAGGTCTTCGGCACGGGCTGCAACTGCGCAGGAAAGCGCTAGCGCGGCGGCGTAGACAGCTCGCATCTTTTGCTCCTCGGCGTTCTTTCCACTCTCTCGTGTCGGGGTCGCAGGGTGCGTCTGCCTCCCGGCAAACGAAAAGCATTATTCTTTGATTTGTCAAATATTTTCTACGGAGCGGAAAACCCGTATCGAGCTGAAGAGATGGAACCGACCTACGGCCCCATCGTCACCACCAGCGTGGCAAGACGCTCATTCTCATTGAGCGAGCGAAAACGACGTCTCGGTATGGCTTGATCCAGCCCGAAGGCCGCGCTTGCCTGGCGTTGCCGTTGCTCACCACCCCGCGACGCTTGGCCGCGGGGTGGGGCAACTCTCAGAGGCTTGAGTCTCAGACAATCGCGCTGGATGGAAGGTGCGCGACACCGCTCAGGAAAATCTGGGTATGATCGGAAAGCGTAATGGTGGTCGATCCTCCGGCAGAGGCTACCGTGTAGGAATTGGGGGCGTAATTGATCAGATCGATTTTATCAACGCTGGGGTTGAAGTTGTTAATCACGCTGACACCCCCGGCCCAGATCGTGTCCTGGCCACCGGCCCCACCGCTCTGTCGGAACGATCAGAGTTGAGGCGCAAGGGCCTGATCAGTGCCCAGCGAAAGGATCAGCCGGGCGCAGAGTCATAAAAATGTCGCCCGCGCGCCAACAATCTGAAACGCCGCGCTCTTACACCTCAAACACCGACCGACAAATCGGGCTTTTGGACAGTTGTGCGAAGAGGTAAGGACGTGAAGCGTTTTTCCAGTCTTGGCGTGATGGCGCGCTGTGGCGCAAGTTTGCTGGCGCTGACATTGCCGGCAATTCTCGCGCAGGGAACGGCAGCGCTGGCGCAATCAAACCGGCTCGCCCTGGTTGCGCCGATCAGCGACGCCGCGCTCGAGCACCCTGAGCCCGGGGACTGGCTGATGCGCCGGGGAAACTACGCCGGCTGGGGATACAGCAAATTGGACCGGATCCGCGTGGACAACGTTGCCGAGCTTCGGCTTGCCTGGGCCTGGACCATGGAGCCGGGCTACCAGCAGGAAGCGCCTCTTGCCCATGACGGGATCTTATTCCTTGGCAATCCGCGCAACGTGGTTCAGGCCTTGGACGGCCGCACGGGAGAGCTGCTGTGGCAATATCGGCGCCAGCTGCCGCCGGTCGAGGGTCGCTACCACCAAGACCTTTTCGACCGTCAGCGCGCCAGCATCGCGCTTTACGAAGATAAAGTCTTTTTGACGACCGCAGATGCGCATGTCATTGCACTGGACAGCAGAACCGGCCAGGTGGCGTGGGACACCGCCGTTGCAGACTACCACCAAGGCTACACTTTTACCGGCGGGCCGTTGGTTGCCAAAGGCAAAATTATTGCGGGGATCTCGGGCTGCACGATGCCGACCACTGCTGGCGGCTGTTTCATTGTCGCACTCGATGCGCATAATGGGCGAGAGCTCTGGCGGACTCACACCATCGCCCAGCCCGGATCTCCGGGTGATGAGACCTGGAATGGCCTGCCGCTGGCACGGCGCAACGGGGGCTCCGCATGGAATACCGGAAGCTATGATCCGNCCTCCAATCTCGTATTTTGGGGCGTGGATGGGCCGACGCCGCACTCTCAGATTGCGCGGGGCACGGGAAACGGCGCCGTGCTCTATACGGAATCGACTCTGGCATTGGACGCGGATACCGGAACAATCAAATGGTATCATCAATTCCTGCCGGACGATAACTGGAACTTAGACCATACATTTGAACAGGTTCTCGCCAATGTTGCGGTGAACGGGGCACCGCGGGAGGCACTGCTTACTCTCGGCAAACCCGGGATCCTCTGGGCGCTTGATCGGCGGAGCGGCGCTTTTCTCTGGGCGCGCGAGACGACCTACAACAATGTCGAGCACGTCGATCCCGCGACCGGTAAGATCAACGTCAATACCTCGCTCATTCCGCAACAATTGGAACAGACGGTTTTTGTCTGTCCGTCCATGTACGGCGGCAAGCTCTGGATGGCGAGCGCCTATGATCCGGTGGCAAAAACCCTGTTTCTGCCGCTCAACAACCTCTGCATGGATTACAAGGCCGTGGCGCAAGATGCGCTGATCGGAGAGGATTATGGGCGCGGCCGCATGCAATTCCGCTTTTCGCCCGATAGCAACGGCAAGGTGGGCAGGGTGGAGGCCGTCGATCTTGCCAGTCAACACACGGTATGGACCCATGAGCGGCGTCCGTTTTGGTCGAGTTCATTGCTGGTCACCGCGGGTGGTCTCGTCATCGGCGGCGATGCCAATCGCCGCGTGGTGGCGCTCGAGGCACGCAGCGGCCGGGTGGTTTGGGAGCGCGCCCTGAGCAATCAACCCGGCGGATTTCCGATGACATATATGGCCGGAGGCAAGCAGTTTCTCGCCATACCCGCCGGCTACAGCCTGATCGGCAATCGTGTCACGTCGAGCCTTACGCCCGAAATTCCTGTGCCGGCGCGCGGCTCGACCCTTTGGGTGTTCGCGCTGCCGGACGCAAAACAGCAATAGAAAAACAGCAATAGGGCGGAGCCGGTCCGTGCCCGTACCCGCGGAAAAATGCAGGCACGAGCTGGCCAAAAAGCCCGACGCGCAGAGGCAAAACGGCGCATCATTCAAAGCCCGGCCGCTACCGGCCCGATCCGGAACGCAGACCTCGAGGGCGGAAGGGCTCGGATGACGGCGAATCCCAGATGGTCAAAATGCTGTCGGCGTTGCTTATCCACAGCCCTGCCGCGATAAAAGCAGCCGGCGCCGAAAGAAAGGCCTATCGGGCATGAGATTTGTGATGTTCTCTCGACAGTGCGCATTTGGCGCCGGTTCGGCCGATGCATCTGCGGGCGCATGACGCGGAATCGGCGCTCGCTGCAAGGAAACCCAGCTCCCTTCGCGTTCCTGCAACATCCATCACTCCCGGCTGACACAGCTTGCGAAAAAAGCAGAGCAGGAGCAGAGCGGCCGATTTACGCCCTTGGCTTCATGCCGCCTTTTCGTTTTACTTTTGCTTGCAGGCGAAAAAGATCGGGCATGTTGATCCGGCCATCATTAAGGCGGAAGAAAATCTTGAGCCTGACCATTTGCTCGATGAGTAAGCGGTAAGCCTCGCGCTCTTCTCGCTCCTCTAAAACATCGCCAGGAGGGATATACCGGTTATCGTGTCCTTCCGTTGCGGCTTGTTCCTTAAGTTTCCTTAAGGTTCCTCGCTTTTGCCAGCGTGCCACAAGTTCAGCCTCGGGCAGAGGCACCGCGAGATATTGCATGTCATTAAGAACCTGTTTCATCCAGCGATAATCTTCGGATAATTCTTCGACCCGTACTTTAGAAGCTTTTCGCACCCCCGCTTGGATACCGGGAACGTCGAGAACGGTTTCGTTCGATTTCGCATTTTCAGCAGCTTCTTTCATCGCCAAAAGAAAACTGCGCGGGGCCGCAAAACCGGCGGCATCGGAGATGTGGTTCGGCACCCATTTATAGGTGTCTCCCTTGGTCGGTCCCGCACCCATGTAGTCGCCAGCCAGGGCGCGAAAAACTTTTTGCTGTAGCACCTCATCCTCAATCAGATCTGGGGACGGATGCCAAACCTCGTCCACTTTATCGAACCTCGCATTAAACACTCGACAACAAAATTCACGGAAAACGGTTGCAGGATCCCTGCCGCTATAATTGGTAGCAGGATCACAGTGGTTATTGGCAAGTAACGTCCAAAGCAATCCGTAAAGATCACGGCGTTTCCAATTGAGTTCAACTATATTATGGCGAAGCTTCGAAGCGTCGCCAACGGCCCACAACCGATCGTCATCCGCCATATCGGGGCGTATGAACATTTTAATACGAATTGCCTTCAAGGTGCGAACCGCAAGTGCCAGCTGAATGATGCCCTTGATCTGCTTGCGTAGACCCCTCCAATCCTCGGCGAGAAGATCGAGAGCATCAAACACAAGCACGTAAATGCGATTTTGTGCGGCTAGGGTCTCGTCAAGAGCACGAAACGCAGCGTTGCGCCGCGCCGGGTCCGTGGCTACCCACTGCGTCCATTTCAACCAGTCCGGCGAGGGACCACCATTCGGGGCATCCGGCGTGGGGATCGGGGCTCGGCACAACATTACGGCACGCCACAAATCTTCGGCCGAATATCCCTCATGGATGATATTCGCAATCACGTTTGGGGTAGGATGGTCCTCCGTCATTCGGTCATCCGAAAAACCAAGCTTTCCTTCGACTTGGGCAAGCGGCAATCGAGGATAGAATTGGGCAACAAGATTTCTGATATCGCGATTGATCAGAACGCTCGACCAAAAGCTTTTACCTGTACCCCGATCGCCTACCACAACGGTGCGATTTGGATCAAGCGCACCGGCATGATCGGCCGGCGTGAAGACGTTCTCTTTTTCAGGCGGTTTTGATGCTTCATGCGAGGCCACGTCAGGCAACGATTTGAACGCTTCTCGCACAATGGTGGGAAATCTGATTGTCATGTCAGCCCCAAAATCTGATCTACACCACGCAAAAATGATCCAAACGCCGGGAGATAACGTTCGGCGGTAAGCAAAGCTATGTCGACCCGCGGGTCAAATCGCGAATAGGTCTTATCGGTGCGTATTTCGAGCGGGTAATGGGGGGCGTCTTCGTCGTCAACATCAAAGTTAAAAATCACGCACTCCGACAAAGCGGAAGTCTCCACCTCTAAAGCCGTCTCATCATCATAAAGAGACTCTCTCCAAAGATCCCAGCTATCTTGCCGAAACTTCACAAGCGCATCTTGCTGAGGCGGGGCCTTGGCATGAACCATTTTGAACGCGCCCCGGGTATCTTCGCCGCCTGCTGCCGGATCGAAAGCGCTGCGTAAAACGTCAAACAGAATGGCTAAATCACCAAAACTCTGGTTGCCTGCAGTTGCAAACAAAAGCACCTTAGCACCGAGACCGAGAAGGATACTTCCTGAAGTCTCATGCAAGCCGCCTTGTGCATCAATGAGGACAACGTCATAATGACGGCGTTCGCAGAGTTTCCGAATCAGTAAATCAGCTTTTTGTGCAAAGCTCAGACCGGCAAACTCTTCGCAGGCGGAGCCTGGCATGTAAGCCCGCGCGAGTTTGGAGAGATAGGCGCCAGGCTTGCGCCCGTGTGCCGGTACAACATCAATTACCGCTCTGTCTGATATGAACGGACTTGGGCTGATCATGTCCACCAGCAGTTCTTCGCTATTGGCTCCTGCGGCGAGTGCGGCAAACCAGTCCACAACACCAAAATCCGGCATATTTTCGGCGGCGAGAAGCATGGAGCCAATCCCTGGCGCTTCCAGATCGAGATCAAGGATGAGAATATTATTACCGCGCGCAGCAAGATGGGCTGCTGTAATGGCAAGCGCCGTCGAGCGGCCGACGCCGCCTTTCACCGAGTGAAAAACGAGGCGCTGAGGTGAGTCGACCAACTTGACCGGTGGCGTCAGCCAGTCTTCCCCGGCTACCCGCCGATCGATGAGCCTCAAAGGAGAGTCGTCCGTAACCGCAAGCGATGGCTCTTGCAAAAATTCGCCAAGCTCCTCCTCGGCAACCCCGGTGACCAGCTCCTCGCGTGGTGCGGCATAAGCGCCAAGCTCAGGGAGGAGTGTATCAATTTCGTTCATAAGACGCGCGGCATTTTCCTCCGTCGTCACGAGACGCAACTGGCCATAAATATCGCGAACGATCCTGCCATTGCAGGCAACCTTGGCGCCGAGCGCGCGGGTGATCCACCTCGCAAACACCTCGGGGGCCGCATCAAAGGTGACGTTTGACATGGGCTAAGACCTCTTCACGTGCTTAAGCTTAAACAAGCGCTCGACATCCTTTCGCCATCGTTCCCATCTCTGTTGGGCGTTCTCGTGAGCGATTTGCCCCTCGTAACGCAAATCCACAACCCAACCCTTAAGAAAGTTTTCGGTCAATGCGGGCGCGAGCCCCTTTGCAATTCGACCCTGGCTATGTAATCTAATGTGTATCCGTAACTCTGGGAAATGTTTGCGGTATTCAGAATTGGGACCAACCTTTATTATATTGTAGCGAGTGAGCAGTTCTTTGACCCGGCACTCCGCCGCGTAACCGATTAGATACCCGGCATTCTGATACCGGCCATGGTCGGCAAGTTTTTCGGCGTCTTTTCTATGCCGATAGGCCGCGCGTCTGAAATTATCTGCCATTATGGACTTATCTGCCATTGTTCGTCTATGCTTGAGGGACGCCCATGACCTGAGGCCGAGCCGGGTGGCTGACCAACCCTAGCATGGGTTAAGGCGCAGGAAAATCTGCCTCGCACCTAATCTCACCTTTATCACCCGGACGCAGCAAGCCGCGCGCTTTCACCCGTAACCCGGCTCTGCTCATCGCATTACCGGCAAGAGCCCGATCGGCTGGTCTGATGAAGACTTCGCCGGGAGCAGGTACCGACGCCAACCCGTATCCACCCAGCTGCAAGTTGCACATATAAAGCACGACGCCATGGATTTATGGTGTTCTATGAGTGCTCATCGTGTTACTGCGTTCTAGCCTTACCCCGGCGCATGTGCTGGGCGCCGCGGTGCGCCGGTATTCATTGGCGTGCACGCACCATGCGGGCATGCAGCCGGAGGCGGATTTTCGCGCCCTCAAGCAGGCGATGCAAAATCTGCGTTGGGAAGAGGCGGAGCTCCATTGGTGCGAAACCACCCGACGGAGCCGGCGCCAAGGAACGCTGATGCGCCTTGGCGGCATGATCGGCCAGGCGCGGCTGGATCTCGCGCCGGCCCCCCGCGCTCTGGCCGTTTCTCTGATTTGCCCAGTGGCTGCACTTGGGTAAAGCAGCAACCATGGGGTTCGGCCGCATCCGGCTGTACAGCTCATGATGGCAGCGGACCCGGCACACTATTCCCGCCGCATTCTGCGCGCCGTAACCGGGCTCAGCACGCAAGTCGTTGCCGAAACCATCTGGTGAGAATGCGGCGGCACCGGATGGACCCCGGGATGGTGAATGCCGAGGACATTGCACAACGGCGGAGCCTTTCCGAAAAGCACGATTCGTCTTGTAATCATTGTCGGCAGTTACTTATTTGTTTTTAACATAGGCCGCCATGGTGAGCGGCAAAGTTGCGGAGGCTCTCATCGCGCACTTTAAGAAATGGTTTACCGATAAGACCTCGTCCCGGCGTGTCTTCGTACCATGCGTCATCACCCGGACGCCCGAATCACGCTTTGAACTTTTGCTTGAGGAAGGACGATCCGATTTCGCCGTGGGCAAGGCTGCGCGCGCGGCAATTTGCCCGCAATGTCGTTCGCAATCGGTCGCGCATCCTGCATGGTACGTGGTCGACCCTTAGCGCACGCGGTATTGATCGGAAGGACATGGAGGGCTTCGTGATCTCAGTCCTCCGAATTGCTGTGATAGAACTCGAAGCGTACGTGCATTCCGCAAATCCGGTCGATGATATCAGCGAATTCCTGAGCTGGGTGCAACAGCGGAAAATGGGACCCCGACCTCGAAAATTTGGTCGCGCCGTTGATTCTCACCGTTGCATGTCTCAAAACAAGGGCTCCCGCAGCCGTGCGGCGGCCCTTTCCGTTGCCGCAAGGCGTTTGCGTGTCAGGTCGCTAACCCGCGCCTTTGCCGCTGCAAGGAAGTCGGCGGAAACCTGCGCTACCGAACCAGAGGCGAATGGCGGTGAGGGGTCGTATTCCAGTTGAAACTGAATCGCCTCGGCTATCTCATGCCCGTAACAATCGGCAATCACGGTCAGCGCGAAATCGATACCCGAGGTGACCCCGGCGCCAGTAATCCGGTTTCGGTCGCGCACCACGCGCTGTTGAATGGGCTCTGCACCGAGAAGGGACAGTTGATCCAGCGAAGACCAGTGCGACGTCGCCTTGTAGCCCTGCAACAGGCCAGCCGCGCCCAGCACCAGGGACCCTGTACAAACCGACGTCACCCATTGCACCTCATCGGCGAGCCTGCGAAGAAATCCCAGCGTCTCGTCATCTTCCATCAGATCGATTTGCCCCGGCCCACCTGGAACACAAATCAGATCGAGCGGCGGGCAATTGGCGAAAGTCGCGGTCGGCAGCATGATCAGGCCACGATCGGAGATAACCGGGTCCAATGTCTTCCAGATCAAATGCACCTTTACATCCGGCACTCGCGCAAAAACCTCATAAGGACCGGCAAGATCAAGCTGCGTTACCCTTGGGAAAAGCAGAAAGCCGATAGACCGCGGCGGTGTCATGTTCTGCATTACCGTCTTTCCCATGGCGCAAAGCCGGCGGCTTCATGCCGCCCGTCGGTTGGAATCCCCTATCCCAGCCACCTGCTTTTTCTAACCCGCAGTCCGACGCCTTGTCGAGGCTTATTGCGCTGCCTGGGTTCTGCCTCATTATTCTCATCAACCCTGCTGATGCAACCGCCTCGGCACCTTGCTGCTCCATTAGATGCTGCGCTTCATTATTCCTTGCGCCCAACGCTATGAAGAGCCGGATCGCGGGCTTCCAAGCCCGCACGCCGAAGCGTTGCCGTTGACAACGCTGTTAGAAACGGTTAGTATGACAAACACACGAAAGGAGGTGGTGCGGAACTCGAAGTGAAGAAATCGGAACTCGGAATGTGTCGGACATATCCCCATGGGATTTCGGCCCGCGAAAGGCTTTGGAAAGCGGGGCAGGGCAGCCTTTCAGGCCGCATTCTCCCATGGGGTTTCCGCCGCTCCGGGATGGGGGAAGGGGCAAGGGCGTGCGTTTCGGCTCGGGCGGGTTTGCGCGCAGAGACCCTTTAGACCCTTTAAGGAGAATATCGGCTTTGCAGTGCGTCACATAAAAGATATCGCATCCGGAACCGTTGCGCCGACGCGGGCGACGCAACGCGCCGGAGATCGCGCAAAAGATCAAGGGAACGCAAGGGGCTCAAGGAAAGGCGGAAGAAAGACATAGGGGCGCATTCAGGCAAGCGGCGCATTCAGGCAAGGTAGTTAGAAGTTCTGACGTCAAAACTCGTGACGTCAAAACTCCTAACGATGGCACAAACGTCAGCGCGCCGCCGTCGCGGCGATATCGGCCGCGCGCAGCCGCCGGCCAAACACCGGCTCCTTGTGCGGAAGCGGCGGCAGCGCCCAG
>JGI20133J14441_1002192_pt1 | contig 14132 bp, 21 predicted proteins | sample RS3BMetagenome_FD_14441 | JGI IMG/M metagenome (IMG submission 14441)
AGAAGGCATGCCTGGTATGTACAATCCCGCTGTGTACGTCTATGACCTGCAAAGCGGTCAGGTGATGCGCACGCTGCGCGCCCCTGCGAACCAGGTTCCGGTATCCGTCGCGTTCGACGCCACAAACGCATTCGTGGCACTCAACAACCAGTGGTTTGACCATCCGTATGACAACAACACTGGAAAAGCAATCAACTATGTGGGGATCTACGGGATTGCGGGCGGAGGCATGGTGGGCAAGATCGTACATGCGTTTCCGCCGATCAAGGGATTACTTGTATCGGCAAATGGTACAGGAGAGAATTTGGATGTATTGACGGCGCGCGGTTTGTATCTGTACAGCATTCCGGCACCAGTTGCAGCAACCACGACTGGCACGACATCATCCGGTTCCACCGCTTCTTAGCGCCCGGTTCGTTTGAACTGACCAACCAATTCGCGGTCGGAGGTGCGTATTGTGTTCTGTCCAGAATGCGGTGAAGCGGTAGACGCATCCGCCAAGTTTTGCCCCAGTTGCGGGAAGCGTTTGGGAGCGGTAAACGCCGCAGTTCCCGTCAGAACGTCTAATGTACCGGAACAAGGGGCTGAAGATCCTCCGGATCAAGTCAGCCTGCCTTCGGTTGCCGATTCGAACCCTCCCCCGAAGAAAGGAACCACCAAGCGCTCAAAATGGGTAACAGCGGCTTGGGTAATGGTTGTTGCGGGCTTTTTGCTTAACTATCTCGGATATGCCGGGGTGGGGAATTTGCTGTTGATTCTCGCGGCCCTGCTTGCCATCGCGTGGGCCGTCGGGTCATTCGTCATGCAGCGAAAAACGATTAAACCGGAAATCTATTCTAAGGCAATGCGCAATGAGGCAATCATTCTCGGCTTGGGTCTTCTGGTATACATGATCGTCCAAATGCAGCCCAATACAGGGAGCGGCAATGGGAATGGGGCCAGCCTAATACTTGGCACCTCTTTCAACCGACAGTCGTCTGAGTTGACCGTCAGCGGAACTGGATATAGAGCGGATCATTACCTCTACGCTCGCGTGTTCTCACCCCAAGCGTTCGGTACGACAAGCCTGTCGGCGATGCTGCAGGAGAAAATAGGCTCCGGTTGGAGCATGGTATTCAATCAGTCGTTCACCGTCAATCCTCAGGATGATATAGTTGTCGAACCTTTAATAGTGACCTCTGGAGGCCGGTACCAACTCACGATCCTGAACGGCAACCAAGTGATGGATGTGGCTTCGTTTACTGTCTCACCGTGAGCCGCACCGATACCATGGTCAACTGAACCGGCGCATGTGAGGAGGGGATCACCATGAAAGCCGTAGCTGAACGGGATCTCGTGTACACCATCTCTGCTCCTGCCCTCGCAGGTCTCCTCAAGCCTTATCGCGGACTGCCAAAGTCGCACGGGGTCATCCGAAGGTGCGTTGATGAGCGGGGGAAGATCCATGCTCGCACCATCCGCTATGCGCTCGTTGCCATCACAGACGGTTGCCACGCGGTCAACGTGCCCGTGACGCTTTTGTATGATCTTCTCGGCGCGCTCCCTGCGCCCGTGACGCTGACACTGACAGCCGACGCGCTGACGTTCGTGTATGCCAGTGGCGTGCTAACGCTGGACCACCAGACGCCGAGCGCGACGATGGACATACCGACAGTCGATGTGCGCAGTCTCGCGCCATGAGCTTGCTGAGATTTTAGCGCACCCCATTTTCGGGGAACGTGAGGAGTCTCCAACCTTGGAGAGACTCCTCATTGCCCGTCCGCCCTTCGATGTCGACAACGAGGAACGGCGGGGAAGGGTGTCAGTTAAACTTACACCCCTGCAGTTTGCAAGAGTACCCCCACAACTTGCGAGGCCGGGTATGCACCATTTCGTGCAGATATCAGAGTATGTCCAGCCGGCTGGACATACCGGCAACCGTCTGCCGTTATCTGAAAACATGCAGACATCTGCACAAACAGGATGGCGCTGGCTGATCCGCATTTTGCGAATTCGCGCGGCACGATTTTGTACTCTCCTGCCGCTTCCCGCCTGACCTGCTCGTATGCCGCATGAATCGATAAGTCGCCTTTGTCCATCTGCTCCACGACATCTTGACGCCCGCTATCGACCACGGACTTGGCCTGACGGTAGGTTTCCCGGTTCAGGCCCACGGACTTGGCGGCGATGTCGCGGGATTCGCCTTTATGGAATTCCGCAAAATTTTGCGTGTTTCCTTCGTCTTCGCTTTTCGCGGGAACGTATTGATTAGCCCCTGTCGGATTTCCCTGCCGCCCCGCCAGACTTTCTTCGATCCGCCGCGCAATCTCCACGCGCTCACTAGGTTTGAATTCCAGGCGATGCATGGGTGCAGCGGCTGGATGCGAAGCATATCCCTTCTCCTTCCTGCACAAACTATTCGCATGGAACCCACACCGGAACACATACTGGCTGAGATTGAAGCCTTGCGCAAGCGACTGAATGAGATGGCACAGACCCATTCGTTCACGAATCCTAAAGTGTTGGAGATAAGCCGGAAGTTGGATGAACTCATCAATGCGTACAACTGGCTCGGGGAGTGAGGGAACGAGTAAGACAGTCGAGCGAATACGCAAATTGCGGGCTGGCATGAGTTCAAAATCACGTACCCTTGCTTGGCCCCCTCGATTGAAACCAGGGTGAACAGTAGTCGGTTTGACTACGCTTGTGCCCCTGCGCACACAAAGAAGCCCTCCGACACGTAGCCGAAGGGTGCAGAATCGCCTGTGTCATGGGGAGGGGGCGAAATACGCTTCTGTGATTTATCGAAACTTCGCGCGGAGCTTTGAGTCCTCTCCAAATGATTGGCCAGTCGCATCCAAAATGATCTCTTGCTCATCAAAGGCTCTAAAGCTGCCCTTGAAATTTCAAGGCGATCCTCCGTTGCAACATTTCCCTGATTCCCGACATGCTCTCGCGGCCCTCCAATTCATCACGCAATGACTTCATTTGCTCAACGCTCGCCGTGCGCAGGAACTGTTCGAATTCGTCCGCGGAGTCATCAACATTATGTTCGGACATCAATGCACACCTCCACCTTTTTAGCCCTGAAATGGCGCTGTGATGCTTTGACTGCCACGCTAGGACGATAGGCTTCCCTGCATCGTTTGCGCGTCTGTACAGGCTTCCTGCGAAGCCGGTTCCGTCGGCAGTGTGCCGAGTTCATCCGCGATCGCATTCAGCCTGGTTTCGATGCGTTCCAGCCGTGACAGGATGCTCCCGATGACCGATTCGGTGTATTCCGTGTGGTTCATGTGCGGGCCTCCTCACTATGTACAAATTGTCCACGGTCCGAATCGTGGCGGATCAGAAAATTCGCGGGACTTTGCCTTCGTACAGCGGGAATTCCCCAATGCCCCGACGGATGGCTTCCGCCAGAGCGGCCACTTGCGCGTAGACGCGGGTCGCGTCTATTTTGCCGCCTTCCATACCATCTTCAATGTCAAGCATGATGCTTGCGAGTTCTTCCAGAATGCGCATCCGATCATATAACGCGGCGATGCGCACGTTGATCAGTTCGGGGATATCGGGCATATCCGACGCCCGTACAATCGCCGTTGTGTCGGCCTCTTGTTGCGCTTGTTCAACGCCTGGGAATGATGTTGTTGTGCCACGTTCCATGTTTCGGTCTCCTCTCGTGGGTCAGGCAAGCATGCTCTTGTGTTCGGATCAGTCGGCGGCAGAGCGTGGTGCGTGTCAGCCATCTTGTACCGTAATTTCGGGTTGCTTGCTCGCCTTGGACACCACGTCGAGCGCACGGTGCAACTCCACACCATCTGCGAACCCAGCCCGATAGTAGCAGGTGTACTCATGCGCAATCATTTCCGTTTCGATGCTGTCAAGGGCCAGGTAACGGCTCAGCGCTTCGGGTGACAGCAGCGCCTTTAGCGCCTCTTCCGCCTCGCCCCGACTGCGACTCAGTTCGGCGTACTCGCTTCCGCCGGGGAACTCCACTCTGCGGTCGTGGTTCATGGTCTGAATCCGTATGTCAACAGCCGTTTGCAGCAGGTCCATGTTTGCGTCCTCCTTGTTTCGTGCCCGTCGTGCGGGTCATCTTATCGAGCGTCAGCGGATCCGGGATGAGTACGCTTTGATTCCGGCTCAGCGCGTCAATCCCCCTTCAAATCCTCTTCCCCAATCAGCAGCATGTATGTTCCTCCTTTTATGCGATTCTGATGTGTGTGCGATGAAGCCGTGTTGCCCCTCCCACCGTCAGCCGCAACTGCAGGCCCATGACGTCGCCGCCTGTGATCGACCAGTTGCCTACTCGCACCAGCAAGCCGCGATCCAGCAGGGGTGCTACCACGCGGGCTGTAGCTGCCGCCAAGTATCCCACTCGCGCGGAACCGCGTCCTGCGACACTCACAACGATGGCCACCGCGTTTCTGTCGTAACGATTCTGCGACTCGCGCTGGAGCGACAGAAACGTGTCACGCGCACTGTAGCGGCTCAGGTGTTCGAGCGCTGTCTGTCGCTTCCCGTAACGGACACCTGCCACAGTTGCGGCGATGTCGGATTTCTCGATGCGCCACGCCCAGCGAAGGGCTACGCTCATCGACCAACTATGAGCCGCACGCAGGCTGTGGGCCAGAAGCATAACGGTGCGGCGACGAGTGGTCGTGGGGTTCATCGGGTGCGCCTCCTTGTGCCTCTTGATTACATCTCTATAATATCGAAGATTATCTTCTATGTCAACAAGATATTGCATTTAATATTCGCTTTATCGAAGAATACATGCTATTATTTGAATGGGTGGTGATGATATGGGGTTTTCATACAAGCCTTTGTGGAAAGTCTTGATTGACCGCGATATGACGCGGGAGGAATTGCGCAAGGCAGTAGGATTGTCCAGCGGAACAATGGCAAAAATGGGGCACGGCGAACCAGTTTCTATGGACGTTCTGGACCGCATCTGCGCTTATCTCGGGTGTTTGTTGCAGGATGTTGTTGAGCGTGTGCCAAACTCGGAAGAGTAGGTCTGAGAAACGGGGCGGCAGAGCGCGACGGGAGTCCTGGGGGTTTGTGCCGCGCTAGTGTCATATAGTAAATTCAAACTAAGCACGTGAGGATAGGGGCAGTCATATGAAATTCAGGTGGATCACATTATCCGCGTTCGCTTTTCTAATCGCTGGCTGCGGTATCACTTCTGCACCAGAGCCGAAGCTGCCCGCTCCCATTGCAATTCCGAAATACGCATTATCTAAACAAGCCCTCGAACCAATTTTGCCACAGGGCACGAAGCCGTATCGGGTGAAGATCATTCGCGGGGCGAGCCATGCGTATGCTGTCGTAGTTACGCAACCTGGTCAAATGGACATTCTTGATCAAGGTTGGATCGCAGTTGGAGCATGGGATCAAAAGGCCAAACGTTGGAGTCTGGAATGGATACACCGTGGCTTCGGAGGCGGCATAATGTCACTCGTCTTAGGACCGACTCAACGATCTGAACATTCGATAGCGGCGGCGTACATCGACGGCGCTACTGGCGCTTATTCGACCATTTCTATACTGGGAATCAGGCCTAAATCGGTTCAAGTCCTTAGACTGGTTTCAAATCTCGCTTCCGGTGCCGTGAATGCCAGTCGAAGCGGCTTTACAATCACCGGGGCCGACTATCTCGAAACAGACTCTTGGTCAAGCACTGGGTGGTCACACCATACGCTTTCGACAAAACAAATCCTCGACCGGAGTACTGCTCATGTCTTCTATGTTGAACAGAACTACTACGACAATAACATGAGTTTAGTGCATTCCACGAAAGTTATCGGAAGCTCGGTTGTTCACATCAAAGTTGGTCAATCGGTGTCGTTCATACCCGCTGACTATCACACTTGGTCATTGCTGGGCGGTACGGAGGTTTTCTATACCGAAGGCGTTTCGGGTCCAATCAACTTAGATGAGGTAGACAAACTCCCCGGCAACGCGGCCAACTTTTTCTCTAATCCAGGAGTGTATCGATTTGCCATAGATCCTCCCGGCAATTACGCGGCTCAGGCAAACGGCACGATGGCGCAAGTGACTGTTATTGTCTCGAAGTAATGGGGTAATCGCTCTGTACGTCGAGCATACCTGCTGCGACTATCTGGTGTCCGAGATGCCATGGGGACTTGGGCGACGTTCACTAATGGGTGACGAGAGGAAGCCGACTCGTCGAAATTGCCGAGTGAGAATATTTGTCGTCTGCGGTAGAGGTTACGAACGTCTGTTCTCAAAATGACCGCGCAGAATGCCTCAGGAGCCGCGCGATGGTTCAGATAAGCCTATGGGAGCGGAAGTGTATGCGGAAGGCTCACAGGGGCGATTCCGCGCGGCTGGCATGGGCTCAGTTGAATTGAGGGCGTAGGGGAGGGGTTTGTGTTCAATGCAGACCGTTTGGGGCGATGTACGATGATCTTGTGGGGATTCGCGCGGCTGCTCAAATTTGAGCCGTGAGGGTATCGGTGATTTTGCTGAGGGTATTGCCAGTGTCAATGCCCTTGGGGTGCGTTGAACGCAGACCCTGTACCGCGTGTTGCAATGGATCTGACGAAGGGCGCGTCAGACAACAGAAAGGCAGCCAGCAATTCGCCGACTGCCTTTTGTTTGTCTGAGTGATGCTACCCCAACACCTCGGCCACGTAGACATAAAGTTCACCTGACGTTGGCGCGGTAGATCCCATTGTAAATGACAGTTCGATTTCATCGCCAGGCGTACCTATTACCGGGTACGCTTCGGAATCAATCACTGTCACGAGAGGGGTGGCTCCGATTGTCAAACCAGTAGGCAACGATCCCAGTTGCTTAATATTTGAGGTGGACACCACAGAAAAAAAATATTCCCACGTCCGACAACGTTACAGCTTCGTTCATCGTGTTTTCGAAGATCAATACTCGCCGAATCGCATTCGCGTTTAAGCCGGTAAACATATAGTACACCGACGCTGAAGCCGCGAATTTTGTATACGGAATTGGATTTACAGTGCCAAACTGAATCGTGGGCAGATAAGGCGAAATGACTTTGCCACCTTGGCCGTGCTCACGGGCTTCAGCCGCCATCTACCGCACAGCCTCTGCGGGCAGGCGCTGACACGGCCTCCGCCACCACTGGATATCACAAGGCCGTTCCTGCTGCTTAACACCATTTTCCATGCTGATTCCTCCTGTTTGCTTTGTCGGCGATACCGCCTCACTGCACCGCGCGAGCTATGCCTCCGCCACCTTGCGTGGCCTTACGCTTATGATTCAGATTGTGCCGCGCACTCGGTCGATCTTTGCTGTTCGCCCGCATCACCGATGACACGACATTCGCATCCGCCTGAACCCCCGCCGCATACGTCCCCGGAGCCGTGGTATCGTACCCTCCGGTCGTCAGGTTGTACCCGTAGCCATAAGCGCTCAGCATCTTGTTGCGAGCCGATGCATACTGTTTCTGTTTCACAACCTGCACGTAGTTCTTCTCAAACTGCGATAGCGACGAATAGCCCGCATACGACGAATCCGCACCTACGCCAATCCCTCGATTAGGCCCGATCCCTCCGAAATTCTTGTTCAACGTCGCCGCCTCTGACGTCCCAAACGCAGACTCATATCCCCACTGGGCCAAGATCGAAGTCGGGGAGACGCCAAGCGCAGCCGCCGCCTTTTTCGCATAGGGGAGCATCGTGGATACGAAATGTTTCTGCGCTGCCGTCGTTACGCCTGTCGGTGTGAACGAGAAGCCTCCCGTCGGACTGAAACCATACCCGCCGTAACTTGCCCCCGATAGACCGCCGAATGAACCGCCTGACATCGCCGCGCTCGTTGCCGCATAAGCTGCATGTGGGTTGATGAACGCGTCCACGAACGAACGGAAGCCCGGCGATTGGCCGACGTTCGCGATATCTTGGAATGTTTTCGCCGCTCCTGATGCGGTTCCAAGATGGAGTGCCGTATGGGTGAGCGCCGCATGAGTCGCAACGACTTCCGAGGCGGTCTTGCCGTGCACCGACATGGGATGCGCCGCATTTAATCCCCACTCACCCGGCCACAGGATGCTCCCGATGGCGTTCCCGACGCCGCCAAAGAAGTTCCCAATGCTCTTTGCTTCCTGCTGATTTTGCGCGGTGATGTGTTTGTGAAACGCCTGCTTTTGCGCCTGCGTCATGGACCCCCAGCGAACAGGCTTGCCGTGGACATACACATACTGCTGCGCCGCATTGCCGCCGCCCACGATCTGCGACGCCGTGTACGCCGCAAGCATGGGATCAATGTTGTACGCCTTTGACGCCAGGTTTCCGAACCGCGACAGAATGCCAACGCCCGTCATGCCTGCGCCTTCTGCAGCCGTTGCGCCAGCATCTGTTGCGGCGGCAGGCGCTCCTCCTTCGGGTCCGGCAACAGTAGTGGGCGTTTCGGCAGGCGCCCCTGGACGGCCAGCCATCAGCCGTCGAGCTGTGCGAGCGGTCAAGAAGAGGGAACCAAGGGATAAGGCGGACAGACCACCGTAAGTCACAGCGGGATATTTGCCAAGGATTTGGGATATCGCCGAACCGCCGGACAGGATGGGCGAAAAACCAACGGACGAGATTTTTTGCAGTTCTTGATCAATCCGCGCGGTGTTTTGCGCGATGCTTTGCAGATACGTGGTCTGCCGCTGCGGTTCGCTACCCGATGAAGCCTTAACACTCGCTTCCGCTTTGCTGAGTTGCCCCATGAAATTCGGCCCAGCAATCTGCTTCGCCATTTGCAGCGTCGAGAAGGTTGCCCCTTGACCGCCATTCAGAAAGTTCGCCACAAGTTGCAGCCCCGTCTGACCCTGTGCGATACTGCCTTTTTGCATCTCCTTGTGGAAGGTGGACAAGACCGAAGTCATGACTTGCGGATTGGACAGCATCTGGTTCGAGTTCATCATGTCAGCCATTTGGAACACAGGATTGGACACGCCGAGTTTCTTGAACATCGAAGTCAGATATGGCGTCTTGAGCGCATTTGTGTACATCGGCAGAAGTAGCCCCGCCGTCATGCCGCTCCCTTGACCAGGACCCGCCGAGAATGACTGCTGCATGCTTTCGAGTGTCGCCGGAGCCTGTGCACCCGTGAGCAGCGGAATGCCGAGCGATGACCCAAGTTGATTGGCGATGGACAGCACCTGAGCAGGCCCGTTCGACTTGGTGAACAGACTCGTGCGCATGGCGATGTTCGTCAACTGTTGCAGCCCGCTCATGAATTGTTGGCTGTTGACGCCCGAAGCTGTGGCCGCCGCCGTGATGGACTGAGCCGTCGCCTTCTCGTTGCCCGCAGAGAACGCTCCTGCGAGTTGATAGCCGCCCATCACAGAAGCTGCCGTTTGACCGGATATGCCGAGATAGCGGGCGAATTGAGCCGTCTGCATGCTGTCCTTAAACAAGAACGCCATATTCCCGGTTCCGGCGTATTGTCCTTGAAGCTGCGCCGCCTGCGAGACTTGCGAAGCGGAGAAACCGAGCGGAGCGCCGGATGAAACAAACCGATTGAGGACCAGGTTGGGATTCGTGCCGCCTGCCTGCATCGCAATGGCCCCCGCCTGCTCCGAGAGACGCGTGCCTAGACTGTAGCTCCCGGACCACAACGCCCCGCCCGTGATTGCGGCTAAAAATGGGAACATCTGCTGCGCCACTGAATGCGCCTGACGGAATATGCTGGGCACGGACCCTTGCGAAACCGTCGTAGGCGAGGCCATCCGCGTTGCGGGTCCGCCTTGCCCGAGATATCCGGGCAGCGCCGATTGCGGAACCGGCGGCGGTCCGGCTTGGGGTATGGAGCCGCCCTGGACGTTGACTTTTAATTGCAGACGCTGCTCGATGGATTGCGCGAAATCTTCAAGCCGGGTCTTGAGTGATACAAGCTCGCTTTCGAGTTGAGTTGTGTCGAGATTGACCGGAATTTTGACCGACCGATCTTGTTGAGACGCCATGTGACCGTCACTCCTTTTTTTAAAATTGTGCTACGCGCCGCGAAGGTTCCGGGCGACCTTTGCTGCCGCTTGCCGAAGGATCGCTGTCGCCGCGCGAGCCTCCTGAAACCCCTCCGCCTCTTCTTCTGACTCCGGTTCTGCGCGATCAAAAAGCTCCGTCAATCGCCGCGCGGCAGATGCCGTTTTGTAAGCAATGAGCCCGACTTCATGGGCGGCTTCAAGCGCCTCGTCCAGTTCCTGTGGCTGGTCAGTAGTCAGAGCATCCGCGCGTGCCTCCAGGTCCATGATTTCAGCCCATCCATCGAGAAATTCCAGTGCATCAGCAGTTTTCATCAGTCACACATCTCCTTTTTCGTCATTCGTCGTTTAAGGCACCTATCAGCCTCGCAGACACGTTTAATATCAATATGGCACAATTCCCTGACCGCGCATAGTGGACGCGTCCTGCGCCATCCTGAGAAGCCGTCAGTTGTGCATCAGGCGTGTCGCCACTTACGGGCTGTCACTCTCGTCTGTTTCTGAAGCGACCGCACGGTTCCCAGCAGGTCTGCCAGAATCGCGGCTTCTTCTGCACACTTGGAATCGCTTCGCTCCAGCAAAGCTGTCAAATTCCGCAGGTTGGCCGCGATCTTGTACGACACCAGCCCCAGTTCATGCGCGATGCGAGAGGAGTCCACAGGCGTGCCGTGTTTATAGGTTTCCACTAGTGCATCGGTGCGTCCGTCCAGTTCCTTGAACTCGTCGCGTAGTGCGAGGAATTCACGGTAGTCTGTTGGTTTCATAGCCTCATCTCCTTGCGTATTCGTCAGGGTGTCGTTTGAAGCTACCCCCCGTCACGGCGGATGGACACACATCTGCGCAACCCGCTCACGCGCGAGTGCCCACAATCCCACGGAATAGATGGTTCCGTCTAAATCAATGGCGGTGATCATACGTTCACCTCCTTACGCCCGAACAGGCGATCTAAAATGTCGCTCGCTTCTCCTTTTGTGCTTGGTGCAGCGCCGTGCCATTTGAGCTTCAATAGCGCCGCCATCTGCTTCTCTGAAGGTGGTTCCTGACGCCAGCGCGCGTTCTGTCCGAATGCTCGCTCCCGATACTCTGATGCGGCTTTCTCGGCCTTGCTCCTCGCGATATCCAGCGTTTCGTTGGCCGCGATTTGCTGTGCGCCGGTTGGGGTGAACAATGTCACGTCATACAGTCCGTCATGGGATGCCGTAATTGTCACCCAGGCTTTCGATGTGATGGGTAGCCGCCATTCGTCGGAATCCGTAGTTCGCTCCCAGCCGGACCGCTGGAGCAGGTTGACTTCTACTGTCCGGCGTTCTCGCACACGCAAATGCTCTGCTTCCTCACGTCTTCTGGCTGCCTCCTGCGCCTCCTCTGCAGCGTCTAGGGCTAGTTGCCTTAACGTGCGGCCCTGGCGCTGTTTACGGGGTTTTTGATCGCCGAGCAGGTCCGGCACACCGCAGACATCGTTCCTTGAATCGGAGAAGTCCAGGACCAGACACAGATCCTTTCCGGGGTGAATCCGAGTTCCGCGCCCCACCATCTGCGTGAACAGGATCGGACTTTTCGTCGGTCGAGCCAAGGCGATGCAGGAGACGCGCGGCATGTCAGTTCCTTCGGTCAAAAGCTCACAGTTCACCAGCGTTTGAAGTCCGCCGTTCGTAAACCGTTCCAATGCGCTCTTTCGCTCGTCGGGGTGCATTGATCCATACACAGCCTCGGCGCGGAACCCGTGCTCACGCAGTATTTCGGCCATGTCGAGCGTGTGTTGCACATCCACGCAAAACACAAGGGTCGGACGGTCCGGCGCAAACTCCGCGAGCTTGTGTGCAATCAGTTGATTGCGACCTGGCGTGTTCACGGCGCGTGCGAGCTCACCGGTTGCAAAGTCGCCCTGTCTGGTGTGGACCCCGGACAGGTCAACGTCCGTTTCGACGCGGTACGCCTTGAGATCAGATAGCCAACCGGCCTCGATCATCTCCAAAATGGAGCGTTTGAACGTGACGGCCTCGAACACATCTGACAGCGCTTTGCCGTCTGCCCGAAACACAGTGGCTGAGAAACCGACAAGTAGGCGTTCAGGCGGGCAGGGCAGAAACCCCAGCGCCTTCAATACGCGTTTATACGACACAGATGCCGCGTGATGGAGTTCATCGATGACCGCCACGTCAAATCGTTCGCGCGCCAGCCGTTTGAGACGCGATGCATGGGTCAATGTAGGGATGCTCGCGATAACCACCTGCGCGTCGCACTCGTCACGGTCAGCCTGCACGCGTCCGACTGTCACACCAGGCCATACGTCTCTCACTTTGGACTCCAGTTGGTCGAGCAGTTCTGTGCGGTGCGCACCCATGAAGATCCGGTCGCCTGGCCCATCCGGTCCGCTGGCCGCCTTGGCCGTCAACGCGGCGATTACAGACTTACCGGATGCAGTGGGGAGAGACACCGCTTGCGCAGTCACACCGCGTCGCCATTCGTTGATTAGCGTCTCGACACACTCAGATTGATAAGGACGAGCTTCAATCATGAGCGCTCACCCGCTTTCTGCGCGTCCACTGCAGGTAGGAGCAGGCACGTTTGACCGCCGCGCTATAGTCACGCGTTTCAGCGATCTGCCGTTCTTCTGCAGCCATTTGCTCATCAGGCTTCCACCTGCAACGCAGAAGCCGCCATGTGCCGTTTTGCTCTAAGAGTAAGAGACTTACGAAACGCGACAGCTGCGCTTCTGCTTCACCCGAGTTCCACACCAGGTATCCGGCGGTATGGAGTTCGGCGTGGAGTGGATTATCGAAGAGCGGCAGGGGAGCCAGTTGCGAATCGGTTTCTGCGTCTGCCATACCCGTTGTCAGAAGGACGATGATGCCCTGTTTATGTTCACGGATGATGGTTCGCTGTGCATCCGTCAAAAAACGGGCCGGACGCGCAACAATCCGGCCATCTTCGACTGATAGGGTGATTCCACTTTCTAAAATGGACTTCATGAATATAGGTGCCAATGTTTTCAACACACCACCTCCGAGTCGTCGTCGGGGGTGGTGTTAGAAAGAGTAGGTAAATCGTTGTCCGCAACGTCCGCTTGTCCGCGAAAGTCCGATGAACCGCGCTGTTGTAGGGTTTTACCTGCGGACAAGCCTGCGGACGTTATAGACGATTCTGCGGACGTTACAGAATCGTTGTCCGCATCGTTGTCCGCACGATTTTCCGCTCTGCTACTGGGTTTTTTGGCACTTGCGGACGTTGCGGACGTTGCGGACAAGCTTTTGCGTACTCTATCCAAGCCGTCCTGCGAGTTCGCGATGATGTGGGTACGCGTTTTAGAATGGCCTACTGTATCATGGTCCATGTACACGTTTTGCGTACGCAGATCAGGCGCAACACGGCGTAGTCGATTGCCCAGTGCGCGTGGATTGTGCAACCAGGCGTCCCGCTTGGGGTCTGGGTCGAGTACGTATGGACGCAATTTGTCGGCCAGTGCAGTTGCGGTGCCGAACCACGTTTGTCCACTTTGTTCCGCGATCATTGCGATGATCGCTTGGGCCAGGCGATCTGACTCAACCGTCTGCGCCGCCATCCCGGCCTGCGCGTCACGGTAAGTGCTTAAGAACTCGCCCGGCTCCCACGGTAGCATTCCGCCTTTTTCGGCGGAGACGATCCATCGTGCGAAATCAGCCATCCGGGGTGAACGGTCCAGTTTGGTTTCGGACCAATTTTTCAAAGCGGCGCTCACGGCGTCGAGTAGCAGTCCCAATAGTTGCGGCGTGGCGGTCTCGTATTGCGCCCACAGGTCAGCCTCCGGCTTACGGTTAGTGTCCGATATCTGGTCCAACGTCAGCAATAACGTCCGGTCTCGCAAGTCGCCCCGTGTCGCAATCGCGTCGATACCATTCAGTAATATGGGCCGCTGCGCATTGATAATCGTCTCTTCTGCATTCTCGTATAGGGTTCGCGTGGCATAGCCGCCACCCGTTGACAGCGTACAGAGTGCATCCGAAAGCCACGGCGGGATTCCACTCAAATTTTCGTATGCGATCACGTGACCGTTCCCGGCTGCGATGAATAAATCTCGCTCGTCGCGCGGCGGTCGTCGGCTCGTTGCCTCATTAGGGTCGACTAGTCCACGCAGGATGCGGCATACGACGGATTTGCCGGACCCCTGTTCGCCCTCTGTCGCCAGGACGGGATACGGTCCTGAGGG
>JGI20133J14441_1002198_pt1 | contig 14088 bp, 12 predicted proteins | sample RS3BMetagenome_FD_14441 | JGI IMG/M metagenome (IMG submission 14441)
GGCTGCGGTGGATGACTCAGTGTAGGATTCTGGGTCGTCCACAACCGTGTGCCAGCTGCCCTCTGGGGTTTGAAGCGCCTCGAGGGCTTCGAGGCAACGCCTAAACCTGGACGCGATTTCGTCGCGCCCGCTGAAGCCATCTGGAAGCCTCTTCCAGGTTTCGAGTAGCCCCATGAGCGCCCACCCCTGACCTCTGCCCCAGTGGACGCCGTCGGTGGTCTGCGTGTCCACATTATACGTGTGGCAGAAGAGACCTGCGTCGTCTTGCAGTAGCCTCGCGTGGTTTAGGAGCAGCTCGCACGCGACGTCATAGTATTCGCGTTTGTACTCGCCAAGCGCGGCGAGGAATGGGGGGTGGATGCTCAGGGTGTCCACCCAGATGAGTCTTGGGTAGTCGTCATCGGTGAGCCACGCCCCTTCGACTCGTTCGTGCGCGGAGAGCCACTCGGCGTGACCTATCACCGCTTCGACGAGTTGCGCATCGGAGAAGCGGCGGGCGAGTTCGAGGCACTCTAGGCCTGGTAGGGTCTGGTCGTATTTACGCTGGGGAGTGCGCCTCGCGCACCATGCTTTAGCCAAGCCGTATGCGAAGCACGTATAGGAGTCGTCACCTGTGAGGGTGGATGCGGCTTCAAGCCCCCAGAAACCCGCATTGTCACCGAAATACCACACACGCCACTCCACGTTGAATAGCAGACGAGCTGCGCGCTCAACGATTTCCCTATTCAATGCTGGCAACACCACGCGTTATCCATCCGGCGCCCTGATTTTAGGGGTGTGTGCCCACGGAGGATAAAAATCAGGAGGGACATCCAAAGACCGTCCCCACCTTAACTAGCGGATCAGATGCGCACAGCGGATTTAGAGGCTTCAGCGTGTTTTCACAAAACGACCATGGGAGTGTGGGAGTCAGAAATCCCTAAAGCAACCTTGTTGGATAAGGAAATCAGAGACGCGGCTCCATTCACCCATTTTTCCCTAAGGGTTCTTAGCCGCCCTCCACTCCTCCCCCTCGCTCTTATACGTCACCCGCATGAGTGTGCTTATTTCTCTAGTGCCATCGTGTCCCTACTAGTGGTTTACCTTTTATACCGAGTAAAGTTATAGAGATTTTTGATTTTTGGTTTCACCGTTTCGCGCGGTGTTAGGCGTTCAGATGTTGAGTTTTCTCCTGATCCTATTGATTAGCCCTCTCCCACTTGGGCCCACTGTGTTATGGGTCCGCCTAGTGTGTGCCGCCTACACCCCTTCGGTTTCTCGTTTTGGGTTCTCCTCTGTGTGTGGGGTGATGGCTGGCTTGTTTGCTTGAGTCGACGGAGTGTTTCCCATTTGTGTGCCTAATACTGCGCCTAGGTCGAGCACCGTGAGTTTGCCGTCGCCGTCCAAGTGTGTTGAGTCGAGTGTTCCTTGTGTATGTCGTATATTAGCTTCAGGTATTTCCTCGCCACTATGCGTGGAAGGGTGTCTTCGTCTCTGTGCAGGGTGTTTACCCACCACTCGTAGAGGTCGCGGTCCCCTTTGGAAATGTTGCAGGAGGCGCGGGATGCGACCAGGTTGTCGGGGGTGTGTGTGCCCCCTTTCGATAGGGGTATTATGTGGTGGAAGCCTATGTTGCGGGGTGAGCCACAGTAGGCGCAACTCTTCCCTCTTTCAAGCTCCTTTCTGTGTTCTCTTGTTAGGTTACTCCACGCTAGGCGACCCTCACGTAGCTCTGTATACTTTTTCATGATGAATGCATAGTTACCAGCGAAGCCCGCGCTTCTTGCGATAAGCTTAGCGTACTCGTAGAAGATGAGGTCCCTGATGGTTTCACCGCCGAGGGAGGCATAGTGATATATAGGGCGCAAATCGACATAAACCTGCCTTCCATTTGCACGCTAAGAGTGCTTGGTGCTCACCACCCCTCATCCCTCAAACACCTACCCCCACGCAATAACCTCTTTGGTCGTTGTGTTTGGGTTGGGTAGGTGGTTGTAGCATGGCTGAGTGTGCTAGCGGTTTATTCGTGGCTAGTTGGCTGGGTAGTTGGCTTGCTGCACCAATGTGTTTTTGGGTTGGACTCCTTATTGGTTCATTATTTCGTCTAGGAATTTCACGTGGCTGGGTAAACGTTTTGCTAGTAGCTCCTTTTCCCTTCTAAACACGCTTTTGATACCTAAAACTTCCCCGAGGGTGATGGTGGCTGAGTCGGCTAGGGAAATTGAGTATTTGCACTTTGTTTTCCAAACCTCATCGGCTATACTCGGAAACGGGGAGACCTCGAAGTACCCGCTACCTAGGAGTCTACCAATGATTTCCTCGGTTAACTCCTCACCGTACTTTCTGCATATGATGTATTTGAGCTCGGTCAGGTTTAACTCTGAAATATAGACTGATATGCGGTTTTTCTCGATAAGCTGTAGAGTTTTTTCACCTTCCGCGCTTCCGATGAGTATCTCGAACACTACGCCTGTATCAAACACCAAATCTTCGCTTTTCAAGCTTTAACTCCTCTCGTCTTTCTCTGCGTAATTCGCTGATGTCGATATCCTTCAGGACTCCGAGCAGGGAGTGTAGGGCTTTTCTGTCCCTGTTTTTGGATTCCGAGGTCTGTATGAGATACTTTATTGCATCGTCGAAATCAACCCTCTTACTAGTTTTTAGCTGTAACTCTGAGATAAGCTTGAGTAGCTTGGCTTTGGTTTCCTTGGAGACTCTTATGGTCTCTGACATATTGTAACATTATCACTTTGTGATTTATAAGGATTTCAGGGTTCTCATACCTCATATCGGGGCTTCTACTTTGGAGTCCATCCGTGTGCTTTCATGTAACAACGATTCTTTACTCTGCTTTGAACCTGAACCAGTTTTATGGATATTTGATTCTTACAGGTGTGTTTCGAAGATGACTTAAACCGTGGGTGTGTTTTCGGGTTGTCAGCTGTGAGTGTGCTTGCTTTCCCGTCCCACTAGCCTGATTTGGTCTTATCTGGGCGCCGTGACCGCGTAAGCAAATACTTATTAAGCGCTTTATTAAAAATATATATACGGGTAGCGATGAAGCAATAGGTATTGTATCTCGTTTTTGGTCTAATCTTTATCTTTTGGGGCTTGGGGTGGGGTATTGGGTCTGTTAGTCTGGGATACAGCCGAGAATATCACTCGTACTATTTACTCTATAACGGCTTTGTGGCTCTTGTATCTTTGGGTTTTTTAGGATTTGATTCCTATCTGATCTGATTTTTAAAGCTGGTGGACTAAGAAAGGAGTCCACAAGATAGATGGTATACTTTTTGATTTAAATGGCTTTAGCGATCTTTGTCGTCTATATCTCTAATCATTAAGGTTTTTAGCGTATCCTTCACAGTGTTATGTATTAAAGTAAAAAGTTGTATCCATTAAATATGAATGGAACAGAATTAGGAGAAGTTTAGTGTCATGTTACCGCAATGTTATTAAAGTGGAGTATACGGGTTTTGTTGGGTGCTACTCGTAGTCAACGGTTTAACGTGTTCACTTAACTCTCAGCGCTGTTAAGATTTGGTTTATGCGTGGGGGCGTTTTCTCATTTATAGCTTCGATGCCCAGTCGTTCACGTAGATAGCCTATAATCTTGTAGTGGGGTGGGGTTGTGTGCATATAGGTGGGTAGATGAATGGATGGTGGCTTGTTGTCGAGGTGTGTTTTTGGGTTGTTAGCCCTATGATTGTGTGTTTTCACGCTTGTGTTGGTTGGAGCCAGTTGAGGAGTGTGGGTGTTTTGGGGTTGTTGTACTGTGGGTTTTTGTCTAGGTGTAGTGTGTAGTGTTTGTTGTTTGGCTGGGCTGGGTGCTTTGTGAGTGTGGCGTATACGGTGTCCCGCCCGCCTACCCCTACCCCGACTTTTCCTCCTCTTCGCCGTTGTGTTTCGAGGTGTATTAGGATGTGTACGCTGGAGGCGTGGAAGTAGCCTCCTTTTGGCGTGTGTGTTTTGGTTTCCTGGTTGAATGTGACCACCCTCCTTTTTTGGGCTAGGCTTCTTAGGTGGGCTGTGATCTCTGTTTGTTGGCGTGGGGTTTCGGCGTGGAGGTATGGGTTGGCCACTAGGAGTGTGTACTCTGTCTGGCTGTCTTGGTTGACGCGGTTGAATGCTTCTAGGAGTGTGTTGTGGTCGAAGCATCTCACTATGAGGTTTGTGTCGGTGTGTGTGAGGGTGTAGGGGTTGATGCCTCCGAAGAGTTGTACGTATATGAGGCGTGTGTTGGTGTTTGCACTCAGCGTGTAGTGGAGGTAATCAAGCACGGTGGACCACTCACCGTAGAACTCTATGAAGCTGAACCCTTGAAGCGCCTCCTCGAGTGGTGCTGAGCCGAGCCTCAGCTTTGCCGTATGGTGGTGTGGTTGTTGGGATGCAGCGACCCACCACCCTGACATGGGCTCCACGGCTCTATCCACCCTCCCCCCTGAACTGCTGCGGTGGTTGTTGTGGGTCGAGTTGCTCCCAGGCTGCGTCGAGTAGTTTTAGGTAGTGTTCCCGGTCTATCCCCATGTAGCCCCACTCGGCTGGGTAGTAGCCTTCCACGCCTTTGAGGAGCCACATATAGCCCTCCACGCCTCCCCTCACAGCCCTCTTGGCGCCTTGGACGCAGAAGGTGAATAGGTGTGGCGGTGTCTCCGCATTCGGGTGGCATGCCAACTCTATTTTGCCCCTGTGTTTTTTGAAGGCTTCTTGGGCGTGTCTTAGCGCCGCGGCGAATTCCTCCGGTGTGCGCGCCTCCCCCAATATGCTGAGGGCTTCTAGCTGCGCGTCCCTTATGATTTGGGGGCAGCTTCTCTTTACACACTCTAGGCCTTTGAGTTTGAGTGCGCCGCTCGCCAGGCGTCCGTAGTAGCGCTGTGGGGAGGCGAGTGTGCTGTGCCTGTTCCTTGAGAATACCGCCCAGTCGTATTTGGCCTCGACCTTGAGTTTTAGCCCGGTCGCTTGCTCCAGTGTGTGTATGAGTGTGTTTAGTTCATCCTCCCCGATGGATGCTCCATCCCATCGCTGTATGAATACGCTGTCCACCATGACGTGGAGCACCCTGTAGCCCGCGCCCTCCACGGCGTCCACCGCCAAGCTACACAAAAAGCTCAGGGGACGTGGGTATAATAGAGGAGGCAATGGAGCGTAAAAAACACCTCGAAACACTCACACTCGTAACCCTAGACCAAGCCCTCGCACAAAGAGGGAAGGTAAGAGGAATGAGGTCAATACACCTACACACACTGCGCAAAGCGCAAGGAGACGTGGGTGAACTCCTAAGAACACTCGCACAATACACAGACATACAACTCTACATAGGAAGCGAACAGGTAGCATCAGTCAAAAGAGAGGACACAAACACCCTCAGAGTAGCAGCGCTAGAACCACAGCACAACTACGCACGACTAGTACAAATCCTACAAAAATTCATAAGACAATAAAAACTAAGCAGAATCCAGCCCGGTAAGCTTCTCCAACATTTAAGGCCGATCCAAAAAACCATCATGGTCCAAAGAGGCAATACTTGGGAAAACTCCACCCCCACAGAGCGGTTATATACCCCATGTGCAATTCAGGTTGGCCGATCATAAGATATCCCCACACCCAACCAGTAACCCTGTTTGATAAAAAATAGTCAATGACCATCAGCTTACATTCTCCCACTCGAAGTAGCCGTTAATACTCTTAGCGTACTCCAGAAAGTGCTTAATGGGGCTATCCTCACACATGATCGCCTCCGCATTACCCACAACAATAAGCTTACACTGGGCCCGCGTTACCGCCACGTTAAACCTGTTAGGATCCGACACAAACTTCAAGGTGCGAGGATCCGTAGCAGTCACACTGAACACCACCACCTTCTTCTCGCGCCCCTGAAAAGCGTCAACCGTGTTCACCTCAACCTTACCGATCCCTGAATTGGTGAGCACCTCACCTATCAAATTCCTCTGCAACCTATAAGGAGCAATAACACAGACATCCTCCTGAAGGACACCGAGCATCGTAAGCCTCCTCACTATTTCTACACACGCATCCACCTCAGCTTGGTTCTTATAGCTTGCTTTAGAGAACTCTGCACAACCCTTCACATGAACAAACACGGCCGCAGGCTTAGCCGAAAACAACCCAAATCCCCGAACTTCAAGCGTCTTTCCAACCGGATCCGAAACAACACTGACCCTCCCACCGTAAAATTCACGCGAACTGAAACCGAAGATTTCGGGGTGACTCCTATAATGATTCGTGAGCATAAACTTGACCTTAGAGTGCTTTAAAGCCACGCTGAAAACGCTTAACTCATTAAGAACGGCCTTAACATAACCATACTCACCGGTATCCTCTGAATAAAGTGTTCTAAAAATCGGTAACAACTGCTTATCATCACCAACAATAATCCAGCGCTTACCCTTCGAGAGGGCAATCAGTGCGAGCGTCAGCGGAGCCTGACTCGCCTCGTCGACAATCACTAGGTCGAAGTCATTGAATCTATCGAGGGGGCTCAGTCCACACTTGATAAGCGTTGAGCCCACCACCCTAGCTTCACTAATAAGCTTCATACTCTCCTCAAGCAGAAGCCTATCAATCTCCTCTGGCACCCTTGAAAGCTCATCTTGCAGCCCGCCAATTTCAAAACCTAACTTTTGGATTTTGTCCAAAAGAATTTTATCTCCATGAAGTTTCTTTGATTCTTCATAGAGTCCTGAAAGCTCCCTTTTATCCCGGAGAAGCTTCGTCAATCTTTCCTTAATCTTCCCCCTTTCAGCTTCTAGCTGATGATAGTGTTCACCCAAAGCTTCTTTTGCCCTATACATTAAAAGATACTTTTTCAGTTCAAGCAAAACCTTCTCAGGCAAACCCACACGCAGGGTATAGTCAAGGGGAAGCCTCTCTACAACGTTATCTACCGCCCGATTCGTGTGGCTCGCCACCAAAACCCTAAAACCACGCTCGGCGAAACTCTTCGCGATCTCGGAAATCACCTTGGTCTTACCCGTTCCGGGAGGACCAACCACGACAAGCAATTCACCCTCCCTTAAGGATAAAGCTCTCGAATAGACCTCGCCCTGGGAGGAGTCCAATCCGAGCCCGGAGGGAACTGGTGACACCCGGTGTGGTGAATCATCAACTTGCGAAAGGTCTAACCTTGCATCCTCCTGTGCGCGTCGCCGAAGGGCTACACTATTTCCCCTCGCAACCCCAAGATAAGCGTTAACCAGAGGACCGGAATCCTCGAGACCGCTCAGTAGCTTTTTAATTAGCTCAAGCTGTAAATCATAACCAACAGATGTCTCAGCCCTCGCAACATATATAGACTCACCTTCGGATAAATCGGATAAAGCCAAGACATCACTCAAAACGGTTGTGAACTCCCCCTTTAAAACAACGGTTCCAAGATACCTCCACTTACTGCCTTTAGAGTAGGCTAGCATTTCACCCTCATCAAATGTAGAGAAGGGAAGCCTAATCGTCACCGAGGACTGCGATTTAGAGACAACTTCCGCTCGGAATGGTTCAACCTCTTGTTCCTCTTTTTCCCTCTGAATAAGAATCGCCAAATTTTTCAAAAAAGTGTTGTCATCCATATAATCCAGAGAATAAGGCTTAACCCAATGACACTTTACACACCTAAACCAAAAATGCCCACTATCCCCCTCCATCACACCATCACATTTATCGCAGAACACCCCCACTCACCTATTTGCACTCCAAGCAACGAGGGCGTCTCCCCCCAAAATCAAATACCCACCACGGCACACACGCAACCCAGCAAGCCTCCAATCACTTCTCTCATCCACCAAAAAAGCAGGTTGGCTCTTAAGCAACTCTTTATAAGGCTCCGAATTGTTCAGAGTTTGAACCCAAAAACTATACAAGGGCCTCGGCTCAGACGAGTATTCATCCTTGTCGACGGAGATACACGTCTTTTCACTTCTATCTAAAACCTTGTTTACAATAACAATTTTCTCGTACTCACTAAAGCGCAAAGGAAGCTTTTTACCACGCTCCTTGGCAAGCCTTTTAACTTCTTTACGGCTTTTGATGCTGAACATCACCTTGGAGAGGTCATCGAGCGAGATAAAATCGAACCCTGACCTCTCCCGTAAATCAAAGAAGGCTGGTAGTGTAGACAATGTCGAGCGAACCGACATCTGTTTTCCCAGCGCCCTGATTATCCCCCCAAAGTCCTCTCTTTGAAGTGTCCTTAAAAGCTCATCTCTCCTCGAGACAAGCCCTTCTGGAAGAATATATCTGTCCTCCCTTAAAGATCTAGTGAGGCTATCAACACATTCCTTGATCGTTATCTTATCATAAGCCTTAAACACCCAGGAGGCGAGTACAGACAATAAAACTAGGTTCGCACCTTGCGTGCTCAAGAAATCCGAATATAAGGGAAGGCTTGAAAACGTGTTCCTAACAGAATCAAGCAGCTGAACCCTCGAAATTGTCTCCCCGTCACCGAGCTGTCTTCGAAAAGATTCACACAGAAGACTAGGAATAACTGCGATAACCCTGCAGGGCGAATGCCTTCCCCCCCTACCAAGCCTTTGAATAAACGAACCCACGTTATTCGCCTCAAAAATGAGGAAACCGGTGTCGAAGTCAACGCCAACCTCAACCGCGCTAGTCCCAACAACCAGAGACCTAAGCTCCTGAGGCTTCGGTCTCTCCCCTTGCGGTACAAGACCGTGAATCTCCGACACAAGACCCGGATACTTATTTTCCAGTTCCCGCGCAAGCCAGTAAGCTGTGAGCACACTGTTGAGAATCACAACAACATCCGCCTTCCCCCTCTTACCGCTTTGTTCGTAGGCCCGCTCTACAAGACCGCTTAACTCACGTATGTCATCGGTGCTCAGCGTAGAACCACTCATTCCCTGAAAACTAAACTCAAGCTCGTGCTGGATCGTGTCGCCGTAAGGCGAGGGTGCGGCGCTTATTCTTTCAGGTTCCCCCAAAAAGTCTGGTAACACGGTGGTAGTCGCACTACTAAAAATAAATTGGTCAATCCTATTCCTTATATACATAAGCATAAAATATATGGTTACAAGTGAGTACCCATAGTACAAGTGAAACTCATCTAAAACAAGCATGTGGCGTTCGTTCGGCTTTAAAATGCTGTCTACCAACTCGTTACTTTTCGAAAACCTTAGTAGAAAAAGAAAGTAGAGAACTTCAGGGTTTGTAAGGAAAACCCTTTGAGGAGAATCGTCCTTCCTCAATACTGAAAGCCACGTTCTACCCTCTGTTGTATTCGAGTTTTTTGCAAGCGTGTTAAGTGTTTCCCCGTTGACTACATAAAGCGAAACATCCCCAGAGCCTGTGTCTTCAAATATTTCATCCGGGATGGGAGTCTTTAACACTGATTTCTTGCCCAAAGCGCTCAACAGCCTTTGAATAGAGGATAACTGGTCGAAAATCAGGGCGTTGGTCGGGTAGACGATTACTGTGCTTCCGAAATTCTCTTTCAAGGCCTTTGCAAGATAAGCCAGAGTTTTACCGCTACCCGTGGGAGCATCCAGCACTATCAGAGGAGAAGTTGATCTGAGAACATCACTCTGGAACTTCCTCAGAGTGATTCCGGAAAGGTTTTCATCGCTTCTTTCAATCCTGTAAGAATCAATTTTTATCACGGGAGGCGCACTGACTGGTAAATTTCCCCACTAGGCTTTAACACATAATAGTTCTTCCCATCATCATCCTTCAGTACATAGTGTTCAGCTCTAAGCTTCGCGTTCAAAACCAGTGGGGGAAACTGTAGCTGATAGTCGCCACGCACGATTTTCTGTTCAAAGCCTGAAACATCCATCGGATTCACTGGGTGGTCAACAAAAAATTCGCCGTCTGATTCTTTAACAAGACTTAAAGGATACGAGTGAATCCTACAAGCCGCGTGCTTCTTACCAAGCCTTACAAGAGTAGGGGGTGCACCTCCAATCACGAAAAATTCAAACGTGTCTAAAGGCGCAAACTTTTCCTTTGACCCTATTTGTGGAAGATTGGGTTTCCTTTGTGGAAGATTGGGTTTCCTTGTTGAATCCGTGGTTTGAAGCAGTGTGTAAACGCTGTTAAATGTGTGTGAAACTCTATCCCAGCGATTCCACTTTAGTGTAGAAAAAAGAAGGGGAACCTCGGAGACCACCAATGGTTTAGCCGGTGTCGCATAAAGACTGAAGCGCTTAAGGTCCTCAGTGTAAAAAGGTTTTGTACCGCTTGCGTTGCGATGCGTTTTGTTTACTTGGGTGTTGATCGCATACATCAAAGCATAGTTTCCTATAAAATTAGTCATCGACGTGTGTCTAGTTCCCGTCGACGTGAAAAAAAGGTAATCGTGGGCTACCAGTACACAGCGATAGAACGAAGTCATGGTTAGTCGCCCAGTGACTCTGCGTGAACCGCGAAGTTAAGAGAATCGGTTAAAACCTTCTCGACGAACTGCTTATCAATTTTATACGATGAAACCTCATCCATAAATTTTTCTAGCTCTGCCCCAGTGATCAAGTGCAAAGCATCTGGAAAAGCGGCGTAATTTGAATACTTCTCCAAAATTTGCTGCGTTGCCTCTAAATCAACCCTCTTTTTATCACTAAGCTCCAAGGTGTACTCAAGCGAAGAAATTATCTCTTCGTTCCCGATAACCAAACCCATAACATAGTTCAGCGTATCACCCTTAGTTCTGCTTTCTGCCCCATAGCTCTTACACTTAAGCAGGTTCTTTATAACAAGAACAAGCTCCTCCCATGTCGGTGAAACTAGAGTAACTACGGAGGGAAAGTTCGCCAAAGGAACAACGTTTTCCGTGACGTTAAGCGCTTGGCCTGTGCTTTGCGTGGTCTCGGCAACAGCATTAAAGGTTAGGTTTTCGCTTAACTCTTCATAGGGCTCCAGAGAGAAGGCGCTGCTATACTCAATCCTATGCTTGATGTTCCACCTTTTCTTCCAAATGCCTTTATTTTCCGTCACCACAGCACCAAATAGCGAACACCTAGGACAAGCCCTACAAAGCCTATCTTTGAGCTCACACTCAAGAATAGAGTTGCGTAGATCATCGAAGAACTTCGGTTGGACCCCATTACTCTTTTTATCATTAATTAAATCCCAGTTTACGTTTAGAGTTGAAAGATCTGCGCTGGTAGCATTGAAATAATACTTGATAGTTGCCGCGAACTCCCTGCTTTCAGGTGCCTTTTGTTTTGACGCGAGAAACACAACACGCGTCACCTGTGTCGGATCCGAAATTGAAGCGGGGGTAACAGCTATGTTTAGCTCGCGCGTCTCTTCAGTTCTAAACACCGCATAGTCGTGTGTCTGCCTTAAAAGAAGAATCTGAACGGTCACAGGGCTTCTGTAAAACGGGACTTCCTTAGGCAGTACACTCATAATTTTTTGCGTAACTTCACTCATTTTGTCCACCCCCCTCCTGTTTCTTGGATTGCTCCTTCTTCTCCTCACGCTTTTCCGCTATTTCCTTTGACTTTCTAAAGTACACACCGTAGTCAACACTTCGCACTATCCTGTGAAAATCACGGTCAGTAAAGCGCTTTTTCAAATCGACGAGAATCTCCACCCCCTTCCGCAAGCGTTCAATACCCGCCTGCGTGACCAGTTTTTTACTAGACTGATTATGTATGTTTATGATGTGCCCCACATAGCTCTCTACGCTTTCACCGAATTGGCTTGCCTCAATCATTGACAGAAGTTTCCCCACAGGCCCCATAATCGCTGTCTTGCTATAGCCGGATTGCTCGGGTAAATAGTCCTCAAGATAGCCGAATAGGTTATCGATTGCTTCGGCTATCTGCTGCGTTGGCCACTCGACTTTTTCCCAACCCACTTTAAGAAGAACAGGCTTCCTCATTTTAACTACTCACCACCACCCAAGCGCTCTAGCGCGTGGATGAGCTCCCTCAAATCCTGTTTAGACTTGTTCATATTAACGTATTGGACGTAACGCGCAACCACCTTACCTGGCTCAGCTGATAAGATCCTTAGTAAAGAATCCTTTCCGTAATCAGCACCAGCCTTTACGAGAAGTCTTTCGACCAAAACTAGCGCAGAAAGTTTGCTCAACGCTTTTTCTAAACCATCGATTGTGATCCATCCCTCGTTAACGGAAAGCTTACGTGAAAAGTCCTTGAAGATCACGTCTGACGGAAACTTCGCGTAGCCCTTTTTACCTTCGTTCAACACAACGGATGTCGTGACATCAAGAATCGTGGCCAAAAAGAGCCTTCCAAGAATAGTTTGATAAAGCAGCCACTTTAGTTTTCCTGTAGCCCCGTCCCCCCATGATTGCATGCGCTCAGCGAATATCAAAACGTAGTTACCCGTATAGCAAATTGGCTTCACACGCCTCATCAGCTCAAAAACTTCCTGCAGGCGCCCCTCAGCCAGACGCACCTTTCCCTGCTTTAGTAAACTAATAAGAGCTTGCGCCTCCTCTATACTTGAAATATCAACGTCCTTTGGAATTTCTTCGAGCAAAGGGGAAGGGTCTCCGTAGCGCACTATCAAAGCTTGTAGCGCATCCGCAAAAGCCCCCAAAGAAGGCTTGTCATTAACTACGCTTTGAATATCAGTGTTTACAGGTGACCCACTCAGATAAGAAAGCCAAACATCCTGAATAGTGCCCTTAAAAGCATCTTCCGATCCTAGAACTTGCTCCAAAAACTCAACTTCGTCAAGCTTAATCGGAGCAAAATTATCACGCACTAGTCTATCAGCGAGTGTCTTCCAGTATAGAGAAGACTCCCTGCTGATTGCTATGTGAGGGACAATCACGAAGGCATAAGTGTCTCTGAAGTCCACCATCAATAGCCTCCTCACCTTGTACTCGAAATCGCAGAGCTCACATATGCGAAGCTTGTTTTCACCGCCAATTTCACTGCCGGCCACAAGTGAGTCATGGTAAATCTCGGACTCACCAAGCACCTTTGCCACCGCAGTCAACTCCGCAGGACCACTGCAAATCACGCAAAGCGGGGTACCCCTCTTCTTTCCATCAAGATAATCTTCGTAGGATCTCTTGAGCTTGTTGAAGCTACCAGGCGGAGAGGGCTCTGTGATGTCGTTAACCAGTAAGTGAGCTATGTGCTCCAAGAATTTCTCTGGATCCTGAGCTTTGCGAAACACTTCCTTAAGCCTGAGGGTGGCTTCCAACACGGCCCCATGCAGTTTATCCTCCCATTCGACTGGGTTGGTGTAAAACCTGCTTTTCCAAACCGTCTTTGCAAACTCCAGTCTAATTTCCCTTTTCATTGTGTTTGAGGGTTTCACGTTTGGTGGCTGAACATCAAGTTTTGAATAAACGTTCTGAATGATCTCTGCTATTTCTGCGTCCTGTTTTACACTCTCTCTTACCTGCTTCTCTATTCCCATAAGAGTGATGAAGACTTTAAAATCGAACTCCTTGAACCGACGAAGTCTCTCATGCAATTCACTAACGGTGATCCCCAGCTCCCCAGCCAATTTTTCCCTGCCCTGTCTATCCAGGTCCTCCTTTTCGAAATAATCGGTCTTTGCGCTCTTCTTAGAGTTTAGCTCCCTTCTATACTCGTAGAAACGCTGCTTCCAGAATTGTCTCACCACTTCGTCTGAGTAAAACAGAAAAATTGGCTCCGTAATCACTTGTTCCTGAAGCCCCCCAAAACTTGCCTTTGCAAGCTTACTTGGGTCGGCGAAAACAATTTGCCTTAGTTTTTGGGCAACCCTCGCAGCAAAGTCTTGTTCAAGTGTTGGAACAGCACTACCCTTCCTAAAGCAGTACACAGTTCCATCTTGATGCCACGCAAGCGGCTCGTAACCCCTTTCCTTGACCAGTTCCTCAAGTGAAAGAAGTAATACCTGAGTAGCCACTCCCCGAACAGTCGAAACCCTAGTGAACCAAACATCCAAACTCTCCGTGTACCTACCATCAAAAAGCTTCCTCGACGACGCTATTTCATCAAGAGTCTTCGAAAGCAAAACATCCGCGGAGTGTACCACGTCGATCACTAGCTGCGAATGAATCTGCGGCCTTGTTTGGAACAGAAAGGAGGCCGATTCCGCATTGTCGATTTCGCCAAGATTTGATATGCAGTACCTGATATCATCCCAAAACCTGTCACCGCG
>JGI20133J14441_1002200_pt1 | contig 14069 bp, 11 predicted proteins | sample RS3BMetagenome_FD_14441 | JGI IMG/M metagenome (IMG submission 14441)
GCCCCTACTGTGGCCGGTTTCGTTTGAAAAAAATCATCATGATGCCCTGTCGATGCCTCGACGAGGGGCGAGGGCGTGATGAATCACGCCCCTACTGTGGCCGGTTTCGTTTGAAAAAAATCATCATGATGCCCTGTCGATGCCTCGACGAGGGGCGAGGGCGTGATGAATCACGCCCCTACTGTGGCCGGTTTCGTTTGAAAAAAATCATCATGATGCCCTGTCGATGCCTCGACGAGGGGCGAGGGCGTGATGAATCACGCCCCTACGGGATTGCCGATAGTGTTGGTTAAGATTTTTTATTTATTTTATTATATTCCTGTGCTGCCAAACCCACCGCGTCCCTGACCGGCGTCATCAATCTCATTCCATACGACGCGCGTGATCGGAATAAAGATGCCTTGCGCGATGCGTTCTCCTCGTTGTACCATCACCGCCTCGTCACGAAAATTGTAGACCTGCACGAGCAGTTCATCCCCCTCGCCGCTATAATCCTGGTCGATGATTCCGACGCCGTGCGGGATCATCAACCCTTTGCGGCGCGGCGTGCTACTTCTCAGCGTCAGTAACAGCATATAGCCAGGGGGTGTCTGCACGATCACGTTGCCGGGGATGCGCCCCAGCTTGCGAGGTGGAATCTCTGTGTCCTCGCGGCACAGCAGGTCAAAGCCGACCGAACCTGCCGTAGCATAGGTTGGCAACGGCAGGGTTTTGTCAATGCGCTTAATAGCCACCTGTATGATCTGAGTAGCAGATGGTGGATCGCCTGCATTATCGGGTTTATCCATGCCAGATATTATACCACTATTGTGCTGAGCATGGCAGAGCATGGCAAGCGGCCAGGGCGAGCGAGGCAAGAAGATAGCGATGATTGCTATGACACTTGCATTACTTTATTAGAGAACGGATGCATAGCATAGGACTGGACTGCGCCATGCATCAAGACACTTTTTCACCTTGCAGGCATCTATCATTAAGCCTCAACCTGTGGTATGATCTAAGGTAAGGAGCGGATTTTATATGTATAGCGTGCTGTGATTGACAACAATTTTACGAGAGGGGAGCGATAAACACATGTCATCAATACCCATTACAGCACAACAATGTTTTTTTGTAGCCATCTTCATTTTTATTGTGGCCGGCTTCTTTCGGGGATGGAAAAGAGAGTTAGTTTCGCTGGTCTTCATCTTGCTGGGTATCGTGTTACTCAACCCGATTTCGGTTAATGCGATTGGTCAGTTCCTGGCGCGTCTGCCAGCAACTATCAGCTATCTGACCACTGGGAACGCAACGAACCCTACCCCACTGCCTCAACAGAACTATACTTTTGGTCCACTGGGTACACTGATTATCTTCTTTCTCATAATTGCTATCGGCTATTATGCCGGTAATCAGGCGTTTCCCAAACCCGCAACGGCGGGCGAGCGCTTTATCGGCATCATTCCGGCCCTGGTTGCAGGGGCAGTTGTCCTCTATTACCTCGATCATAGTGGCATCTTCTCCAGCACGGGTAACGGCGCTACCTTCGCCACCGTCTTCCAGATACCCGACCCAGGCACGTATCTTCCGTTCCTGTTTATCGTGGCAATTCTGGCATTGATTGTGGCCCTGATCTCTAACCGCGTTGGCAAGAAGGGTGGCGCGAAGAAATAACCTGTTCAGTTCTATTGGGCAAGGTCGTTAGCAATTCAGCGAGCTTGAGGTGACAGCATGGCGAACGCACAGAAAAATACTGCAAATGAGATGCCCGATGATCCCTGGCGTTCTGGACGTACTCGTTTTGGCCTGCAACAGTTCCGACTGGGGCGTGACCGGAAATGGCATTTCTCAGGGCAACAACCGGACGAAGAAGTGATCAAGGTTGTGCGCAAGCACTGGTGGTTCCTGGTTATACCGGCCCTGCCTTTTCTCGGCTCGCTGTTCCTGCTGTTACTCACCCTCTGGGCGCAGGTTACGTTTCCGGCTCTTGGGGCCTTCTGGTACCTGGTCGATGTTCTCGTTTTCTGTCTGATTATTGGCACTGGCGTCTGGTTCGCCTGGCGCGACCTCATTGCCTGGTGGGTCGAAACCTTTATCATTACGAACAAACGGATCATCAATTCCAGCGGTCTTTTACAGCCCAAACGGCAGGAGACCCCACTGGAAAGAGTGCAGCAGGTGGGGGCTGAACTGGATAGCCTGCTGGGCTTTTTGCTCGGCTTTGGCACTGTACATGTCTATCTGACCGGTAGCGATCTGATCATGCGCAACGTGCCTGATCCCAAAGCTATTAAGGATTCTATTCAGGGCATCAGCGACCGCGTGAAGGCGGGCAAGCCAAAAGACAAGCCGGTGCCCGTGCCCAGGGACCCGGAACTGGCCGGACTGCTGAAATCGATGTTCGCGGCTTCCGACCCGCCCAAACTGCCAGATGCCGACGCGAATTATCCTCCGCCACGCAATCCCGACCGTCTGCGCGGCCCCCGCCGCACTTTTGGTGGCATCTTGCGCATTCCTTGCGGTGTACACTACTTCTCCGGCGAATACACCGTCAAGTACATTCAGCGTTCGCAGTATGTGCTGCTGCGTAATCTTGCCATCCCCGTTTTGATGCTGCTGGTGATTTTACCGGTAGCTCTTGTTGTCCCATTCACTCCGGCTCTCCCACTCGCGCTGCAAAGCTACTGGTGGTTGTTTATGGGTCTGGTAGTGCTGGCCCTCATCCTCTCGATGATTGTCATTTACATCAACTATGTGGATGACGTGTATATTCTTACCACACGTCGCATCATCGACATTAATCGCGTTTTTATCTTCACCTACGAGGGGCGTCTGGAAGCAGAATACAAAAATATACGCGATATTCGTGTGCGCGTGAACAATGTCATTGAGCGCTTGCTGGACATCGGTGATGTTTACATTGAGACGCCAGGGAGCAAGGAAACCGACATTATTTTTAGAACAGTCGATCATCCCTTCTTGATCCAGGATCAGATTTTCGGTATCAAGAACCATAAAGATAAGGTTGATAAGGTCAATAAGGACAATGAGGAGAAGAAAAAGATCGGCAACTGGTTCAGCACGGTAGTCTCCCATATGGAAGACAAGGCACGCAGCGCGCCCGATCTGACGGGCATGGATCTCCTGACCGCGATAGCCTGCGCCCAGGAGCTGGAACTGGATGTGCGTGTCTGGAGCGAGGATGATGCTCCCAATGTGCCGCCCGGCCATATTATTCATCAGAGTCCCCCTGCCGGTACCTTGATGACGAAGGGCCATACCATCGAGGTCGTGCTGAGTCGGCAAGCGCCAGTCGGTGGCGTGATCTATCCATAGGGGCAGCATTGATCACGTCCTACCCGTGAAGCGTGCGCTTCTTCAGGAACAACGCAGTGATGAATGGCGCTGTTCCAAGATATGACGCGCGCCGCAGGTAGGGCGTGATCAATGCTGCCCCTAAGCTTATTTTTGGATTAGCGCATGCCGACACCGATACGTGTCAATAGAGCAACGCATTCGATATGGTAGGTTTGCGGGAACATATCGATGGGCTGCGCTGCTACGAGACGATAGCGACCTGTGCTGCACAGGGCCGCAATGTCGCGCGCCAGCGTGCTGGGGTCACAGGAGACGTAACAGATCGCGCGCGGGGCAAGCGTCTGTAGTGCCTGCAAGGCTTTGGGATGGCAGCCGGAGCGCGGTGGGTCTACCAGAGCCAGGTCGATACGCTCGCGCCGATAATGCAACTGGCCCAGCACGCGCTCTAGCGTGCCTTCCAGGGTGGTGATGTTGTTCTGGTTATTCAAGGCTGCGCTGGCACGGGCGTCCATTACCGCGCTCGGCTGTGACTCAACCGCGATCACGCGCGCGACGCGGGGCGCGAAAAAGGCCGAGAAGAGACCAACGCCGCTGTAACCATCCAGTACTACATCGTTGCGCTGCGGCTCCAACATGGCGACTGCGCGCTCTACCAGCGTTGAGGCCTGGATCAGATTCACCTGGAAGAACGAATCGGCGGAGACACGGAACTTGCGCCCCATGACGACATCGGTCAGAAACTCCTGACCAACGACTACGCGCCCATAGCGTCCGCCCACGCGCTCGATAATGACGCCGACAATGCCGGGGGCCACTGTCAGCAAATCCTGTGCTAGTTGTTGCGGGTCTTCAATCACAGAGCCGGGGCGCGCATGTACGACGAGCAGAGCGGGCACAGCTTTAGCCATCGGCATCGCTGCCGACGAGCTGCTCACCGCGCCGATGGCACCGCGCAAGGTAAATGCCTGCACCATCTCGCCTACTTGCTCTCCAAAATAGTCTTTAAGCTTCCAGCGCACTCGCTGATAGACCTGATCCAGCGCGGGATGTAGCAATGCGCAATCTTCCAGGTCTTGTATTTCATGGCTATCACTGAGCTTGAAGCCGATCTCTCCGGCGGGACCAACAGAAAATAGAGCAATGTTGCGGTAGTGCCAGGGAGAGAATTCGTGCGGCATTCCAATGGTGGGATGGACAATGGCATCGGGTTGTTTGCCAATGCGTACCAACAACTGGCGCACGATATGCGCCTTCCAGGTCAACTGTGCCGGATAGGCGATATGTTGCCATTGACAACCACTCTCGGTTAACAGAGGATAAGCGGGATCGACGCGCTCTGGAGCGGGGCGCAATATCTCCAGCAGTTCTGCACGAGCGTGGCCACGCCGTTCCTCGACAATCTCTACACGTACCCGTTCACCGGGAATCCCGCCGGGGACAAAGAGGACACGTCCCTCATAGCGGCCCACGGCATCTCCTCCGTAGGCAAGGTCTGTTAGTTCAACATCAATGCTCATGTTCAACCTCGGCAAACACCCACGACTTCGCAGGCCGTGAGTATCCGTCCCATCTTTCCAGCATTCTATCGTTATCACTTATATAGGGGCAACAGCAAGCGCCCAGCGCCCCTTACGTCCCTTGCATTGCCAGGCGTGCTTATAGTGTCAAGGGTTGCCTGGGTTGACTGTAGAGTCGTGTGCCAAAACGACTCAGGAAGACAGCACCGACCCCGACCATACCCACACCAATACTAACGAGCCAGCCAATATATGGGAGCGATTCCGCCACTGCCAGAACCGTCAGTCCTACTATCACCTGTGCCAGGCGCGTATTATAGTGAGGCATCATGCGCTTGAGCAGATAGTCGCCAAGCCCCCAGCCAATCGCAACGGTTCCCAGCAGCCATGCTGCCCCCAGGCCGATAGCAACGATGATGGCTAAGGGAAGCGCCACGATAAGCGCGATGAGTACTGCCAGCACCAGTGGGGCGAGCAGCAGACTCAAGAGACCCAGCACGAAACTGCGTCGCGTTTTACTGCGTGCCGTTACGCGCACCAGCATGACATGCTCTGGAAGGAGCGTTATCAACAGGAGACCGGCTCCGATCCAGGTGATCAGCATCCAGAAATGGAGTTCGAAGCCTCCTCCACCATTGAGGAAGAATTGGCCCGCACTCTGCGAGCAACCGGACACCGCGCCGTGTAGTTGCGACCTCGCGCCTCTCACCCACTGACCATCGCACAAGTGAATGTCTCCATTTACCTGCGCTTCATCCTGCAATGTGACATTGCCACCATAGAGATAGATATTGCCGTCTACTTCGCCGGCAATGATGACATTGCCACCAAAGGAAACCACGTTACCTCGCACCACACCGCCAATCACCACTTTGCCACCAAAAGAGGTAATATCACTACAAATCACTTCGTTACTGGCCACTACCACCACCCCACCGAAGGATGGTGCGTGCCGTGACCCGGTGCAGGCACTTCCCTCACCCGCTGCATAAGCCGTTGGCACCCCATGCAGCAACAGGAGCAGACCCTCGCTCATGAAGAGCATGATAACGAGTAGAAGCCCCGACCACGCCAACCTGACCCACCATCTTCGTTCGACTTTTTGCATAGTGGAACTCCCTAGCACGCCCACACGAAGCGCCTTTGCCTCGTGTGGTCGCGCGCATTCCTGCCTCCCGCCATCTCTCCACGCTTCGGCTTATGTCTCTGCCGTCAATGCGATAGCTCTTGCGGCGGTCTCATCAAGTACAGCCATATCGCCGCCATGATGACAACCAGCAGCGCCATGCCGGAGAGCAACCAGCTATTGCGCGTGACCAGAATGAGTCCCGCTTGAATATATTGTGCAACGATCATCAGCGCGTCTATCACATTATTCAACAGCGCCAGCAGCGCCACGGCCTGATCTGTCTGCACAATCATGAATGCCAGCAAAAGGAGTGGAATACTACATAGCGTAAACAGACCTAGTGCCGCGATAGCCGCGCCTACAGGGCGTAAACGTTGGACTCGCTGCTGCTGCTGCTGACGCAAATCTTCCAACTGACGGCTAATGCGCTGCTGTTGCTGAACAGCGCGCATGATACTCTCGGTCGAGAGCGTGCCGTAGGGTGTCGGTGATGGATGTTCCAGGTCCTTGTTTTGCATAGCAATCAACCTTTTAGCGCCCCGGCACTGCATCGAGCCTCGCCTCTTTAGCCGGCTTCTGCTGCATATAACGCGCCAGGAGTTCACGGGCGCGGTGCAGGCGAGCCTTCACCAGGGCAGGAGTCAGGTGAAGTGTATTGGCGATCTCTTCATAAGAGAAATCGTACCAGTAGCGTAGCACAATCACGGCGCGGTATTTACTGGGCAACCGTTGCAGATAGCTTTGAATCTCGTCCTGCTGTTCCCCCTGAAGTGCCGATTGCTCCGGCCCGGTGCCGATATCCACGATCCACTCCAGAAAAGGCACATCCTCTAACGGAAGAGCCAGGAAACGCCGTCGTCGCAGTTGATCTATCGCCAGGTGCGAGGCGATGGAAAGCAGCCACGTGCTGAATTTGTGCGTAGGCTTGTACGTGGCAAGTTGCGTGTACGCGCGCACGAACGTCTCTTGTGTGACATCTTCAGCCTCCGTCACGTTATTCAGCATGCGATAGGCGAGATTCTGCACGGCATCCTTATAGCGTTCGATCAGCAGCGCGAACATGTCCTGATTGCCCCCTAACACCAGGGCGACCAGTTCAGCGTCGCTCATCGACTCTATCATGCTGCCAGCCTTCACGGCATTGCTAACCGCCCGGCGCGCTTCCACCCGCTCCTGAATATCTGTAAGCGCCCCCGCATCCACCTCTCCACGTCGTTTATGTGCTGGCGAAAGTGACCCGATAAGCCCGATTGTATTTGAAGCTTTCACTGTCGATTCTATCATGCGTCACCGCTCAATTTTCTTTTCTCATACAGAAGGAGGACAGGGAAAATGTCCCTCCTACGCTCATCTACGAGCAGGCTGTAAGAAAGTTGTAGTCCTGATTTTTAGCTACTCACGATAACTTTTTTCATTTACAGGGTTCAACGTACCAGCATCGGCCCTATCAAAATGAAGAAATGTTCAGTAATCCTTTCCATCATAACATAAATAGCCCCAACTTTCATCCCCCACATTTTACCAGTATCGTAATAGAGCAGTCATAGATTGTCCCCTGTCAAGCGTGGAGAGATTGTATGTAGCCTGAAAGGGGGAAAGCAACTGTGTCCAAACCCGATACACTCTTATATCCGCTCTATATCGATGTACCGATGATGATGGGCTGCATGGCCTCACTAGCCGAGGTCTACGCCCTGGAAAATAGCTGGCAACCGAATCGTGAACTCATGGCCACCTTCACTAACATGATCGATGGGGAAATCACCCTGCATGGGGCCGTCGCTCAACTTGTCGAGGCTACCACGAAAACGCACGAGCCGCACGAAAGCCTCAGCCACCGAGAGCGCAACCTGATTACCTTTAAGCAGGCCGGTTCCTCGCTCCTTGCCCGCATCCGCCACGAACTCTACCAACAGGGATATATCCTGCCTCTTGACGAATACAACCACGAAGAGTGGGAGCGTATTCCACCCTCTAGCCTGGTCGAGCTATCGGGTGAAGTTTCGCGCAGCCCCATCACCGAGCTGATCCTGCTCTTCAAGCGCTTCATTACTGTCATGATGCAATCATTGCCGATTAATCCACAGGGCAATGTCGATATGAGCAATCTCAATCCTTATCAGATCAATCTGTTGCAAAATATGTCGCTCTTCCAGGCCGTCATTGCCGATCTGGAAAGCTCACCACTCTCAGATATAGTACTGCGACAGAACGGTCGAGGTGTGCGACGAACTGCCGTGCTGGACCTCTCAACCAAAATTTTACCGCTGCACGAGCAGGAACTGCTCTGCAACGGCTCAGTCACGGTTATTGGCAAGCTGACGCGCGTTCTGCAACAGGATGAAAGCATCAACCTCTACCGCCGTTCCGTCCTCGGTTCGGCGACCAGGGGCATCCTGACCCAGCTCGTGCAGAGTTTCAACGCGACCCCTGGTATCAGCGTCCAGCCTGCCTCCGGCGTGGTGTCCTATCCGGCCATTGAAGTACTTCCTATAGCCATTTACATCTGACCGGCCTCTCGGATGCTCTAGTAATTCAATCCAACGAATCGACCAGCCGATAGCCCAGGTAGGGTTCAGTGATAATATAGCGTGGATGGGCGGGGTCTGGCTCCAGTTTAACGCGCAAGCGGCGTACTACACCTTTCACATAGCCCGTGGCGTCATCATACTGCGTGCCCCATACTCGTTGCAGCAGCAGACGGATCGTCATTACGCGCCCAACGTTATTCGCCAGTTCGGCCAACACGGCATATTCAATAGGGGTCAGATCAACAGTGCGCCCTGCTACACAGACGCGCCGTGTCTCCGTGTCGATGACCAGGTCGCCACACACAACCTTTTTGGGTGCAACCTTCTTGCCACGTCGTAATACAGCACGGATGCGCGCCAGCAGTTCCGCGAGGCGAAACGGTTTGACCAGATAATCGTCCGCGCCCAGATCTAAAACGGAGACAATATCTGATTCGCTCCCTTTAATGCTTAACACGATGATGGGGGTCGTCGAACTTTCGCGGATGCGCTGACAGACCTCAAGGCCACTGCAACGTGGCATAACCAGGTCGAGCAAGATCAACTCCGGGGCCTCGCGCTCAAATACGTCCAATGCCTCCTCACCATCACTCGCGGTGATCATTTTATAGCCATGCGCCACCAAAGCTTGCTTGACAGCGGCCATGATACCGGGATCATCGTCTACCAGGAGAATGCTCTGCCGGGCATAACCCATGACATTACCTCCCTTAGAGATATTCAGATCACACAACGCTCATACTACCAGTACGCCTTGTGTCCCATCCGCATCAAATTCAGCCGCCTCGGCGGTCGGTAGGGGTAACGCAATATAAAAAATGCTGCCGCCACCTTTTCTATCCTCTACCCAGATACGCCCGTGATGTGCCTCAACAATCCCTTTACAAATAGCAAGACCTAATCCGCTCCCTTTGACGTGTGAGCGTCGATCTCTCTCCAGCCGATAGAAACGCTGAAAAATCTTCTCATGCTCGCCTCTGGGGATACCAGGCCCGCGATCAGCCACACTTAGCCACACCTCTTTCCCTACCATAAACGCCTCAATTTCGATGGGCGCGTACTGGGCGGCATACTTGCAAGCATTTTCCAGCAAATTCCATACAACCTGTATCAGCCGTGTAGCATCGAGATAGGCTAAAGGTAGCGGGGATTCAATTTTTCTCTCAATATGACATGCGCCGTGTAAGCGCGTAAATTCTGCTACTGCGTCATCAATCAGTATTGGCAACTCTACCCAATCGCAATCGAGTGGCAACACATCGGCTTCAATCCGTGACAGATCCAGGAGTTGATCCACCAGCAATCCCAGACGGTGGGCCTGACCCGCGATATTGTGTAGAAGATGTTCTTTGCTCGTCGCAGATTGGACGCTATCGGCATCAAGCAGGCTTTCCACCGAGGCGCGAATAGCCGTCAGTGGCGAGCGCAGGTCATGTGAGACGGCTGCGAGGAAGCCGCTCTTGAGCCGATCCGCTTCGCGCAGTGCCTCCATCTCGCTAGCGGCACGCAATAATTGTGCATTCCTCAGCGCCAGACCAATCTGCTGCCCCACAGCGGAGAAGAAAGCCAGATCATCCTTGTTCCGTTTGTTGCCACTTAATAGCCCTATCAGCAATACGCCTGATAGAGCATTACCCGCCTCCAGGGCTACCGCCAGTAGATGCTGCAAACCGAGTGCGTGTAACGCAGCACTAATAGCTGACTCGGTGCTGCAATCCGCGCAGAACTTGAGCGGACGTTGTAAATCGATGACACGGCGGGCTAGCGGGCAAAGTATATGCAAGGGCAGCATTGTGCTGTCAAGAGAGGCCAACACGCGGCTGTAATGAGCGACGGGCCTGAGTTGATCATCTTGCTGATCAAGTAAGAGAATCACACCTGCATCCGCCCCGGTGATCTCGACGATACGTTGCAGTACGAGGTCGAGATGCTGAGCCGGATCAAGCAGAGTACTGAGTAAATGCGCAATGGTGTTGAGTGCCTCAATCTGACTGTTATGCTGCTGGAGAGAGTCGAAGAGGCGTGCATTTTCCAGGGCAGTAGCCGATTGAGTAGCGAAAGTCAGACCCAGGTGTATTTCTTCGATAGTCCAGGTATAGGGCACGGGACGTGAGACAGTAATAAAGCCACTAATTCCACGCGCCGTTGCCAATGGCAGAAGCAACAGAGAGCGAATGCCCATCTGTGCCATCTGCGTGGCGTGCAGCAGGGACGATCTCAGCACGTCATTCATCACTACCGGCTCACCGCGTTCCTGTACAAGCGCTACTATTCCGCTCTCATACAGGAGCGCCAATAGCTTCGGTACACTTTGCTGGTGAGCGGACGATGACGCGGTGCCGAGCGAGGCGATGCTCCTGGATGGCATCTGTTCCTCTTCGTCAAAGAGATGAATACCCGCCTGCTCAGTACCCAAAAGGTGGGCGGCCTGTTCCACAATCTTTTCGCGTGTCACCGACAGATCGAGGCTGGCGCTGATGATGCCGGCGGCTGCTGCCAGGCGCTCGGCATTATACGCGCGTCGCTCCTGCGAATTGAGCTGCCGGAAAGGAGCAGATGGAGCGGAATCACTGAGCGCAAGGCTCTGTGCGAGTGCGGTGGGATGTTTCTGGCTCATAATCATCTCATTCGTTCGCCTGGTCTGGATAGAATCGGCACGCGGGACACGAGAACGGCTCATGGCAAAATCATATATGCGTGATCGTTGCGCAGGTTGGAGTCGCCCGGTGAGCAGTTCATGCAGGCGTTGCCGTGTTTCTAGCGCCGCAACCGCCAGTAGACCAGTGAGAAAGGGGCGGATGAGGCGATAATCTCCGGTCACATCCAGAATACCGATGGTCTCATTGGTTAAAGGGTGAGTGATGGGAGCAGCCGTGCAGGTCAGGTCTTGCCAACCATCACAGTAGTGTTCAGCCGCCATAAGCTGCACCACATGTCTATCGACCAGCGCTGTACCAATAGCGTTTGTACCCGCTCCTGCCTCGCTCCAGTTGCCGCCTGGCACAAAGTCGATGCGTGCAAGGCGACGACGAATAGCTCTATCGCCGATAACCTCTAACAATCGCCCTTGCGCGTCGCTTAGCACCACCACGTAGCCGGAATCGGCCAGGAAGTCGGTCAGATAACTCATTGCGGGATGCGCCGCCTCAATCAGAAGCGCGTTGTCATTGCGCAGTTGTTCGAGTTGCGTCTCGCGGGCCACCGCCAGCGGTGCGCACCGCCGTGAAGGATTGACTGCCAATGTACGACACCGTTCCCAGGAGGCGAGGATCACGGGGCGTGGCAGCCCTGACGACAGGCTCCCTGTACTTAGAAAATCGTCCCGAACTGTCGTGAGTTCCCGCGCTGTACGCTCGATCTCCGAGGGTGATGCAATAGACAGATGGACGCGATATGGTTGTATCCTCATACCTCTACCTCGTCTGTGCAGGTGAGGCATAGCTATGGCAGCCTTGCCTTCATGGCCCCCCAACGGTCGGAGGGTACGACGAAAGAATCCCTACAATAGGTATCTATAACCAGGCGCTTAAGAACAGTGATAGACAAGTTACTACAGGTCTTTATAGCATATTTGCTAACCTCCTGTCTATGCAGATGTGACAGAAATGTGATCATTTTGTGATTTTTTTACCACTTTTTTACCGCCTGCTCAGCCAGAGGCCTCATTTTCTATAAGGGTGTGTTTTATGGATATGAGCAATTGAAGCTGGCAATCCCGGCGTAGAGACCGATTCACCGTGTTCGCTGGCTCCTCAGGCGGGGCGAGGCCGCACGGACGTGATCAATCTGTCCCTACGCCGGGTTGTTTCCTGGTCTATTTTGTTACAGCCTATAACCTGTTCCTACCGCTCTGGCGAGAGAACCAGACCGAGGGCCTGGGCAATCCGCTCGCCCAATTCCTGATCGACCTGGTACCAGAGCTTGAGCGCGCGCTCTTGAATGTGACGTTCTACGCCCTGGCTCATGTGCCCGGCTATATTGCTCACCAGGTGCGCTTTGTCCCTCTCAGACAGCACGTGGCGGTAGAGGTTGCCCGCCTGCACAAAGTCGTTATCCTCCGCATGCGGCGTGTAGGCGCTGCGCACGATCTCGCCACTGACCCACCAGGAAGGGTCGGGAGCGCGCTGCGCGTCGGCTTGTGGCCCGCCGTAGCTGTTCGGGGCATACACCGGTTGATGACCGTTGTGACGATAGCGCATTGCCCCATCTTTGTTGTAGCTATGCACCGGGGCCAGTGGCGCGTTGACCGGCAACTGCAAGTAGTTGGTGCCGATGCGATAGCGGTGCGTGTCGGGATAGCTGAACAGGCGACCCAGCAGCATCTTATCCGGGCTGGGGCCAATGCCGGGCACCATGTTGGCCGGTTCAAAGGCCGCCTGCTCGATCTGGGCGAAGAAGTTCTCCGGGTTGCGATCTAGCACCAGGCGTCCGATGGGGATCGGCGGGTAGTCCGCATGTGGCCAGACCTTGGTGAGATCAAAAGGATTGAAGCGATACCGCTCCGCCTCGGCGAAGGGCATGATCTGCATCTCCAGCCGCCAGACGGGGTAGTCCTTCTTCCTAATTGCCTCATACAGATCACGGCGGTGGTAGTCCGGGTCCTCTGCCGTCATGGCTTTGGCTTCGCTATCGGTAAAGTTCTCGATGCCCTGTTCGGTTTTGAAGTGATACTTGACCCAGAACTGCTCCCCGGCCTCATTGAGCCACAGGAAGGTATGGCTGCCATAGCCGTTCATGTGGCGATAGGTGCGCGGCGTGCCCCGGTCAGTCATCAGGAACGTGACCTGATGGATGGACTCCGGCGAGAGCGACCAGAAATCCCACATGGCGTTATGGCTGCGCAGATCGGTATCGGGCATCCGTTTCTGTGAATGAATGAAATCCTGGAACTTAGAGGGGTCGCGCACGAAGAAGATGGGGGTGTTGTTGCCCACCAGATCGTAGTTGCCCTCTTCGGTGTAGAACTTGATGGCGAAGCCACGCGGGTCACGCACCGTATCGGCGGAGCCGAGTTCCCCGGCGACGGTCGAGAAGCGCACCAGCACCGGGGTGCGTTTGCCGACCGTGTTGAGGAAAGCGGCGCGTGTCCACTGGCGCACATCAGCGGTGACCTCGAAATAGCCGAACGCGCCGCTGCCTTTGGCATGTACGACGCGCTCCGGCACCCGTTCGCGGTTAAACTGTGCCATTTTCTGGATGAGGTAATGGTCTTGCAACAGTAGAGGGCCATTGGCACCTACTGAGAGAGAATACTCATCGCTGGCAACGGGGATACCGGCGTCGGTCGTCGTGACGGGAGGCTTTTTCGTGTTTTGATCTGCCATATTGTTTAACACACTTTCTAGTCGATTACTAATATAAATCACAACCTTTATGTAAAGCATAATGTTGAATTTTCACCACTGACATCGGCGATCCCGTAGGGGCGTGATTCATCACGCCCTGAGAGAGGAACGATGGGCGAGAAGGAGTAGCGAGCAGGGCGTGATTCATCACGCCCCTACGGGATGGTGCGATTGCCGGTTTCGGGTGTAAAAAATCTTCATCACCCCTGCTCCCCCGTCGAGGCGCGCGCAGGGCGTGATGAATCACGCC